>Ga0299906_10001125_pt1 | contig 23151 bp, 24 predicted proteins | sample RVTome_14_FD_200259 | JGI IMG/M metagenome (GOLD analysis project Ga0299906, IMG submission 200259) | Soil microbial communities from uranium-contaminated site in the Upper Colorado River Basin, Wyoming, United States - RVT145D125 (version 2) ...
TGAGATCCGGCGCGCCGTCGCCGCGCCCGATGTCCAGAAGCGCCTGCGCGCGATCGGCATGGAAGCGGCACCCACCTCGCCGGAAGAGCTGGACCGCTTTGTGAAGGATCAGATGGCCATCATCGCGAAGCTCGCGAAGGCGGCGGGGCTCAAGCCGCAATAAAAGACCGGCCGGGGCTCCAGGAGGAGCCCGGACCGGTCCGTCTTGTCGAGCGCGCCCGCGGCGCCTGGGCTATGCCTTGGGCTGCGGAACGATTCTCAGGTAAGGCTTCGGCGATTTCCAGCCGCCCGGATATTTCTGCTTCGCCTCCTCGTCCGATACCGCCGGCACGATGATGACATCCTCGCCCTGCTTCCAGTTCACGGGCGTGGCGACCTTGTGTTTTGCCGTCAGCTGCACGGAGTCGATGAGGCGCAGCACCTCGTCGAAATTGCGCCCCGTGCTCATCGGATAGGAGATCATTGCCTTGATCAACTTGTCGGGGCCGATCACGTAGACGGTGCGAACCGTCTGGTTGTCCGCGGCGGTTCGGCCCTTCGCCGTCGTGCCGGCCTCCTCCGGAAGCATGTCATAGAGCTTGGCCACGGCGAGATCGACATCCCCGATCATCGGATAGTTGGGCAGGTGCCCCGTGGCGTCCTTGATGTCCTGGATCCAGCGCTTGTGATCATCCACGGGATCGACGCTGAGCCCGATGACCTTGCAGTTGCGCTTCGCGAATTCGGCCTGCAGCCCGGCCATGTAGCCCAGCTCGGTCGTGCATACGGGCGTGAAATCCTTTGGGTGCGAAAAAAGAACGCACCAGCCGTTGCCGATCCAGTCGTGAAATTGGACCTTGCCCTCCGTGGTTTCGGCGGTGAAATCGGGGGCCTTGCTGCCAATACGTAGCGTCATGTTTTCTCCTCCAATCGGGCTGAAACTGCGCAGCTGCTACGCGATAACCCCGCGGCCGCGCACTCACGCGCTCCCTGCCGGGAGCGCCACAAAACCCTGCGCTAAGCCAGGGCTATTCGCTAGAGCCAGTGTCCTGCAAACTGCTTAGACGGGAACCGGCTCGCTCTGTTCCACTGCCGTCCCCGGCACAGACGGCTTGGGCGGCACGTTCTTCGCTTCCGGTTTCGATGATTTTTCGGCCTTTTCCTTCTCCCGCCGCATCTGCTCGGCGCGTTGCAGCCAGTAAAGCCGCTCGAATTCATAGCACATGGCGAGACTCCTTCACGTTTGGGACCAGCGTGTTACTCCCTTCGATTTCCTGATGCTGCGCATACATGCTACGCACGCCACGCCCTCGTATCAAGGCCGGCGAAAAACCTCCTCCTCGTTGTCGCTTTCCACGAGAGCCCAGACCCTGCGGAACGGCCCGCGGCTCCTGAGGAGCTCCTCCCCGGCCTCGCGCGCGGTCTTCTTGCCGAGCCAGCGCGGCTTGCCGAGCGTCGCACACACGCTGGCCCGATGCGCGTTCTCCTCGAAGAGAAAGGCCGCCGAGACCGTGTCCTCGATGCTCGGGCCGGTGATTGCCGCGCCGTGCGCCCGCAGCAGGATTGCGCGATGCGAGGAGAGCGCGCGCGCCAGCGCCGCTCCCCGCTCGCGGTTAAGGACGAGCTTGGGATCCGGGTAGATCGGGACACCGTCGTGGAAGATCGTGCCCACGCTGTGGATCGGCCTCAGCTCCTGCGCGATGGTCGTGAAAGCGGTCGAGTACATCCCGTGATAGTGCACGACGCTCATGACGTCCGCGCGCGCCTTGTATATCTCGGAATGAATCGGATACTCGCCGGGCGGGTCGCCATGGCCGTCGAGCTTCCGTCCGTCGAGATCCATCGTGACCAGATCGTCGGCCGTCGCGTTCGGCCCGACCGAGTGTCGCACGATCACGAACCGGTCCGCGTCGTCCAGGCGAAAGCTCAGGTGCCCGAACCCCTCGATAAATCCGCGCCGGTAGAGAAAACGCCAACCTTTTAGGAGGTTGGCGACCCGGTTGTCAGTCGCCATAGGGGTGGGATAATACCGCACAAGCGTGGCATCCGCCGCAGCACGCGCCACGCCAGCGTGTGGGCCCCTCTCGCGCGACGCACAAGGAGAACACGTTGTCGGACGAGATCGAGACGCCGCGCCTGCGGCTGCGCTACATGTCCGAGGACTTCCTGCTCGCCTGTCATGATGATGACTCCGCGCTCGCAGAAGGCCTCATCGGCATGAAGGTCGACGGCGAGTGGCTGCGGGAGAAAAATCTCATGGCGCTGCGGCTCGGCGATCTGAAATCCGATCCGGAGTACGCGCCGTGGTCGCTGCGGGCAATCGGAGACGCACGCACGGGCACGATGGTCGGTCACATCGGGTTCTACTCGCGGCCCAATCCGCGCTATCTGCGGCCCTACGTGGCGGACGGTGTCGAGCTGGGCTACGCGGTCTATTCCCCGTACCGGCGCCGCGGCTACGCGGTTGAAGCCATAAAGGGCCTGGTGCGCTGGGCTGCGGCAGAGCACGGCGTCGAGAATTTCGTCATGGCGACCGAGCCGGAGAACAGCGCGGCGGTCGCGCTCGCCGGCAAGCTTGGCTTCGAGAAGGCCGCGGAGCACGTGGACCCGGAGGATGGCCTGGAGTATGTCTTTGTGCTTCGCGGCGCAGCCCTCGAGCGATTGCTCGACGACGGGCATTGAGCGCGTGCCGCGAGTCGTCGCACTCTATCGCTACCCGGTGAAGGGCCTCACGCCCGAGTCGTGTGAATCGCTCACGGTGCTCGAGGAAGGCCGCATCGCCGGTGACCGGGCACTCGGCTTTCGTTTTGCCAGCTGCGCCGTTCCGGACGAAGCCTGGAGCAAGAAGTACGAGTTCGTGGCCCTGGTCAACGCACCCGGGCTTGCGCGCCTCCAGGTCCACTTTGATCACCGCGCGCTGTGCCTGCGGCTGAGCCGCAATGGCGCGCTCCTCGCCGAAGATTCGCTTGACGAGCGGGGCCGCAAGCGAATCGCCGCGGCTATGCAGGACTACGTGCTCGCGCTTGACGAGAATCCCCTCGCGGGCCACCCGGAGCGCTGCCCCTTGCGGCTCGTCGGCGACGGTGTGCATCCGCGCTACCAGGACAACGAAGCCGGTCAGGTCACGTTGCACTCCCGGGAAAGCCTTGCCGCGCTGGCGGCGGCGAGCGGGGATGAAACGCTCGATGAGGGTCGCTTCCGCACGAACATCGTGATCGAGGGCGTGCATCCCTGGGCGGAGCAGGGTTGGGTGGGGCGCGCGATCCGAATTGGCGGCGTCGAATTCGACGTCGTCAAGCCGAAGGTGCGCTGTCTCGCCACGCACGCCAACCCGGAGACCGGAGAACGCGACCTGCCCGTCATGAAGATCCTGGTGAGCGCGTTCGGACAGCACGAGCCGACGTTCGCGGTGGGAATGCTGACCCACGGCAGCGGAGGCGGGGTCCGCGTGGGCGACGCCGTGAGCCTGATCGCGCGGTGAGGGAAGTGTCAAAAGACCGCAGCCGGCCGCCGGCGGTGGCAGGATGTGACTTATTGCCCCCTGCAGTCCGCGTTTCTGTGCGATCATGATGATCTCTCTGAAGAGAGGAGGCAGGTCCATGAAACGTATAGGTTATATCGCTGTCATCGCCGGGCTGTTCTCGCTGCCGGTGCTGTGCCTTGCGCAGGCCGAAAAACCCGGCGCCGAGAAGGCGCCCGCGCCGATGAAGTCGGAAGCAAAGGCGGACAAGATGGCGCCCGCGCCGGCCGCCAGGCGCCTGACGGCAAAATCGCGCGAGGACGCAAGGGAGTGCCTCTCCTTCCCGACCAACCGCGAAGTCATCATCTGCGCCGAGAAGTTTCTCTAAAGCTGGAGCCCTCGTAGCAAGCGGCGCCGGCACGTCAGGGCCCCGCCGCTCTCAAGCTTCGACAGGGGACCGCTCACGCGGTCCCCTTTGCTTTTGGCGGAGCGCTTTCCCTGGCGAAAGCGGCTCCACGTCTGCTCCCGACTGACTTACGATATCGGGTCACGCCCCCAAGGCAGCGGCCGCGATAATCGCGATTCGGTGCGCCCGGCTTGCCGGCGCGCGCCAGGGCGTGCAGCGCGCAATACACGTTCAATTTTCCAGTACGCGAGGACCAGAATGAGCACGCCGTCGCCCAGAGTCTCCCAGCCCAAGGACTACAAGCTGATCGTCGAGAAGGACGTCTGGATCCCGCTGCGCGACGGCAGCCTCCTGTGCGCCGACGTCTTCCGGCCCGACGGCGGCGCCGAGCGCTTCCCCGTCATCATGAACATCGGTCCATATCACAAGGACAAGCTGTGGGTGCCCCCGTCCGACCTGGAGGAAGCACCCAATCCCTACATGAACTGGGAGGCGGCCAATCCGCTCTGGTGGTGCCCGCGGGGCTACGCCCTTCTTCGCGTCGATACGCGCGGATCGGGCAAGTCGCCGGGAAAGTCGGAACCGAGCTCGTACCAGGAAGCGCTCGACAGCTACGACTGCATCGAGTGGGTCGCGCGCCAGGCGTGGTGCTCCGGCAGCGTGGGTACGCTGGGCATCTCTTATCACGCGGCATTTCAGTGGCGCGTGGCCGGCGTGCAGCCGCCTTCGCTCAAGGCGATCATGCCGTGGGAAGGGCGTGCCGATCAGTACCGCGACCAGGCCTATCACGGCGGCATCTTCTCCATGGGGTTCGTGGCCAACTGGCACAACACGAACACCGCGCACCACTTGCTCGGCAGGCCGCGCAGTTATAACCCGGACGCATTCCACAACGATCTCCTCTGGCATTACATGAGAAACGACCTCGACTCGGAGTACTGGCGGATCTGCAGCGCCCGCTGGGAGAACATTACGGTCCCGGTCTACAGCGTCGGCAACTGGACCGGGTTTTCGATGCACCTGCGCGGCAATACCGAGGGCTTCATGTGCGCGGCCTCGAAGCACAAGAAGCTGCGAATTCATACCGGGTCGCACTACCACCCCTTCCACTCGGAAGAGGGGCGCATGGACCAGCTGCGCTGGTTCGACTACTGGCTGAAGGGCATCGACACCGGGATCATGGACGAGCCGCCCGTCAAGCTCGAGATCCGCACCGGAGGAAGCCGAAAGCCCTACGCCTTCCGGTTCGAGAACGAGTGGCCGATCGCCCGCACGCAGTGGACAAAGCTGCATCTGAAGATCGAGCGCGAGCGGTCAGAGCGGGCGGACGCGGTGGAGGGCGAGCTCACGCAGGCGGCGCCGTCGCAGGCGGCGCAGGTGACCTACGCGGCAAGCAGCCCGAGCCGCCCCGGGCCGACGCCGCGCGGCGTGTCCTTCGAGACGCCGCCCATGAAGGAGGACACAGAAGTGACCGGCCCCGTCGTGCTCAACCTCTGGGTCTCGAGCACCGCCGAGGACATGGACATCTTCGCGACGATCCGCAACATCGGGCCCGACGGCAAGGACGTCTGTGAGGTCGGCCAGCGCGGCGAGCCGATCGCGGCGGTGACCAAGGGCTGGCTGCGGGCCTCGCATCGCAAGCTCGATCCGCACCGCTCGCTGCCCTACCGCCCTTACCACGCCCATGATGAGCGCTGGTGGCTCAAGCCGGGCGAGATCGTCGAGTGCCAGGTGGAGATCTGGCCGACCAGCATCGTGTTCAGGAAAGGGCACAAGCTGCGCCTCGACATCGCACCCGTCGACGGCGTGGGCAGCTCGCATTTCACCCACTACCACGCGGACTACAACGACCAGGCACGCAGCACCCTCTACTCGGGGGGCGACAAGCCATCCTACCTGTTGCTGCCCGTCATTCCGGCGAAGCAAGAGACGTGACGGGACCCAGTATCCTCCGCGTAAGCGTCCAGTAAGTAGATCCGTATACCGTGTGGTTGCGTTGAGCGCCCGGGCGCGCCCCGCCGGGCGTATTTTCGGAGACCCCCATGAGGATCGTCCTGACTCTACTCGCGGCACTCGCGCTGGCATCCAGCGCACATGCCGCGGAGAAATTCCTTGAAGAGCACACCGCCCACGCCCTTGCGGCGGGTGATCCCGCGGCCATAGTCCATGCGCTCGAGAGAGAGGTCTCGCGCAACAACGTCATCGCCGCTCTCGAGTTCGGGCGCATGTACCGCGACGGCAAGGTCGTCGCCGCGGATTACGCCAAGGCGCGCAGATTTCTGAAGCTCGCCGCCCGGACGGATCTCGTCCGGCTGTGGTACAAGCTCGGCGTCCCCGAGGCGCAATATGCTCTGGCCGTCATGCTGCGTGACGGCGTTGGGGGAAAAGCCGATGCATCGAGCGCGTCAGCCTGGTTTGAGGAGGCCGCGGAACTCAATCACGTCCAGTCGCAGCGCGCGCTTGCGCGGATGTACTTCAAGGGCGCGGGCGTGAGGCGCGATCCCGAACGCGCTTTCGTCTGGTCGAGCATTGCCGCAAGGTCGCTCGAGGCCGCCGAGAAGGAGGAGATGGAACGGATACACGACGCCTTGCAGAAAGAGCTCAAGCCCCAGCAGCTTGCCCGAGCCAGACACATGATGAGCGCCTGGAAACCCAGGGTCTCCTGAAATCATCGAGCCGGCGCGTCGTAACCGGGAAGCACGCGCGCATCGATGACGCACACCTTCCCCTCGCGCGCCGCTTCAATGCCCTCCCTGATCGCGGTCTGTATGGCAGCAGGGTCCGTCACGGGCCCGATGCCCGCCCCGCCCTGCACGCGCGCCATCCCCGCGATGTCGATGTCCGGGTCGTCAATGCGCTGGCCGATCCACTTGTTCTCCTCGGGGCGTACCCGCTGCTGCGCCATGCGCCCCTGATGCCGCTCATCGTTGTAGAACGAGCGGTTGTTGCACACGATCATCAGGCAGGGAATCTCGTAGTGCGCAGCAGTCCAGACCGCGGTGTTGCCCATGATGAAATCACCGTCGCCCATGAGCCCGATCGGGATCCGGCCGCTACCCTTCAGCCCAAGTCCGGCCCCGACGGTGACGCCGGGGCCCGATCCGACACCGGCCCCACCGTCGTGGCCGATGTAGTCGAGCGGGTGGCGGAACTGCGTGTAGGCGCCGTTCCAGCCTAGCGGCAGGCGCGTGTAGCAAACGTCAATACCGCGGGTCGCCGCTTCGAGCGCGACGGCGACGCCCCGCAGCGTGAGCGCATCTTTTCGCAGTGGCGGCAGCGCGGGTGGTGCCGGAATCTCCGGGCGCGCGGCGCGCGGGCTCACGGCCGCGAGCAGCTGCGGCACGGCCTCATCCGTCTCGCACATCATGTAGAGATCGATCGGCGCGAGCCCCTGGTGGTCCATGCTCCAGCCGCGATGGTTGTGCTGGTCGCACGAGACCTGTATCACCCTGGCCGCCACCGGCCGCTCGCGATAGGCCTGCCTCAGGGTGCCCGCCAGGTCCAGCCAGTCGAGCGACAGCACGACGTCGGCCTGAGCGACGAGCTTCTCGGCACCGGGGTCGAGATAGGCACCGGGGGGCGCGGCGTGCAGGCGATGGTCCGTGGGAAACGCCCCGGCAGATTTCAGGTTGGTGAGCACGGGCGCATTGAGCTTCTCGGCGAGCGCGACCCGCTCTCGCCAGCGTTCAAGGCTGCGCGAGCAGCGTCCCATGAGAATCACCGGGTTCCTCGCGCCCGAGAGCCATTCCGCCGCAGCGGCCACGAGCTCCGGAGCAGGCTGCACCGGAGGCGGCACGGCATAGCGTTTTACATCGGGTGCCGGCGGCATGGCGTCCAGCTTTTGTTCCTGCATCGAGACCTCGAGATTCACGTGCACCGGACCTTGCGGCGCGGTCTGCGCGACCTGCGCGGCACGCAGCACGGCATCGATCGCCGCTGCCACGGATCCCGGCTGGTTGTCCCACTTGGTGATGTTGCGGATGAGGCCGCCCTGATCCGCGGACGTATGGATCCAGTCGATCCACTGGCGCCGTCGTGTCGCGTCCCACGGTCCCGTCGCGCCGAGGAGAAGAATCGGCGCGCGGTCGCACCACGCGTTGTAGACGCCCATCACGGAGCGCATGAGACCGATATTCGCATGCACGGCGGCCGCCATCATGCGCCCCGAAGTCTTGGCGTAGCCCTGCGCAATATGAATCGTGTTCTCTTCGTGGAGCGTCAGCACGATCTGGGGCGTGCGGTTGCCGAGATAGTTGACGATGCTGTCGTGCAGGCCGCGGTAGCTCGAGCCGGGCACCAGCGCAACGAAGGGAACGCTGAGCTTGCGCAGCACAGCCGCAATGGGATCGCTCCCCCAGAATTCACGAGGTTGCGCCCCCGCCACCGGCGCATCATGAACGATGGAACTGGTCAAAGGCTTCCGAGTGGTCATCTGGTTTCCCGGCAGGGCCGGCGCGACGCGCGCGACGGCATCCTAGCACGACCGCACGACCAAGGATGAAGGAAAACCCTGTCACTTCGCATTTTGCACGTCCGGCGGGCGACGGTGTTGTAGGGCGCCGCTTCCCTGTCATAATCCGGCGAAACCACCAGATGGGAGGAGGCCGTGAAGATCGGTAAAGTCACCTGCTGGCTGCTGCGCATCCCTTTTACATTCCCGCTTGTAAAGGAGCAGCAGCACGCGCTTGCCAACTTCGTCGAAATCGAGACCGACGACGGGCTGAAGGGCCACGCCCTTTCCACTTATCCGCTGAAGTACGGCATCCGCGAATTCATCAACCGCGAAGTGGCGCCCGTCGTGAGCGGCATGGATGCCCTGCGGCCGGAGGAGGTGCGCACCCGCGTTTTCTGGGCAACGGCGCGCAAATACTTCATGGGCGCCTGGAACTGTGCCATGAGCCTTGTCGACGTCGCGCTGTGGGACATCAAGGGCAAGGCGGCCGGACAGCCCGTCTGGAAGCTGCTCGGCGGCGCGCACGCGAAGCTTCCCGCCTACATCACCTTCGGCCTGCCCCGCTACAGCGTCGACGAGCTGATCGAGGTCGCCCGCATGCTGATCAAGGACGGACAGACGAGCCTCAAGATGGTCGTCGCAGCGGGCTCCCACGAGTACGACGAGATTCTCGGCCAGCCGACGGACGCCAGCATCCTTCAGGACGCGCAGCGCGTGCGCGCGCTGCGCGAGGCGGTCGGCCCGAAAATCGAGCTCATGATGGATGCCAACAAGGGAGCCACCTTCGCCCAGGCGCTGCGACTGGCGAAGCTGTGCGAGCCTTACGATCTCACGTGGTTCGAGGACCCGGTGCTTCAGGGCGACCCGCGGCTGATGGCGCGGTTGAGGGCGCAGACGACCATTCCCATAGCGGCGGGCAGCACCGCCACCAGCGACCTCATGTATCTACGCGAGTATCTCGTGCGCGAAGCGGTGGACTACCTGCAGCCCAACGTGCGCGATATCGGCGGCTACACGCAGGGGCTCAAGGCAGCCGGCATCGCCCAGGCATTCAACGTGCCGCTCGCGATGGGCGGCAACTATCCGCATCTCAACATGCATTTGCATGGCGGCGTCCCGAACGGCGGACGGGTCGAGTTCCACTGGCAGGGCTGGAAGTGTGTCGAGTCGCTGTTTGACAACGCGCCTGGCCCCGTCAAGGGGACGGTCACACTGCCCGAGCGTCCGGGTCTCGGCTTCACGCCCAAGGCGGGGATCCTCGACCTTGCCACCGATTGACCGCTACAGAAACAGGCGTTGCCCGTGAGCGGTGACCAGTCACTGGTCACAGGTCACGGGTCACCGGTTCTGGGGGAGGAGACGATGGATTTCGCACTCACGGAGGAGCAGCGGCGCTGGCGCGAGATTGCGCGGGAGTTTTCCGAGAAAATCATCAAGCCCGACGTATTGCGCCGGGACCGGCTGCCGACGGCTGCCGAGCGCATACCGTGGGACTGGATTCGCGCGGCGGACAAGCTCGGGCTCCGCACGCTGGGGGTGGGGAGGGAGCATGGCGGCGCGGGCGTCGACATCCTCACCTTGTGCCTCGTCGGCGAAGAGCTTGGCGCGGGAGACCTCGGTTTTGCCGTGATCATGGACCAGTGCTGGAAGATGGCGCACCTCTTCTCGGAGGCGATGACGCCCGAGCAGCAGCGCCGCTTCATTCCGGCCTTCGTTAAGGATTCCGAAGCGACGCTCGCGATCGCGATCACCGAGGCCGGCGCGGGCTCCGATCACCAGGGCTACTACGACGCACCCGACATCGATTTTCGGACCACCGCGGTGCGCAATGGCGATCACTACGTGTTGAACGGCACCAAGCGCTATATCTCCAACGGCTGCATGGCGAAGCTCTACTTCGTGATCGCCAGGACCGATACCTCCAAGCCGCTGCGCGAAGGCGGCAGCGTGTTTGTCGTGCCCTCCGACGCGCCCGGCTTCAGGGCGGGGTTCTTCCACGAGAAGAGCAGCCAGCGGCTGGCGACAAACGGCACGTTCCATCTCGAGAACTGCCGAATTCCGGCGTCGAATCTCCTGGTCGGGGAAGGCCTCGTCGGGCGTCTCCGCGCCGAGTTCATGCCCGGCAGCAAGGCCGAAGCGGCTGCGACCGTGCTTGGCGTCGGGCGCGCGGCCTACGACTACGCGCTCGCCTATGCCAGGGGCCGCGTGCAGGGGGGCAAGGCGATCGCCGAGCAGCAGGCTGTGGCAATGATGCTCGCCCAGATGGCGATGCGCCTGGATGCCGCGCGCACGCAGATCTGGAAAGCCGCCTGGCTGGCGGACCGCAAGCGCCCCGAAGCGCGCACGCTCGGGCTGCTGGCAAAGGTGAACGCCTCGGAAACGGCGTTCGAGGCGTGCAAGCTTGCGAGCGAAGTGCTGGGGGGCGCGGCGATCATGTACGACCACCCCGTCGAGAAGTACCTCCGCGATGCCACGAGCTTCCTGCACTCGGACGGCACCAACCAGTTGTGCCTCCTGCGCGCAGCACGTGCGCTCACGGGTGCGGGCGGCCAGGAAGTCTTCGGATTCTGACCCGAATCAGATGGCCTTGGCCTCGCGTAACGCGCGGATGCGCCTGTCATCGTAGCCGAGCTCCTTCAGCAGAGCGTCGGTGTGCTCGCCAAGGTGCGGCGCCGCGCGTGCCGGTGACGCGTCGCCCGCGCACCGTACCGGAGGCGCCACCATGCGATAGGTTCCCCTCGTTGGGTGAGGAAGCTCCTGCAGCCGCCCATGGTCGGTGACGAACGGGTTGTCGAGCGCCTGCGCGAGATCGTTGATCGGCGCCGCCGGCACCGCGCCCGCGAAGTGCGCGAGCCACTCACCAGTCGCGCGCTTGCCGAGCTCGCGATCGAGGAGCTCCGTCAGCAGGTCGCGGTGCCTGAGACGGTCCGCGAACCTCCGGAAGCGCGGATCCTCTATCCACTCGTGCCTTCCGAGCTTCTCGCACAATGCCGGCCAGAATTTTTCCTTGTTGCACATGATGTAGATCCAGCCATCGCGCGTGGGATAGAGCTGGCAAGGCGTCAATGCCGCGTGCGCCGACCGGGGCAGCCGCCCCGAGACGACGCCCTCATTCAGATACCAGGTGGCCTGATACACCGTGTTGGCAAGCGCCATGTCGAAGAGGCTGACATCGATGTCGCGCCCGGCGCCGGTCGTGCGCGCCGAGGTCAGCGCCGCGAGCAGCGCGTAGGCGAGGCCGAGCCCCGACATGTAGTCGACGATCGAGAGCCCGAAGCGCGCCGGCGGCGCGCCGGGCTCTCCCGTCAGCGAAAAGTAGCCGGCCTCGGCCTGCATGAGGTAGTCAAACCCGGGCCATGCGGCGCGCGGTCCGTCGCGTCCGTACGCGGAGAGGTGCGCGCAGACGATCTTCGGATTGTGCAGGGCCAGATCGGCGTAGGTCAGGCCAAGCTTGGCCGGCACGTCGCCTCGCAGGTTCGATGCAAGTGCGTCAGCGGTGCGCACGAGGTCATGCAGGACCGCCTGTCCCTCTTCGCGGCCAAGATCGAGCGTCAGGCTTTTCTTGTTGCGGTTGAAGCTATGGAAGAACTGGCTGTCGCCCGGCGCGAAGAAGTGCGGCCCCACCGCGCGCGACATGTCCCCGCCATCATTCGGGTTCTCGATCTTGATGACCTCGGCGCCCTGGTCGGCGAGGAACATGGTACCGAAGGGCCCCGCCCCGTACTGCTCGACCGCCAGCACCCGCACGCCTTCTAGCGGCAGCACGCAAAACCCCTAGCCGGAAAGAACCAGAAATCACAGCGAAAACCAGAACAATAATTGAACCGCCGAGACGCCGAGAGAACCCTGATCAACATCAGAAGCGAACACGCTCGAACCGATTCTTGCGAGGCGTGGGTGTGACCGATGCAATGCATGTGGGTCGCTTTCAGTTCGTTCCATTCTTCATGCACTTCGCGCCCTGACGATTCCATACCGTCATCCCTTCTCTCGGCGTCCTCGGCGTCTCGGCGGTTCATCTATCAAGCGGGGTGGCGCTTCACCAGCTCGCGCGCGATGATGATCCGCTGCAGCTCGTTCGTCCCCTCCCCGATCGCGAGCAGCGGCGCATCGCGATAATAGCGTTCGATGTTGAACTCCTTCGAGTAGCCGTAGGCGCCGTGGATGCGCATCGCCTCGAGGCTGTTCTCCAGCGCCGCCTCGGTCGCATAGAGCTTCGCCATGCCGGCCTCGAGATCGCAGCGCCCGCCCGCGTCGTAGGCGCGCGCGGCGGCCTCCGTAAGAAGGCGCGCGGCCTCGGCGCGCGTTGCCATGTCCGCGAGCTTGATCTGGATCGCCTGGTGCTCCGCGATGGCCTTGCCGAAGGTCTTCCGCGTCTGCGCGTAGGCAAGCGACTCCCGCAGGCAGGCCTGCGCAAGTCCCACCCCGCGAGCGGCGACGTTGATGCGCCCCAACTCGAGCCCGTTCAGCACCTGCTGCAGCCCGCGGCCCTCCGCCCCGATGAGGTTCGAGACCGGGACCCGGCAGTCCTCGAAGAAGAGCTCCCCGGTGTCGATCCCGCGATAGCCCAGCTTCTCGAGCCTGCGCACAACCTTGAAGCCGGGGCCCTTCTCGATCAGGAGCAGGCTCATCCCCTTGTGTGGCGGCCGGGCTTCCGGGTCGGTCTTGAGGAGGACCGCCAGGATCTGCCCCTCCACGCTGTTGGTGATCCAGGTCTTGGCGCCGTTCACCACGTAATGATCGCCATCGCGCCGGGCGCGGGTTCGGATCGCCTGCAGATCAGTCCCGCAATCGGGCTCGGTCAGGGCAACCCCGCCCCGAAGCTCGCCGCTCGCAAACCGCGGAAGATAGCGGCGCTTCTGCTCCTCGGTGCCGAAGCGCTGAACGGCCATCGCCATCATGAGATGGGAATTGAAGAGGCCGGGAACCGACATCCAGACCGCAGACATGCGCTCGACGATCTTCGCGTAGGTGGCCGCCGGGAGCCCCAGCCCGCCGTGCTCGGGCGCAATGGTGGCCCCGAAAAGCCCGAGCGCCTTCAGCTTCTCGACGATGTCGGACGGATAGGCGTCGGCCGCTTCCAGTGCGTGCACCACCGGCCGCACGTCGCGCTCGAGAAAGCGGTCGATGCTCTGCAGGATGAGCGCTTCCTGCTCATCACCCGGCGCCGCTTTCGTATTCGTGGCCACGGCTATCGGCTAGAGTCGAGGACGAAAAGCCCAGACACAAAAGACACTAAGGACACAAAGGAACGCCAGAAAACTGCATCAGAGTCGGGGTGGCCACGTCGCGACAGATTCTTTGTAATAAGACCTTGGTGTCCTTCGTGTCCTTCGTGTCAATGCTTTTCAGTAGTTAGCGACATCATCGATCGCATGGCCGCGCTTCGGCACCAGGAAAGAGCGCTCGTAGGTCATGAAGACGGTGCCGTCGGCCTTCGTGCCGGTCGTGCGCACGGTCACGACGCCCTGCGTCGAACGCGACTTCGACTCGCGCACCTCCAGCACCTCCGACTCGGCGTAGATCGTGTCGCCGGCGAAGACCGGCGCCGTGAGCCGCACCTTGTCCCAGCCGAGGTTGGCAATCGCCTTCTGGCTGAGATCGCTTACGCTCATTCCGGCAACCATCGCCAGCGTCAGGCAGCTGTTCACCAGCGGACGTCCGAATTCGGTCTTCGCGCAATAGGCGGCGTCGAAGTGGAGCGGGTGGTTGTTCATGGTGAGCAGCGTGAACCAGGTGTTGTCGGCTTCCGAGATCGTGCGCCCCGGCCGGTGCTCGTACACGTGCCCGACCTCGAAGTCCTCGAGATAACGGCCGAAAGACTCGCGGAAGCGGTTCGGCCCCACAGGCTTACGTTCAACTGTCATGTCGAGTTAACTGCATTAGCCACAGAGAGCTCTGTGTTCTCGGTGGCAGTTGTTTTACGCCACGCGGCGGCCGATTGCCTGATCGGGGCGGGTGAGGCGAAGCACCGGGCCCATGTCCCTTGCCTGCTCGAGCGCGAGGAGAGCATTCGCAAGCTCGTCGCGGCGCCGTGCGGAGAGGTAGGGCCCGGTCAGGCCGTCGAACTTCGCGCGCAATTCCGCGGCGGAGAGAAAGTTGGCAGGCTCGCCCTTCGGTATGCGAACGTACGTTTCGAACGCGCCGCGGCTGGTCCTGATCTGCAGGCTCGCGCTCATTTCCGTCGGAAAGTCGGCCTGGGCCTTCGGGTCCGCGCGGGTGTACACCTTCTTGCACAATGCCAGTGTGCCGGGATCGCCCAGATGGCGCGCGTAATCGTCCCAGGCAAGGCCGCCGCTTCGCAGCGCTACCGCGGCGCAGAACGCCATCGAGAATTGCCCGTCCACGACCGACTTCGGAGACTGCTTGGCCGGCTCTGGATCGCCCGTGATCTTCCAGCCCGCCTCGGGCAGACCGACCGTCACCTCTTCGACGTCGCCCGCCTGGATGCCGTGCTCGCGGGCTAGCGCGAGCACGCCGTCGACGGCGGCGTGGGTGTAGCGGCACGAAGGATAAGGCTTGACCGCAATCTTCATCGTTTCCCACCGGCGTCCCAGGCCATCCACCGCCTTGGCCGGGTCGGCGGCGGGCGCGTACGCATGCAGGAAGCCCCACTTGCCTTCGATCGCCTCGGCCGCGCCCTGGTAGCCCTCGCGCGCCAGGGTCGCCGCAACGAGGCCGCACATCGCCGCGTGACCGACGTGGGAGCGCTTGGTCCAGGCACCGTTGACGAGGAACTGCATGGAGCCAGAAGACATGCTGAGGACGATTCCAAACGCATTGGCATAGCCTTCCGCATCGAGCTGCAGCACGCGCCCTGCCGCCGCGGCCGCGCCGAACGCGCCACACGTTGCTGTCGGATGAAAGCCCCGGTCGTAGTGGGCCGCCGGCTCAAGGGCCAGCGCGAGCCGGATCTGGACCTCATAGCCGGCAACAACGGCCGCGATCACCGCTTTTCCATCGGCTCCGCACATCTCCGCCGCCGCCAGGGCGGCCGGCACGATAGGCGCACTTGGATGCAGCGATCCCGGCGCGTGGGTATCGTCGAAATCGAGCGAGTGCGCAAGCGTACCGTTCACCATCGCCGCACCCGCCGGCGCGTATCCGGCGCCATCGCCGATCACCGTGCAGGCGCCGCCCGCGAGCCCGAGCCGATTGACAGCGGCAATCATCGCGGGCGTGGATTCCGCGTCATGCCGCGCGCGCACCGCGATTCCGACGAGATCCAGCGAGAGCGCCTTCGCGCGCTCTCGCACCTCTGTCGGAAGTGCGTCATACGAGGTTTCCGAGACGAAGCGGGCTATCTCGCGCGTAATTGCGATCATGGTGAGCTCCCGGAGTCAGCTCTGCGGCTCTTGGCCGAAGGGGTAAGGAAGTATCATAAGAGAGGGATCTGTGCCCGGCAACATGCCGCTTGCCTGGACGTTGCGCAGTACAATATGGGCCGCATGATGCCGGCGACAGACCAGTACGCGAACACGTCCAGCTTCGCCCTTGCCAGCACGATCGTGCTGAAGCTCCGGGAGTTCATCCGCAAGCCCGTCGCCGAGCAGGTCAAGCTCAAAGCGCGGATTGAAGCGCTCGTGAGCGAAGTCATCCGGCCCCTGCCCTCCAGCAGCCGCATCGTGCTCGACGTTCCTGACGGCGCGGCGATCGTGGTGCTCGGCGGCCCGAAGGATGCGCTCGACGTGGCGCAGCGACTGCAGGCCGGCGCCGCCGACCTGCCCCTTTGCATCGGCGTCAACCATGGGCCGGTAAAGCCGGTCACTGATGAATTTCGGGGCCAGGTGCTGGTCGGTGACGGGCTTGCGACGGCGATGACGCTGTCACAGGCTGCCACCGCGGGGCGGCTTCTCGCCTCGCGGCCGTTTTGCGAAATTCTGGAAGCCACCACTCCGGAGCGCGCCGACGAGCTCACGCGCGCCGGCGTGTTTACCGATGCCGGCCTGCGCACACACGAGATCTATACGCTCGACCTCCGCGCCGCCCGGATCCGCCAGCGCCGGCGGATTGCATTCGGGCTGCTCGCGGTAATAGGCATCCTGGCAGCCGGTTTCGGCGTGCGCGCCATTCGCCAGGTGGTTGCCTCGGCCCCCGCCCCGCCGCCGGTGCAACCGGCCCCCCCGCCGCCAGCGCCCGAGCGCGTGCTGCCCGCCGTCATTGAATTCGCCATCAAACCCCGCGGGGATATCTACGTGGACGGCGTTCTGAAAGGAACCGCGCCGCCCCTGGCAAGGCTTGAAGTGCGTCCAGGACCCCACACGATCGAAATCGTGTACGGGAAGTTTGCGCCGGTCCAGCTCGAGGTGGATCTTGCGCCGTCCGAAGTGGTGACCGTCAGGCATACCTTCGTGGCGCCACGTCAGCCCAGCACACCGCGCCGGCTGTGGAACGAGATGCGGCGCCAGCTCGGATTCTGAGCGCAAGCACAAGAACTTTAGCCGCAGATGATTTTCAGATAAACGCTGATGAAATCCCAAAGACAGTATCGCCAGAATTTTCGGTTTTATCGGCGTGCATCGGCGTGCATCGGCGGCTGCGGAACGGGGTCATCCAGGCATGGCGGATAAGCCGCTCACGCAGCTCGGCCGCTACCGCATCCTCGGCGAGCTCGGCCATGGGGCGATGGGGATCGTCTACAAGGCCGAGGACCCCTTGCTGGGGCGCATCGTCGCGATCAAGACCATCACCCTTGTCACCGACGAGGCAGAGCGCGTCGAGTACGAAGCGCGCTTCTTCCAGGAAGCGAGGGCGGCCGGCGGGCTCAACCACCCGAACCTCATCACGATCCACGACATCGGCCGCGAAGGTGATATCGCCTACATGGCGATGGAGCTGCTGGAGGGGGTAGAGCTGCGCGAGGTGATGGGGCGCGGCGAGGTTCCGCTGCGGCTCGCGATCGATATCGGGGCCCAGGCCGCCGACGGGCTGGCGTTCGCGCACGAGCGCGGCGTCGTCCATCGCGACATCAAGCCGGGCAACATCATGCTGGTGCGCGGGCGGCACGCCAAGGTCATGGATTTCGGAATCGCGCGGATGCGCGTATCCGACGTCAAGACGCAGACAGGCGCCATCCTCGGCTCGCCGAAATACATGTCACCCGAGCAGGTTGCCGGAAGGCGCGTCGACCACCGCGCGGACATCTTCTCCCTGGGCGTCGTGCTCTACGAGCTCACCGCGGGGGAACCGCCGTTCAGCGCGCCTAATATGGCGCAGCTCATGCAGCAGATTGCGATTGCCGCGCCACTACCGCCGAGCACCGTGAACCCTGCGGTTCCGGCAATGCTCGACCTGATCCTCGCCAGAGCCCTCGAAAAGGAACCGGACGCGCGCTATCAGAGCGCCGCCGAGTTCGCTGCAGATCTGCGCACGTGCCTCGCGGAGCTGCCCGAACTTCCGGTTGCCACTCCGCTTCCGGGCGGATCGGGTGCCAGACTCGATATCGAATTCGATGCCACTACCGCTAACGCCCGCGAGGCGCAGCGGACGATCCCGCGGGACTCCGGTGCCGCGCTGAGCGCCCTCAACGTCGCGGCGGGCATCTCGACCGTAACCGGTCTCTATCTCGGCGTGTCACGCCGGTTTGACTCGAACGATGCGCTGCGACAGCTCATGGCGTTGGCCGCGCGCGGAGAATCCCCGCTCGAGATGCCCGGACGCCGCTCGGCCGTGGCCAGAATGTGGCGCGATCCCGACCGCAACACGTTCCTCGCGGCCATCCTCACCGCGGTGGCGGGCGCGCTGGTCATCGCGCTGCTTTGACGGCAGCGGGCCCGCGCAGCGTCGTCTGTATAATCTCCCCTTTTCAAGCCCTTCGCCGGAGTTCTCGCGCCGATGTCGAACCACCCGGATGCGCTGATAGAAATCCAGGATCTCAGGTTCGCCTACGGCGAGAACCAGGTCCTGAAGGGCGTCAACCTGAAGGTGCCCCGCGGCAAGCTCGTGGCGATCCTCGGCGCGAGCGGCTGCGGCAAGACAACGCTGCTGCGCATGATCGGCGGCCAGATGCGGCCCGACGGAGGCTGCGTCAAGGTCGAAGGGGAGATCGTGCACGAGCTCGATGACGAGGCGCTCTACCGCCTGCGCCGGAAGATGGGAATGATGTTCCAGCGAAGCGGCCTCTTTACCGATCTCAGCACCTTTGACAACGTTGCGTTCCCGATGCGCGAGCTGACGGAACTCCCCGAGCCGGTGATCCGCGACATGGTCCTGATGAAGCTGCATGCGGTGGGACTGCACAGCGCCCATCACCTGATGCCGAACGAGCTCTCCGGCGGAATGACGCGGCGGGTGGCGCTCGCGCGCGCGATCGCGCTCGACCCGATGCTCATCATGTACGACGAGCCCTTCGCGGGGCTTGACCCGATCTCCCTCAACGTGATCGCGAACCTGATCCGGCGCTTGAACGATGCGCTCGGCACCACCTCGATCGTGGTCACCTATGACGTGGTCGAGTCGCTGAAGATCGTCGACTACGCCTACTTCATCTCGGACGGAGTCGTGACATGGGGCGGCTCCGTCGAGGAGGTCCGGTCATCCCGGCATCCGTTCGTGCGCCAGTTCGTGGATGCGCTGCCCGACGGCCCCGTTCCGTTCCACTACCCGAGCAGGGCCTACGAATCCGACCTCCGGCTCCAGGGTCCCTGAACTGCGGATGGCGTCGGCACAACACACCTCACCGTAAGGAGCGAGAAATGGGACTCGAGGTCGGAGGAATATTCGGGCTGCTGATCCTGATTGCGGATGTCTGGGCCATCATTCGCATCGCGCAGAGCGGAGCAGCGCCGGGCTACAAGGCGCTGTGGATCGTGCTGGTCCTCGTGCTGCCCGTCCTCGGCTTCATCATCTGGCTGCTGTTCGGTCCGCGCGACGCGAGGTCCTGACCGGGCGGGGCCTGTCACGGGTGCCGCAACAGCATCTCGTAGAGCATGATGAAGATCTCCGCCACGATCAGCAGCACGATGTAGAGCTCGAGCCGGAGCGAGCGGCGCGTCTGCTCGAGCTGCGTGAGCGTCTGCGCCGTGTGGCTCACGAGCTCGAGCTTGCTGCCCAGGGCCTCGTGACGCGCCTTGATCTCGAACTCGTCCTCGAGGCGGATGAACAGGCCCTCGAGCTCGGGGCGGATCCAGAGCAGCTCGGGCTTTTCGCCCACGGCCACGCGTCCCACCATGAGATGCTCCGAGAGCAGCATCGTGCCGATGTGCCGCACCAGCTCCTTCGCTTTCGCCGTGACGCGGCCCGTTCGCTGCAGCTCGAGCGCCAGCGGCTCGACCCGGTCGAAGCTCCCGGCAATCTTGGCTTCGTAGAACGCCAGGATGACGCTCTTCGAAAGCACGTCCGCGATGATCTGCAGACGCTCGACGTCGTCATTGACGAGGTGGATCCGGTCGCCGTGCATGCCCTCGGTCGCGCGCGGATCGATGTGGATCTCGACCTCCTCGGTCTCGGGAGGCGGGAACCGGTTGGTGACGAGCGGCGCGATACTCTCGAGAAACGCCGTTTCCTCGGTCTCGGTCACGTCGAAGAAAACAACGATGCCGTAGCGGAAAAGCACGGCCGCGCCGCCACCCGGCACACCGACGGTCAGGGGATAGGACGCGAGCGTTTCCCCGCCCTTCCATGAGCGCGTATCGATGCGGTCTCCGATGAGGAGCGCCCTGGCCTTGAAGTCGGGGCGGTCAGCCATGGTGAGGTCTCAATTCATCAGCGTACTCGATTGGATCGCCCACCGCGATTCCCAGTAGCCGCTGCGCGCTCTCCGAATTCGCCGCAATTTCCACGAGACCCAGGCTGTTCTCGTGCCAGAAGAGGTGCCCCGGGGGCACCCCGGAAAAGACCGGGGCATGAGGGATCTCCCGCCCGTTTGCACGCAGGACGCTCCTTGACGCAGCCGAGCCCGCGCGCAATCCGGTGACGACGTTACCGTAGTGGTCCACGTAAATGACCTCCGAGACGTCGCTCATCCCGAAGCTCACGGTGAATTCCCTCTTGCGCAGCCTGGCAGCCTTGCGTGCGCCACGCGCAAGCATCGCAGCCGCCGGTGCGAAGAGATCGCGTCCATGGAAGGACCGGGAGAGCTCCTTCGGCCGCCACCCGATGGTGTAAGCCTCGCGTTTCCGCGCGCGGGCGGAAGCGACCGAGAGCAGCCCGTTGTCGGGGCCTACGAGCCACTTCCCGTCCGCATGGACGGCAAGCGGTTCTCGCGGCCCGCCCACCCCGGGGTCCACCACCGCGAGCGCGACCGAGCCCGATGGAAGGCGGGTAAAGAGCGCCGCCAGCAGGTGCGCTGCGGCCCTTACGTTGAAAGCCGTCGCATCGTGCAGGAGGTCAACCACGGGCTGGCGCGGCGCATATTGCAGCAGCGCCGCCCTGACCTGGCCTGCATAGATATCCGAGCTGCCGAAATCCGTGAAAAGAAAGATGGCCATGCCTCAGGCAAGCGTCCGCCGGCTGGATGAGTCCGGGCCGTCCACGTTGGCGATGTAGCGGCGATAGATCTCGCCGCTGCGCGCAAGCACGCGGTCCTTGCCCAGGATACTGCTCGCGCGGACGGCACCCTCGAAGGCAGCAAGCGTGAGCGCTTCGAGCGCACGAGTCGCCACGGGAGCGTAGCTCAAGTGCCATGGCTCGGGGTGCACGCCGCCGCGAAAGGTCCCGTAGGGCCGGAAGAAACCGTAGCGGCTCATGTTCCCAGCGAGCCAGCGGTGCAACCGGTCGAACACTCCGCCCGGCTCGGCCTCATCCGGCAGAAGGCGCACGCGATAGCCCTCCGGCATGGCTGCAGAATCGATGACATCGATATCCGTCCCCCAGTGGTGGCGACTGCCGCCGGGCACCGCGCTCCAGCACACGATCGCATCGATCAGCTGGTCGGGATCGAGCGCGCCGTGATTCCGGGTATTGCCGTGGGCGTCGTAGAGCGGGCGCTCGCCCAGGTACTTCTCGTCCCAGATGCGTTGCTGGGCCGCGAAATCGCGAAACGAGCTCACGATGCGGATCTCGACGCCGTCCGCCTCGGCCGCTCCCTTCATCGCGAGAAACGCCTGCAGCGCCTCATGGTGCAGGGCCGCCCCGAGGTCGTCGCGCTGCACTACATGCGTGCATGCTCGACCGGTCAGCTCCAGCTCGTTAAGCATCGGAAAATTGTACGCCGGGCCCCGCCCGTCCTGGCGCTCTCGATTGGCGAAATCCGTGTTCCTCGCCAGCTGCCAAAAGAAAAGCCGGCGCGAAGCCGGCTTTGAGAGTAGAACCCCTGCTTGTTATGCCGCCTTCGCGGCCTCTTCTTCTTTTCTCGCCCCTCTGCGGGCCCCCTCCTTGCTCGTTGCCGCCTTGGCGCCGGCATCTTCAGCCTGCTCGGCGCCCGGTTGAGGACGGTCCATCAACTCTACCATTGCCATGGGTGCGTTGTCGCCTTTTCTGAAACCGGCCTTGAGGATGCGCAGGTAGCCCCCGTTGCGCTTGGCATAACGCGGGCCGAGCTCGTCGAACACCTTTACCACCATGTCGCGGTCGCGCAACCGGTCGAATGCAAGGCGCCGGTTGGAAAGCGAGGGTTTCCTGCCGAGCGTGATGATGGGCTCGACGACGCGCCGGAGCTCTTTCGCCTTCGGCAGCGTGGTCTGGATCAGCTCGTGCCGCAGCAGCGAGTTCGCCATGTTGCGGAGCATCGCGAGGCGGTGGCTGCTCGTGCGGTTGAGCTTTCTCAGTCCGTGACGGTGACGCATTGTTCGTTCCTCACTGAAGGATGAAGGATGAGGGATGAAGGATGATCCGACGACCTGAGGTATCCCACTCCATCCTTCCGCCATCATCCTTGAATTTTCTCCAGCCCTACCGGGGGCCAGTTTTCCAGCTTCATCCCCAGGGTAAGCCCTCGCGAAGCGAGGACTTCCTTGATCTCGTTCAAAGACTTGCGTCCGAGATTCGGCGTCTTGAGAAGCTCGGTCTCGGTGCGCTGGATGAGATCGCCGATGTAGTAGATGTTCTCCGCCTTGAGACAGTTTGCCGAGCGCACCGTCAGCTCGAGGTCATCGACCGGCCGCAGCAGGATCGGGTCGATCTGGGTCTGCTTTCTCGTGTCTTCGATCTGCGCCGGCATGCCCTTCAGCTCGGCGAACACCGAGAGCTGCTCGACCAGGATCCGCGCCGCGTAGCGCACGGCCTCTTCCGGGTCGATCGCGCCGTTCGTCTCGACGTCGACGATGAGCTTGTCCAGATCGGTTCGCTGTTCGACCCGCGCGGCTTCGACCGCGTAGCTGACGCGCCGCACCGGGCTGAACGAGGCGTCGAGCAGGATGCTGCCGACGCTGCGCCCCTCGTCACCGGCGCTCTTTCGAGTCGTCGCCGCGATATAACCGCGGCCCTGCTCGATCTTGATCTGCATGTCGAGCTTGCCGCCGGCCGCCAGATGGGCGATTACGTGATCGGGATTGACGATCTCAACATCGTGCATGGGCTCGATGTCACCGGCCGTAACCGCCCCTTCGCCCGACTTCTTGAGCGAGAGCAGCACCTCATCGCGATTGTGAAGCTTCAGCACGATGCCCTTGAGGTTGAGGAGGATGTCGACAACGTCCTCCTGCACTCCGTCGAGCGTCGAGTATTCGTGCAGCACGCCGGCGATGCGCACCTCGGTTGCCGCGTAGCCCGGCATGGAGGAGAGCAGCGTGCGCCGCAGCGCATTGCCGAGCGTGTGTCCGTAGCCGCGCTCGAACGGCTCCATGGTGAGCTTGGCGTGGTACGGCGAGATATTCTGCACATCGATGATGCGGGGCTTCAGAAAAGCGGTGCTTGGCATGGCTCGGATACCTTTGCGGTTTACTTCGAGTAAAGTTCGACGACGAGCGATTCATT
>Ga0299906_10001126_pt1 | contig 23148 bp, 16 predicted proteins | sample RVTome_14_FD_200259 | JGI IMG/M metagenome (GOLD analysis project Ga0299906, IMG submission 200259) | Soil microbial communities from uranium-contaminated site in the Upper Colorado River Basin, Wyoming, United States - RVT145D125 (version 2) ...
GTCCGCAGGAGCTACGCCGAGAGGCAGGGTCGCGCGCTCGCCGCGACGGAGAAGGGCCTGCGGCTGGTCGACCGCGTCCACCCCGACGTCAAGAGCCCGGCGCTGACCGCCGGGTGGGAGGCCCGCCTGTCCCGGATCCAGCGCGGGCAGGCGGACCTCGCGGGCTTCATGCGGGAGATCGAGACCCATGTCCGCGATCTCGTGGCGGCCACGCTCGGGGGAGGGCCGCCGTGCGCGGGCGAGCGGGCGGCGCGCCGGCCGGGGGCGGCCCCCGGCCCCGTCGTCTCCTCGGAGACGGCGGCGCTGCCGGCGCCGCCCGCCACCTCCCCATCCGCGCCGGCCGCCACCGGGGCGCGCCGCTCGGCCGCGGCTGGAACGGGCAGCCTCTCCGACCTGCTCCGGACCGCGTTCCGCCTGGAGGCCTTCCGGCCGCGGCAGGAAGCGGTGTGCCGGGCCGTGGCCGAGGGCCACGACGTGCTCCTGGTCATGCCCACCGGCGCCGGGAAGTCGCTCTGCTACCAGCTCCCCGGCCTGGCGCGGGGGGGCTCGGCGCTCGTCGTCTCACCGCTCATCGCGCTGATGGAGGACCAGGTCGCGAAGCTCCGGGCCCTCGGCCTCCAGGCCGAGCGCATCCATTCCGCCCGCGACCGGGCGCGCTGCCGGCAGGCGCTGTCGGCGTACCTCGAAGGCCGCCTGGACTTCCTGTTCGTGGCGCCGGAGCGCCTGGGCGTCCCCGGCTTCTGCGAGGCTCTCGCCCGGCGCCCGCCCGCCCTCGTGGCCGTGGACGAGGCCCATTGCATCTCGGAATGGGGCCACGACTTCCGGCCCGACTACCGCCGGCTCGGCGCGCGGCTGCACCTGCTGCGGCCCGCCCCCGTCATCGCCCTCACCGCCACGGCCACGCCCCGGGTGCAGGACGACATCGCCGCCCAGCTCGGGCTCCGGCCCCGGCGCTTCATCCACGGCTTCCGCCGCGAGAACATCGCCGTCGAGGTCGCCCGCCTGCCGCCGTCCCGGCGCGCCGAGACCGCAGGCCGCATCCTCTCGGACCCGGCGCGGCGGCCCGCGATCGTGTACGCGCCGACCCGCCGGGAGGCCGACGCCCTGGGGGCGTCGCTGTCACGGGCATTCCCGGCCGCCGCCTACCACGCGGGGATGACCGCCGCGCTGCGCGAGCAGGTCCAGGACGGCTTCCTCGCCGGGCGGGTGGAGGCGGTCGCGGCCACGATCGCTTTCGGCATGGGCGTGGACAAGCCGGACGTCCGGACCGTGATCCACACCGCGCTCCCGGGGACCCTGGAGGGGTTCTCCCAGGAGATCGGGCGGGCCGGCCGCGACGGCCAGCCGAGCCGCGCGGTGCTGCTCCACTCGTGGAGCGACCGCCGCACCCACGACTTCTTCCACGAGCGGAGCTATCCCGAGCCGGAGGTCCTGGGCCGAGTGTTCCGGGCGCTGGGGAGCGAGCCGCGGCCCGCCGGCGACCTCGCCCGGCGCCTGCGCATGGATCCCGAGGCGCTCGACGCGGCCCTCGAGAAGCTGTGGATCCACGGCGGCGCCCACTTCTCCACGCCCGGCGGGGAGCAGCGGGTGTCGCGGGGAGACGAGGGATGGCTCGAGCCGTACCGGCGCCAGCGCGCGCACCGGCGCGAGCAGCTCGACCGGATGCAGCGGTTCGCCGACGGCCACGCCTGCCGGATGGCGGCCCTGGCGCGCCACTTCGGCGATCAGGACGACCGGGGAGAGCCGTGCGGCCGCTGCGACGTCTGCGACCCCGGCGCCTGCCTGGTGCGCTCGGCCCGGGAGCCGGAGCCGGCGGAGCGGGAGGCCGTCCGGGTGGTGATCGAGGCGCTGCGCCGGCGCGACGGCCAGGCCACGGGCCGCCTCCACTCCGAGTGCGGGGCGGCGCGCCTGGAGCGCCGCGGGTTCGAGGACGTCCTGGGCGGCATGGTCCGCGCCGGCTTGCTGCGCCTCGCCGGCGACACTTTCGACACGGAGGGGCGGACCGTCAGCTTCCAGCGGGCGTGGCTCACCGACGCGTCGCGGACGGGATCCCCGGCGGCCATGTGCTTCAGCGTGCCCGAAGAGAAGGGGCGGGCCGCCGCCCCGGCTCGGTGCCGCGGGCGCGCCGGCCAGCGCACGCGGGCGCGCCCGGCCGCCGCCGCGGTGGCGGCGGACCCGGATCTGGTGGCCGGTCTCCGGAAGTGGCGGACGAACGAAGCGAAGAGGGCCCGCGTCCCCGCCTTCCGCATCCTCCACGACCGCACGCTGGCGGCCGTGGCCGCCGCCGCCCCGCGCGACGAGGCGTCCCTGCTCGCGGTGCCCGGGATGGGTCCCGCCCTGCTGCGGCGCTTCGGCGGCGCCATCCTTGGCCTGTGCCGCGCCGCCCGCTCCGGGACCGCGCCCGCGCGCAGGCGATCCGGACCGGCTCCGGGCCGCCGCGGGAGAAAACCGGTGAAAGAGGCGTGATCCGGCTCCGGCGAGCGCTCAGCACCCGCCGCCGTCCTCGCCGTGCCGAGGCCGGCATTCCCCCGGCTCGTGTGCGTCGCGAAGCGGACCTGCGGTGACGACCTCGAGGGGAGTGGAGCGAGTCGCTCTGGCCGGGATCCTTCGCGCCTTCCACCGCCAGCGGCGGCGCGTCGCCCGCGCGGCCGGCGAGCCGTCGGCCGCCGCGGACGCGTCGGCGGAGGCGAAGGCGAACCGGACCGGTCGAGACACCGCATGACGCGCCAGTCCTGTACGACGTCGACAGCCGGATCCCGAACCTGGCCCTGATGAAGCTGAGCACGTTCTGCCAGCGGGACGGGTACGCCGTGCACCTGGCCCGCCAGCCGGTCCGCATCGAGGCCGACCGGCACCTGGCCAGCGCCGTCTTCTACGCGGAGCGGTCGCGGGGCGTGATTGCACGCCTGCGCGACCTGTACGGGGACGCGATCACGATCGGCGGCTCCGGAGCCGACCTCTGCCTGCGACTGCCGCCGGAAGCGGATGCCTGCTTCCCGGACTACGGGCTGTACGATCACGACCGGTACGCGCTCGGGTTCCTGACCCGGGGCTGTCACTAGCGCTGCGCGTTCTGCGTGGTGCCGGCCAAGGAAGGGGTGGTCAAGAGAGCGAGCGGCTCGTTCTTGGACTTCGTCCCGCCGGGGCAGCGCAACGTGATGCTCCTGGACGACAACCTGCTCAGCTTCGAGGACATCGAGCCGCTCCTGGACGAGATGGCCCGCCGACGCTACGCCGTCAACTTCAACCAGACGCTGGACATCACGTACCTCTCGGAGCGGACGTTCGAGCGCCTGCTGAAGGTCGACTATCGGAACGCCCGCTTCACTCGCAAGCGGATCTACTTCAGTTGCAACCATCCCGCCGCGTTCCGGCAGTTCGTGGACAGGCGTCAGATGCTCCGGGGATTCGGCGAACCGCGGTGGAGCCCTGCATGAGCTTCGAGTACCACCGCTCGCCCAACCGCGACGGAATGGGCCACCGAGATCCTCTTCAAGGAGCCGCGTACGCTGGCCGGCACGATTGGCGCCCGCTTCGCAAGGGTGTGGCCGATCTCCATCGTCGTGCTCAACTATCACAGCGCTCCGATGATGCGTTGCCTCAGACTCCTTCGTGCCCACGGCGTCATCAAGAAGATTCCCAAGACCTATCGTTTACCGCCCAACTCCCCCGCGGCCAGGTCCTCACGGCGGCCCTCCAGGCCACCCGTCGCGCAAACATCAAGGACCTCCTCGAGGCCGCGTGATTTGGTCGTCTCGTGCGCTGATTCCACGAAGTAGTAGATGAGGCTGGTGTACCAGAGTCGCGGCGTCAGTCGCGGCGCAGGCGGGCGCGCAGCTCGCGGAGCGCCGCGGACTGGGATGGAGCGTCCAGCAGGGAGCGGATGAGCTCGAGATCGATCTGCGGCAGGAGCTCGCTTCGGGGCATGCGCTCGAAGCGCTCGCCCCGCCGCGCGAAGCACGTGATCTCGCCGCTCTTCCAGACCCAGACCTCACGGACACCGAGGCGCCGGCAGATCTCGAGCTTGTCGAGGCCGCCGCTGGTCCAGATCACCTCGACGGCGAGGTCCGGGACGTCTCCAGCGATCCCGATCGAGTAGCACTCGTCCGGCTCGGCGCCGCGTTCCACCTCTCGGCGCTTCAGCGTCCACGACCCGTATCCCTCGAGCTCGATGCCGAGCTCCTCGGCGTAGGCTTCGACGAGCCGCGCCAGCTTCTTCTTGAGGGTCTCATGATCTCGCGAAGGGGTCATGAGCTCGAGCATTCCTTCCAGGTACGCGATGCGCACGGCGGAACTCTCCCCGCGCATGGCGAGCGCGGACTCGTAGTCGCGCCAGACGACGTTGCGCAGGATCACGCGCTGGTCGACGCTACGCTCGAGAGCCGCAGGGTCGAGGGCGGGCAGCGGCGGCATCGCGACTCCATGCTAGCACGCGCTCTCACACCGATCCCGTCGAGTGGTCCTGAGCAGTCCCGAGTATCCCTCAGTAGCCCCTCGATCTCGCGTAGCATCCTGCGCCGCCCCCTCGCCGTCCCGCGCCTCCCGCGCGAAACGGGTGGACCGCGAAGGTGGCCGGAGGCCGACTGCGAGGGTCGCCAGCGCTTCGAGCAACAGCGCCGAGAGCCGGTCGCTGGCCGTCGAGCGCGAGATCATCTGATCCAGGTCACGATGCTTTGGACCCGCCGAGGTGACCGCCCCCTCGGACCGGTCCAGCTCGCGTAGCCCTGGAACCAGAGCGGCCCCGATTCTCCCTGGACGGAACCCTCCGGACCCGATGCAGGCCCTTCGCGCCGAGTGATCGATGGGCCACCGCCCCGTCTCAGGCCATCGAACGCTCCGGACGCCTCGCGAGCCGTCAGTCCCGCCACAGCTCCCTGGTTCGCACGTCGTTGGCCAGGGCGTTGCCGGGCGTGTGGACAAGCATCAGCGGCAGCCGGGCCTGCTGCGCAACCCGGGACGGAGTGATCCCACAACCTCGAGGCGCCGCACGCCCGCTGGCAGCACCCCTTGCCAGCCCGCCAGGCGCGGCCGCCGGAATCAAGCCGCCCGCCACCCCTTGAATGGCCCCCGCCGGCGAAGTTGCCTCCCCTCCCTCGCTGAAGCGCTCCCAACCGCGGAGGACCGAAACCCTCCCGTGCCGAGCGAGGACCGCACGGGGAGCGCCGCCCGGCCCGCCAGCCGACAGCCCCAGCCGGCAGCCGGCGCACGTCGAGTTCGGCTGATAAGCTCCCCCCGGAGGCTCGAACCATGCGCAGGCACGTGTCGATGGCGTTTCTGGCAGCCCTCTCGCTGTCCTCCGCTCCCTCCCTCTTTGCGGAGGACTGGCCCCAGTTCCGAGGGCCGACGGGCCAGGGAATCTCGACGGAGACGGGACTGCCGGTCCGCTGGAGCGCCGAGAGCGGCGTGGCGTGGCGCACGCCCCTGCCCGGTCACGGCTGGTCCTCGCCCATCGTCCAAGGCGAGCGGGTATTCGTCACGACCGCCACTGAGGAGGGACGCTCGTTCCGCCTGCTCTGCCTGGAGCGAACCACAGGCGAGCTGCTCTGGGACCGGGAGGTCTTCCAGCAGAGCCTGGACAGCCGGCTGCAGCAGGGCAACTCCTACGCGACGCCGACGCCTGTCAGCGACGGGCGCCACGTCTACGTGCTCGCCTTCGACGGCAGCATCGCGGCCGTGGCTGACGACGGGACGATCGCGTGGACCAACCGCGACTATCCCTTCTACGGCCAGCACGGTCTGGCGGTGTCGCCCCGGCTCTTCGGTGAGCTGCTCGTGATCCCCTTCGACGGCAGCAGCCGCGGCGAGGACAAGCTCGTCGGCTTCAAGAAGCCCTGGGACCAGGCCTTGATCGTGGCCCTGGACAAGGCCACCGGCGAGCTGCGGTGGCGGGGGTCCCGGGGCCTGTCCCGGATCGGCCACGTCACCCCGAACCTGGTCCGCCACGGCGACCGCGAGGTGCTCGTCAGCGGCGCCGGCGACGTGATCCAGGGCTTCGACCTGGCAACCGGGGAACGGCTCTGGACGGTCCGGAGCCAGGGGGAGGGGGTCGTCCCCTCCGTCGTCGTCGGGGACGGGCTGGTCTTCACCTCCTCCGGCTTCGAGGAGCCCACGATCCGCGCGGTCCGTCCCGGCGGCCGCGGCGACGTCACCGGCACGCACGTCGCCTGGGAGCAGACGCGCTCCGTGCCGACGATGCCCTCGTTTCTGTACGTGGCGCCGTACCTGTTCACCATCAACGAGTCCGGTCTGGCCCAGTGCCTCGACGCGAGCACCGGCGAGGTGCTCGGCCAGCTCAGGGTCGGAGGCCGGCACTCCGCCTCGCCGATCTACGCGGAAGGGCGGATCTACTTCCTCTCGGAGAGCGGCGAGACCACGGTCGTCGAGGCGACGCCCGAGATGGCCGTCGTCGCGAGGAATGCCATCCCCGAGCACACCCAGGCGTCGCTGGCCGTGTCGGGGGGGCGCATCCTGCAGCGGACGGAGAAGGCGCTCTACAGCCTGGGCCCCGGCCGACCCTGACGCCAACCCGCGGCCCGAGCGGGGCGCCGCGGGCACTTGGTGGCGCGTGGTCCCTGCTGTATCGTTGACGCTTCAGCTTCCGCAGGTCGCGTCGACCCGGGGCGAGGGGGGCGCCCATGCCGGACCCGACTCACGCTGGGACCGAGCGCACTCCGCGCCGTCGCTCGCCCTCCGCCGCCACGCCGGACCGCCTCGCGCTGCTCGTGGAGGCGTCCAAGGCCCTGAATTCGACCCTGGAGCTCGAGAAGCTGTGCGACACGATCCTCAGCATCTCGTGCCGGCACACCCTTGCCGACCGCGGGACCTTGTTCCTGCGGGACCCCGGCAACGGCCAGCTCTCCTCGTTGCTGGCACAGGGGCTCGATCGCAGCGAGATCCGAATCTCCGAGGGCCGCGGCGTGGCCGGCTGGGTGGCGCAGTCGGGTGAGAGCGTCACGCTGATGGAGGCCAACCAGGACGAGCGCTTCGAGCCCTACTTCGACGACCTGTTCCACTACGAGACCCACAGCCTCGTGGCGGTGCCGATCAAGGACCGCACCGGCCACACCATAGGGGTGCTGGAGCTCCTCAACCAGGCCGACGGGGAGTTCACCCGGGACCATGTGGACTTCCTCGAGAGCATCTCGGTCCACGCGGCGATCGCGCTGCAGAACGCCCAGTGGCACCGGAAGGCCGTCGAGCACGAGCGGCTGGAGCGCGACCTGAGCGTCGCCCGCACGATCCAGGAGGGCCTGCTTCCGGAGAGCGTCCCGCGGCTGAGCGGCCTGGAGATCGGCGTGCGGCACGAGATCTCGTTCCTGGTCGGCGGCGACTTCTACGATTTCCTCGCCGCGGGAGAGGACTGCCACGTCTTCGTGGTGGCCGACGTGGAGAGCAAAGGGGCGGCATCGGCGCTGGTGGTCTCCAACCTCCAGGCGACGCTGCGCACCCTGGTGCAGCACGTCCACTCCCTCGAGGGGATCATGTTCCACCTCAACGAGTCGATCCACCAGAACACGCACGGCGAACGGTACGTGACGCTGTTTCTGGGCCTGCTCGACGTCCGGAACCGCGGGCTCCACTACATCAACGCCGGGCACGTCCCGCCGATGCTGGTGCGAAGCCATGACCAGTGCGCCCTCGACGCCGGCGGCACGGTGGTGGGCCTGTTCCCCCAGCAGCGCTACCGCCGGGGCTTCGCGAGGCTGGAGCCCGGGGACGTGGTCGTGGCCTGCACCGACGGCATCACCGAGACGAGCGGCCCCGACGACGAGGAGTACGGGATGGCCCGCCTGGTCGACTCGGTCCGGGCGCACCGCCGGCTCCCCGCCACCGAGCTGGTGGACGCCCTTCTCGGCGACGTGACGGCATTCGCCGTCGACGGCGTGCTGCGCGACGACCGGGTCCTGATGGTGGTCAAGGCCGGTCACTGAGCCCGTGAGCCCGGGGGCTCTGCGACGCAGGGCGCTGGTCGTGCTGCTCGCGGTGCCGGTGCTCGGTGCCTGCCACGCCCCGGCCGGGCGAGACGCCCGCTCCGATGCCGATCTCGAGCGCCTGTTCCGCGAGCGGCGCTCCGGCGTGGCGGTGGAGGGGAGCGGCACCGTGGTGCGCCGCCTCCCCGACGACCTGGACGGGTCCCGCCACCAGCGTTTCGTCCTCCGGCTCCCCTCGGGCCAGACGCTGCTGATCAGCCACAACATCGACCTGGCACCGCGGGTCGAGGGCCTGACCCCCGGGGACGCGGTCGCGTTCCGGGGCCAGTACGAGTGGAACGAGCAGGGCGGCGTGGTCCACTGGACCCACCACGACCCCGATGGAGAGCGCGCGGGCGGCTGGCTCGAGCACCATGGCCGCACCTTCAGGTAGTGGTCTCACCAGGACCGGCTCAGCGCCCCCGGGTGATCTCGACTCCCCTGTGGAGCAGGTCGGCTTCGGGGTCGAACTCCAACCGCGATGGGGCGAACGCGCACACCGCCGCAAAGGGCGTCTCCGGTCCGGAGACCTGTACGCGCAGATCCCGGGTCACCCCGTGCTCGGACGAGAAGCGCAGCAATGCCGTGACGGCCACGTCGGCGTCGCGCTGCGAGACGACGCCGCGGACCTCGTGGCCGCCCGGCGTCGCCTCCACCGCCCAGGCGATCTCGAAGCGGGGCAGCTCGGCGCGCTCGACCCAGTCGCGGAAGAGCCGCTCGAGATCGACGCCGCGGCTCCGCGCCGACCGTTCCATGAAGTCCCGGAAGGCCGTGGCGCTGGCGCTGCCGCCTTGGTGGGAGACGTAGAACTCCCGCAGCAGGGCCAGGAAGGCGTCCCGTCCGAGGGCGAGGCGCATCAGGTGCAGCACCGAGGCGGCCCGGTGGTAGTTCTGCGGGTAGACGGCCTCGGGAGGCACGTCGAAGCCGCGGGCGAGGGGAGGGGCGTCGGCGACGCGGGTGGCGATCTCGTGTGAGTTGAGCAGCTCCTCGCGCAGCCTCCCGGGGCCCTCGCGCTCCTCGAGGAACAGCAGCCCCGAGTAGGTGGGGAGACCCTCCCGGAGCCAGCCGTCCTCGAGCTCGGGGAAGCCCACGCCGAGGGCCCACCAGTGGTGACCCAGCTCGTGGGCCAGGATGCGGGACGGGAAGCCCTCCTCCAGCAGGCTCGCCGACACGAGGGTCAACCCGGGGAAGGTCATCCCGCCGTGCCCGCGGCCGAGCGGAACCAGGGCCAGGGTGACGTCGGCGCGCTCGATCGGGGCGAAGGTCCGGGCGTAGAAGCCGGTCGCGGCCAGCGCGTACTCGCCCAGGGCGTGAGCGCGGTCGACGTGCTCCTCCGGGAGGAAGAGGCGCAGCTCGCGTTCCTCGGCGACGTACTCGCGCATGGCCAGGCGGGCGATCAGCAGCGGGTGCACGGGCTGGGGCTGCTCCGCCGTCCATACGAACGTCCGCCCCCCGTCCTCCAGCTCGAGGCGACCCGTGCTCACCGCCGCGAGACCCTCGGGCAGCGTGACGCGGACCCGGCTGGGATGAGGGACGAAACCCGGCTCGAAGGGGCCGCGAGCCTGGACGGGCACGGCCGGATACCAGGGGCCTAGGGCCGCCGCTCCCGGCGAATCGAGCAGCGGCAGCCGCAACGTCCAGCGGTAGCGGAGCAGCCAGGTGTGGGCTCCCGTGGGGAGCGCGTCCCCGTCCACGATCAGCTCGTCCACCTCGCGCCGGAACGCGATCGGCCGGTCGCTCTCGTCCCGGAGCAGGCGCAGCTCGTACTGGGAGGGAAAGTAGAAGCGGACGCTCTCCACGGGAGCGTCCACGCGCAGCTCGAGCCGGCAGCGCACCCGCGGCCCCAGGGCGTCCTCCACCCGGTCCACTTCGAGCTGGACCGAGGTGGGGACGACGGCCTGCGTCGCCGCCGCCAGGACCGCCGCCCGTGTGAGGGACACCACCGCCCGATGCTAGCAGCGGCCCTCGTCGTCGCGACCGAGCGGGTGAGAAACCCGCGAGGCTGGAGCTGCGCTCGCTGCCGGCTGTGGCTGTCGGCTGGCGGACCGGGCGGCGCTCCGCCTGCGGTCCTCACTCGGCACGGCAGGGCTGCTGTCCTCCGCGGAGCCTTCCCGCACGGCCCGCAGGCCGGCTGTCGCGGGCTGGTGCGGCCCAAACTCGAGGGGGCTCGCCGTCCCGCACGGCTCGCCGGGCCTCTCGGGTACACTGCCGCGAGTGGGCCCGACGCATCCTGTTCAGGTTCCCGCCGTGCTCTCGGCAACGGACACGCCCCCTCACGTCGGAAAGGGCGTCCCGTCCTCCGCGGAGTGTCCCTCGGGATCCGGCGCGGGGATCCCCCGCGACGTCGTCGGCGCCGCGGCCCGGCGGCTCGTGGCGGCGATGCGCTTCTCGGCCGTGGTCTCGCTCCTGTACCTGATCCTGTACCTCCTCGTGTGGCCCGAGCAGGGGCGCTGGCTGGCGCGGATCGTGTCGATCACGATGGTCGTGCTGTCCTTGGCCCTCGCCGCCTACCTGGGCCGTCCCGGGCCCACGGAGCGGGCCGTGGCCCGGATCGGGCTCGCCTACCTCGCGCTCACGTGCCTCGCCCTGGGGTTCATCGACTACTCGGGGGAGCTCCCCGGCAGCCGGGCCATGGAGAACGTGTCCTGGAGCTGCGTCGTGATCGTGTTCTTCCTGACGGTAGTCCCCGCGCCCGTTCCGCAGCTTCTCGCCGGGGGCCTCGTCGCGGCGAGCATGACGCCCCTGGCCCTGGCGGTGATGATCCCCGCCATGCAGCACGACGTGCCTCCGGCGGGCACGATCCTCTCCATGCTCCTGCCGCCGTACCTGTGCGCGCTGCTGGGCCTCATCCCGGCCAAGGTGATGTGGCACCTCAGCCGCGAGCTGGGCCGGGCGCGACGGCTCGGCTCCTACGAGCTGGTCGAGCGGCTGGGTGCCGGAGGGATGGGCGAGGTCTGGCGCGCCCGACACCGGATGCTGGTGCGTCCGGCGGCGATCAAGCTGATCCGGCCCGAGGTGCTCGGGACCGCGGCGCCGGGGAGCGAGCTGCTCGAGAGGTTCCGCAGGGAAGCCCAGGCGACGGCATCGCTGGAGTCGCCCCACACCGTGGAGCTGTACGACTTCGGGGTGACGGAGGACGGCGTCTTCTATCACGTGATGGAGCTGCTGCGGGGTATCGATCTGCACAGCCTGGTGCGGCGCTTCGGCCCGCTCCCGGAGGAGCGCGCCGTCCACGTCCTGCTCCAGGCCTGCGACTCGCTGGACGACGCTCACCGTAGCGGGCTGATCCACCGGGACGTGAAGCCCGCGAACCTGTTCCTGGGGCGCACCCGGCGGCGCTACGACCACCTCAAGGTGCTCGACTTCGGGCTGGTCAAGTCGCTGGCGCCCGGGCGGGACCCGGGAGAGGTCGAGGCCACCCGCGACGGCCAGATCACGGGGACCCCCGCGTACATGTCTCCCGAGATGGTCACCGGGGAGTCGGAGCTGGACGGCCGCTCGGACCTCTACTCCCTCGGCTGCGTCGCGTACTGGCTGCTGACGGGCGGCCACGTCTTCGAGGAGGCGACGGCGATGAAGACCGCCGTGGCCCACGCCGCCCAGGACCCGACGCCGCCGTCGCAGCGCGCCGGCCGCCCGATCCTGGCGCCCCTCGAGGCGATCGTGATGGAGTGCCTGGCCAAGGATCCCGGGGGGCGACCCGGGAGCGCTGCCGCGCTGGGCTGGCGCCTGGCGGCGTTGCCGCTGCCGTCCCCGTGGACGGAGGAACGCGCGGCGAGCTGGTGGCGGGACAACCTCCCCGAGCTCGCCGTCCCCGAGCCGGGTCTTGGCTCGAGCGCTCCGGCACCCGTCCGCCCAGGCTGACTCGTGAGCGTCCGCCGGGGGGGCCGCGCCGGGCAGCAGAGCGGGAGGGTCTGGAGATGAAGACCGCTGAGAAGGTACCGCCTCTCGTCATTCGCGCCGAGTGCAGCCGCCTGGCGGCCAGCGCGATCGAGGCGATCGCGAGCGAGCTCCCCGCAGACCAGGGACAGGTCGCCGAGCTCCTCGAAGCTGCCGTCGACGGCTACTTCGGCCGCGGCTTCACCGTGAGGCTGTCGCGGCACTGCACGCGGGAGTCCCCGTGGACGCGCGCCACCTCGTGACGGGAGCGCGAATGCTCCCCGATCCCGGCTGGCTGGCCAGGATCTCGGCTCGAATGACCGGAGACGTGGTGGCGGGCCTCGTGGGTGCGGTGGAGGACGGCCGTCTCTCCCGGCAGAAGGAAGCCGTATCGCTGTTCCTGGCTGCGCATTGGAGCCGCGAGAGGGGAGAGCGGAAACACCACCGGCGGCTGGTCCGTAGGACGCGGATGTGCGCCCGGGTCGTCGAGGGCCTGGACGATGCGTTCGTGATCGCGGCGGGCGACCTCCTCGAGGACGAGGAGCTGTCCCGCCTGTTGGAGATCCGGCTCGGTGACCCGCTTTCGCGGGTGCTGCTCGAGGAATGGACCGCCCGCCTTCTCGAGGACGCTGCGGAGCCCCTTCTCGAGGGCCTCGAGGACGACGAAGCGGAACCGGTCACACGCAGGCGAGCCGTCGCGCGGGTCGGTCGAAACGAGCCCTGCCCCTGCGGCAGCGGAAGGAAGTACAAGCGGTGCTGCCAGGCGAAGGATCAGGAGCGCCTGAGGGACTCCTCGGATGTCGCGGGCGTGACTCGCGCGGAGCTGCGGCTGCGTCCCGAAGATCACCTCACCGTCGAGCGAGTGTACGGGCTCCGCCCGTACGAGCTGGCCCGGCTCGATCCCACCCGCGTCGATCCGAGGCTTCACGGGGTCGTCCTGAACCGGCTCAACGCCTTCGAGGAGCTCGACGCGCTGCGCGACTTCTTCGAGTCCGGCGCCGATCCCTCCACGGGACACCTCTGGGATGGCGTGGTCACGGCGCTTCGCGCGGGCAGGCGCGACCTGGCCAGGGCCCTCCTCCGAATGGCGCCTGCGTCGGAGGAGGAGTGGATCGGCTTCGCGATCCGGTTGCTGGCGAGCGGCATCGAGAGTACGCCGGCGCTGGATCTGCTCGAGGCGGAGGCGCGAGAGCGGATCGACGATTCAGCCGTGGACGTCGCCTGCGATCTCCTCAATGGCCCGTGGCCGTGCCTCGGGATCCTCGTGGCCCGCGGCGCCGCGGCGACCGCCTCCCCCTGGGACAGGGAGACGCTGCTCGTGGAGATGGGCCTGGCCCGGGACCGCCTCGACCTGCCTGCACTGGATCCGACGGAGGAGACCACGGGTCTCTGGGAGATGCCGGGCCTCTGGGAGATGCCGGAGGAATCGGGAGCTCCCGCGTTCCGGGACCGAGGCGAGTCGCGGGAAGCGGAGGCGCCCGCTCCGTCGCACGACGAGGAGACGCGTCGCCTGCTCGGGGAGAAGGACGCCGAGCTGAGCCGTATCCGCGAGGAGCTGTCGGAGCTTCGCGAGAAGCTCCGTAGAGGCGCGGAGCCCGCCAGTCCCGCCGATTCCAGGACCCCGCCCGAGCCGACGGAGGACCCGCGCGTGGCCGGGATGAAGGAGCGGATGACGCACCTGCGAGGCGCCCTGACCCAGCGCCACGCGGAACGGAACCAGCTGCGCAGACAGCTGGAGCGGACTCAGAGGCGCGTGGACGAGCTCGAGGCCGAGAGAGGCGAGGCGAGACAGCAAGCTCCGCCGGCCGAGCCCGACGAACCGGACGGGGAGGGCGCGCCCGAGGTCGGGATGGCCTTCCGGGTGCCCGTCTTCGGGCGGCGGTTCCGTTCCAGCGCCGAGGGGATTCCCGACCACGTGCGGCGGACCGCCGTCGTCCTCGCGAGCCGCATCGCTGCCGGCGACGAGACCGCGTTCCGAGGCATGTGCCGGCTCGAACGGGACCGCGAACTCTACCGGCAGCGGGTGGGCCGGGACTACCGGCTGTTCTTCCGGGTGGACGATCGCGAGGTCGAGGTGCTCGACCTGGTGCGACGCAAGGACCTGGAGCGGACCGTGCGGGAGCTCTCGCGCGCGTGACGCGCGCGAGAGCCGATGCCTTGCGCCCCGTCGAGGTCCTCTCGAGCCTGACCCGTCCCGTGCGGGCCGGTCACCCCCCCGCGAGCCCGAGCCGGGCGATCACGTATGCGTGGTCCGTGGCCCGGTCGCCGACGCTCCCGGGCTGCACCCCGATCAGGTCGTTGCCGTGCAGGATCTCGTAGTCGGCGCGACCCGCCTGGCGCTTCCCGACGATGCCGTGCATGAGCACCTGGGACACGCCGCGGTGGTTGTAGTCGTAGCGGCCATCGAGGGACACCCTCTCGACGAGGTTGACGCCGTCGGGTCCGGTGAGGGTTCGCAGCGTCTCGCTGAACTCGAAGTCGTTGAAGTCCCCGGTCACGTAGTAGTCGACGTCGGTCCCGAGGCCGTCCAGCGTCGCCCGGACCAGGCGCGCCTGCGCCACCCGAACCGGCTCCCGGGGATCGAACCCGGGCCTGTCGGGAGCGAAGAGGCCGCGCTGGTGGCGCTTGGAGGCGAGATGGACGTTGACGACGACGAGATCGCGGCGCGTCCCCCGGTGCCGGAAGCGCGCCAGCAGCGGCTTGCGGGAGCCCGCGAAGGCCGCGTCGTCCTCCCCGAGGCGGCGCAGCGAGTCGGGCAGCAGCTCGACGCGAGCCTCGTCGTAGAGAAACGCGTTCCGGATGTTCCCGCCCGGCTGGCCGCCGTCGTCCTGGGCGAGCGGCGGCTCGTCGACCCACCGGTAGCGGGGGCCGCCCGCGCGCTGGACCTCGCCGACGAGGATCGCGTAGTTCTTCCGGGCGCTCGTCTTCTCCGAGAGCTCGGCCCCGTCGTCGTCCTGCATCTCCTGAAGCGCCACGAGGTCGGGGCACGCGGCCTGCTCCACGACAGCCCGGGCCAGCATCTCGAAGCGGCCATCTCCCCGGTCGTCGTCGACGTCGCGCCGTGGATCGTTCACGCGGCTCGGGTCCTCGACCCGGGCGTCGAGGTTGAAGCCGTTCAGGGTCAGGACGGTGACGGCCGCGTTCCCGGAGCGCAGCGCGGTCGCCTCGAGGGCGATCCGGACCGGGGAGACCCGGGGCGCGGCGAGGGCGGCGATCTGGAACGCCGAGGCCCGATAGTTGAGCGGTCCCACGACGGGTCCCGCGAGCCGAGCGCCGACGTGCACCCGCGGTGCTTTCGCGTAGTCGGTGACGCGAAAGCTCGGGAGCCAGCGCTCCGGGCGCTCCGGGTCGATGCGAACACCGCCGTGGCGGGTGCGGGGGACGTCGCTGCCGGGAGGGAGCACCACGTAGTCGCCGTAGGGGTTGCTGGGCGCGACGAAGGTCGCGCCCGCCTCCACGCCAGCCAGCATCCCCTCGACCCCGTTCAGAAACGCGCCCAGATCCGCGTTGCTCGTCCCGATCCGCTGGGCCGTCAACCACACGGGCTCGATGCGCGGCCCCTCGTCGTCGAGAACCCGCACCTCCCGTGAGGCGAGCTGGGTGGTCGGGCGCTCCGTCTCCTCCGGAACGTAATCCACGACTTCGCCGCGTACCTCCACGAACGCCCCGACCGGGGGCTGGTCACGAGGGTGATAGACGAAGATCCCGCTCGACGCGCTCCCGTCACGGGGGCCGTCCGGATCCTGCACGAAGAAGCCCTTGCGGGACCTCCCGACCACGACGCCGCGCGCACCCACGGTGCGCCCCGAGAGGGGCGAGACGAGGCCGGTGCCCTGTATCTCGTGAATCGGAGTGAGTGTCACGATCTCCTCGTGCCGACGCCCCTGCGACGGCCCGTCTCCCGACGCAACACCCCGCGCTCTCGGGTCCGCCGCGCCAGACCTTCTGGGGTGCCCGGCAGCTTAGCAGCGGGACACCGGACTGTCGTCGGGACCGGGCGGGTGAGAAACCCGCGAGGCTGGAGGTGCGCTCGCTGCCGACGGTGGCTGTCGGCTGGCGGACCGGGCGGCGCTCCGCGTGCGGGATGAGGGGTGGCGGTCCGCAGTTCCTGCGAGGCGCCCGGCGGGCGCTCTCCACCGGACGCGCATAGCCTGCGCCAGGGAGGAGCGCTTCCCGCTCCGGAGCGCAGTACTGTCGCCCTGCCGCCGTGCCCTGACCACCCCTGGCCCGACCCAACTCCAGGCAAACGCTGGGTTTGGGAACGTTGCGGGCCGCTGGTGCGGGAGTTGATACCGGCTCTCCTCGGGTGACCCTGCCGCGGGCGCGGCCGCGGACCATGGGGAGAGTTGCCCCACCGAAGGAGCGCTGCCATGACACAGGACACTCTGACTCGGAAGCACGCCCGCGGGGACCGGGCCCGGACGGGCGAGGACATCCTCGAGGTGACCGACCGCCGCACCGGCAAGAGCTACCAGCTGAAGGTCGAGAACGGCACGATCCGCTCCATGGACCTCCGGCAGATCAAGACGTCGGACGACGACTTCGGCCTGATGGCCTACGACCCGGGCTTCGTCAACACCGCATCGTGCAGGAGCGCGATCACTTTCCTGGACGGCGAGCGGGGCATCCTCCGCTACCGGGGCTACCCCATCGAGCAGCTCGCCGAGCACAGCAGCTACCTCGAGGTGGCCTACCTCGTGATCCACGGCGAGCTGCCCGGCCGGAACGAGCTCGAGGCCTGGACCCACGACATCACGTTCCACACCATGGTGCACGAGAACATCAAGGAGCTGATGCAGGGGTTCCGCTACGACGCCCACCCGATGGGGATGCTGGTCTCCACCGTGGGTGCGCTCTCCACGTTCTACCCCGACGCCAAGAGCATCCACGACCCGCTCTCCCGCCGCCTCCAGATCCACCGCCTCGTGGCCAAGATACCGACCCTGGCCGCCTTCGCGTACCGACACTCGATGGGTCTGCCGTACGTCTACCCCGACAACGACCTGAGCTACTCCGGCAACTTCCTCCAGATGATGTTCCGCCCGGCGGCGGAGAAGAGCTTCGAGCCCGATCCCACGCTGGAGAAGGCCCTGGACCTCCTCTTCATCCTGCACGCGGACCACGAGCAGAACTGCTCGACGTCGGCCATGCGGGGCGTGGGCTCCTCCCACGCGGATCCCTTCACCGCGGCCGCCGCCGCGATCGGGGCGCTGTACGGCCCGCTCCACGGCGGGGCCAACGAGCAGGTGCTCAGGATGCTGACCGCGATCGGCTCGAAGGCCGACGTGCCCGGCTTCATCAGGGACGTCAAGTCGAGCCACGGCGAGGTGCGGCTGATGGGGTTCGGGCACCGCGTCTACAAGAACTACGACCCCCGGGCCCGGATCATCAAGAAGATGGCCGACGAGGTGTTCGAGGTCACCGGCAGGAACCCGCTCCTCGACATCGCCCTCGAGCTGGAGCGGATCGCCCTGGAGGATGCGTACTTCGTCGAGCGCAAGCTGTACCCGAACGTCGACTTCTACTCCGGCCTGATCTACCAGGCGATGGGCTTCCCCACGGACCTGTTCCCGGTGCTGTTCGCGATCGGGCGGATGTCCGGGTGGCTCGCCCAGTGGCAGGAGATGCTCGAGGACGGGGAGCAGCGCATCGCGCGGCCGCGTCAGGTCTTCATCGGCGCCGACGCGCGGGACTACGTCCCCCTGAAGCAGCGCCGCTAACGCACGGCCGGAGACCCCCGGGGACGACCGGGGCTCTCGCATTCACAGGAACGTCGACATCGTCCGCTCGGTCGTGGACGACGTGAAGCAGGCTTCCCCGAACGCGCTCCTGCTGATGGTGGCGGCCAACCCTCTGGACACCATGGCCTGGGTGGCCCGGGAGCTGACGGGCTGGCCCCGGAACCGGGTCTTCGGCATGGCGGGCGTGCTCGACGCCGCCCGGCTGCGCTGTTTCCTGGCCATGGAGCTGGGCTGCTCGGTGAAGGACGTGAACGCGTTCGTCCTCGGAGGCCACGGCGACGAGATGGTCCCCGTGATGGGCTACGCCTCCGTGGGCGGCATCCCCGTGGAGAAGCTGCTGCCGCCGGAGCGGATCGACGCGATCGTCGAGCGCACCCGCGGCGCCGGCGGGGAGATCGTGAAGCACCTGGGCTTCAGCGCCTGCTTCTCCCCGGCCTAGGCTCAGCCCGCGTCGGCGCGCATGCTCTCGGGATCGAAGCCGTCGGGAAGCGACGGCTGTCCGGGAGTGGTGGGGCGGACGCTCGTGGGGGGCGCGGGCGCCGGGTCCGCCTCGACGGCACAGTCCGCGTCGACCTCGAGCTGCGCGGCGGGGCCACGGGACAGCTCGTACTCGTCGTCCAGCCCCTCGACGTAGACCTCCACCGCCCCGGTCCCGGGCAGCGGCGCGGGGAGCCACGCACAGTAGCGCGTACCGTCGAAGAGCATCACCGTGGAGTGGAACGACTCCGCCCCCACGGCTCGGAACAGCGCCCGCACCTGAGCCACCCCATGGTCGTCCGTGACCCGGGCGCAGGCCCGCGGCCGGGCACCGGGGCGGACGCAGGAAGGCTGCTGCAGCTCCACCAAAGGCGGACGGTTCTCCCGGGGCGCGTCCTGGGCAGCGACGGGCCCGGGGGCGACGAGCAGGAGAGCCGGCAGCAGCCGCGGCACGGGCACTAACGCTGGGCGCTCAGGGTCGCGACGTAGACGCTGCCGTCGTCGATGACCACGGTGAGGCGGCTCGACCATCCAGAGGCCCGGTCGTGGGTCCAGGTGCCGCTCGTCTGCAGCAGCAGCGTACGCGTCTGGGGTGCGGCGGAGCGGGACCTGGGCTCCACCACGCCGCCGGTGGTGCTCCCGGCCGCCTGGTTGTGGATCGATACAGAGCCGATCGTCAGCGGGCTCGCCGACTGGTTGAACAGCGCGTAGCGGATCTCGTACTCGTCCCTGACTCGCAGCTGCGAGGGGACGACCTCGATCACGAGCTGGGCCCGGGGCGCCGGGGGGTTGGCGGGCTTCGCGACGACACCCGGCGGCAGCGGCCCGAGCCCCGGCGGAGCGCTCGCGGAGGGCGGGGGCGTGAACAGCGTCTCGGACAGGACGAAGCTGACCGGTGCGGCGCTCGATCTGAGCGCTTCCAGGCCCCGGCGCGCCGCTGTCTGCCCCTGCTGGGCTTCGGCGTTCAGCGCGTCCACGGCGATCGCCCGTGAGAAGAAGCGGAGCGCTTCCTCGTAGGTCTCGGGGCTCTCCGCCACTCCCGCCCGCTTCAGCGCCGCCCGGCCGCCGGAAACGAGCCGAGCCACGAAGGCGCCCCGGTACTCGGAGACGCGGTCGTGGATCCCCGGCAGGGACGGGTTCTCCGCGGCGATCTTCGTCGCCGCCTCCAGGGCGGCCTCCGGGTCCCGCTCCTTCAAGGCGTCGAGCCCGGCGAGGTCGACCGACGCGGGCCTCGGGGTGGGCTGCGCCGGGCGGGGGGTAGGGCCCGGGCCGGCGTCGGTGGGCCCGGGCGTCGGGGCCGGCGTGGCGGCCGGCGTCGCGAGCGTCGGCGGAGCCGTCGCCACCGGGATCGTGGTGCTCGGGGACGGGTCCGCGATGCCGACGCGGCCGATCACCAGCGCCGTCACCCCCGCGGCCGCGATCCCCACGATCGCCGCCCCGACGACGAGCAGGGCCTGGCTCCCGGAACGGGCGGGCGCCGGCTCCACGCGCCGCAGGGTGGGCACGGTGCTCCGAAGCACGGTGCCGGTCTCGGCGCTCGCGTCGAGGGTCGGGGAGGTCGAGGTCCGGGCTCCCGTCGCGGGGGCCGCGGCCCGAGCCGTCGCGGTGCCGCGGCGCGGCACCCGCTCGGAGCGGAGGTCGACCTGGGTGGTGCGCCCGGCCATGGGCAGCGTCGGCGATGTCGGCGCCCGACCTGGAAGCTCCCGCGCACGCGCCTCCTGCAGCGCCTGCTCCAGCTCGGCGGTCGAGGCGAAGCGCTCCTCGCGGCTCTTCGCGAGAGCCCTCCGGAGCAGGGGCACCACCGAGCGGGGCAGGCCCTCTCCGGCCGGGCCGTCGAGGGGCGGCGGCTCCTGGAGGTGCTTGAAGATCGTGGCGAGGGGGGTGTCGGCTACGAATGGGCGGCGACCGGTGAAGAGCTCGTAGATGACCACCCCCAGAGAGTAGACGTCGCTCCGGGCGTCCACCGCCTCGGCCCGCACCTGCTCGGGGCTCATGTACTCGGGCGTCCCCACCGCCATCCCGATGGCCGTGACCTGGGTGACCGCGTCGCCCTCGAAGCGCTTCGCGATCCCGAAGTCCATGAGCCGCACGACCCCGCTCTCGTCGCGCATGATGTTCGCCGTCTTGAGGTCGCGGTGCACGATCCCTTCGGCGTGGATCGCCCCGAGACCACGGGTCACCTGGATCGCGACGTCGAAGGCTTCCTCGGGAGGGAGCGCGCCGCGCTCCTGCAGCACCTTCCGCAGGTCCACGCCTCCCACGTACTCCATGGCGATGAACTGCAGCGAGCCGTCCTCGCCGTACTCGTGGATGCCACACACGTTGCGGTGGCGCACCCTCCGGGCGAGCTTGATCTCCTGGCGGAAGCGGGTGCCGGCGTCCGCCGAGCTCGACACCGCCCCCCGGAGGACCTTCAGCGCCACGACCTCGTCCAGGGCCTTGTCCCGCGCCTTGAACACGAGTCCCATGCCGCCGCGCCCGAGGATCTCCAGGATCTCGTAGCGACCGGCCACCACCGAGCCCTTCTTGAGGACCTGGAGCCCCATCCCGCAGTCGAAGCAGACCTCGGCTCCCTCGTCGTTCGGAGCCTGGCAGGACGGGCAGATCACGGTGACCTCAGCGCGCGCGCAACCACACTGGAGAATAGTGGCCGGTCCCGGGGGTGTCAAAGAGCGGCGGGGCACGGGACCGGGCCCGGGACAAAGGCGTTGACACATCCCGACCCGCGTGCTATCTGCACGGTTGCCGTCTGATCAGAGGGAGGTCGGCCCATGCCGAAACGAGCGCTCGCCATCGCCCTGTCCCTGTCGCTCATCCCCGGCCTCACGCCGGTGCCGCTCCACGCGCAGGAGCAGACCGCCGCGGAGGCCCGGCAGGGACGCGTCGTGGGAGAGCGCGTCAACGTGCGCTCCGAGGCCAGCCTGCGCGGGCGAGTCCTCTACCAGGTCTCCAGGGGCGAGCTGCTCCGGGTGGAGGGCGAGGAGGGCGGTTGGCTGCTGGTCGTGGCGGAGGGGCGCGAGCCCGGCTACATCAGCGCGGAGTTCATCGAGCTGGTCGCCCCGAGCCCGGAGGCCGCTCCCGTCACAGCTCCGTCACAGGACGCCGCGGCGCCGGACATCGCTCACGATCCCCTCGAGTGCGTCGTCCCGGAGGTGAACCCCGAGGTCGCCGCGGGGGTTACCTCGCAGAAGGAGGTCAAGCGCAGCCGCGTCTACTTCAAGGCGCACCAGCACCCCGACTGGTACTACATCGACATGCGGGCCCTCGAGATCCCCGACTACCTGGCCCTGCTCCCCCAGCCGCTGCCCGGGACCGATCAGCTCGACTACTACGTCCACGCCCTCGACACGACACTGCAGACCTCCCAGACGCCCCAGTACGACCCGGAGGTGATCGAGGGAACGGACTGCGAGCGCCGCCCCAGCGCCGCGCTCCCAGGGATGGAGAACGAGCTCGTCGTCGGCGGGACCGTGGAGGGGCAGGCGCCCGTCCCGCCAGGCTTCAGCCCGCGGGGGATCATCGCCTTCGTCACGGCGGCGGGGGTGATGCTCACGGGAGCGGCGCTGGCCAGCGGGGGCGGTGCGGCCGGCGGCGCGGCCGGTGCCGGCGCGGCCGCCGGCGGTGGAGGCGGGATGTCGGCGGCCACAATCGGCCTCGTCGCAGCGGGCGTCGTGGGAGCCGGTGTGGCGGTGAAGGCTGCCACCGGAGGCGGGGACGACGACGGGGGCGGCACCAGCTCCGGCGACGGCGGCGGCCAGCAGCAGCCCGCCGGAACCGGCGACGTGGCCTTCCGGCTGACGTGGAACTCGGACGCCGACCTCGACCTCTACGTCCAGGAGCCCAACGGCACCATCATCTTCTACGGCAACTCGCGCTCCAGCACCGGCGGCATGCTCGACGTCGACTCCAACGCCGGCTGCTCCTCCCGGGCGGCCAACCCGATCGAGAACGTGTTCTGGTCGACCGGCAGCGCGCCGCGAGGGCAGTACTTCTACTGGGTCGACCACTTCGGCTGCGGGCCCGGCTCCTCCTACACGGTGCAGGTGCTGCGCGGTGCCGGAGGCTCGGTGGCGGCGTCCCAGAGCGGCGGGCTGGAGCCGGGGCAGGAGGGCCCGCGCTTCTCCTTCACGTTCTGAGACAGCTCACGCCGTCCGCAGAGCCGCCATCGGCTCCATGCGGGCCGCCCTCCAGGCGGGGTAGCTGCCGAACCCGATCCCCACCAGCAGCGCCATCAGCAGCGCCGCCAGCAGCATCGGCGCCGAGAGCGCGGTCGGCCAGCCCGCGAGCCTCTGGATCGCGTGCGAGCCCATGCCTCCGAGGGCGATCCCCCCGGCGCCCCCCGAGACCGTGAGCAGGGTCGCCTCGACGAGGAACTGGGCGGCGACGTCGCGCCGGGTGGCGCCCACCGCCCGGCGCAACCCGATCTCGCTGGTCCGCTCCGCGACGCTCGCGAGCATGATGTTCATGATCCCGATGCCGCCCACCAGCAGCCCGAGACCGGCCACGGCGCCCGTGACCACCCCGAACAGGCGCTGTGTCCGCTGGCGCTGGGCCAGGATCTCCCGGGGCACCACGACCTCTGCGGAGCCGCCGTCCAGGACCCGGGCGAGGGTGCGACGCGTGACCTCCGCCGCGCCGCTGACGAAGCGCCCCTCGGAGACGCGCAGCGCGATCTCGTCGACCTCGTCGATCCCCCCCTCGCCGAGGTCGAGGGCGGGCAACGGCACGATCACCGCGAGGTTGAGGTCACGGGGACGGATCGGGCCCGCGGGCCGGCGGGGCTGACGGCGCGACTCCAGCACCCCCACGACCCGGAACCACTCCCCGCCCAGGACGACCCAGCGCCCGATCGGCTGCTCCAGCGGGAAGAGCCGGCCCGCTACCGTCGCGCCCAGCACGGCGACGCGCTTGCTGTCGCGCACGTCGAGGTCGGCCAGGAAGCGGCCGGCGGAGAGGCTGACCCGGGCGGCCCGGCCGTAGCTCGGCAGCGTCCCCAGGGCGACCGCGTCCATCTCCCGGCCGGCCGGGGAACGGGCCGGCAGCGGCACCTCCCGGAGCGGCGCCACGCTGTCGAGCCGGGG
>Ga0299906_10001127_pt1 | contig 23130 bp, 19 predicted proteins | sample RVTome_14_FD_200259 | JGI IMG/M metagenome (GOLD analysis project Ga0299906, IMG submission 200259) | Soil microbial communities from uranium-contaminated site in the Upper Colorado River Basin, Wyoming, United States - RVT145D125 (version 2) ...
TGCCGAGATCCTCGATCAGCTCGACAAGCTCGAACGCCGCCTTCGTGACGCCGAGGCCGGGACCTGGCGGCTGACCGCCGTCGAGGTGGTCTGCGGGCCGTGCCGCGAGACGCTCGTGGGCGTGGACTTCGAGCGCGGCGACGCGCTGCTGGCCCCGCTGCGGGCCCGCGTCCACGCGCTCAGGGAAGCCCACGCCGCCGCGCTGCAGCGCCCGGCGTAGCGGGCTGAACCCGCAGCCGGGGCGCCACCCCTAACCGCCGGCCATCGCCCCCACCACGAGAAACGGCTCGGCGCCGGTCGCGACGGCGTCGGGCAGCGGGGTGTCCGGCGGTTCGTGGGACAGGTCCTGCTCGCAGGCGAAGAACCGCACGAACGGCCGGCGCTGGTGGGTGACCTGGTCGCGGATCGTCCCGCGCAGCATCGGATAGCCGGCCTCGAGGGCGTCGAGGACCGCTCGGGGCGTGGGCAGGCCCTCGACGTCGAGCTTCACCTCGCCGTCGACGCCGGCGAGCGTCCGCAGGTGGGCCGGGAGCACCACCCGGATCATGGCAGGGTCTGGACCTCGACGGACACCACGGCCGGCAGGTGCTGGACGATCGGCGCCCAGCGCTCGCCGGCGTCGGCCGACGCGTACACCTGCCCGCCGGTGGTGCCGACGTACACCCCGCACGGATCGAGCGCGTCGACGGCCATCGCGTCGCGCAACACGTTGACGTAGCAGTCGCGTTGCGGCAGCCCGTTGGTGAGCGCCTCCCACTCGTTACCGCCCGTCCGGCTGCGGTACACCCGCAGCCTGCCGTCGGGCGGGTAGTGCTCCGCGTCGCTCTTGATCGGGACGACGTAGATGGTGTCCGGCTCGTGCGCGTGCACGTCGATCGGGAACCCGAAATCGCTCGGCAGGTTGCCGCTGACCTCCCGCCACGACTCGCCGGCATCGTCGCTGCGCATGACGTCCCAGTGCTTCTGCATGAACAGCACGTCCGGCCGCGAGCGGTGCATGGCGATGCGGTGCACACAGTGGCCGACCTCGGCGGTCGGGTCGGGGATGCCGTCGGATTTCAGGCCGCGGTTCGCCGGCCGCCACGTCCGGCCGGCGTCGTCGGTCCGGAACACCCCCGCCGCCGAAATGGCGATGAAGATCCGCCCGGGCGTGCGCGGATCGAGCAGGATCGTGTGCAGGCACATCCCCCCGGCGCCCGGCTGCCAGGAGGATCCCGAGGGGTGCGTGCGCAGGCCGGGCAGCTCCTGCCAGGTCTGCCCACCGTCGGTCGAGCGGAACAGGGCGGCATCCTCGACGCCGGCGTAGACCGTATCGGGATCGGTCGGCGACGGCTCGAGGTGCCAGACGCGCGCGAACTCCCAGGGGTGGGGCGTGCCGTCGTACCACTGATGAGTGCCGGTGACGCCGTCGTACACGAACTTGTTCCCCACCGCCGCCCAGGTCTTGCCGCCGTCGCCGGAGCGCTGGATGACCTGCCCGAACCAGCCGCTGGACTGCGAGGCATACAGTCGATCCGGGTCGGCGGGCGAGGCCTTGAGGTGGTAGATCTCCCAGCCCCCGAAGTGGGGGCCGCTGACGTCCCACCGGTCGCGCCGGCCGTCCGACGTGAGCACGAAGGCGCCCTTGCGTGTCCCGACCAGTACCCGTACCCGACTCATCTGGCTTGTCCTTTCATCACGTGTTGCACGTGCCGCTCGAGGGGTTCGGCGGCACGGCGGACGGCGGGACGTGACGCCCTTGCCGCAGGGCGGCGCTCGGCCCGGACGGAACCAGCCGCCACCGGCCGTAGGCGACGACCGCCGCCAGGAGTCCCACCACCAGCGAGATCAGGGCCGCCCCGACGTCCCCGCCGGCCAGCGTGATCGCCGTAGCGCCGATCATGATGACCACCAGCCCCACGGCGGCCAGCGGGGTCAGGCCCGGCCGGATGCCCAGGAGCCCCGGAAGGATCAACCCGAGCGCCCCGAGCACCTCGGCCACCCCGATGAACCGCACGAGCCAGCCCGGCAGCGGGATCGGCCCCGTCAGCTGCTCCAGCGGCAGGATCAGCTTGATCCCGCCGGCCCACAGGAAGAGGAGCGCCAGCAGCCCCTGAACGGCCCACAGCGCATAGCTCATCCTCGATCGCCTCCGATCCCGGACGTTGCCGGCCGGCATTCCGTGCTCCATCATGACGCCGACGCCTGCGGCGTGAGCACCGGCGCCCCCAGCGCCCGGGGCGGGCGGAAGGTGAACGCGATCGCCACGGCCCCGAGGCCGATCGCCGACGAGCCGATGAACATCCACGCGTAGCTGCCGAGCCCGTCGTACAGCCAGCCACCCAGCCAGGGCCCGAGCGCCATGCCGAGGGTGGCGGCCAGGGACACCGCGCCGAAGGCGGCGCCCATGACCTGCTCGCCGAAGTACTCGCGCACGAGGATCGCGTAGAGCGGCATCACACCGCCGTAGGCGAAGCCGAACACCAGCGCGAGCGCGTAGAAGCTCGCGAGCCCGCCGGTGAACAGGTAGAGGCCGATCGCGACCGCCTGCAGCGCGAGGCCGGCCACCAGCGTCCGCTTGGCGCCGACGCGGTCGGCGAAGATGCCGCAGCCGATCTTGCCGCTCAGCGACGCCAGGCCGGCCGCGCTCAGCACGGTGGCGGCGGCCATGGCGGGGACGCCACGGTCGATCGCGTGGGTGACCATGTGGAAGATCGGGCCCGAGTGGGCCGCGCAGCACGCGAAGTGCGTGAATGCGATGGCGGCGAACTGCGGCGTGCGCACCACCTGCCCGATGGTGAGGGCCGGTCCGCCGGCGGCGGCCACCGGCCCGGCGGTCGCGGCCGGCGCCGGCGGCTCGCGCACGAGGAACGCGGCCGGAACGATCACGAGCCACACGAGGTCGCCGATGACGAGCATGGCGGTGCGCCAGTCGTAGGTGGTGATCATCCAGCGCGCCAGCGGCGCCATCACCGTCGTGCCGACGCTCAGCCCCGCCGAGACGAGCGCGACGGCCAGACTGCGATTGTGCGTGAACCATTTGGTGGTCGTCGCGGTCAGCGGCGCGTAGAAGCTCCCCGACGCCACGCCGACGAGCGCGCCGAACAGGAGCTGGAACTGCAGAAGGGTGCCGGCCCGGCTGGCCAGGACCATCCCGAGCCCCAGCAGCACGCCGCCGGCCAGGACGACGGCGCGCGTGCCGAACCGGTCGGAGAGCGCGCCCCACAGGAAGGCGCCGACGCCCATGCAGAGGAAGTTGAGCATCGCGGCCGTGGCGATGCCGGTGCGCGACCAGCCCATCGCCTCGGCCATGGGCTGCAGGAAGACGCTGAGCGAGAGCATCGCGCCGAACCCGACGCAGGTGACGACGATGCCCACGCCCACGATGACCCAGCCATAGAAGAACCTCATGAGCCGGCCCCGGGCCCGGCCGCCGTCGGCGGGCCCTCCCGCACCGGCCGGACCTCGACGATCCCCACGCGCGCCACCGGACCGCGGGCGGCGACGGCGATCGCCTCGTCCAGGTCCCCGACGTCGATGAGCATGTAGCCGCCGAGGTGCTCGCGTGTTTCCGCGAACGGGCCGTCGGTCAGGAGCCGCTTGCCGTCGCGCACCCTGACGCTGGTCGCCGTCGACGGCGGGTGCAGCGGGGCGCCGGCCAGATACTGCCCGCGGGACGTGAGCTCGTCGGAGAGCTGCATCTGGCCCCAGTAGATCTCCTGCCGCTCGGCCAGACCCAGCTGCTCCCAGGCCTCGTCGAGGTAGATCAGCAACATGTATTTCACGTGGGCCTCCATCAGCGGGTCGAACGGCCCGTGCCCGGATCGACACCCGGCGTAGATTATCTCTCGTGGTGCACGCCCGGGAGGCCAGCGCGGCGGTCGACGCGGTGTATCGCGCCGACTGGGGCCGCATCGTCGCCAGCCTGATCCGGCTCGTCCGTGACTTCGACGTCGCGGAAGACGCGGCGCAGGACGCCTTTGCCGCGGCGGTGGACCAGTGGCCCGTCTCAGGCGTTCCCGAGGTCCCGCGCGCCTGGATCCTCCAGACGGCCCGGCACAAGGCCATCGACCGCATCCGGCGCCAGGCCCGGTTCCACGAAAAACTGGAGGCGTACACCGTCGTCGGCCCGAGTCTGACCGCCCCGGCCCCGGAGTACGACCCGAGCGAGATCCCCGACGACCGCCTTCGCCTCATCTTCACCTGCTGTCACCCGGCCCTGGCCCTGGAGGCCCAGGTCGCGCTCACGCTGCGCACCCTGGGCGGCCTCGACACGGACGAGATCGCGCGCGCGTTCCTCGTGCCGGTCGCCACGATGGCCCAGCGGCTCGTCCGCGCGAAGGCCAAGATCCGCGACGCGGGCATCCCCTACACGGTGCCCGACACCAGGGACATGCCCGCCCGCCTCGACGCGGTCCTGGCGGTGATCTATCTCGTCTTCACCGAGGGCTATGCAGCCACCCGGGGCGAGGCGCTCGTGCGGGCCGATCTCTGCGCCGAGGCCATCCGGCTCGGGCGCCTCGTGCGGGCGTTGATGGGGCCACGGCCGCCGTCGGAAGCGACCGCGCTCCTGGCCCTCATGCTGCTGCACGATTCCCGGCGGGAGGCCCGCCTCGACGAGGCCGGCGACCTCGTGCTGCTCGAGGAGCAGGATCGCCGCCGCTGGAATCACGCCCAGATCGCCGAGGCGGTGCCGCTCGTCGAGGAGGCGCTGCGGGGGGGCCCCGGTCCGTACGCCCTGCAGGCGGCGATCGCGGCCTTGCACTGTCAGGCGGCCCGGGTCGAGGACACGGACTGGCCCCAGATCGTCCGGCTGTACGACCTGCTCGAGCGCGTGCAGCCCTCTCCCATCGTGTCCCTGAACCGCGCGGCGGCGGTCGCGATGGTGGACGGGCCCCGGCCGGCGCTGGCGCTCATCGACGCGCTGGCCGCCGGCGGCGAGCTCGACCGCTATCACCTCCTGCACTCGGCCCGCGCCGACCTGCTCCGGCGCCTGGGATCCCGGGCGGCGGCGACGGAGAGTTACCAGCGCGCGCTGGCGCTGGTCACGAACGATTCCGAGCGCCGATTCCTCGAGCGGCGGCTGCGTGAAGTGCAGGGGATGGCCGATGGCTGAGCGCCCTCACGCGCCCCGCCGCTCCTCCAGCACGAGCCCCTGGAGCACGCGGCCGACCGTGCCGCGCGGATCGCAGATCCGGGTGTCGGCCAGCCCGATGCCGCTCGGCTCGTAGGTCGAGATCGAGTCGAGGCCGACCCACTCCCCCTCCAGCGGCCGGGACAGGGCGACCGTGAGGTCGGCATTGATCGCGCTCTGCAGGCGGGGATCGATGGCGGCACTGACGCCGCTGCCGGAGTCGGCGGCGATGAGCACGCGCTCCAGCGGCGACGGCGGCGCGTCCGGCAGGAGCGGCACGCGCTGTCGCATCCACGCCGCCACCCGGCCGCTGCCCCACTCGCCGCGCGCCAGGCGCGTCTCCATCGCGGTGTGGTAGCCGTCCGCCTCGCGAAAGAAGGAGAACTGGAAGGGCCGCGACACCTCCGGCGGCGGGAGCGTCGGCGTGTCGGCCAGCGGCTTCACGCTCACCGCGTCCCGCCGGATGAGGGTGATCACGGCGTGCGCGACCACCGCCTCGGCATGGAGGAGAAGGCCGATCCACCGCTGCACCTTCGCCCCCTCGCGGAGGGGATCCAGGCGGACGCGCAGCCGGTCGATCGGCACCGGGCGCAGGAAATCGACGGTGAGGCGGGTGACCGAGAACTCCGGCGCCGCGGCCTCCACGACGTGGCCGATGAGCGCGGCGGGCGGGCCACCGTGCTGGTGCGTGCGGCTCCACGGCCCCCGGGTGTGCGAGGTCGCGACCCAGGCGTCGCCGTCGGGAACGAAGAACGCGTCGGTCATGCGCCCAATGCTAGCGCAGCGGCCCGGCGATCGCCGGGCGGCGCCGGAGGTAGACTGACCGACATGGAGCTTGCGTTCCTGCCGGTCGCCCTGGTGGCGGAGATCATCGGCACCATGGCCGGCTTCGGGTCGTCCACCGTTGCGCTGCTTCTCAGCCCGATCGGCCACGAGCGTGACGGTGGGCGGCCCATGCCTGGCGTTCTGAGCATGCGCACGGTCTCTCCCTCCGGCCGATGCAGGTCACGATCGGCTGGGCGTTTCCGCCGCCGCATCTCGAGGGGCGTTCTCTCCCTGGCCCGGGGGTGATCGGCAGCGCGAGGCGCGGGGCCGTCCGGGGCCTGCATAGGGGCGAAGATTTCACGCCAATTCCGTCAGCGCTGCTTCCGCCTTCTCCAGCCAGAACCACATGTCCATGTCGCGATACATCGCGATGGCGGTGGCGAGCTGTTCCCGGGCCTGCTCGCGTTTACCCGTGCGTAGGAAAACCTTGCCGAGCCCGAAATGGCAGTGGGCGGCAAGGGGCCGCGTGCCGCGGGGGGTGACGAGCGCCAGGCCACTCCGGTAGTGCCCCTCCGCGACATCCCAGAGCGCGGGGCCCGCCACGACCGCGATGTCCCCGAGCACCCGCAGCGCCTCGGCCTCGTGGTCCACTTCCCGGTACAGGCAGGCGACCTCGTGGGCTCGCGTGGCAGCTCGCATCGCATCGTCGATACGGCCAGCCGCACGATAGGTCTCGGCCAGGAACCGGAACATGATCGAGTAGCCGGCCCTGATGCCGTTGGCCACGAACCCTCGCTCCCCCGCTTCCGACAACGGGAGGGCCTCGGCGATCCGATCGGCGAGCATGTAGGCGTGACCCAGCTGCGACTGGATCATGGGGAGAAGCACCGGAGCCTCGATCGTCTCGCAGAGGGCGACGGCTTTCTCGCCCACCGCGATCGCCTCGGGCACGTCCCCCTTGTACAGGTGCGGAATGATCAGTCCCAGGTATGCGGCGACGAGGCTGCTCGGCCGGCCGCGCTCCCTGGCGAGGTCCTCAGCCTCCCGTGCGGAGGCGATGCTCTCGTCGAAGCGACCGAGCTTCGCCAGGCACCAGCACAGGATGAGCCGAGCGGCCACCGTGAGCCCGGCCACACCGAGACGCTGGCCGGGCGCACTGTGATCGACGACTCGCCGGAGCAGCGCGGTGGCCGCGGTGAGCTCGCCTTGCTGGTAGTAGATCTGTCCGACAAACAGGTTGGCGGTCGCCTCCAGCCTTTCGTCCCGGAGCTCGGTTGCGATAGCCAGCGCACGCCGGGCCGCGGCCATCGCCTCGTCGTAGTGCCCCAGGAGGTAATGGCTGTTGGTGGACAGCGTGAAGACCCGGCCGAGCCGCCCCCGGTCGCCCAGCCGCTCGGCTAGGATCCCAGCCTCCCCGAGATGCTGGACGCTCTCCTCGAGCCTCCCGGTGGCGACCATCGAGGTTCGCAGGCTGAGCCGGAGATCGATGAGCCGCGCCAGAATCTCCGGAGTGGGCTCCAGGTGCGGCGCCGCCCCCAGCGCCTGCTCGAGGAGCGCGGCCGCTTCGCGATAGGCGGAGCGTGTCATGGCCTTGGTGCCCGCCCGTCCCAGATAGCCGAGGGCCTTGTCCCACAGTCCTGCCCGCAAGGCATGCTGCCCGAGGCGCTCGACGTGTTCGTCCCCGGCGTGCAGAGCCTCCAGAGCGCCCACGACCTCTCGATGGAGCATCTGGCGGCTTGCGGGTGGCAGGCGCAGGTAGGCGACCTCGCGGATCCGGTCGTGCGTGAAGTCGAGACGTTCGCCCGCGCTGTGGAGCACGCGACGTCGGACCAGCTCCTCGATGGCCTCGGCGGCCTCCCGGCCCGACAGGCCGGCCGCGCGCTGCAGCAGGCTGAATTCGAATTCACGACCGATCACCGCCGCCACGGCGGCCAGGTGTTGACCGCCGGGACTCAGTCGGTCCAGGCGGCCCGTGATCAGCTTTCGGACGCGCTCGGGCGCAGGCAGCGCGGTGGTCGGTGACACCTCGGTATCTTGCTCGAGGGCCCGCACGATCTCCACGGCCATGAACGCGTTGCCCTCGCTCGCGGTCCATATCTGCTCTTCGAGGCCCCTGGTTGTCCGTCCGTCCGTCCGGGTCAATGCTCGGACGAGCTCGACAGTGGCGCCGCGAGTGAGCGGGGTCAGCGTCAACTCGATGCAGCGGCCTTCCTGGCTCAGCTCGTCGAGCGCTCGGCGCAGCGCGGCGGCTCCCGCGACCTCCTCCTCGCGAGCGCTCCCCACCATCAGAAGCTGCCGGGCGTGGTTCCGACGGCCGAGGTAGGACAAGAGCCGCAGGCTCATCTCGTCGGCCCAGTGAAGATCCTCGAGAATGAGCACCATCGGGCGGCGCTCGGCCAGGGTCGCGAGCAATCGCTCGATCGCCTCGAACAGCCGCCGGTAGTTCTCACCACCGGCTTCGCCGGCGACGGCGGGATCGCCGACCTCCGGAAACAGCCGGGCCAGCTCGTTCTGCCAGGCCGGAGCCAGCGCGTTCAGGACGCCCGGCCGGGCGAGCACGTGACTGCCGCGGACGGCGGCAACCCATGGCCCGAATGCCAGCAGCTGCTCGCTCTCGAACGCGCGCCCGAACAGGACCTCGCTGCCCCGATCGAGGGTCGCGACCGCGAGCTCGGCCAGCAACCTCGTTTTGCCGATCCCGGCCTCCCCGAGGACCATCACGACCGATCCACGCCCGTCCTCGGCTTGCACTGCGAGATCTCGGAGTTGCCCGAGTTCCACGTCGCGGCCAATCAGCGGCGTTTCCGGCACCGGCAGGTCGAGCCCCTCTCCACTGCCCAGGGCCTTCACCCGCGGCGGTGACGACAGGGGACCCGCCTCTCGCTCGCTGCGCCCCTCGCGTCGTTGCTGGAGGATCTCCTGATAGAGCTGCTTGGTCTCGGTCTCGGGCTCGGTGCGAACCTCGCGCCGCAAGAGATCGACGCAGATCTGGTACTGGCGCAGGGCCGCGGTCTGTCGCCCCTGGCGCGCATAGAGGCGCATCAGGGTGCGATGCACCGCCTCCTGCAGAGGATCGAGCGCAAGCAGCCGGACGGCGGTCTGGATCCCGCGCTCGGTGGCGCTGCTCGCCGCCTGGTGAGCCATCAGCTTCGCCAGCCCTTCGATCGCCAGCTCCCGCAGCCGCTCCCGCGCGGCCACGAGCCACTCCTCGAACGCGGCTTCGGCAAGGCTGAAGCCGTGCAGGAGGTCGCCTCGGTAGAGCGTGGCGGCTCGTTCCAACGCCTCTGGCGTGCCCTCTCGCACGAGCCGTTCGAACCGGGGAGCGTCGGCTTCGATCACCGCGGGGTTCAGCGCGACGCCCTCGCCCTCCAGGCGCAGGAGCGCGTCGCCGGCATCTGGCAGCGCCTTGCGGAGCGCGTAGACGGTCTGGCGCAGGCTCTTCCGGGCCTGGGGATCGGGGCGCTCGCCCCACAGGAGGGACGCCAGCGCCGCTCGGGTGTAGCTACGGCCTGGCTCGAGCGACAGATACGCGAGGAGCGCCTGAGCCTTCCTCGTCGGCAAGGTGCAGGGCGCGCCCGAGTGGAGCGTGACCTGAAAGCCCCCGAGGACAGTCACTGCCAACCGCGACACGACGGCCTCCCCCTGTGGTCCGATCAGGTGCACCTGCCGGTCGACGGTTTTGACGACTTTTTGGCGCTTCCTATGGCGCAGCCGTGACGCCCACACCGATACACCGACGCCATGCCGATATCATCCGCGCCCGTTCGCGGCTCGAGGGCGGTGCTGATCGCCACTCTCGTGGGTCTGCTCCAGACCGGCCCTCTCGCGCCGACGATCGCTCACGAGGTGAAGGATCGCAAGGAGAATCCCGCCATCACGCTCCGTACGCCCGGGACCCACGGGAACAACCCGGCCCTGAACGAGGAGCCGGTCGACGCCGCGATCCGCACGATGCTCTGTCTGGAGGCTCGCGACGCTGTCAGCAAGGGGCAACTCGGCGGGCAGGGACAGCAATGGATCCTCGTCAATGGACACCGCTGTCGGGATGAACGGCTGCTCTTCGACGCACTGGGGTTCTGACGGCGACATCGGTCGCCCGCGCCGTCAGTCGCCGAGGGCCTCCTTGATGGCCTCGGCGACCGGGTTGCGGTCGGCGGTGCTGGCGCTTGGACTCGACTCCTCGGCCTGCGTTCCGAGGTACTTCCGAACGCAGTCGTGCTGGTCCCAGCCCTCGAGGGGCACGTCGAGGTCGACCAGCTTCCACCTGGGATGCCCGTTCCTCCTGAGCCGCTCCAGGTTCGTGGCGATCTGCCGGGCGAGGCGCCCGACGTCGTCACACTCTCGACGGCGGAAGTCGAAGGAGATTGAGATCGAGTCCGAACTGGCAGTACGCGCCGCCTTCACTTCCCGTGATCAGCCCCAGGCGATCCTTTGGCCGCCAGCAATCGAGCGGTCAGGGACTCAGAGCTGCGCCGAGCGGAGCAAAGCGGGCAGAGACGGCGAGGCTCGCATTCACGGTGATGCCGCAGGGCTCCGTCCCGGTGCAGTCGCCCCTCCAGCCGACGAAGGTGTAACCGGGGGCCGCCGTCGCGGTCAGGGTGACCGTGGTGCCTCGGGTGTAGGGCTGGGCGCAGTTGGGCCCGCAGTCGATCCCGGCGGGCTCGCTCGTCACCCGCCCCCGACCGGTCTTCGTCACCGTCAGCCTGACCACGGTGAATCGCGCCGACACCGCGGTGCTGCCGGCCACGGTGATGGTGCACGGATCGGTGCCGGTGCAGCCGCCGCCGCTCCAGCCGACGAAGGTGTGGCCCGGGGCGGGTGTCGCGGTCAGCGTGACGACGGTGCCCAGCTCGTACGGCTGGGCGCAGTCGGGGCCGCAGTCGATGCCGGCGGGCTCGCTCGTCACCCGCCCCCGGCCGGGCCCCATCCTGCTCACCGTCAGCCTGAGAACGGTGAAGCGCGCCGTCACGGTGACGCTCGCGGCCATGGTCACCGTGCAGGCCTCGGTGCCGGTGCAGCCGCCGCCGCGCCAGCCGACGAAGGTGTGGCCGGGGGCCGGCGACGCCGTCAGGACCACGTCCGTCCCCTGCGGGTATCGCTGGCGACAGTCGTCGCCGCAGTCGATGCCGGCCGGCGCGCTGGTCACCCGGCCGCGGCCGGTGCCACGCTTCCGGACGGTCAGCAGGAAGCGTGGCAGGACCGCGAAGCTCGCGGTCTCCGTCGTGGGCCCCGTCACCGTCAACGTGCAGGGGTCGGTGCCGCTGCAGCTGCCGCCGCTCCAGCCCGTGAACATCGACCCGTAGTCCGGCACGGCCGTCAGCGTGACGGACATGTCGGTGGGATACTCCTCGCTGCAGTCGCCGCCGCAGTCGATGCCGGCCGGCGCGCTCGTCACGCGGCCGCCGCCGGTCCCGTTCACCACGACGGCCACGGGGAAGCGTGCAGCGACGAACGTGGCCGTCACCTGGGTGTCGGTGTTGCCCGCGACGCTACACGTCTCCGTGCCCGCGCAGCCGCCGCCCCAGCCGGCGAAGCTCGAGCCCGCGTCGGCCGTGGCCGTGAGGGTCACGGTCGTGTCGGGGTCGACGTCCATCACGCACGTCGAGCCGCAGGCGATCCCCAGCGGCTCACTCGTCACCATCCCGGTTCCCGACCCCAGGCGACTCACCGTCAGGCGCCATCCCGGGAGGGAGACCTCGACCGTCACCTGGTCCTCGCTGCTCGCCTGATCGTCGTCGGTCACTCGCAACGTGATCGTGTGCGAGCCGATCCCGAGGTTCACGGTCGCCGTCTGTCCGGTCGCGATCTCCGCGCCGCCCTCCAGCCATTGATAGGAAACGAGGGTGCCGTCCGGGTCGTGCGAGCCCGACCCATCGAGCGTCACCGTCGCGGCCTGCGCCCCCGCCGCGGCGACGACCGCCTGATCGGGACCGGCATCCGCGACGGGAGGCGCGTTCGGTTCCGGGGTCAGCGTGGGCACGACCATGCGGAGCCGCCCGAACCCGGAGTAGGCGTCGTAGCCCACCAGCGATGCGCCCACGCCCTGCGGGTCGAGGATGTCCCGGGCGTTCGAGCGGATGACCTGCCGCACCTGGCCCAGCGTCGCTCCGGGATTCTGCGCGAGCAGGAGCCCCACGTAGCCGGACACGAGCGGGGTGGAGAACGAGGTGCCATCCGCCGCTCCATAGGTGTCCGTCCCCGGCTCGAAACCCGGGAGACCGAGCAGCTCGTAGAGCAGCGCGTCGTACGCGCTCAGGACGGCCGTGCTCCAGATCAGCTCTCCCGGGGCGACGACGTCGAGCACGTCGTCCACCCAGCCGTTGCCGTCATCGTCGAGACCGTTGTCCGGAATCTCGGCCGGAACGGCATGACTGGAGAAGGCCGAGCGTCGATCGAGCCAGCTGGAGCTTCCCACCGCGATCGTATTCCGCATGCTGGCGGGGAAGTGCACGCCGGCCCGGCCGCTGTTCCCCGCCGCCGCGACCACGATCACCCCGCGGCCGGCGGCGAAGTCGATGGCGTCGGCAATGACCTGGAGCGCCTCCACCTCGGCCGGATCGGCCGAGACGAGGTCGACGCCCCAGCTGATGTTGATGACGTGGGCGCCCATGGTCGCCGCGTAGTGGATGGCCGCGGCGGCGTCCGAGCCGAAGGCCCAGCCCTCGGCATTGATGAGGCGCACCGCCATCAGCTTGCAGTGCCAGCAGGCGCCGGCCATGCCCTCGAACTGACCCGTGTGCGGATTGACGTTGTCGGTCATGGCGGCCGCGATCCCGGCCACGTACGTTCCGTGACTGACGCCGATGTCGATCAGCCCATCGAGGTTGTTGTCGTCCCCGTCGCCGGCGGCCGGATCGCCGACGAAGCGAACGCCGAAGATCGCCGTGGGGTCCTCGACCCACGTCCCGCCCTTGGGAATATCCGGATTGCCATCCTCGGAGGCGGGGTCATCGGCGAGGCCGCCGGCGTTGCTGCCGGCGAAATCGGCGCCATGCACATCATCGACCAGGCCGTTGCCGTCGTCGTCGATCCCGTTTCCCGGTATCTCGCCTGGATTCGTCCACAGCTTCCCCCGCAGATCGTCGTGGTCGAGGTCGACCCCGCTGTCGAGGATGGCGATGACGACGTCCGCGCTGCCGCGCTGGACGGCCCATCCAGCCTCCGCCTCGACCTTGAAGAGGCCCCACTGGTCGACCAGCGTCCACGGATCGCAGATCTCGAAGAACGGGTCACAGGGCTTCGTGGAGGGATCGTCGTCGTCCTTGTAGATCGGATCGCGAGGGGGGATCTGGTCGTTGATCGTCACCACCGGGTCCAGCGTGGCGCGCAGCACGCCCGGCAGCGTCCGGGCCGCCGCCGCGGCCTGGGCGGGATGGCTTCCCGCCGGGACCGCCATCCTGAGCCATCGCGTGCCATGAACACGGCTCAGCCGGCGCAGTCCCTGGACGCCGGCGTTCTGGAGGAACCGCGTCTCGTCGGTGCGCGGGTGCAGCTGCACGAGGATGTGGCGGACCGCTGTGCGAGGTGCTGCTGCGGTGCGGCCCCCACCGTGCCCGCGGACCGCCGACGTCGATGACGGGGAGCCGGCGGCAGGATCCCGCGGAGGCGCCCCGGGCTCCACCCCTTCGATGGCGGGAACGTGCAGCGACAGCATCGCGACGACGGCAAGCACGAGCACTGCAGCGAAGGCACGTCCGGAAGGCCTCGACGCCGAGAGCCTGGCCATTTCTCAGCCCCGGAGCAAGGCCTTTGCCACGGCAGATTGCGAGGAAGATCACCGTGTTGATGCCCGACGAGCCGCGCGGGCACCTGCCACGGTGGCACTGGTGCCACCGGGCGGCAGGCCATCGCCGGCAGGTACGATCCTCAGAACGCTGGAACGCCACCACGGCAACCGCATCGCGACCGCGAACGCGCTCGGCCTGCGGCGCACGTCGCTGGCCCGGCTCATCCGAACCCTCGGAATCCCCTGAGAGCGCCACGCCGAGCCCGGTGAAGGGGGCGGGCGTCCCTTACCGCGGCCCGGCGTTCCCCCGGCGGTTACAGCGGCTTGACGGCGACCTTGCGGAACTTGATCACGCCGTCGCCGTGCTGCAGCGTCAGGGGCCCCTCGGCGAACAGGCCGTTGTGGAGCTCGCCGGTCTTCTGGCCGTTGAGGACCACGGTGATCTGCCGTCCCTTGGCGGTGATCTCGTAGGTGTTCCACTTGCCGCCGGCCTTGGGCATCGGGTTCACCTCGACGAAGTGGACGATCGCGCCGGTGCCGTAGGTCGGGTCCTTGCGCTGGTCGAAGATGTTCGCCTCGTAGCAGGACCGGTCGGTGATCCGCGTGGGGTCCTGGCAGCGCAGGAAGATGCCGCTGTTGGCGTCGTCGCTCGCCCAGAACTCGACGTGGAGCTGGAAGTCCTTGTACTTGTTCCGGGTCACCAGATGCGCCGGCGTCTGGCTCGTGCGCTTGTCGGCGACGATCGCCCCGTCCTCGACCCGCCAGTTGGTCTCGCCGACGCGATCCCATTCGCTCCCGATCGCCTTGCCGTCGAACAGCGAGACCCAGCCGGGGCCCGTCTGCCCCTCGGCCCGGGACGCCGCGTGGATGGCGCCAGCGGCGACGGCGAGCACCACGGCGAGGGCGACTGCGCGTGTCGATATGCGTGCCATCGTGATCTCCTCCCCTTCCGGCCAGCCCGGTCGAGCGGCATCGTATGTTGGCACGCCGCCGCCGTCAACCGGCAACCGGACCGGCACGCGGCCTGGCCCGTCGGCGCCGCAGTCGAGCGCGCCGCAGGCCGGATGTATCCTGTTCGAGGCATTGACGGCCGGCCCACGACGGGCACGATCGGAGGTGATGGGCATTCAGACCGAGGCACGGCGACGGCGGTTCACGCGCGAGGAATATCACCGCATGGCGGAAGCGGGGATCCTCCACGAGGACGACCGCGTCGAGCTGATCGAGGGGGAGATCGTCCAGATGACGCCGATCGGCCGCCGCCACGCCGCCTGCGTCGCCGAGCTGACCCGCCTGCTCGTCCCCATGGTCGGCCAGCGGGCGCTCCTCTGGCCCCAGAACCCCATCACGCTGCCCGACGACACGGAGCCGCAGCCCGACATCGTGCTGCTCCGGCCGCGGGCCGACCGCTACCTCCAGGATGACGCCCACCCGGACGACGTGCTCTTGCTGGTGGAGGTGGCCGACACGTCCCAGCGCTACGACCAGCTGGTGAAGCTGCCCCTCTACGGACGGGCCGGGGTGCCGGAGGTGTGGATCGTCGACCTGCCCGGCGAGGTCATCGAGGTCCACCGCCGCCCGGCCCCCGGCGGCTACGCACAGGTGGAGCGCGTCGGGCGCGGCGGTGCCGTCGCTCCGGCCGCCTTTCCGGATATCGTCCTGCCGGTCGACACGATCCTCGTCCTTCCCTCGCCCGCGGGGCCGTGAGCCGGCGCGTCGCCGGCGAGCCCGGCGTCGAGGCGGGCGCTACTTCTTGCGCGGATCGTCGGCCGGGTTCACGAACGTGATGTCCGTGGGCCCGATGCCGTGCACCTGGACGATCGTCTCCTGCGGGCCGGCCCACGCGAAGTGCGGATGCTTCGGGGGGATCGCGATGAAGCCGCCCACCGGCAGCTCCTTGCCCGAGCCCTGATCGAACTTCTCGCCGAGGCCGACGAAGAACGTTCCCGACAGCACCGTGACGTTCTCACCGGCCTTGTGGACATGCGGCGGCACCTTGAAGTTCGCCGGGAACTTGAAGCGATACACGAACAGCCCTTCCTTACCCGGATCCCCCTGGAGCACCGCCAGCTTCGCGCCCGGCAACACCGCCGGCTCCACCCATTTCAGGCCGTCCGGCACGAGGAGGGTGTGCCCGCCCGGCTGCTGCGCCTGGACGGGAAGGGCGGCGATCAGGAGCACGGTCGAGACGAGGACGATCCGTCGCATGGCAAACCTCCGTGTCGGGTGACCGAGTGCGTCGCTGGTTCGCCCACCCTAGCCCTCCTCGAGGGCCGGCGCATCGGTAGAAAGGCCGATGCCGGTACCTATCCCGGCCGGGCGGAACGCCGGGGGGAAATTTCCCGAACGGCCGCGCCGGGGGTGGCCCCCGGGCCGCCCGACACCGCGACCCAGGCGGCGACCTGCGTCCGGGAGTTGAAGCCGAGCTTGTCGAAGATGTGCTGGACGTGAGCGTCCACCGTACGCTCGCTGATCGCCAGCGCCTTGCCGATCTCCCGGTTCGACAGACCCTGGGTGACGAGCCGGGCCACCTCCCACTCGCGCGACGTGAGGGGCCCGATGCCGGCGTCCTTCACCCGGGGCGACGGTGGCGCGGGGAGAGCCAGGGGCTCACGGCCGAGCGCGTGGTCGATCATCGCCTCGACCGGCGTCCGCCGGCCCTCGGCCCAGGCGGCGGCGAACGCCTGCGGCCCGAGCTCTCTCAAGACCGCGACGATCGACCGGCCCAGCACCGTCTCGTCCGCGATGGCGTACTGGTAGTAGGGGATCCCGAAGGGCTCGAGCGTGGCCTCGGCGCATCCGTAGAGGCGGGCCGCCCGGGCGAGATCCCCTTCCGCCTGGGACACCACGGCGAGCGCGTGCAGCGTCTGGCCGACGATCCGGAGCCGGTCGTCGACGTCGAGGTCCCGCGACACCGCCAGGCTCTCGGCGAGCAATTCCCCGGCGCGCCGCGGGTCCTTGTCGAGGTGACCGACGCCGAGGTTCAGGAGACAGCGGGCGACGGTCTCCCGGTCCCCCACGCTGCGCGCGAGGGCGAGGCTCTCGTGATCCAGGGCGACCGCCCGGTTCTCGTCCCACTTGTTCATCGCCGCGGCGCCGTGGAGCAGCCGCGCCCGCAGCGCCGGGGACGCCTCGGGGCTCCTGGCCAGGGCGGCGTCCACCCACTTGTAGCCCTCGCCGATGTTCCCGCGGAAGAACCAGAACCGGCACATCGCGCTGGCCAGCCGCAGGTCGGCGTCGGTCCGGGTGCGCTCGGAGGCCAAGCCCAGCGCGGCTCTGAAGTTCTCGTACTCCTCCTCCATGGTCGCGAACCACGCGGGCGCCTGCCGGCTGTTGAACAGCGCCGCCGCGCGCTCGGCCAGGCCGAGGAAGTACGCGAGGTGCCGGTCCCGGCTCGCGTCCGCCTCGCCGGTCGCCGCCAGCTGCTCCCACGCGTACTCGCGGACCGTCTCCAGCATCCCGAACCGCGGCTCGTCCAGCCTGGTGGGCTCCTCGCGCAGCAGGCTCTTGCTGACGAGGCCGGCGATCACGCCGAGCGCGTCGCCCGACCCAACGGGCGCGGTCACCGCCTGGACCGCCTCCAGCGTGAAGCCGCCGCTGAAGACGGCGAGGCGCCGGAACACCGCGCGCTCCTCCGGCTCGAGCAGGTCCTCGCTCCAGGCGATCGCGGCGCGGAGGGCCTGATGCCGCCGCGGCCGATCGGCGGCGCTCGCCACGAGGAGGGGCAGGCGCCGCGACAGGCGCGTCAGGATCGCCTGCGGCGACAGCACCTTCACCCGGGCCGCGGCGAGCTCGATGGCCAGCGGCAACCCATCGAGGCGCCGGCAGATCTCGGCGAGGATGCGGCCATTGGCGCGGTTGAGCGCGAACCGCGGCTGCACGGCCCGGGCGCGGGCCACGAACAGCGCCACGGACGCCGCGCGCGCCAGGACCGCGGGACTGGACGCGGGGTCGGGCAGGGCGAGCGGAGCGACCGGAAACTCCCGCTCGGCCCCGAGGCCGAGCGCCGCCCGGCTGGTCACCAGCACGTGCAGCCGGGGACACGACTCGAGCAAGGCCGCCACGCTCGAGCTCGCGGCGACGATCTGCTCGAAGTTGTCGAGCAGCAGCAGGACGTGCCGGTCGGCCAGATGGCGGGCCAGCCGCTCGAGCGGTGGCCGGGCCGGGAACCTCCTCAACCCGAGGGTCTGGATGACCGTGTGCTCGAACAGCCCCGGGTCACGGATGGGGGCCAGGTTGACGAACACCACGCCGGACTGGAACTCGTCGTCGACGGCCGTGGCGGCGGCGAAGGCCAGCCGCGTCTTTCCCACGCCCGGGGGCCCGGTGAGGGTCAGCAGGCGGGTGTCGGGACGACGCAGCGACCGGACGATCGCGCGGAGCTCGCGGGCGCGACCGATGAGCGGCGTCGGTGAGGCCGGCAGCGTGCCGCCGGCACCGCGCCGTCGCGAGTGGACCGCCAAAGTCCGCTCACTTCGCCAGCGGGTCGGGCCGCACCTGGATGTGCACGGCGCGCGGCCTGGCGCCCTTGCCGCCTTCCATCAGCCACGGGGTGCGGTCGCCGCTCGTGCTCCACAGCCCGCGGCCCTTCCAGCCGGCGTTCGGGTCGTCGATGCGTCCGTCCAGGCCCTTGGCGAAGAAGCCCATCGGGTACGGCACGCGCATGAGGATCATCCGCCCGTCCTTGAGCGCCACGAAGCCGTCCTGGAGGTTGGCCGTCGAGATCGGCACGTTCTCGCCGAGGCCCGACGTGTTGTGCTGATCGACCCAGGTGTAATAGCTCGCCTCGGCGCTGTTGCTCTCGAAGCCCTCGAACCCCGGGCCCGGATACCGGTGGTACGCGAACCCCTCGGGGCAGTGGTGGCCGGTCGCCGCGGGCCCGCCGAGCGGCCCCTTGCACTTTCGGCGATCGAAGCTGATCAGGGCGCCGTTCGAGCCCGACCCCCACAGCACGCCGTTCTTGTCGATGTCGCCGCCGCGCACCCCGAGGCCGTCCTTCGGGACGGGGTAGAGCTCGGAGAGCCTGGTCCGGGGGTCGAAGCGCAGGAAGCCGGGCGTGCCGACGAACACGTTGACGGTGTACCAGACCGAGCCGTCGGTGGGATGCGGCATCACGGCATAGGGACCGGAGCCCGCGATGCGCATGTCCTTGCCCGGCTGCGCGGGCTGCCCCGGCTCGGTCCACTCGTCGACCTTGCCGTTGCCGTTGGTGTCGAGCACGAACGGGTGCCACCCCTGGGCCCTGGCCGCGTCGCCGGTCTCGTCCCACACCCGGGTGTTGACCCAGCCGGCCACCGGGCCGCTGCCCGAGAGCCACAGGGTGTCGTCGGCGTCGTAGCCGAACTGCGGGTGGTGGGTGCCGAAGCAGCTGTCGACGAAGCTGTACTTCATCGTCTTCGGATCGAGGACCGACACCTGGCGTCCCGAGCGCTCCAGCGGGAACACCTCGGCCGAGGGGTGATTCGAGCCCTTCTTGCAGAAGGCCGGGTTGTCGATGCCGCGCACGGCCGCGGCGAACCACACCCGGCCCTTCCGGTCGAACATGCCGTTGTGGTTGTTGGCCCGCTGGCTCCAGATCTTCTCGTCGCCCCAGTAGGCCGAGGGCTGCATCGGCGTGTCGGCGGCGGAGCCATGGAAGGGCGGGCCGAACGATTCGGGCGCGTTCGGATCCGCGACCGGCATCCTGAAGAACGTCGCGGTGTGCGTCCTCGGATCGAGGATCGGCATGTCGTCGCTCGAGTACTCGGGCGAGCCGTACAGCGGACCGTGGGCATTGACCGTCGGAGAGCGGCGGTCCGAGGAGATCAGGTCGTGGATGAAGGTCTTGGGACTGCCCCACTCCCACGACGTCACGACGACGTTGCGCTCGACGCCCTGCGGCCGCGGTGGCTTGTGCCGGGGCAGCTCGCCCCGGGCGATGCGGTCGGTCCAGTCGCCGAGATACCTGGCCGGCACGCCGCCGAGCTGCACGGCGACCCGGTTCATCATGAGCTGGCCGGTCTGTCCGGACGCGATGCGGCGCATCCACGCTTCCGCCCCCGACTTGAACTGACCGAGCTGGGCGGGGATCGTCCGCGTCGATTCCTGGCCGAGCTGATGGCAGCCGATGCAGTCGACGTTGTTCATCCGCACGCGCCAGAGTTCCTGGGTGACGTTCTTCGGGATATCGGTCGTGCCGCCGAAATCCATCGCCGGCGGGATCTTCATCATCGTGTACCAGTAGATCGCCGGATAGTAGTGGGCGGCCGCCCGCGCGTCCGGGGCCGGCACCGCGGCGAGGTCGAGCCGCTGGCCGGGCTTCGCCCGCACCCTGGGCGAATCCACCAGCCCGTAGCCGCGCACCCAGACACTGTAGTTCGCGGTCGGCAGGTCGGGAACGACGTAGCGCCCCTGGTCGTCGGTGACGACCATCCTGGCGTACCGGGTCGGCAGCTCGGTCGTCTCCGCGATCACCCACACCCCGGCCTCCGGGCCGCCCGGGCTGCGGACGACGCCGCCGATGTCGTCGTGATCGATGGCGACCTGCGCGGCCGGCTGGGCCGGGACCCGGGCGGGAGCGGCGGCCAGGAGGGCGGCAATGGCGAGGACCGCCGTGCTGAAGTACAACCCGCGTCTCCTGGACATGTCGAGCCTCCTTTCGGCTCCTGTCAGGGCACCCCTGGGAATCGTGGCGCAAGCGTAGTCCCGGACGGGACGATGCGCCAGACGATCTGCTGCCCAGCTCGCTCACCCCTCGCGGCGGCCCCGAGCGCAGGGTGGACCAGGGGAAAGCTGCACCGATGGCGGGTTCCCGGCAGGCGGAACAGCCGATCAGACTACGCGGGGACCTCGCGGGCGAGGTACTCGACCGCGGCCTGCACGCCGCCCGGGCCATGCGGGATGTCGAGCGCGGCGAGCGCCATCTCGACGACACCCAGGGTGCCGATGACCATCGGCGCGTTGACGTGGCCCATGTGGGCGATCCGGAAGGCCCGGCCCGACCAGTCACCGATGCCGACGCCGAGGACCACTCCGCCGCGCTCGCGGCAATAGTCGACGATCGGCGCGGGCGGGCGCCCCTGCACCAGGATGGTGGTCACCGAGTTGGCGCGCTCGGCGGGTTCCGTGACGTTGAACGCCAGGACTCCGCCCTGGCTCCACCGATCGACCGCGCGGCGCGTCGCCTCGGCCAGCAGGGCATGGCGCCGCGCCGCCGCGTCGAGCCCTTCCTCCATCAACATGTCGAGCGCCTTGCGCAGGCCGAAGAGCAGGTGCTCGGGCGGCGTGCCGCCGTACTTCTGGTAGTGCACCTCGCCCCGGCGGAACGTCCAGTCCCAGTAGCGCGTGCGCAGGTCGGCCTTCTGGTGGGCGGCGTGCGCGCGCTCGTTGGCGGCCACGAAGGCCAGGCCCGGCGGCGTCATGAGACCCTTCTGTGACCCGGCCATGGCCACGTCCACGCCCCAGGCGTCCATCTCGAACGGCATGCAGCCGAGCGAGGCGACGCAGTCGACCATGAGCAGCGCCGGGTGCCCGGCGGCGTCCATCGCCCGGCGGATGGCGGCGATGTCGTTCACGACCGCGGAGGCGGTGTCGATCTGCACGACGAGGACGGCCTTGATCTCGTGCCCGGCGTCGGCGCGCAGCCGCTGCGCGACGGCCGCCGGGTCGACCGCCCGCCTCGGGTCGCCCTTGAGCACCTCGACCTTGACGCCCAGCATCCGCGCCATCTCGCCCCAGCCGACGGCGAACAGCCCGCTCTCCAGCACCAGGACCGTCTCGCCGCGTGACAGCACGTTGGTGACCGCGGCCTCCCAGCCGCCGTGGCCGTTGGCCGCGTAGATGTAGGCGTGCCCGGTCGTGCGGAACAGCCGCGGCAGGTCCTCGAGCAGCGTGTGGGTGATGCGCAGCATGTCGCCCGAGTAGATGTCGATGGCCGGCCGGTGCATGGCGGCCAGGACGGCGTCCGGGACGCTGGTCGGTCCGGGAATGGCGAGGAACTGGCGTCCGCTGGCGACTGTCATACGCCGATTGTAGCCCGGCGGCCGTGCACCGGCGCGCGTATGATCCGGTCAGGAGGACCACCATGGCCGACGATGTGCAGGCCGAGCTGGAGCGACTCCGAGCCGAGAACGCCGCGCTCAAGGCTCGGACGAGCCGCGGCGTGTCCATCAAGGTCAGCGAGAAGGGCGGCGTCTCCGTCTACGGCCTGGGCCGCTTCCCCGTCACGCTCTACAAGGAGCAGTGGGCCAAGCTGCTCGACCTGGCCGACGACATCCGCGCCTTCATCAAGGAGCACGAGACCGAGCTCAAGACCAAGGAGCCGCACTGACGTCCCGAACGCAGGGACCTGGAAGTGGTGGATGCCCTCCACCTGCAGCGCTACGTCCTGCTGGGCATCTCCCAGGGGGCGCGGATCGCCATCGCGCACGCCATGCGCCATCCCGAGCGGGTCTCGCGCATCGTGCTCCACGCGCCTACGCGCGACCACAGTACGAGGAAAGGATCGAAGCCATGCCGACGATCGACGCCCAGGTGCACGCCTACGAGCGCAATCACCCCGGCCGGCCCTGGGCCGCGGTGCTCCACGGCCCGCCGGAGGTCACGGGCGACGCCATGGTGGCGGCGATGGATGCCGTCGGGGTCGACGGCGCGCTGCTCGTCTCTCCGTTCACCATGTACCGCTACGACGCGAGCTATGCGATCGAGGTGCAGCGCCGGCATCCCGGCCGGTTCGGGCTCATCAAGCCAGTCGATCCCGCCGACCCCGCCGTCACCGACACGATCGCAGACTGGGCGGCCACCCCGGGCACGGTCGGCATCCGCATCATGATGAACCGCGGCGTCTCCGAGGACCCCGCCGATCCCGGGCTCAACCGGGTGCTGGCCGCCGCGGCGCGCCACGGGCTGCCGGTGAACATCCTGTGCTGGGGCCGCCTGGCGCAGGCCCGGGCGCTGGCGGCCCGTAACCCCGGTACCGCGATCGTGATCGACCATCTCGGCCTGCAACAGCCGTTCGAGCCGCCGCCGCCGGCGCAGCCCTTCGCGGACCTGCCGGAGGTCCTGAAGCTCGCCGCCCATCGAAACGTCGCGATCAAGATCACCGGCGCCTGCACGCTCTCGCGCGAGGCCTACCCCTACAAGGACATCTGGGACCCGCTGGCGCGCATCTTCGACGCCTTCGGCCTCGATCGCTGCCTGTGGGGCACCGACTGGACCCGGGCGGTCGCGTTGCTGACCTATCAGCAGGGCGTCGATGCCTTTCGCGACACCGATCGCCTGTCCGAGAGCGACAAGCGCACGCTGATGGGCGAAGCGCTGCAGCGCGTGTACAGGTGGTCGCCGAAGAAGGCGTGACGCGAGGCGGGACCATGAACTGGCTGATCTCCTCATTCTTCGAGCCCGAATTGAGGGCGCACCTCGCCAGAACCGACGAAGTGCGATAGCAGGCGGTAGTTCCTTTCTTCGTGTCGGATCCTGCCGGCAACGATCGCCGGATGCACTTGGAGCGCCTTCGCTAGACTGACGACGGCCATCGGCGTCGGATTTC
>Ga0299906_10001128_pt1 | contig 23128 bp, 25 predicted proteins | sample RVTome_14_FD_200259 | JGI IMG/M metagenome (GOLD analysis project Ga0299906, IMG submission 200259) | Soil microbial communities from uranium-contaminated site in the Upper Colorado River Basin, Wyoming, United States - RVT145D125 (version 2) ...
GGCGGTGCGCCAACTACCAGGCGAGAGTCGAGCAATAGAACCGATCCACGAAGTGCCGATGCGGTGTTTGCTCTCGTGGGCATGACCGGGCGTAGAGCGGGCGATATGTGTCAGGCCCAGACCTGGCGATCGCCTTGACCAGCCGTGATTTCGCCGTACTCGACGCCTCGTCGGAGCCGCTTCTTCCGGTACGGGAGAAAGACAACGATCGCTTGGCCTTCTTGGTGCTCGACCTCGACTCTTGCAGCGTCTGAATCGGAGAGACGGACATCTGAGACAACAGCGGCTGCCCGCATCGTGTCTCGTTCCGCTCGGAGGCCCTCGACGAGAACCTGCAGTACGGCGGCGCTGCTCGGCTGCTCGCCCTCACCAGGGTCGCCGGCCACGAGCTTCGTTTCGCCGGATGAGGTGATCGCAGACGCGTATGGAATGAACTCACCGTGCTTATCCAGCATCTCCTGGGCAAACGGCAGACAAGCCTCCAGTAGTCCATCGAGGTCGTCTTGCACCTGCTTAGACGCTGAGTCCCTCCACGAGGTCACGGGCTGCAGCCTACCTCTGGGCTCGCTAATCCATCCCCACGAGTCTCTGGCCCATCGCCACTCGCCGGCGAGGTTGTTTGCCCGCCGTTAGATGCTTCGATCTGTTGCTGTCGAAGGTTCGTCGGCTGATTCGGCGTCGGGAGAAACCCTGATTGCACTTTTATGCCTCCGAGGGAGAATCGAGTCCGTGTTGAAGTCCATGACAAGGAATCCAGCGGTAGGCGTATTTGGCAGCGATCTACATCTATTTCACGCTGGAATTCCTGTCTATCAACACCGGCGACCCGAACGGCGGAGAAGGATTCGCCCAGCGTTGGCTCATAGCCATCCTGATAGTCAACATCGTCATGCTGCTCATCTGCGCGGTCAGGTTCGTCAGAGCCACCGAGGATCGTCCATTCACGGGCTACTTCCGCCCGCTCGCCGAAACTGTGGTCTTCTCGATCTTGGTGGTTCCGTACTTCTTCGGTGTGTACTGGATCTCTTTCATGTTCCTCTGGGAATTCTGACCGAGAGTCCTGGCCACCTAGAGCACCGGGACCGTTGAACGGCAAGGACGCTGCCGAGGCCGAGGTGTGCCGAATTCGCGTACAACACGGTGTGGATCCGGCAGCGAATCGGACCGATAAAGGGAATGCACGATGACCGGTGAGATCCATCCACCAAACAAGCTGACTCGATTCCAGTACGCGGCGCCCCACATAGGTGCGCTACTTGCGTTCGTACCTGCGTTGATAGGTGGCGGTGTCCTGGGCCTGGGATACTTCCACCCCATTGTCGGGATCGTGGCTTCAGTCCTTGTGGCTGGGTGTTCCTTCCTGGGTGCGAAAGGCGTTATGGCTTTGCAGGGCCGGTCTGGTGATTGGAGAGGACCAACTCTCTATCCATACGTGTGGTGGGGAGGCGCCGCCCTGTTGTGTTTTCTCGTAGGGACTTTGGTCCTTTTCGTCGTTTATCCCGGAGTGGCTGCGTCCAATGAGGAGTGGGCTGCAGTGAGTGATTGGCAAACTGCAGCCGGCGTCCTCCAACTAGCAGGATGGGCCATCGTCTTCTTCGTGCCGCTGCTGAGGTTCACCATGTGGCTGATAAGGCCGCCGCTTTCAGCTATGTGACAGCGCTGGAGCTTCAAGCTCCGAACGGCACGCAGACGTGCTGGTAGGCGCTATCAGGCACCCTTCGGATCACGTGCATATTTAGTGATCTGACTCAAGAGAGCCGACCTCGCGAGGTTGGAGAGGCTCAGGCTCGGGGGAGATGCGAAGATTGGGGCCCGTCTGTACGGCTAGTCGAGGAGGAGGCATCGTGGAGCAGCCTCGCGTTCATGTGTCGGTCGTTTTGGAGAATTCTGAGGGGTTGCTCATGGTGCAGGAAGGCAAGCGTGATGTGTACGGGATATGGAACCTGCCTGGAGGTCATGTCGAGAGTGGGGAGGGTGTCACTGTCGCGGGCGTTCGCGAGGTTCATGAGGAAACCGGACTCGAGGCGACCTCAACGCCTTGCCTGGTGTTTTCGTCTCCGCAGGGGCAGTCCGGTTTGTGATGCTTGGCACAGTGCTCTCCGGGACAGAGACACCAGGATACGACATCGTTGCCATTCGGAGGTTTCATCCAGCGGAACTCGATGAGTTGAGCGATGACCAACTCGATGCATCTCCAGTGTTGCGAGCTGTATTCGATCGGTTGAAGGCCGGCAATGAGTATCCGTTGGACGTGTTCGCAGAAGGGCTCGGCTAGGGCGTGGTGATAGCTCTCCGAAAGTGCCGGTGGTGCGCATCTCCCGTGATGCTCGTTGTCCATCCAGAACGGATGCTCTGTTGTGGGCAGCCCCATTGGGTAACGTCGAAGATCTCTGGTCGCTAACGATCATGGAGAGTCCCCAATGAAGACGTTCCAAAGTGATACCGGTGCCACATTGCGTTATGGCGACGTTGGCCATGGACGCTGTGTGCTGGTGATCCATGGCGCTTACTCGACACACCACGAGATCGCCTCCGCCTTCGAGCCGATGGTCGGCGCACACAACGCCTATCGCCGGCTCTACCCCGACCTCCCGGGCATGGGAGCGTCACCGCCACACGACTCGATCCAGTCCTCCAGTGATGTCGTCGACCTACTTGACCACTTCGTCGACGAGGTGGTCGGACAGAGTCCGCTGCTGGTGATCGGTCACTCGTACGGCGCTCATCTCGCTCGCGGTCTCGCTGTTCGGCGGCCGCGACAGGTTGCCGGGTTGGCACTGATATGCCCTCTGATGCCCAACGCGATGAACCCCGAACCCCATGCGGTCGTGCAGTCCGATGTAGATCCAGCGGCGTTGCTCGACCCAAGCTACGTCGACGAATACCTCGGATACTTCGTGGTCCACACAGGCGAGACCGTGCAGCGGTTCAACGAGGCGGTCGTCCCCTCGATCGGACGGTTCGACGGTGTCGCCGTTGAACGCATCATGACCGAATGGCGACTCGACCCCGACCCCGACGAAGCGGAATTGGACGCTGCGACCCTAATCGTGACAGGACGACATGACTCCGTGGTGGGCTACCGCGAGCAGGTGGCCCTGATCGATCGTTATCCGAGGGCTAGTTATGTGGTTCTCGCGGACGGTGGCCACGCCCTACCCCACGAGAGACCCGAGGTTCTCACCGCGCTAATCGGCGACTGGCTGGCATCGTCGATGGCGTCCGTCAGCGAAGATGCCAACAGCGCATAACGCGCACCCGCCAACCACGGAATCGGCTGAACCACACGCGCGCTATCCGGTATTAGGCGCTACCGGCCAGCCAGACCGTGGCAGGGTTTGCGCTCGAGGCCCGACCGGCGCGGATGTGGAGCTCCCTTCCTGATGTTGGAGTCGTTCGGCCCATCCCCGGAGGCGTTGAACGAATGGATGCTCGGCCCCCCGATGAGCCGGCCTCCGCAACCACCACCCGGTGCCAGGTTGCAGTTGTCGGTTGGAACGCGGGTCACCGGCCAAATCCTCAACTAAATCCGGGGCTACAAATACGCTCACTGCGATGTTGAGTGACGAGGATCGGATCATTCTCGAGTTTGAGGGGAGTTGGTGGCTCGAGCCCGGTCCCAAGGACCAGGCGATCGAGTTCACATTGGGCATGTCGTCGGCCGCCTACTACGAGCGTCTCATCGCCGTCGTAGGTCTCGCAGAGTCGAGCCTCGTCGACCCTCTCACCGTTGCTCGGATCAAGGCGATGATCCAACCGTCACCGGCCGAGGAGAAGGCAGTGTCGTGACCAGGGGCAAGCACGCTGCCGGCTCGGCCGGCAGGTTTTACCGGGATCTGGCGATGATGGTGATCGGCATCCTGCTGGTAGGCGCTGCCGTGTTCCTGCTTCTCTACCTGTTCGTGAACGACCCCGACCCGGTGGCCGGTGAGTCGACCACCACACCGACCTCGGTCAACACCACGATCACCAGCGTCACTTCGACCATCGTCACCACCACCGAGCCCTCGACAACCTCCTCGACGACTTCGACAACGGTTCCCGTGCGCCCGCCCGAAGAGGTTCGCGTCGTGGTCCTCAACTCGGTGGGCCTTGCGGGAGCGGCAGGTCGCAAGACCCAGGAGTTGGCCGATGCCGGGTATCAGACCCAGCAGGCAGGGGACTTCGATCCCGAACAGGATCCGTCACGAATCTGGTATCGAGACGGTTTCTCTGCCGAGGCCAACGCACTCCTCACCTTTCTTCCCGGCGCGCTGATCGAGTCGATACCCGACCCCGATCTTCAACAGGGCGCTGACGTGGTGCTGGTACTGGGCGCCGGCTACACCGAATGACCCACATGGCCGCCGGCTCGCGCCGCGGCATTCCCAAGGCTTGGATTCTGCCTCTGCTGGGTCTGGTGCTCACCCTTTTGGCTACCTATGCCCGACTGTTGAGCCGGTCAATAGCCATCGACTTCATTGCCTGGTGGCCGGTCTGGGTCATCCTGACAGTGCTCACTGTGCTGGCCAGGGGACGAAGGTTGGGACGGGTCCGTCTCTCTGGAATGGTCCCCATTGTGGTGGTGCTCGCTTTGGTGCTGCTCGTGGCCGGCCACGTTCAAGGATGGGAGGCAATGCCGTCGGCGTCGAACCGGTTGATTGGGCCCGAATCAGGATCGGCATCGAACGTTGCCCTCTCGGCCCGGGTCACCGGCGACCTGGTTGTCGGCTCGGGACAGACCGGGTTCATCTATGCAGTCGACCCGGTTCGTCGGGGTGGCGAGGTCGGGCTGCCGGAGGCCCTGGAACAGGTACAGGGTGAGAACCTGTCCGTCCGTCTCGAACCTGCCACGGACCCCGGTCCCTACACCTTCGCGGGGTGGAGGATCGACCTCGACGGTGGTCCGGTCTGGAATCTCTCCCTCGGTGGGCGGGTTGCGGCCAACCTGACCCAACTTCGTCTGTCGGCATTGCAGGTGGAGGGCACCGGCAACGTCGCCTTGGGCAACGTCACGGAGAGCGTCGTGGTCAATGTCGCCGGCACCTTCGAGATAACGGTGCCTTCACAGGTTCCGGTGCGTGTGGTGGGCAATGCCGTCGTTCCCGGTGACTGGACCGAGAGCACCGGGGGGTTCGCCAGCCCGACACCGGGCAATGGCTGGGTGATATCGGTCGGTGAGGACGCCTCCCTGCGGGTCACCGTCGGTTGACGACCCCTCGTTACACTCCCCGATTGTGCCCTCTGACCGGCTGAGACGCATCGCCCTCATCGTCTGGACCGCCGTCGGAGCGGTGGCTCTCGGCTATGTCCTTCTCATTGTGGCGGGCTCGGTTCGGGTCATCTGGCTCCCGGTGGCATTCGCCGCAGGGCTGGTCTTTCTCCTCGAGCCTGCAGTCAACGGGTTCGCCAGGATGCGAGTGCCGCGCCCGCTGGCGGCCGTGTTGGCACTTGCCGTACTGATCGCCTTCATCCTCGCCGTCGCCGCCCTCGTGTTGCCAACGATCAGAGAGCAGGCGGCTGAGCTCGGCGCCCGTCTCCCCGACCTCTATTTCGCCGGTATCAACTGGGTGCGCGAGGCCGGCGCCAACCTCGGGCTCGATGTCGACGAGTTGCTGAGCCAGCAGGCAATCGAAGAATGGCTGAACGATCCGGCCAACCAGGAGACCGTCCAGAACCTCCTCCTCGGCTTCGGGGCAGGCGCGGGCCAGCTGATCCGTGGTGTGGCCGAGGCGGTGGCGGTTCTCGGGCTGGCGCCGGTCCTTGCTCTCTACATCCTCATCGACCTCGAGCGCTTCAAGGCGAACACTCTCGAGGTGACACCGCCCCGGCACCGCGAGGAGTTCTCCTTCGTGGCCGGTCAGGTGGGTACCGCCCTCGGCTCGTTCGTTCGAGGCCAGCTTCTGGTGTCGGTGATCGTCGGCTTCGCCTCCAGCGTGGGGATGTGGGCGATCGATCTGCCCTTCTGGCTCCTGATCGGGATCATTGCCGGGTTCCTCAACCTCATTCCGTTCATGGGACCGGTGGTTGGTGGAGCACTGGCCGCGTTGGTGGCGTTGTTGAACGGCGACCTCTCCCAGGCGGTTTGGGCAGTGCTGATCATGACTGCGATACAACAGCTCGACAATCACGTGATAACGCCGCTGGTTCAGCGTGCGAGGGTGAATCTGTCACCGCTGGTGATCGTGCTTGCCCTGATCGTCGGTGGATCGGTCGCCGGTCTGCTCGGCGTCCTGGTCGCGGTGCCGATGACCGCAGTGATCCGGATCGTGGTCGGCCATGTGTGGAGGACGAGAATCCTGGGCGAGACCTGGGGTGAGGCGAGTCAGCACATGATCGAATTCACCGAGCCCCCGGAACGGATCGTCGGGATTCGTCGTCGTCACTCGAGCCAGAGCCGGCTGTTCGACACTCAGGAGTTCCCCCCGGTAACCGAAGACGACTCCCTCGAGCGGTGACGGGTTGGGCCTAGACGTCGCCCAAGTATGCGGCCCGCATCTGCGGGTTGGCCAGTAGTCCCTGGGAGGTGTCGTTCAACACGATTCGCCCGGTCTGGAGCACATAACCCCGATCTGCGATGGAGAGGGCCATGCTCGCGTTCTGCTCGACCACGAACACGGTGGTGCCGGCCTGGTTTATCCGCTCGATGATCTCGAAGTTCTGGGCGACCAGCACCGGGGCCAGTCCCATCGACGGCTCGTCCATGAGCAGGACCTTGGGTCGAGCCATGAGGGCCCGGCCCATCGCCACCATCTGCTGCTCGCCACCGGAGAGGGTTCCTGCTTTCTGAGTCAGACGCTCCTTGACCCTGGGGAACATCTCGAAGACTCGATCGAGATCACCGTCGAGACTCTCCCCTTGACGGAGATACGCTCCGATCTCGAGGTTCTCCCGCACCGTCATCCGCTTGAAGAGACGTCGGTTCTCGGGAACCATGGTCAGGCCGTGCCCCACTCGTTTGGCGGTGCTCCACTCGTTCACGTTCTCCCCGTCGAACAACACGGTTCCCGAGGAGGGCTTGACGTAACCGAGCATGGTCTTCAGCGTGGTCGTCTTACCGGACGCGTTGCCACCGAGGAGACACACCATCTCACCGGCGTAGATCTCGATGTCGACGTCTCTGAGGATGTGAGCCGCTCCGTAGTGGGTGTTCACGCCGCGCAGAGAAAGTACTGGCTGGCGGGTCATCCTTCTCGCTCCGCAGGGCGTCCCAGGTAGGCCTCGATCACTTTCTCGTCTGTGGACACATGGTCGTATGAGCCTTCGACAAGCTTCACCCCGTGGTCGAGCACGACCACACGGTCGGAGACGTTTCGCACCACCTGCATGTCGTGCTCGATGAGGATGATGGTGAATCCTCTTTCACTCCGGAGTTGACCGATGAGCTCTGTCAGTTCCACGGTCTCCCTCGGGTTCATGCCCGCCGTCGGCTCGTCGAGGAGGAGCAGCCGCGGCTCCGTTGCCATTGCCCGGGCGATCTCGAGCCGCCGGCGGTTGGCGTAGGAGAGCATCATCGACAGCTGATCGTGGCGATACCCAGCCAGCCTCGTCCCGAAGAAGGACAGAACCTCCTTGGCCTTCTCCTCGATGATCGCCTCCTCCGCACGCTGTCCTGGAGTCTTGAAGATCGCTCCGAGCACCCCGGCCCTGGTGCGGCAGTGCTGGCCAACCATCACGTTCTCCAGAACGGTCATCGCGGGGAACAGACGCACGTTCTGGAATGTCCGTGCCATGCCCAACTGCAGGATCTGGTTGGGGCGGAGCCCGACGACGTTCAGGTCGCCAAAGAGGATGTTGCCCTCGTCTGGTGTCTCCATGCCTGTGATGAGGTTGAAGAATGTCGTTTTGCCGGCCCCGTTGGGACCGATGACGCTGACGATCTCGCCCTCGTCGACATGGATGTCGAGCCCGTTGATAGCCCGAAGTCCGCCAAAGTCCTTGCTTAGGCCATTGATCTCGAGCAACGCCATCAGGTCTTGCCCTCCGGAATCGGTTCGCCCGTCGCGCCCTTCTCCCCATAGATCTCGAGCCAGGCGTCCTGCGCCACTTCTTCTTGGTGCAACTCCTGAGCCCGACGTTTGCTGGGGATGAATCCTTCGGGTCGCTTCAGCATCATCGCGATGAGAAGGACCCCGTAGAAGAGGAACTGGTACTCGGAGAACTCGCGGAGCAGGTTGGGTAGGACGATCAACACGACGGCACCCAGTGCCACGCCGGGAACGCTGCCCATGCCGCCGACGATGATGATCACCAGGATGGTGATGGAGACGACGATGTCGAAGCTGTGGGGGAACACCGATCCGATCTGGGCGCCGTACAGCGATCCACCGAAGCTGGCCAGGATGGCGCCCACCACGAAGGCTGACAGCTTGGCAGTGACGATGTTGACCCCCATGGCCTCGGCGACCGACTCGTCCTCTCGCATCGCCATCCAGGCCCGTCCCCAACGTGAGTTCTGTAACGCAAGGGTGATGTAGGCGGCGACGATCACGAACAGGAAGATCGGGTAGAAGTAGTCCTGTGGGGTGTTGAAGTGGAACGGGCCTAGCTGGAGATCGGGGATGTTTGTGATGCCCTGGGCGCCACCGAAGTAGGGCGAAAGCCACTCCGAGTTGAGCAGAATGCGGGCAATCTCGCCGAAGCCGAGAGTGACGATGGCGAGATAGTCGCCCCTCATCCGGATCACCGGGGTTGCCACCATTATCCCGGCAATGGCAGCGGCCAACACCACGAAGGGGAGGGCGGCGATCAGAGCGAGTTGTGGCGTGAAGGCGGGAGACTGCGGCGAGGTGAAAATGGCGGCGGTGTACGCCCCGACTGCGAAGAATGCGACGTACCCGAGGTCGAGAAGACCGGCGTAACCGACAACGATGTTGAGACCCAGCGCCATCAACAAGAAGATTCCCGCAGTGACCAGGATCTGGCTCACGAAAGGCCCCATCACCTGTGGCACGAAATAGAGGACGATGAGAAGAGCCCCGGTGGCGGCTGTTCTGACCCCGAGCCGCCGCCTTCGAGGCATCGCCGAGACTTGCTGGCGCATGCTGGTGTCTCGACCCGACAGGTACCAGTGAAGGGCGAGGAAGACCACGAAGACGATCACGGCGCCGGTGATCGTGAGGGGACCGCCTCGGCGTGGGTAGAGGCGGGTAGTCAACCAGTCGAGGCTCAAGCCGGTGAAGAGCTGGCCAAACAAGTCGGTCATGAGTGAGAAGATCACCACCCAGGTCAAAGCCGGCAGCAGCGTCTTCTTGGTGCGAGTCGGTAGGGCGTGAATGCCGGCGCCCAGAGCCCCAGCTACCGCCGAGATGGCCGCGATGACCACTACCGCCACCGGGACCGCCAGGTCGAAGGTGAGGATCGACTGGAGGGCAGGCGAGAGCTCGACGAACACGCCACGCAGGTCAAAGACCGACATCAGGATGACAAGGACCCCGATGCACAAGCCTGCCAGCCCGCCGGCAAGGGTGCCGGCTCCGTAGTTGCGGCCACTGACTCTGGCGGGGGCAAACCCCTCGAGGGTCTGAGGCGGCTGGCCGGCCATCCACCCGAAAGCAAGAGCCACGATGTAGAGAAACATCAGACCCAGCGGCAGGATGGGGTCGATGACCATCCGTTCCTGGAAGGTGGCCACGATCCCGGTGGCGGCAACCAGGACCATCGCCGCTCCGCCGGAGAATCCGAGTCGCAGCGCTCGTCGCATGTCAACCGGGGGGGCCGGTCGCAACTCCACCTCGACTACTGCTGGTGGCACCTCGACCTGAGCCATGGTCTAACCCCTCTCCTGAGCGAGACGCTCGCCGAGGATCCCGGTCGGGCGGAAGATCAGGACCATCACCAGCGCAGCGTACGCAACGACATCCTTGAGCTGGCTGAAGGCGGGGATCTCGTAACCGGCAAGAACGAGGCTGGGCCCGACAGACTCGAAGACACCCAGACTGACCCCACCGAGCATCGCCCCGACGATGTTGCCGATGCCCCCCAGGACTGCAGAGGTGAAGGCCTTGATGCCAGGGAGAAACCCGGAGAAGAAGTTGAGGCTGGGGAACACCAAGCCCCAGAGTGCACCAGCGACGCCAGCCATGGCGCCTCCGACGGCAAAGACCCTGACGATGGTGCCGTTCACGTCGATCCCCATCAGTGCTGCGGTCTCGGGATCCTCGGACACGGCCCGCATCGACTTGCCGGTTCGTGTGCGCTCAACGAACAAATAGAGCCCGCCCATCATGGCCAGAGCAGCGACGATCACCACCACTTGGGAACGAAGGATGACAAGCCCGAAGATGTCGAATGTGCCCCGTAGCGGCTCCATGCGTGGGAAGGCTTTGGTGCTCGGGCCAACCAGACCCCTGACCAGGTATTGCAGGGTGAACGAGGCGCCGATCGAAGTGATGAGGGGGATCAATCGCGGCGCCCCGCGCAGTGGTCGGTAGGCGACCCGCTCGACGATCACCGCCACCGACGTCGACGCCACCATCGCTGAGATCAGGACGATGAGTAGTGAGACGACGGGACTGCCCACCCACAGACTCGTGGTGGCCAACCCGTTGGCGACATAGAAGGCCACCATCGCCCCCACCATGAACACCTCGCCGTGGGCGAAGTTGATGAATCTGAGCACGCCATAGACCATGGTGTAGCCGAGGGCGATCAGTGAGTAGACCGAGCCGGTGGAGATTCCGAAGACGAGCAGGTCCCGCCACTGGGATGCGGTGAGTCTTCCCGAAGAGATGCTCAGGAATGAGCCGTAGAGGATCACCGCCACGATGGCGATCCTCAGCCCCCACAGGAACACGCTGACAGGTGTGATGCGTGAGACGCGCCGGGTTGGGCCACCGGCCGGGCCGGCCGTGACGGTGGTGGCGTGTGTCATCTCGCGCTCAGCCCTCCCGTGGTGTTTTTGGTGCCCGGTGCCGCGTGTTACACGGCACCGGGCGTCTAGGGCAGTCTCAGGTCAAAGACCCAGGTCTTCCCTCGAGTAGCTGATCAGGACGTTGGCGCGAACGCCCGCTATGTCGGCCTCCGCCTCAGTGTTCTGCATGATGTCGATGTTCGGGCTGGCGCAGTCCCCAAAGTCGTCACAACTCAGGGTTCCGGTCAGACCGTCGTAGGTGATGCTGTGCAACTCGTCGCGCAGCGCCTGCAGATCGATCACCAGTGTGTCACCTGACATCTGGCTGATGTTCTCGATCGCCGTGAACACCATGTTGGTCGCGTCGTAGGCGTGGGCATGGAACGACTGAATCGGCGGTTCGCCGTATGCAGCCTCATACTTCGCCACGAAGTCGGCGTACTCGGGAGTGGTCGGCGTCTGCGGGCCCGAGAAGTACATGTTCTCGGTCTGCGGAAGCACCACGTAAGTGTCGGACAACAGGCCGTCAGCACCCATCAACACAACATCCTCCAACCCGGCTACTTCCAGAGCCTGCTCGGCCAGGAAGTCTCCTGCCGGCTGGAAGATCGGGAAGAAGATCAGCTCGGCACCCGCCGCGGCGACTTCGGTCAACACCGGTCGCATGTCGGTCTGATCCGCTGTTACTGCCGTCGGGAGCACGATCGTCCCGCCAAGGCCTTCGAAGGCGCCCTCAAAGGCGCTGGTGAGGCCCTGGGTGTAGGGATCGCCGTCGTTGATGGTGGCCACTTGGGTCAGACCCAGCTCTTCGAAGACGAACTTCGCTGCGGCAGCACCCTGGATGGCGTCGTTGTGGGCGGTCCGGAAGTAACCAGGATGGTATTCCGAGCCCGCGTTCCCGGCTAGGTCCGAGGTCAACACCGGTGAGGTGTTGGATCCTGAGACTAGTACCCGGCCCGCCGAGGTTACGACGTTGGACGCCGGGACTCCTGCTCCGGAACAGCTGGTTCCGATCACGGCAACCACCTGGGGATCAGCGATGATCCTGGTGGCGCCGGTCTGGCCGCCTTCCGAGTTGCAGAGGTCGTCTTCGTTGAAGGCCAGTTCGATTGGGTGGCCCAGGATCTCGCCCTTGTCGGCAATGGCGATTTCGGTCGCTCTCACCTGGTCGGTGCCGAGACTGGCCACGTCACCGCTGATTGCCTGCAATGAGGCGATCTTGATCGGTTCTCCGGCCGCTATCTCTATTACGCCCAACTCGCCCGGCTCCACTGGCTCGTCTCCCCCGACTGTGGTCGTCGGCTCGTCGACACCTGCGGTGGTCGTCGGCTCGTCGACTCCAGCCGTGGTTGTGGTATCTCCGCCCTCTCCTCCGCCACAGGCGGCGAGAACGAGCGAGATAACAGCCAGGAGCGCGAGAAGCTTGAGGCCTCTCTTCATCTTCATGTTTTCCCTTCCTCCATATTCGCAATGCACGGCATGACAGGAGCCACGCCGTGGGACCGACTTTATACCCATACTCGGCCCCAGTCACCCAAGATCGGCCCTCATCTGATCCGCCGATGCGTACCTTTGTTGTGTGATCTCGACAGGAAAAGTCGTGGTAGACGGGCTGGAGGCTTCGCAAACGAACACCGAACGGCCTCCCTGGGGCTGGCTTCTGGCCGGTCTGCTGATCGGCATGGGCGCCACTGTTCTCGTGTTTCGGGCAGAGGACGGCCGTCCCCTCACTGAGACCACAATCGCGGCTCAGGACACAGCCGACAGCTCAGGGCGAGGTGTCGCCGGTGTCATCGACGGCTTTCCTGATGGTCTGGTGACCACTGTTCGAGCCGATGGACGGAGCCTGGAGCTCCTGGTCTGGCCGTTGCGAGGCGAGCTCTACCAAAGGGCGATTCCGGTGGGCGCCGCCAGCCCGCCCAACCCGGTCGTCTTCGACAGGTCGGGCCGTCGGTTGGCCACCATTCTCCCGCTCCCGGATGAGCCGTTCGGGGTCCTGTACGCCGGTGTTCCGGAGAACGCGGCCGTGGTAGAGGTCGACGTGACCGGCTTTGCCTGGCACGACTCGAACCCGTCCGCGCTCGCTTTCACCACCAGTGTCGACGACGAGATGTTGTTGTGGGTCACCGGGGCGAGTATGAGAAACCCCGAATTGAGGTCGCGTGCGGTCGGCATCGAGGGCGGGATCGTCGCCTGGGGCGATTGGGGTTACGCGCTTCAGGATGAGAGGCGCAATTCGATAGTTCTTCTCACCGACAACGGGGAGATCAAAGACTCTCAACCGGGGAGGGTGATCGCATCGCACGAGTCGGGGTGGCTGGCGATCGTCGACGAAGGGTTGAAGCTGCTCAGCGCCGGAGGGGGCATCCGCGGTGTGGTGGATTACGATCTCGTGACAACCCCGATGACCGCAGGGTTCTCTCCAGACCGTCGAATGTTGGCGGTCCTGAGCCTCGACGGTATTGGGGTGGTCTCCTTGGACGACGGGCTCGAAGTGGCGCGCTCAGACCGTCGGCCGGGTGTGGCGGCGAGGGTGATGTGGGCTTCGGATGGCCGGTTCGTGGCATACCCGGGGGCGAGGGGGCTGATCGTTGTCGACACCTCCACCGGGGAAGTCAACGAGATCCTCGGTGACCGGATCATCACCGGTCTGGGGATCCTCCCGCTCTCCGGGACCTAGTCTCTGGTGATGGCCACCACCTTTCATCTTCTCACTGCCGGGTACGGAGGTGACCGGGTGGCATCGACAGTGTCGCTGGTCGAGTCTGGCTCATCATTGGTGGTGATCGATCCCGGAATGGTCTCGTCGGTGTCGGCAATCCTCGATCCGATCACGCAGTTGGGGCGAACCGCCGAGGAGGTGACCGATGTCGTCTTGTCCCATCACCATCCAGACCACACGATGAACGTCGCTCTGTTTCCCAACGCCAGGGTGCACGATCACTGGGCGATTTACCGCGACGACGTCTGGACGGCGCGCCCGGCCGAAGGATTCGAGGTCGCCGAGAACGTGATCCTCTGGGAGACCCCGGGCCATACCGTCCAGGACATAACGACGATCGTTCGCGATGGCGAGCGGACACTGGCCTTCACCCATCTCTGGTGGTATGAGGATGCTCCATTCCACGACCCTCTTTGCACCGACCCCGACGGCCTGCATGCCGGGCGGGAAAGGGTGCTCGAGGTGGCCACCCTGATCGTTCCCGGTCACGGCGCCCCGTTCGCCCCGACAGCCGCAACCTCTCGTTAGCCTCCGGTCGATGGCCGGATCAGGACCGACAGAAGAGCTCGCCTCGCGCGACGCCTATCTCGCCGTGGCAGAAGGCAACGTCCTCGAGGTGGTCGACGGGGGGATCGTGCTCGATCGGACCGTGTTCTACGCCCGCGGCGGGGGGCAACCAGGTGATGTCGGGGTCATTCGGTGGGACGGCGGCGAAGTCGAGGTGCTCGACACCATCCGCCGCGAAGGCAGGCCGTTCCATCTCGTCGCCGAGGGCGCTGCCCTTCCCGATCCGGGGGTGGCGGTCCAGGGGTTGATCGACTGGGAGAGGCGCTATCGGACGATGAAGACCCACACCGCCCTCCACGCACTGTCCGGTTTGGTCTTTCGAGACTTCGGGGCCAAGGTCACCGGGGGCAACATGGAGCCCGGTATCGCCCGGATGGATTTCGAGTTGGATGGCATCTCGGTCGAGTTTGGCCAGGACGTAGAGCGGAAGCTGAACCAGGAGCTGACCAAGGGGTACCCAACCGAAATCATCTACATGGCCCGTGTGGAGGCGTTGAAGGATCCGGATCTGATACGCACCAAGGTGAACCTGATCCCCGAGTGGGTTGAGGAGATCCGGGTCATCGACATCGTCGGCCTCGATCGTCAGGCTGACGGGGGGACCCACGTCGCCTCGACACTCGAAGTGGGACAGGTCCGGGTGGTGAAGACCGAGTCGAAGGGCAAGGCCAACAAGCGGATGCGCATCGCCCTCGGCGAGTCGGAGCTTGTACCGTCCCGGGACAACCAGTGAAAGGCACACCATGAGCGTGATCGTCGGGTATCTGTCGTCGGACCGGGGACGTAAGGCCCTGGAGCGGGGTGTCGAGGAGGCCAAGCTCCGGAACACCGATCTCGTCGTGGTCCACTCTCTACAAGGCGCGGGCAAGGACGACGACGAGGATGTGATCAGCAGCGATCGAGACCTCCGCGCCCTGGAGGAAATGCTCCAAGGCGAGGGAGTCCCATTCTCGGTTCACAACTACGTTCGTGGCAACGAGCCGGCTCAGGACATCGTCCAGGCTGCCCGGGACTTCGACGGTGAGCTGATCGTGATCGGTCTGCGTCAACGAAGCTCGGCCGGGAAATTCCTCTTGGGATCGAACGCACATGACATTCTCATGGATGCTCCCTGTCCTGTGCTCACCATCAAGACCGATTGAGCACAGTCGAGACCTGAGGCTCGACCGGGACCGATCACTGGACAGCTGATAACGAGCGAGATGTCGGTCCGGGCGCCCGGTTGCTAGTACCAAGTACCAGGAATGATCGACTTCATCCTCGGGCTCTTCCTCGCCGGGCTGCTGGTGCGCGGCTGGCTTCGGGGATTCGTTCGAGAAGCGCTCGACCTCGTCGGCCTCGTTGTCGGGCTCTGGGTGGCCTTTCGTTTGAGCCGCCCCCTGGGAGTCTTCCTCACCGATCGGTTCGGGGTGACCCCCGAGGTGGCGACCATCGGCGCCGGGATCGCTCTCCTGCTCCTGTTCGGAGTCGCGACCAGTATTGCCGCGCACTATCTGTCGAAGGTGATGAACCTCCCCGGTCTGACTCTGATCAACCGGTTGGGTGGTGCGGCGGTGGCATCGGCTTGGGGTATCGCCATCGTGCTCGTTGTTGTAAACGTCGCCCGCTCCCTTCCTTTTTCAGACAGTCTGGATCAGAGGCTGGAGGACTCGGCTGTCGCCCAGGCCATCGCCGGGCCCGGAGCCATACCCCAACGTGCCTTCGAGACATTCGGCACCGACGGAATCCTCAGCTCTTTGGCATCGATCCGGACTCTCTTCGGCGCCAATCGGGCGGTGCCGGAAGGCGACGAAGCACTCGAGTTCCCAGCGGCACGACCCGACGAGGTGCGTCAACTCAGGGACGAGACGGGCGAGGTCATCGTCGAGGTGAACGAGTACCGCACCGGGCAGGGCCTTTCCGCCCTAGGACAGTCCTCGGGACTCGCCGCGGTGGCCGAGAAGCGGGCGGTCGAGATGTACACCACCGGCAGGTTTTCGAGAGACCACCCACCAGGCGGGAGCGTTGCCGACGACCTCGAGACCGCCGGGATCCGATTGGCCAGGGCGGGTGAGAACCTGGCCCTGGCGAGCAGCTCGCGCGCCGCGGTTGACGCGATGCTCGAGTCGCCCACAGCCATCGCCCAGTTCAATCTGGCCGGGTTCGACCGAATCGGCGTTGCCGTCGTCGACGGTCCCACCGGCCAACTGGTCGTGATCATCATGGGGGGATAACGGCAGACCACTTGTGTCAGACTGCGAGTGCCTTTGGGGTTCGTCGTGAACTGGCCATGGCCACGAAGCCGACGCCTGCCAGAACCAAACCTGCCCCTACCAACTGAATTGCCGAGGGCTGCTCCCCGAAGATGAGCACACCCCAGATCATGGTGAGCACCGGTTGCAGCAGGATGATGGTGGCGGTCTCAGCGGCGGGCAGGCGGGGAAGGGCGTAACTGATGAGCAGCCACCCCGCTACTTGTGAGCTGAGGGCGAGAGCGAGCAACCAGCCATGAGCAGGCCAGCTAGGCGCGAACTGAATCCCATCACCGAACATGCCCATGATCAGCGCGGCGAGCGCGGCGCCGGCAGTGGCTTCCATCAGCGGTCCGGCCGATGGCGCCTGAATGTCGTTGGAGCTGCGGAGGCCGAGGATGAACCCCGCGTAGAACACCGCCGACACCAGAGCCAGCAATGTGCCGAGCAGTGGGTTCGAGCCGAATGAGTCTCCGCGTCCCAACCCGCTTACAAGTGCGACTCCGAACAGCACTACCGGGATGGCGAGGACGATCTGCCGGCTGGGTCGTTCACCCATGAACATCCAGGCGACCACCGCGACGATTATCACCTGCGCGTTGGCGATGAGCGTCGACAGGCCGGCGCCGATGTATTCGATGGAGACATGCCACACGACGACATCGAGCCCGAGGACAAGCCCAGCGCCGAACGCGACGAGCCGCTTGGCCCGACTACGCCGGTCCTGAGCGCGTCTCGCCCACCAGATGACCACCAACACCGGGAGGGCATACAGGGTGCGATAGAAGGCGCCGGTGGTGGGCGACACTTCGGCGAGGGCGTAGAGGATGGCGGAAAAGGAGATGGCCAGGGCACCGGCCACCGCGGCGAGCAGTTTCACGGAATGGGTATCAGGTCCGGTTCGACCCAGTGCGCCCGTGCCTCGTCGTCGTCGAGATTCGACCAGTGCCTCTCGGGGAGTGTCGAGTCGCCGAGGGGCGGGTGTCGCTCGAGCATGTCCGAAACTGACGATACGTCGGGATGGGTGTCGCGCAGATGCTGGAGCAGCCGGATCCAGAAGATGGTGACCGTGGCGTGATACTTGGCCGGGGTACCGCCCATCTCGGCGGCGTGGCGGATGGTCAGGCAAGCCACACGGGAGGCATCCTCCTGGTCGTCGGCTTCGTCGAGGAGCGACCAGGCGAATCGAAGGTGTGCCTGATGGCCCAGGTATTCGCCTCCACTTGCTTCGTGAAGCAGGCGCAGCCCGTCGGCCAGGTCCAGATTGCTCACGCCGGGAGTTCTCTCAGCTCCCGGAACGACTCCTGGATGGCATCCAGGAACCGATCGGAGTCGGGGAGTGTGTCGTAGTCGGCGTGGATCCCCCACAGCAGGCGACCGTTGTATGAGAACAATGCGACGCCGACGCCGTGCTGCGCCCACAGCGGGACCATCGGGTAGTTGGCGATCATCTCTGACTCGAGAAGGTACATGGGGAACTGGGGGCCGGGGATGTTGGTCACCGTCATGTTGAACGGCCTCATCTTCGAGCCGACCACCCGGTTGGCCAGGGAGAGCAGGGTGATCGGTGTCCCCGAGCTCAGCTCAACCAGGGCCGCCGCGCCAACGGCCTGGTTGGTCTGTTTCAGGTTCCTGGTGCGCTCTTTGATCATCTCGTAGCGGGCGCGCACCTCGGGCTCTTGGATCGGCAGGTCGAGCAGCCACATCGCCACCTGATTGCCCAGGGCCCCACGTTGATCGGCCCGTCTGGTGGACACCGGGTTCATCACCCGGAACTCGACGTCGCTCACGTCATAGTCGCGGTCGTCGATGAGGAACCGTCGGACCGCGCCGGCCGTGATGGCGAGGACAACGTCGTTCACCGAGCCGCCGAGACTGTCCTTGACCCCTTTGACGGCGGCGAGAGGTAACTCAGTCCAGTTGAATCGCCGATTGGGGCCGATGTCGGGGTTGAGCGGGGTGCGATCTGCTGTCGTGAGCCAGCCTGAACGGAGAGATGACATGGCGGCGGCGGTCTTGTCCCTGGTCCGGTCAGTGAGGGCAACGCCCTGGCGCACCGTGTCGGAGAGATTCGCGAGACGGTCGATGACCTTCCTGGTGAGGCGGGCAGCCTCGGCCACGGCAAGCTGGGTAGGAGTCGGGGCTGGTCGCGGGATCCACTCGGGGGACTCGTCGATATCGGAGGATGGGGTGACGTTGAGCAGGATCGTTGTCAGGTCAATTCCGGACACCCCGTCGATCATGCAGTGGTGGATCTTGGCGATGATGGCGAAGCGATCGTCTTCTACACCCTCGATCACCCACAGCTCCCAAAGCGGTTTGTTTCGATCGAGCGGGGTGGAGACGATACGCCCGGCGAGATGTTTGAGCTGGGTCTCGGTGCCGGGTCGGGGGAGGGAGCTGTGCCGGAGGTGGTAGTCGAGGGCGAAGTGCTGGTCGTCGACCCAGACTGGGCGGCGGTCGTAGGGGACCCATTCGAGACGCTGGCGATAACGAGGGATGTATTGGAGCTTGGAGGCGACGTGGGCCCGTATTCGGGCGATGTCGATCCCGCCATCTTCGCCCTTGAGCGGAGCTGCGTCGAACAGCGCCACCCCGGCGACGTGCATATGGCTGGTCCGGGTTTCGAGCGCGAGGAAAGAGGCGTCGAGATAGCTCAGAGGCTCGTAGTGAATCTCACTCATCTGTGACCCCGTCATCCTTGAAACCTAATGCGATCCAGGAACCAATGGACCGGCATGGTCCGTAATGCTCGCATAGAGTCGCCCTGTGTGGTCTCGACTCGTTGAACGCTTCGAGAGCATTGGCGACGACACCGGCGAAAGCCACGAGATCGGACCTCGGTAGGGCGGGACCAGTCGTTTTGGCGCGGAGATCTGACCCCAGAGGGTCATGACCCCGCGCCAAAAGCGGAGTGACGAGTCATTCCCCGCTGGCTGCCGTTCCCTTCTCGTAGATACGCTCGCGGTACTTGGCCATGGCGCGTTGGAGTGCGTCAGTGAGATCGACATCCAACGCGTTGGCCAGGGCCAGGAGACTGAACGCGAGGTCGCCGAGCTCTCCGGCGAAGTCGTCGCCGTTGCTCTGCGCCGATAGCGGCTTGGTGCCGTATTCAGTCGCAGTCAGGAAGTCCTTGGCCACCTCGCCCACTTCGCTCACGAGGTCGAGAAGACGAGTCTCCGCTGGGACCCGCAACCCAGAAGTCGTTACTCAGCGACGGTGGCCTGTGCCGTTTTCATCGATCGAAACCTCCAAAACAGTTCGAGGCTTGTCATTGCTAGTAGAGCTGGGTGGCGGGCATGAACTACGGCCTACTTTCAAGCGTCTTCTCATTGTGAAGTACGCCGTTGTGGCGCTATGTGTGGCTGCCATTGTGTTGTCGGGCTGCGGTCGTGACTCCGCACGCGTCGGAAGCACAGTCGTGTCGTCATCCACCACGACGCCGGACACGACTGCTCCAGCGCTCGGCTCAACGACATCCTCGTTCGCTGGGCAGACCCCCGTTCAGACAGCGGTCATCCCCTTCGATCATGGACCCCTCCAAGGGCGGTTTGGGCACTCTGTCGTCTGGACCGGCTCCGAAGTGATCATATGGGGAGGACACACGACGGACCTCTCTCATCCGATCGACGACGGCGCGGCCTTCAACCCTGACACTGGTCAGTGGCGCCTGATCGCCTCGCCACCTCTCAACGGAATGACATGGCACTTTGGCGCCTGGAGCGGGAGCGAGATGCTCGTCGTGGGCTCCTCGGGTGCAGCCGCCTACGACCCAACGAACGACTCCTGGCGCGTACTGCCTCCGCTCCCGCTAGAGATCCCTCATCCCAATGAGCGCTTCGCGAGTCGAACCGAATATGCATGGTCGGGAAGCCACATCTACGTGTGGAATCCCATCTCCGACGAGTTAGCGCGTTTAGACCCGTCGGCTGACGATTGGGAGGCAATGGAAGGTCCAGGGCTTGATGTCGACCCGGCCAAGGTCCTTGCCCTGGGAGACCGCCTGCTGGCATTCGGGACACGGTGGTCCGGTGGTCGGGGAGGTCCATCGACATATGAACTGCTGGGTGCCGAGTATGTGGGCGGCGGGTGGCGGGACTTGCCGCCGATCGACTTCCGGACGGACGAGTACGCCAATGTGGCCGATCCAGGAACTGCAACTTTCGTGGGCGACTCGGTCCTGATCTGGGGCGATCCGAGCCCAAAACCTGGCTCCGCCCGACTCCTCCGGCCTGACGGCACGTGGGACACGGCTCCGGCGCCACCCATCGACAACAACATTCTCCACCCCATACCGATCCCACTGGCCGATGGGAGGGTCCTGGCCTTGTCCGAGGGGGGAAACGCCGCGATCTGGGAGCCCACGATAAACGACTGGACTCCGTTAGGACCCATGCCCGGGATCCTCGGAGCTCGCGAGGCGGCATGGGCAGGACACGAGGTCATTGCATGGTCGAAAGCCGAGTCCTGGCGATGGGTACCGCCACCACCGCCCGGTTTCGGGCTGCCCGCGCCTGTTGGCCTGTCCGAGATCTGGCATCACTCGAGTGACGCCATCGGCCGCTACTCGATCGCAGCGGATGACTTCCTGGTGTCCGATGGTCGTGTGGCTGTGCTCGGCGGGAACGATGCGCAGAGCCTCACAGTCCTCAACATCGACTCGGGCAGGGAGCTTTGGCAGATGGACTTCCCGGAGCACCCAGGGACCATTCTCGGCTTCACAGGTGACCGGCTCATGTGGGCAACCTACGAGAGAGTTGGCGTGCGTTCTGGCAATGGAGAGTCTCTGTGGGAACACCATTTCGACGATGCCAGGTGGCCAACGCTCTCCGCCGTAAATGATGATCGAGCCGTAGTTGCTCTCGACCCCACAATGGAGGGTGATGATCGACCGCCATTGATCGTGCAGTTCGACGAGGCCGGCCACCTGCTCTGGGCGACCGAGCTGAGCGGATCCAACGTCGATGAAGACCTGCAGTGGGTCGACCTTCTAGTCGTCGACGATGGAGTCATCATTCAGACGACGGATGCTCTCTATCGACTTGATTGGAACACTGGGAGCCAGGTGTGGCGGTCGCCGTTTGCCGAGGCCGACATCGAGACGTTTGGACTCGCCGGGGGCGCCCACTCCGAGGGTGTTGTCTACGTCGCCGATCCTGCCAGCGAGTTCTCCGGGCAAGACGGGGGTGAGATTCTCGGTGTGGACGCTGTCACTGGCCAGGTTGAGCTAGCGCTGACGGTGGGGCGCGGACCGCGCGTGGTTGGTGTTGTTGGTGGCTGGCTGGTGTACACCGATGAGGCCGGTGTGCACGGTGTCAATACCGAGTCCAGAGACTCTTGGCATGTCGAAATGACAGGAGCGCAGGCAGCTGTCAAGGACGGGCGTGTATACGCGGTGTCGCCCAACTTCATCGCGGTTCTCACCCCAACGGGCGACCAGGAGTCGGGTGTCGCCACGTCGGCCGGACAACCTCAGCTACCACCTGCGTTGCTCGGCCAGACCCTGATCGTCCCAGGGTGGGAGGGCACCAAGGCCATCGACATTTCAACCGGACAGATCGTCAGCGAGTGGCCCGGGTCTTTCTACTCCCCGGTCATTGAACTGGATTGGGGACGGGCTCTCATCGGAGTAGCCGGTGATGGGATTCGCCTGGTGCGGAGTTCGTAGTAGCTAATCGCCCTCTGGCGATCTCGATGATCCGATCTGGACCACATCGGCTTGATATGGTCGCCGTTCATCGCAGAAGCCAGGAGGATGGATGGCGCGGTACGACGCTGTCATCGTGGGTGGCGGGCACAACGGGTTGGCGGCGGCCGTGATTCTGGCTGATGCCGGTTGGAGCGTCCTGGTCCTCGAACGCAACGTCGAGCCCGGGGGAGCGGTGCGGACGAGCGAGGTGACCCTTCCCGGTTTTCGTCACGACCTGATGGCGATGAACCTGAACCTGTTCGCCGGATCGCCTTTCTTCGCCGAATACGGGGAGCTCCTCACCGCCCACGGACTCGAGTTCGCCCACTCGTCCCGCCCGGTCTGCTCCCTCTTCCCTGACGGGACCAATATCGGCATCTCGACCGACGTGGAGGAGACGCTGAGCTCGATCCGCACCTTGAGCAGCGGTGACTCCGACGAGTACCGCCGTCTTTTCGAGGACTTCGGGAGGATCGCGCCCCACCTGTTCCCACTTCTCGGAGTGGCCTTGCCCTCCGCCGCAGCGGTTCGTGCCCTATGGTCGGGAACTCGGGACTTGGGTCGTCAGTGGCCATTCGAGCTGGTACGTCTCGTGTTCCAATCGTCGCGTGAGTTCGTGACCGAGCACTTCGAGAGTCCGCAGATCCAAGCGTTGATGGCCGCGTGGGGGATGCATCTCGACTTCCCCCCTGATATGGCCGGTGGTGCTTTGTTCCCCTACCTCGAGACCATGGCGGGCCAGGCCAACGGGATGGTGATAGGCAAAGGTGGGGCGGCCGTCATGATCGATTCTCTCGTCGGACTCATCGAGTCACTGGGAGGTGAGGTTCGTTGCGGTGTCGAGGTGGAGCAGATCACCGTAGAGAACGGAGTGGCCACGGGGGTGGTCACCGGCGGTGAGCGCATCGTTGCCACCCGCGCGGTGATAGCCAACCTCACGCCCACGGTGCTGTTCGGGGGGCTGGTCGACGAGAAAGACGTTCCTTCCGAGTTCATGAGCAAGGTGAGGGGATTTCGTTATGCCCCGGGCACGGTGATGGTCCATCTCGCCCTTTCCGACCTTCCCCAGTGGCGCGATGCCCCGAGGG
>Ga0299906_10001129_pt1 | contig 23119 bp, 20 predicted proteins | sample RVTome_14_FD_200259 | JGI IMG/M metagenome (GOLD analysis project Ga0299906, IMG submission 200259) | Soil microbial communities from uranium-contaminated site in the Upper Colorado River Basin, Wyoming, United States - RVT145D125 (version 2) ...
ACCGGCGGTCGGGTTCGCGGTAACGTCGCCACCGAAGAATACTCCGGGTTTTCCAACAAGCTTCCGGTCGCGCTGGATCGCGAACGGTTGCGCGAGAAAGTCAAATTTCGCGGTCCGCAGATCGCCCATGCCGACGACGCCTACATCACCCTGCCCGAGAAGGAGCCCACGGGCGATTTCGCGGTTTCCGAGTTTTGGGTGCCCGAGGGCGTACACATGTTCCAGCTCGGCCTGAGCACCACGCAGGCCGGCAGCACGCTGGGTCGGGCCCGACAGTTCGCGGTGCGGAGCCTCAAGAACTATCGGATCTATGATTCAAACGGAGGGACCCACTTCCCCATCGGGGAGTGGGTTATCTCGGATGTGGCCGGCCAGAGCACGATCGAGTTTCAATACGATCCGCTATCCGAGTTCCCCGAGCGTGCGGTCAAGACGCGGCAGCACATCAAGGACAACAAGATCAAGCCGACCGACCCGCGGGCGTTGATCTTTCTGATCCCGCCCGGCACCAAGCTGGTCAGCTACACCACCGGCACCGGAGGCGGACGCGATCAGGTCCAGCTCAACTTCACCGCCCCGAATTGAAGCGCCTGGGATCCGAGCCGCGAGCGCAAGCGAGCGGGTTCTCGCCCCGGCAAGCGCCGGCGTTTCACAGACCCAGCGCCCGCGACAACACACCATGGACTTCGGTATCGCGCATCGGATCCGACGTCTCCGTCAGAACGCCCGGGAGTGAACTGAGCATCATGGTGCGCTGCTCCGGGCGATCGGCGGGCGCACCGTGCGAACCCTTCACCAGCGACGCATCAATCGGAATGCTCCGCGTGGACGGATCGAAGAACAACTCGACCGGGTCATATCCCGGCTTGCGATGAATGTCGACGGTGCGGGCGAAGCCGGGCGCGGCCGCATCCTCCAGCCACCAGTAATAGGCGAACCAGCGATCGTGTTCGCCGGCCAGGACGACCTCGCCGGCCCGCTCGTGATCCATCCCCAATACGCCGCGCTCGGGCCCGGCTGCGACCACCGCGATCCCCGGCGCAGCGGTGAACAACTCGGCCACCGCCTCGACCTTTTCGGGCGTGACGTACACGTGCGCCACCTGATGGTCGACCATCGCGAACGCGTCCGAGCCGGCCAGGTCGAGATGCTCACCGTCACTTTCGACGTTGACGCGCAGCAAGCCCGCTTCACGCAGCATTCGATTCGGAAACACCGCGCCCCGAACGTCCGTCAGCGCATACTCGCCGGCGACGATCCAGTCCACCTCGTCGCCGCCGGGCAGCTTGCGCATGGCGTCGACGAAGTGCCCGATCAACGCGTCAAGCTCTTGCAATGCCGCCAGCGCTTCAGGCCCCTCGGGCCCGACCTTCTGCCCGGCGTAATCCAGGTGTTGCAAATAGACCCAATGAAAGTTCGGCGCGTAATGTCGGTGCAGCCACAGCGCCGCTTCGACCGTCCACTTGCTCGACTCGATGTTCGAGAGCGGCCCCCAATAGTGTTGCAGCGGAAAGTGGCCCAGATCCGCGACGAGCCGTTCGTATAAGCCGTCTGGTTTCGAATAACACCACGGCTTGGTCGTGCCGTCCGCATCGTGGATCGGCGCGGGCGTGCAAATGAAATCGGCCGCGGCGTCCTTGATGTTCTGGGCGTGCCACACCGCCGAAGTCAGCCCGTCGTTACGCGCGATCGCGTCCCACAACTGCGGAGCCTGATGCACCTGGTTGAAGGCGATCCACAGTTCGACCTCGCGGCGGTCGCGATGATAGAAGCCGTTGGCGATCACCCCGTGTCGATCCGGTCCGACCCCCGTCCACATCGTCGACTGCACCGGCGAGGTCACGCAAGGAAAGGTCGGGACCAATTCTCGCGACTCCCCGTCGGCGACGAGTCGCTGCAGATTGGGTAACCGGCCCGCGTGCAGGTCCGCCGGCCGTAAGCCCGGAATCGAAAGAAACATGACATGTTCAGCCATCTCGACGCCCCTTAACGACTTCTGAATCGCTCGGGCGAGATTCCTAGACACTGCTTCGCTCGGGCGAGATTCCTATCTCGCCCGCACTGTTCGCAGGATTCCTATCCTGCGTGGTTCTCGCGGGAAGGGATTCCCGCGTCGGTGGGTGCGAGAAAGGATTCTCGCACCAGCAGTGAAAGGATTCTCACCAGCAGTGATGACGCTCCTTCACGTCAACGATTTACCCAGGCTCGTGAGGAATTCGAAACTCTCGGTGGCGACCCGCACCGCGTCGTGGCTGTGTCGCGATAGCTCGACGTTCACCGGGCCGGCATAGTCGATCTCGCGCAATGCCCGCAGAATCGCCTTGAAATCCATCTCGCCTTCGCCGAAGCGCAGATGGTCGTGCGTGCCGTGTCGCATGTCCTCGATGTGAACGTTCACCAACCAATCACGCTGAGCGCGAACGTGATCGGCCGGCTCGCCGTCGCCCAAACAGTGCACGTGTCCGACGTCGAGCGTCAATCCGAGTCGTGGATGGTCCACCGCTTCGCGCAGCCGGGTGAAACCGTCGGTCGTCTCGACGAGCATGCCCGGCTCGGGCTCGAAGCCGAGCCGCACGCCGCGCGGTTCGGCGTAGCGACACAATGCGCGACATTCTTCGACCAGCCGCGACCAGCCTTGTTTGTCGGAGGCATCATCAGTCAGGCTTCCCGACCAGAACGATACCGCTTCGGCCCGCAAACATGCGGCGATGTCGATGGCCGTCTCGAGAAACAGGCGACGGACCTCGCGCTGTTCGGGTAATGGACTCACCAGCGTCGGCTGATGCTTGCGTCGCGGGTCCAGTAGGAATCGGGACCCGGTTTCGATCACGCACGTCATGTCGTGCCGATCCAGCAGACGGCGAACCGTCGCGAGTTCGTCATCGAGCGTCTTGCTGAACGGAGACAAGGCATGGTTGTCGAGCGTAATGGCGACATTTTGGTAACCGATTTCGGCCAGGATCTCGATCGCATCGGTGAGACGGTGCGAGGCAAATCCGTTGGTGTTGTAGCCGATCCGCATGACCGTCACCCGGGTCGAGCCGCATACCAGCCCGCAAGCGAGGGTGTTGTCTTGCCGAAACCTAGAAAAACACCCTCGCTTGCGCTTCGGGCTGGTTAAACCTTGGCGGGCGTTATCGCATTTCTCGGCTGGCGCCCTTTTCGGGGAGTCGGATGTCCGTGGCCAGTCCGAACAGGGCCATGGTGCGGATCGTCAGCCAGGTCAAGTCGAACTCCCAAGGCTTGAGTCCATGCCGGGCTGAACGCGGGTAGGCGTGATGGTTGTTGTGCCAGCCCTCGCCGAACGCGAGCAGACCGACCCACCACAAGTTGCGTGACCCGTCGGTCGTCTCGTAGTTGCGATAGCCCCAGACGTGCGAGGCGGAGTTGACGAACCAGGTAATGTGATACACGTAAACGAGGCGCACGAACGTACCCCACAGCACGCAGGACCAGCCCATCATCGCCCCGCCGAGATAGTAGCCCCACAGATAGAGCAAACCGGCCACGACGAACTGCCACAGCATGGTGGTCTTTTCGATGAAGACGTGGCCACGATCGCGAGCCAGGTCGAGCGCGTACTGGCTGTACTTCTCGTAGACGTCGAACTCGGGCTTGAACGCGAAGCACCACAGGACATGCGACCAGCAGAAGCCGTGACGCGGCGTGTGCGGGTCCTCATCGGAGTCGGAATGCTGGTGGTGCAGGCGGTGCGTCGCGACCCATTGGACCGGTCCGCCCTGCCAGCACAGGCTCCCCAGCCAGCTCAACAGGTACTCGACCGGTTTGGGGGTCTTGAAGCTGCGATGGGTGAGTAAGCGATGGAACCCGATGGTGATCCCGAGACAGGCACAGAGCCATTGCATGACAATGGCCGTGGCGAGGGCTTGCCACGAAAAAAACGCCGGAACGACCGCCAGCAAAGCGACCAGATGGATGATGCTGATGGCGATCAGCGGCGTCCAGTGGATGCGGTGGGCGGCTCGCTTCCCGAGGACGGCGCCGTTGACCTCGGGGGCGACTCTCCCGACGGCGGCATGGATCCCCGAGTCAACGAGGGGTAGTGCGGAATGTTTGCTGGAACTCGACACAGTATCTCCTATGGTCTCGCGCGTACGAACCGAGGGGTGGCCTTGCGGCGGGCTGACTCCACATCGGCGGGGAAACCCCACATTGAATTTCGACCGCGCCGGGAGGGCATCCTAACCGATCACGCGGAAAACACCAACCGGCTTGTCCCTGCCCCGTTGCTTGGGCTGCCATGGTCGTTCATCGGTCCATCAGATCGGTTGTCCGGAGTCGGCCAACTGAGATGCAGCGTGGTGGCCCGTTGCTTCAAGGTGTCGGCGTGGACGCCCGCGGGCAGCTTTTGAGCGAAGATCGGGTGGAGCATGTGAAACGCCTCGAAGGTGGCGACATACGCCAGTTTCAGTTTTGCCGGCTCCTGCTCGATGCCCGCGAGCTGAAGGGGAGGTAACGGCATGACCTCGGATTCGGCCGGTTTGTTGTGGTCGAACAGGTCTTCGGTGTCGAACCGGAGGGTCCCGACCCAGTGGCCGAGTTGCCACAGGCATGCGGCCTGATCCTCGGAACCGCACGTCGTCGGCGGAACCTGGTGGTGGCGACCGATCGCCTCGACCCAACGCGGCGGAAAATGCCATGCGTCGCCGAGCGCTTTGGCCAGGGACGCGTGATCCTCGCAGATCCGGCCTCGTTCGGCCTCAGCCAGCGCCGCAGTGGTATACAGCAGACCGCCCGGCTCGAACCAGCCGGCATAGTCGGGCCCGATCCGAACCGCGGCGATCGGAACCGCCAGGTCTTGCAACAGACCGACCAGAAACGCCTGCCCTTGATCGCTCAGAGCCGGGCATGAACTGATTACGGCGACGTTCCGAGCTATACAACTGCGGAGCAGGTTACCCTGCCACAGCGTGAACAGGCATGGCGACCTGCGGCAGCGTCGGCAGCGTCGGCAACTCCGTATCGGCCAGAGGTGTGGTCGGTCGCATGTCGCTTAGTTCGCACGGTAGGGGATCGTTGCGTGTGACACCTACCGCTTCTATCGGTACGCAGCGTCGGGAGACTTGATCGGCATGGGGAATCCGCCTCGGCGAACGGCAACTGCCGTCGCGCAGCGACCGGCGCACGGGTCGGTAAGGAGCACGACTACGGACAGGTCGGCATAGCCGGCAGGAACGTGCCGTTGCCCTGCGGGATGCCGATGCCGGCATTCCCGTTGAAGTTGTTGACCCAGTCCGACACGTCGGCCAGGCCGACCTGACCGTCGTTGTTGCTGTCGACTAGGCACGGACGCTTCTGACCGTTGAACTCGCTCACGAACGCACTCGCGTCCGCCAGACCGACGTTGCCGTCCTGGTTCACGTCCGCGGGCAGATGGGCGACGCGCAGGCACATGCGCGCCTCGACACCGGCGGCGTTCGCGACGGTCAGGGTGATTGTCGCCCATTCTTGTTGCGGCACGGGCGCGTCCAACTGCGCGACGTATTCGCCGACACTCGTACCGGGCGTCAGGGTCAGCGACGTGGGTGCGACGCCGCCGGTGGTCGCGATCGTCACCGAACCGGACACGAGCCCGACCGGCTCGGACACCTGGATCGTGAACGAGTCAAAGTCGCCATTGGCCGACACCGGCGAGATGTAGGTGGTCGGATCGGCCGCGCGCACGCCGCCGCATACGTTGATCAGCCGCGGTAACGTCGGAGCGAGAAAGCGCGGGAAGGTGCAGGCGGCGAGATTCACGATATCGGTCCGGTTGTCGGGCGTTTCGCCGCCGGGAATGTCGATGCCGGCCGTGCGAAGCTGCCCGAGGTTGAAGCTCGACCAGTAAAGCGAGCCCGTGCCGACGTCCACCGCGATCCCGAACGGTTCGCTCAGCCCGGACCCGGACCGAATCAGATCTTCCACGCCGGTGCCGTCAAGGTCGGCCCGTTGAATCTTGTCGAGGGCGAAGTCGGTCCAGTACATCTTGTCCGCCGCTACGTCGAGCGCGATCCCCGTGGGTTCATCCAGTCCATCCAGGGCGGTGACCAACGTTTCAAGATTGGATCCGTCCAGGTCGGCGCGCTGAATCCGATGGAGCTCGGTATCGCACCAATAGATCTTGCCCGCGGACAGATCGAGAGCGACGCCGGTGACGAAGCCGAGACCGGAGCCGACCAGGTTCACGATATCGGTCCGGTTGTCCGGCGCTTCGCCGGCCGGGATATTCATGTTCGCGCACCGGATCCGGGAAACGAGGGAGCTGTCCAGGTCGGTCCAATACATCTTGCCCGCGGAGACATCGAGGGCGATGCCTTGCGGATCATCACCCATGTCCACCAAGTCCTCGACGTTGGAACCGTCGAGGTCCGAGCGCTGGATCTTGTTCGCACCGAAGTCGGTCCAATAAACCTTGTTGTTGACGAGATCGAGCGCGACACCGGCGGGCGAGCCCAGACTCGGGACGATGGTATTCTGGTTGGTCCCATCGCAGTCGGCGACCTGCATCATGTCGTCGCCGGCCCAAAAAATTTGACAGGGTTCGGCCCCGGCCTGCAATGAAAAAAACATCACCCCGGCCAACACCCTCAAGCATATGCTTCCGCTTCGCATCATGGATCTCCTCTCCCCTCACCAGCCCCGACGGCGTTCTCGACGATATCGATGGGAGTCTAATCAGACGTGGCGTGCATTGCACGCGACGCCACCGCATCGTAGGCACTGCACTCCGCAATTTCAACGGACATACCGCCTCGCGAAAGCTGATACGCATGTGTCGTCGACTGATGGGTAGCCGTGCTTGCACGGCCGGCAAGCCCTACGTATCGAAGTGTAGGGATTGTAACAATCATGAGGGTAGGGGATACGGGCCTCGAAAAAAAAAGAAAAAATAGTTTGCGGCCGACGAGCATGCAACCATAACATGCTTCTACACAATGGGTTACGTTACCAATCGGGGGATTCCAATTCATGTGGCCGGGCAAGATTTCTTGTTATTTTACGCTTGACACGCCTTGGCCGGTGCCGCTATTCTTAACAGCAGTGTCTGGATTCTCGCGTGGCGAGCAGGCTGATCGGGCTGTTACCGCCCTCGCAGGTGGTACCGATGAAGAAGCGTCGCCCGTGGGTGCTGACCGCATTCGGGAGGTGCGGGATGCAATGGGTTAAAGTCGCATACCTCGGTGTTGCGTTGCTTGTCTGCAGTGCTTCTGCAGCGAGCGCCGTCGTCATCGAGGCTGATGACTACAGCAACGGCACGATCCTCAACGGCTACGTCGCCGCGCAGGAAGGCGTCATGCTGCGTGCGGAAGGCGCGGGTCTGGCGTTCCCCGCCGTGTTCGCACGTAGTTCGTCCGTATCCAGCACCGGCTCGATGGTCTTCGGTCATAGCTCCAGCTACAATTCCGCGTGGGGCGGCAGTGTATATGAGTACCTACGTGCGGACTTCGCCGTCACCGCGTCGAGCGTTTCGCTCGATTTCATTGCGAACGATGCGGGCGACTCCGGTGCCGTGCTTGAAGCGTACGATGCGAGCGGAGCCCTGATCGACTCGATGAGTTCGGCCGACTTGAAGGTGGGCGACTCGTGGAACGTCGACGAAGTTGCGACGCTGACCGTATCCGGCAACATACACCACATTATGGCCAAAGGCAGCCTGCAAGCGGACTGGGCTTTCGACCAGCTCAATATCACGCCCCTGGGGGGAGCGACCGGCGCGGTACCGACCCCGGCGGCGGCAACGCTCGTGCTCATCGGCTTGGGCGCCTCCGGCGCCATGCGTCGTCGTCTGCGGCGTAATCGGTAAGACGTGCTTGTGACGCGACACGTACGGCCGATGGAATGTAAATGAACGCATCAAACCGCCATGAGCACGGCGGTTTTTTTATGCGCGTGATACTCTCGACGACATTTGGCCGCCGAGCTTTCTCTGCGCTTGATGTGTAGACGAACGCGTCCCCGCGGCATCAACGCCGCGGCTCTGAGGTGCATTTACAAACCGTCCACACCGGAGTGGTGTCAGTCCACGGGGATCAGGTCGATCTGTCTTTTGCGGAAAACCGGCATGTGGCTGATACCGGCCGACCGGAGAATGTCGGCCGCTTCGGGCAGGCCCGCGCCGATGTCGGCCGATCGATGGGCGTCGCTGCCGAGTGTCATTGCACTGCCGCCCAACGCGGCAAAACGATCGACCACCCAGGCGGCGGGCATCGGTTCGGGCAACTCCTGTCGCCAGCTCGAGGTGTTGACCTCCGGCGTCAGCCTCGCCTCCAGGCATGTTCGCAGGATCTCGTCGATCGCGTCGCGGTGACTCGCAACGTCGTAATCCGAGAAATAACGCTGGGTGTACCGTTTGACAAGATCCAGATGCCCGAGCACGTCGAAGACCCGTTCACCTCTTTCTTCGGTGAGCGATCGGCAAAAGCGAACCGCCTCGAGCACGGTGTCGAAGTAGGCGCGACTCGCCCCCGCGATGTCGAACCCGGTCCACTGTTCCGGCTCGTGCAACGCGCGGTCGCCGAAGAAGTGCACCGACAACGTGACCATGTCGAACGTGTGCCGGCTCAGGTAGTCGAGAATGAAATCCATCTGCCGCGGCTGGTAGCAAACTTCGATGCCCAACCCGACGAACAGCCGGTCGCCGTAGGTCGTCCGGAGCCGGTCGATCATCTCGCGAATGCGGTCGTAGTCGTAGTTGCACGTGTCCCACTCCGACGGATGCACGTCGAAGTGGTCGGTGAAGGTGATACCGCCCAGCCCCAGTTCGACGGCGACCCGGCAATTGTCGTTGGGATCGGCGTGCGAGTCGGCCGAATGCCAAGAATGGAGGTGTTGGTCGTAGAGAATCATGCCGGTCGGCTCAGCGCTCCTGCCGGATTTGATCGGCGTAGCGCTCGAGCTCGGCCCGGAACGGGCGGAGCCTGACGTCGAACGCCTCGATGGCCGGAGCGGTGTCGCAGACGTTGTCTTCCTGCGACATGATCACCTGATCGACGTTGAACTTGTAGGGCACCATCACGGCCGGCATGAGCGGAACAATGGTGCGTGCGGCGAGCTTGGCGAGGAGAACGGGTACGCTCACTTTGACGCGTTTTCGACCGGCGATGGCCAGCGCGCAGGTGTCGTAAAGTTCCTTCCAGGTGTAGCGCTCGGGCCCGCCCAGGTCGTAGGTCTTCAAAATGGTCTCGGGGCGGCTCAGCGCGCCGACGAAGCAGGCGGCTACGTCCTTGACGTGAACGGGCTGAATGCTTCGGTCGCCCCGGCCGAAGTAGGGCATCACCGGCTGGCGGAGCGAGGTGGCGAAGAACTTCATCATCTGCATGAACTCACCTTCGGGCCCGTGAATCAGCGACGGGCGAAGAATGGTCCACTGGGCGATTGATCGGCGAACCGCCTCCTCAGCCCGCCACTTGGTCTGGTGATAGCGGCTGACCCGGCCGGTCCCCTCCCGAGCGCCCAGTGCGGACATGTGCACGTAGCGCCGAACGCCGGCGCGTTCGCAGGCATGCAGCACCTGCCGGGTCCCGTCGACGTGCACCCGCTCGAACGTCTGTCCGCCGCTGCGGGATTCGCTGATGATCCCGATCAGGTGAATGACGGCGTCGGCATGCTCGAGACACCGAACAAGCACTCGCTCATCCAAAGGATCGCCGGGTACGGGCACGACGGCGTCCGGATCGAGCCGGTGGGTCTGCGCTCGCAGCTTGGCCTCGTTGCGTACGGGGCAGATTGCCGTATGGCCCCGCGCGACCAATTCTCGCACGACATACCGGCCAACGAATCCGCTCGCCCCGGTGACCATCACAATCGAGCCGCTCCCGTTGTTCGACATGATTCCTGATTCCCGTCGCTGGTGTTATAGGTCCCGCGGGGTTGTCGGCCCCCTACGCCCCGGGCTGACCCGGCGGCAACGTCATGATGATCCGACGCTGCGCCTGCCAATGTCTCTCACTCACGGAGATAGGTCAAGTCCGGCCAAGGGGGGTTCGATACTGCAATGTGGCTGGCTGTTGGTCTACGTCCGCATCGGAGCGGGCATGGACGGGCTGCTAGGAGCTGATCATGATGCAGGCTACCGCCGAGAAGGTCGGGTTCGCCGCTGGGGCCGAGCACATTCGCGAGCTCGTCCAACGGGCAACCAAACTGCGCACCGCCGACGCCTTCGAGACCCTCGAAAACCAGCTCCGCACGTTCGATAAAATCCTTCGCGAGTCGCTGCAAGACTGGTCGGCCGACGATGTAGAGCGTATCGCCGAGAAGCTCGAGACCGGCGGCACGTTGAATTCGGACGAGATTCAGATCCTTCGTGAGGTTGTCGTCGGCAATGCAGACCAAACGGACGCCGCCAATCGCAACATCGAGACTTGGATGGCGGTGCTGACCGACCTGAGCGAGAGCATCGGCGAACTGACCGATCAAGCCCGTCTGGATGCGGCGCCCAAGGTTCGTAGCGCGGTCCAGAACGCCTTGCGACTGTTGCCCCAGATGCGCCGCTACGCCGGGGAACAAGACCGGCTCGAACGGTTCGACAACGCGGTCAGCGACCTGTCGCCGACGGCAAGGCGCGTCCTGGCCGAAAGTCTCCGCGTCCGACTCGAACAGCCGGACCATTAGCGAAATCCCTTCACGAGTTGTTCGTAAGTCCGCGGTCGGACGGGCGAATCGATCCGAGACACCTTCTCGGCAGTGACATCGTACGCGCGGATCTTGTCCTGGTCGCGCAAGTAGAGTCGACCGCCTACGACGACCGGGTGCGCCCAGGACTCCCATTCGCTTCGCGCCAACTCGAAACGTCCCTTTTCGCGGTAGGCCTGGGGCGTCGCCTCGACCAACCCCACCACACCTTTCTCCGAGAAGCAGTAGAGATGGCCGTCGGCGTAAACCAGCGAGCCCTTGCCGACGCTTCGCTTGTTCCATTTCAACTTGCCGGTGGCGAACACGATGCAGTTGAGCGTTTGGCCGGAGAAACCGTAGAGGTGTCCGTCGACGAGCACCGAGGTGCAATGATGGTTGCGCATGTCGCGGGTGAAGTAGACTTCCTTGGCATGTACCCGGTCGCCGTCGGCGGTCAGTTCGAGCAGCCCCGCGCCGGTGCCGTAGTCGGACGAGAGAAAGACGTGGTTGTCGTGGATGATCGGCGTGGCGACGTTGGCGGTGCCGTTGTTGGCCCGGTCGTATTGCCAGAGTTCCTCGCCGTCGTCGAGCGACACGCCGCGAGCGGTGCTCTGGGTGAAGACGACGACGTAGGGCTTGCCGTCAAGTTGCCCGAGCATGGGCGAGGAATAGCCGGCCGGGTCGTTGCCGCTCTTCCAGATCGGCTTGCCGGTATGCTTGTCGAGCGCGGCGACCGAGACGCCCCGCCCGCCCGGCGTGCAGATGAGTTTGTCATCGACGATCAGCACCGACTCGCTGAGACCCCAGCCGATGTTCTTGCCGCCCAGGTCGCGGATCAGGTTGACGTGCCACTTCGCTTCGCCGGTAGCGGCGTCGAGGCAGACGAGGTCGCCGTTGGCTCCTTCGGCATAGACGAACTTGCCGTCGACGGTGGGCGTGCCGCGCGGGCCGTTGCCCCGGCCGTTGGCATAAGCCCGGCCGGTGCGGCGAGCCCAGGTTTCGTGACCGTCGCGCACATCGAAGCAAATCACGTATTCGCTGTCGTCGCGGTTGCCCATGGTGAACAACCGGCCGTCTGCGACGGCCAAGCTAGAGTACCCTTCGCCAGCCCCGGTGGCGGTCCAGACCAGCGGCGGGCCGCCCTCGGGCCAACGATCGAGCAGCCCGGTCTCGGTCGAGACGCCGGTCCGATCCGGTCCTCGCCACTGCGGCCAATCATCGCTCGCCGCAGCTCGTCCGCCGGCCAAGCAACCCATCGTCAGCCCCACCGTCAATCCGAGTACTCGCATGACACGCTCTCCTTGTGCTTCGTTCCGGCTTCGGGGCCCCAACGTCCGAATAGTGTAGGCGGACGCGCGAAGCATGGGAATGACGTGGATCTCGAAGCTGCCGCCTGTCGGCGTTTTGTCGGGAACCCGACGGGGTGATGCAACGTCTTAAACCGTAGATCGGAACGGGTGATCGGGCGGTTTGACGAGGTGGATGTGATGTCGAAAACGAAGGGTCTGCTGGATCAGGTTCAGATCGCGTCGCCGTGCAATGCGTCGTGGTCGCGGATGGCGGGCGACGACCGGGTGCGGTTCTGCGCCCAGTGCAAGCTGAACGTGTACAACATCGCGGCGATGCACCGCACCGAGGCGGAGAAGCTGATTCGTGAAACCGAAGGCCGGCTGTGCGCCCGGATCTACCGTCGCCACGACGGGACGATCATCACCGACAACTGCCCGGTCGGCCTGCGTGCGATGCGCCGACGTCTGCGGTGGACGGTCGGTGTCATCGCGGCGGGATTCGCTCTGCTTGTCGGATGCTTGACGCTGCTCGGCGGCGCCCATCGACGAACGTGGTTCACTCGACTCCGGGATCGCGAACCGTTCGTGCGTGTGGCGGATTGGTTGTCGCCGAACGAGTTCGTCCCTCCCTTAGCGGGTGTAATGCTCATACCGAATCAACCGTTGGCGCTACCTGTCATCGATGCTGAAACGGATACCCAGGCATCCAACGTCGCAAGTCTCACGGAATGAAAAGGACAGAGGTGTGCGCAACTTTCTATTCGGTTACGCGTGTGTGCTGCTCGCGCTCTTCGGATGGAACCTTTACCTGATGATCGACGAGCCGTTCTATCAAGGGCGCGACTATACCCTGCTGATGTTCCGTCTGATATGCGCGCCGCTGTTCGGCACCGCCGGTGTCGTCGTACTCTTGCAGCAGTTTCGGCCGCGTAAGGTTCTGGATCGTTCGCGACAGGGGACGTTCATGCCGTTCGCATACGGAGCTGTCGCGGCGATGTTGGCAGTCGGTGTCGCGAGCGTGCCCATTGCATACAGCAATGGTTCCTTCTTTGACGCGATCAGCCTCGGCGTGTGCTCGGCGATGGCCACGGCGGTTATCTTGCTGGTCGGTTCACGACGTCGCCGACCGGGGTGCTGCCTCGGGTGCGGGTTCGACATTCGGGCGTCCATTGACTTCGGGCGCTGTCCCGAATGTGGATTGCCGTGCTGAAGGGTCGTGGAAAGGATGGATCGGCGCAGGCAGGACCGGTGAAGCGCACGATGCATTATCGTTGCGTGTGAGTCAAGAATTCGACGGACGGATCATCGCGATCCGGTGTCGGGTTGTTCGAGGTGACGACGAACGCTATGCGTTGAAGCAGAATCGCGAACGGACCGTCGGGGTCGGCATTCGCGATCGACCGAGCCTGGATGAGTGCCGCGTTGCGGTCACCCTCCCGCCAGACAATGTATGCATTGACGGCCCGCACGTAGTCCGGTGCGTTGGGCGTCTGCGCGGCGCGCCGCAACAAGTTGATGTGCTCACCGTATTCGGCAACGTCCTGGTAGCGCTCACGAATCGCAAACGGTTCGGTCAACACGTCGGGACCGTCGCGCAACAGCCGACGCAGCATCTCGCCCGCCAGGGCGTACTGCTGAACGGCCGTCGCGGCGTACAGCGCACCTCGTTCGGCCTCGTGCCCGTCGATTGCGGACGAGGCCGCGAGACGAAACATCGACAACGCTCCGAGGTTGTCCTTGTCCTGGGTGAATGCGTCCCACCCCGCGCGGAGATACCGCGCGTGTCGTTCCCGACGCGCACGCAGCATGGTCTCGAACGTTGTGGACGCGCCGGTGGTCGCTTCGGGCACGGGCACGACATCCGTCGGGGCATGATCCGGCCCGATGGGACGTACGGGTGACGGGTCGGGTTCGGGTGCGACCGGTGCGAGCAAGGGTGCATACGATGACGCTGCACCCGTCCGTGTCCTCCCTGTCCTTGGCCGAAACGCCAACCCGCTCCGCAGTGCCGGGCTGACCATCGGATTGCCCCGTGTCGTGATGCCCAACCTTGAAGTACGATAATCACCTGCCTCGGCAACGGCGTTCAAGCGCAGTCGCGTGGATGCGGATTGCGTTGCCCCGGGCACCGCCGGCCGTACCCCGCCGACGAAATACCGCGGCCGGCCGATCTGGTCGGTGGTGTGACGTATGCCTGCGGTTCGTGGTTTCAGATTACTGGCCTGCAGGTTGATCGCGTTAGGTCCGACCGGACTGGGATGGGGCTGATTCATGAATCGGTCGGCACCTAGCGAAAAAGTTATGAATCGGTTCCAGCCGGGATTCGGAATTGAGCTGGCGCTGGTTTGACCGACACGCCCGATCCCGCCGCGCAATGCGGTGCGTTGCCCTCGTGCGTTCGACATCGGTAGCAACAAACCGATCAGCACGGTAACGGCCGCCACCCGGAACCCGAACCGATGGATCGTTCGTAACCGCGATGCGTTTGGTCTTAGGTCAGGCAAGCTCATGTTCCATCAGCCCCATGCTATACCAACAGGGTACGATCCGTCGCAGTAGAACGTCCATCGCGGGATCAGGTTCACCGCCTGGAAGTAGGGCAACAAACATCTTACGCGATTATCGGCGCTCCGGTTCGGCCGCCCGGACACGATATACATGACCTATCGGCTCGAAGCGGTACCCATCCTGAAACAGCCAGGACGGTGCATAGCCGGCGTTCCGCCCGGTAGAAAACAACCGGCCCCGACCCGCGTAGTCTAGAGCGTCGGCGGGTGTCATTACTACCGCCTGACGCCCCAATGGATCCCGCCGGCCGGTGGATATCCGGACGTCCGGACGGACGCCGTCTCGAATCTGGAGATACACGAGCGGCCGGCGCACGGTGTCACCGGCCAAGAGCACGGCATCGGGCGGGAGAACCTCGAACACCTCCCGAGCGTATCGCTCCGCACCGTGGTATCCGGCCCGCCAGGGACGCAACAGCCAAGTGTACGAATCACGATACGGGACATCACGCGCCGGCATGAAACGCTGGGTCCAGGCGGCGTCACGCAACAGCATCGGAGCCATGGCATAGACCACCGGCCCGGTCAACGACAGCGCCACGACCGCGACCCGCATCGGTGCCGAAGGAAACCGACCGAGCCAGTGGTCGACCCCGATCGCGGCGAACACCACAATGAAGACGTACGCGTGCACCAGAAAGGTGTACTGGTCCGGGACGTTGTAACGCATCCCGAAAACGGCAAACGTCAACCCCGCGACCGTAAACCACACCCACAAACCGCGCGGGCCGAGCGAACGAGCTCGCCACCAGCCCCACCCCGAGAGCAAGATCACCGGGGTGGGGAAATTCAGCCCGAGATAGGCGAACTGTCTCACCACCAAGCCCGCGGAGACGTCGTGGTTGAAAACCTTGTCCCGATACACGCCGAACAAGAGCGAGTTGACGGTCCCGGTCACGCTGCCCACACGCTGGTATTCACAACCCGCCGCGATGAACAATGGCAGACAGCCGACAACCCACGCCCCGCCGACAAGCAACAGCGTGCCCGGCTTGGGCAATCGGCGCACGTTCATGGCCGCGACGATCGCGTAAGCCGGCCAAGTCAACATCGCGTAGTTGTGCGTGGACCAGCCCAGGCCGTTCGCCAAGGCCGCCAGCGCCAGCCAGCCCGGATGCGCGGTCCGCGCGAACCGCGTCAACAAGACCAGCTCGAACGACAGCAACATCGTCGAAAACGTGACCACCTCGGCTCCGGTGCTCAGCTGCCAGAGCGTATGGGAACACAACAGCAGCGCCCCGCAGCAGACCACGGCCAGCCGGCGACGCACGAACCCCGTCAGCAAGCAACAGACATTGGCCACCGTCACCACACCGGCCAGCGCGGAGACCAGATTCGCCGCCAACGCGGCCTCCAGCCCGACGAGCCGATGAAGCCCGATGGCGACCGCGTAGTACGTGACATGCGTCCGGGCGAGTTCACGCGCGTCGGTCCATGCCCCGGTGAGCACACGCACCTGCGCATCGCCCGAGTCGCCCCAAAGCACACCCGGGGCCATTGTCGACAAGTACAACGCACCGGCGCACCCCGCGGCGATCCACCAGCTTGACGGGGTCGGGATACTATTCTTGTGGATCAATGTTGCTTACTTGCCGGAAAAATCATCCTGACACCTTTTTCGGCCCGCGATACAGCGCAATGTGTTCGTCGACCATGCGTTGACTGGAGAAATGTTCGCACACCCGGCTTCGGGCCGCGTCGCCGAGACGGCTGCGATCCTCGGGCGCATCGGCCAGTCGACGGATCGCATCACGCAGCGCGCCGGGGTCCTCCGGCCCGACCAGCAGACCGGTTCGCTCATCAGCCACCGCATCGACACAGCCGGTGACCGCGGTGGCGATCGTGGGCACGCCGAGAGCCGCGGCTTCCAGCGGTGCGTAAGGAAACCCTTCACGACGGCTCGGAAGTACGCAGAAATCCATGGCGGCGTAATACACGGCCGGCTCGTCGACGAGACCCGCATGGTGAATCCGCGGGTGTTGTCGAACCGCATCGAGCGTCCGGGTCGGCAGTGGATCCCGCGCGGTTCCGTCGGCGCCGATCATCAGCAGGTGTAAATCGTCGCGTGCGCCGGCCAACGTCGCAAAGGCATCGACCAGCTCGGTGACACCCTTGTCCGCCACCAGCCACCCGACGTAGCCGACCACCACCGCACCTTCATCGATTCCGTGTTCACGGCGAATCGACCGGGCTTGTTCGTCGATCGCATCCGTGCGCTTGAATCGCGCCAGGTCGATTCCGCATGCCGTGCCCGCCCCGAGCATCGTGACCTTATCGGGATCGCACAGTTTCAGGTCGGTGACTTGCCGGCGCAGGCTTGGGCTGACCACGCAAACGCGATGCGCCGACCGGCAGGTGAGTCGTTCGGTCCAAGTCAGAACGCGACGCTTCAAGCCTCTTGCCGCTTCGAGCGGGAGGCCGTGCATCGTATGGATACGACGCGGCACACCGGCGAACCGACCGGCGAGCATGCCGAGCAGACCCGCCTTGGGCGTGTGGGTGTGGATCAGGTCGAAGTCATGCGCACGGAAATAACGCACCAGTCGGATCAGTGCCACGAGGTCCGCGAACGGTGAAATGCTTCGTGCCATTTCGATGCGATGCACTTTGACGCACCCGTCGCGTTCCCAGGCGTCGAGCTCCGGACCGGCCGAGGTAACGAGTGTTACCTCGAAGTCGTTCTCCGGCAATGCTTCAAGCAGCGGTCGATAGAACGCGCTGAGCGTGCTCGGCACGGTGGCGAGCAGACAGATTCGGGTTCGATCCGCAGTCGTTTCGGTCGGCATCAGCGTTCGGGGCAACAAATGCGGCGAAGTTCGGCGTAGAACGCTTCGCGACGCGGAGCAAGGGTACGGCGTGCATAGTCCTGGGATACTTCGAGGTTGCGACGACTCGCTTGCCGCATGCGTTTCGGATCGTCGAGCAACGCGACGATTTTTCGCGCCAGGGCGTCGACATCTCCCGGCGGAACCCGGTCCTCGGGCGGCAGCAGTTCGGGGATGCCGGCGGTGTCCGAGCCGATGCAGGGTAGGCCGCGGGCCATCGCCTCGATCATGGCGCGCGGCAGACCCTCACCGCGCGACGGCAGTACGAACAGGTCGGCCGCATCGAGTCGTTCGCGTACCGCCGTCCCGGCCGGAACCTTGCCGTGAAACGTGATTCGTGAACCGAGCCCGAGTGACGCGGCCAACGATTCCAGGCCGGCACGCTCAGCCCCGTCGCCGACGATGTTCAGGCGGACGTTGGGTCGGTCGATGCGCGCGACGGCGCGAATCAGCACGTCCGGCGCTTTGTACAGTACCGCGAGCGTACCCACGAAGATCAATCGACCGGCATCGCGAAAGTCGGTGCGCGGGGCGTCGATCATCGCCTCGGGCGGCAGGTCAATGCTGGAATAGTGGGTGGTGAACGTGTTGTGGGCAGGCGGGTAGCGGCGCTGCAGGGCTTCGCGGGTGACGTACGCGGTCGCGCCGGCGGTGATGCACTGTATGCGCAAGTCGCGGGTGGCCACCCAACGCGCCAACGGACGCAAGATCGAAGGATAGGCGCCGCGGCTCAGCGACTCGGCCGGATCACCGGCGATCTCGAGACCGAACGGCGCGCCGCGATTGAGCAGCTCCCGCCAGGCCAACGTGGTGTGCGCGCAAGGGACGCGCAGGCAATGGGCATCGTGAGCGTGGATCGCTTCGCGGAGCGGACCCGTAAGCGTTTTCCGAGTGCGAAGGAACTCCCATGGGCCGCGATAGTCGGGCAGGTCGCGGAACGACACGTTCGGGCCGCTCGCGCGGGGTAGATCCTCGCAGCCCTTTTCGACACGCCGGACCCGGGCCGCCACGCCGACGGTGTCGAACACGGACAGGTAGCGCGTGAAAAAGGCGTAATCGAGCACGGGATCGGTCGTGTAGACCTGGTCATCCGGCCCACGAAGAAACCGTGCGGTATGGGTGACCAGGATCGAAGCCATGGTTTACCGGGCCCGGGCCGGGCCGATGCGGGAGATGAAGTCGACCGTTCGTCGGGCGACGGCGACGTTGGCGCGCGGATGCAGGGGCAGGTTGACGACCTCGCGACTGGCTCGTTCGGCCTCGGGACACATGCCGATGCGATACCCGTAGTCCTCGAGCGGCGTTTCAATCGGGTGCAGGGGGCACTCGAACCAACTTCCCAATTCGACGAAGTGTCGGGCGGCGTCGGCGAGGGCTCGGGTCTTGTCGGCGACGCGCACCGGATAGCGTACCATCACGCAGTCGAGATGGTCGGGCACCCTCGGCCGGGGCCAATCGATCGCGTCGAGCAGCGCGTCGTAGGTTTGCCGCATGCTGCGCCGATGGGCGGCATAGTGATCGAGCCGGCCGAGCTGCCGCAGGCCGACCGACGCCTGCAACGCGCTCATGCGCTTGAGAAAATCGTCGGGCATGTTCGGTGCGTATTCCGCCGTACTCGATGATCCGACCGCCGCGCCGCGCTTGGTGAGCCAGCGAAAAATCGTTTGCGCCAGCGCCGTGGTGCGCGGATACACCAGCGTACGATACGCGGCCAACTGACACGCGAGCACCGCCACTTCGACTCGGCCGGGGGCGACCGCGTGCTCGTCGCGAACGGCGAGAATCCGCGCCGCCAACTCCGGATCGCGCGTGGTCGCCATGCCCCCCAAGCCGCTCGTATACGGCTTGTTCCATTGAAACGAATAGTAGCTCGCCACCCCGAAGCTGCCCACCGGCTTGTTCTTGTACCTCGACCCGAGCGTCAGACAGCAATCTTCGATAACCGGGACGTCATGAGCTTCGGCGATGGCCAGGATCGCGTCCATGTCGCACGGATAACCGTAGGTGTGCTGGGCGATGACGAGTTTCGTGCGCGCGGTGAGCGTCGCTTCAATCAGAGCCGGGTCCAAGTTGTAGGTGACCGGATCGATGTCGACATACACCGGTCGGGCACCGAGATAGACGATCGGGTTGACGTCCATCACACACGTGTAGCCGGGCAGGATGACTTCGTCGCCTTCACCGATGCCGAGTCCGCGCAGAATGGCGTACAGCGCGACCCGCGCTTTCCAGAACGCGAATCCGTGGGACGCCCCGACGTATCGAGCGAACGCGTGCTCGTAAGCGGTTTGTTCGATATCCGTCATCGTGATCGAGATTTCGGTCGAGTTGGCGAGACACCCGCGAAACTGTCGTCGAACGAACAGGCGACGTGTTGCTCGCCGAACAGAATCGTCGGGACGGTGCGCCACAGAATCCAGGCGTCGAGCTTCAACGAGCCGTGCCGCACGTAGTAGACGTCGTAGCGAATGCGTTCGTCCCACTCGATGGCGGTGCTGCCGTGTACCTGAGCCAGGCCGGTGATGCCCGGTCGTACCAGCAGCCGTTGTCGTTTGAAGTCGTCGTATTGAGCCACCTGGTCCGGCAGAGTCGGCCGAGGACCGATCAGCGACATCTCACCGGACAACACGTTGAACAGTTGGGGTAACTCGTCGATCTTGGTGCGCCGCAGCCAACGCCCGAGGCGGGTGATGTCCGGATGGGAGAGCGGCACCAGCTCCTTGAGGTCGGGGGTTCGGGTCGCCCGCATGGTGCGGAACTTGTAGAGCAGAAACGCGTTGCCGTCACGCCCCGAGCGAATCTGCGTGAACAGGATCGGTCCCCGGCCGCTGAGCTTGATCGCCAGCACGGTCGCGAGCAGCAACGGGGACAAGATCACGAGCATAAGCAGCGAGCCGACGACATCGAACACGCGCTTGCCTCCGCGTGCCCAGCGCGTTTGTGAAGGTTCAACCGCGGCGTCGCGACCCGGCTCGATCATAGACTTCGATGATGCGCTCGGTGGTGGTTCGTTCGTCAAAGTGCGCTTCGGCATGGGCTCGGGCCTGCCGACCGATGGTCCTGCGTTTCTCGGGGTCCGCGAGCAGTTCCGCGATGCGATCGGCCAGGGCGGACGCATCGCCGAGCGGGACGAGATAGCCGGCGACCCCATCGGCCAGTGCGTCGGCGTTGCCGACCACGTCGGTGGCGACCATGGGCCGGCCGCTCGCCGCCGCCTCGAGGATCGCACGCGGCATGCCTTCCTTGATCGACGTCAGCACGCACACGTCCGCGCCGGCGGTCAGGGCGGGGATGTCGTCGCGATAGCCGAGAAACCGTACCACATCGGTCAACCCTTGCTCGCGAACCTGGGCTTCGCAGGCGGAGCGCGTCTCGCCGTCCCCGGCCAATTGCAGGACGAACACCACGCCGCGCTCTTTCAGTCGCCGCGCCGCCTCGAGCAACATGGCGTGGTTCTTGACCGGCTCGAACCGCGCGACCGCCAGCACGATCGGCGGTTCGTTGCTCGGCAGCGTCCCGTTTCCGTACGCATCGAGCTGTATGCCGTTGCCGATCAGCGTGAGTTTGCGACGCGGAGCGATGCGTGACGCCACGCACGTTTCGATGTCGGCCGGATTCTGAAACAGGAGTTCGTCGGTCAACCAAGCCATGACCCGTTCGACCCGGATCGACATCCACCGGCCCGTCGCCTTCATGTTGGCGTGGTGGTGAAAACCGTGCACCTGATGCACCACCACCGGCGTACGCGCCAGCCATGCCGCCACCCGCCCGATTACGCCGATCACCGTGCCGTGGGTGTGCACCACGTCGAAGCGCTCGCGACGCAGCAGACGAAACGTCCGCCAGATCGACCGGAGCACCGCCGCCGGCGACAGACCGCGCGGCGAGTCGACCACGTGGACGGTGAGGCCCCGAGCCCGCAATTGATCCACGTACTCTCCCGGGCCGCAAAGAATCGCGTTGGCGAACCGCCCGGTCGCGTTCACCTGTGTCACGCGATGTTCGAGCAGTTCCTTGGCGGACTTGTCGGTGTTGATCAAGTCCAGCACACGACAATGGCGCTGCGGTGTTGGGCGTTCCGTTCGTACCATGCTCAACAGGAATGCACCGGCATCGTGCCTCGATGTTTCCCACGCCGCGTATATACCGCTGTGGCGCTGAGCGTGGACAACAAGCCCAGGAGGGGCGACAGTCAATAGCCCAGGGCGTGAGCCCTGGGTGCGCGATTCTCCTTTCAAACCCAGCCCCGGAGGGGCGATAGAGCGCCTCGGCACACAATGTCTGTCGCCCCTACGGGGCTTACCGAAATCAACTCACGCATACAAACCCAGGGCTCACGCCCTGGGCTATGAACTGCCGCCTCTTCGAGGCTGATCATGGGCGTTCCTCCTCAAAACAGTTGCACACCCGCTTGTACCGTCACGGCGCTGGGCCGAGGCAATGCCATGTAAAGATTCATCGACATTCACGAGACCGCCGCTCGGGCTCGGGCGCGCACTTGATCCAATTGTTTCAGCAGCGCCTCACAGGCATCCTCGATGCCCGGAGCGATGGGTTGCTGGCTGGACTTTCGCACGGAGGAAGCGAAAATGGTTTCGATCATCTCGCCGCGAAACTCCACGTCCAGCGCGTCACAGATCCGACGAAACTCCGGTTCCGGCGACGTCACCAGGTCTTCGTACCGCGCGACGGTCACCCGGTCATGGCGATTCAGTTGCTGATCGAAGAAGGTTCGATTCACCAGGAGCCAGTAGACCGCGGCCGCTCCGTGGGCATTCAAATCGCCCGCGCACCAGTGCTCGATTTCCGCCTGGCGTTCGGGCGTGATCAATTCGCGATTCCACTGCCTTCGCCCCCAGTCGCCTCCGCCCCGGGCCAGATCCCGCACGTAGCGCAGATTCATGTCCCCCCATCGCGCGACCGCGGAGTTGGCCACGTCACGGTAGTGCCGATACACCCAGATCGCCTTCGCGCCGTCATGATCGTCCAAGAGCTTCGCGGTGTTGTGCGAATCGCAGACCGGTTTGAAGATGACCCGCTTGGCGTTGCTCCGGGCGATCAGGCGTTCGCGCGTTTCGCGATCGCGGATGCGGCAATCCCGAAACGCCGCCCGATGGTTTTCGTCGTACCGATCCACGTCCCGGGACTTGTCGAGCGTCCATAGCGTCATGTCGGTGCCGCTGCGCTGACAGCCGACGACAAACGCCCCCCGGGCCGAGCCGGTCGGGGCACCCTTGCGATAGGCCCGTTTCCGTCGCCACATGCCCACGTCGGTACGCCATTGGTCCACGCGGGCGCGGAGTAGTCTGCGCGTCGGCAAACTTCGCTTCGGCGTCCAACCACTTGGCATTAGGTGTTCCAGCGTTGTCCCGTCCGACTTGCTTCGGGTCTACATTGCGTCGGTCGAAACGGCTCGGAGATGCATGTACATTGCCCTGCGACGGGGTGCGAGCACATCCGATCGGTAGTCGCTCGCGACGCGTAGGTTGCGGGCGGACATGTTCGACATGCGCTCGGGATCGCCAAGTACCTCGATGATCTTGTCGCGCAGCGCGTCGGCGTCACCCGGCGGCACCAGGTCCTCGCCGGGCAGCAGCTCGGGCATGCCGCCGGCGGTGGAACCGATACAAGGCAGCGCCCGGCCCATCGCCTCGATCATCGCTCGGGGGAGGCCTTCCATCCGAGAAGGAAGCACGAATAGATCAGCTTCGTCGAGTTGCTCGAGCACAATCCGGCGATCCGCTACATGCCCCAACAGTTCGACTCTATCCTCGATTCCGACCGACCGAATCAGGTCCTCCAGATCGCCCCGTCGTTGGCCGTCACC
>Ga0299906_10001131_pt1 | contig 23091 bp, 19 predicted proteins | sample RVTome_14_FD_200259 | JGI IMG/M metagenome (GOLD analysis project Ga0299906, IMG submission 200259) | Soil microbial communities from uranium-contaminated site in the Upper Colorado River Basin, Wyoming, United States - RVT145D125 (version 2) ...
CTCTTCGGCCAGCCCCTCCCTCGGATCAACCCCGCTTCAAGTCCCGCCACCCGATCAGACGTCGCCGCTCCTCGTCCCACAGTTTGAGCGAGAAGGTTTTCAACGACTGCCACAGGGTGAGCACCGGGGCGCCGTGGAACATGGAGTTTTCCTCGTGCGCGCGCCGCAGGAGGTAGTTGGGAATCCTGGGACTGAGATGATGCACGTGGTGAAAACCGATGCTCCCGGTAAACCAGTTGAGCACGCGCGGCAGCCGATAGTACGAACTGCCTTGCACCGCGGCCTCGGCGTACTCCCACTCGTCGCCGGCGGCCCAGTAGGCGTCCTCGAACTGGTGCTGCACGTAGAACAGCCAGATTCCGGCCGCCCCCGCGATGACCATCGCCGGCAGATAGATCGCCGCCACCCGCCCCGGCCCGATGAGCAGAGAGGTCAGGAGGAACAACGCCACGATCGCCGCGTTGGTGGCCTGTACCCCGACGATCTCGCGCCGCCCGGCCGACCCGGGAGTGTGCAGGCGCTGCCTGACCATCAGCCACACGGGGCCCAGGCCAAGCAGGATCACCGGGTGTCGGTAGACCCGATACTTGAGCCGGCCCCACCAGCTGAGCGCCCTATACTCCCGGACGGTCAAGGTGACCACGTCCCCGAACCCGCGCTCCTCGAGGTGCCCGGACGTCGCGTGATGGATGGCGTGGTCCCGGCGCCACTGCGTGTAGGGAGTCAGCGTCAGCACCCCGGTGATGAACCCGACAATGTCGTTGGCGCGGCGGGATCGAAAGAACGAGCCATGCCCGCAGTCGTGCATGATGATGAACGTGCGGATGAGGAATCCGGCGGCGACGACCGCCAGGGGCAGGGCCAGCCAGTAGCTCGCCCGCATGGCGAAGTACATGAGCACAAACAGCAGCAGAAGCGGCCCGACAGTCGTGGCCAATTGGAGCACGCTTCGCCTGGTGCTGGGCCGCTGATAGCGTGCAACGACCTCGCGCCAGCCGTCGAGCCTGCCGGGCCTGCCGGGCGGTTTGGAGGGGGCTTTCGTAACCATGACCCATTGAAGATAATGCCGCCCCACGCCATCCGGGCTTCTTCGGGGCGAAGTGACCAGGTTCCGGCTCCTTAATGAAACCGGTCGGTTTTGTCGCCCCCCTACCGGATACGCGCCATGATGACACATTGGGAGCCGGGAATGGTCCCGCGCTTCCCGAGCCCCCATCGACGGAGCCTGACATGCGTCGCCTCACCAAGAGGCTCACGTTCTCGCTGATCCTCCTGGTCGCCGCCGCAGCCGGCGGCGTGGCCGCGCTGTATCTGATGCCGGTGTCCGTCGCCCTGGGTCCCTGCCTCAAGGACTGGACCAACCTCACCTCATACCGCCGGCGCGAGAGCCCGCTCGACTACGCCAGGCTCATAACCGCCCAGGGGCAGATCAAGATCTGCTATGGCCGCCCCTCCGCACGCGGGCGGATCATCTTCGGGAGCTTGATCCCCTACGGCGAATACTGGCGCATAGGCGCCAACGAACCGACCCGGGTGTACACCGACCTCACGCTGCGGATCGGGGATGTGGAGGTCCCGCCCGGCCGCTATTCCCTCTATGCACTGCCCGGGCGAGAACACTGGGAGCTGATCGTGAACCGGTCGACCGGCCACTGGGGCAACGAATTCTCACCTCGAGTCCTTGCGCGGGAGGTCGGACGCGACACCCTCCCGGTCGGCCGCACCCGGGGGTTCGTTGAGGCACTGACCATCCGCCTCGAAGCCACAGCCGCGAATGAGGGTGCGATGACGATCGCGTGGGAGCATACCCGGATCGACGTCCCACTCGCCTGGCGCACGGAGCAGGCGCCATGACAAGGAGGGCGCGGCGAATTGCCGCGCCCCCCAACCGGTCTGCATCCCGGGGCGGCGCTCAGCGCTTGGCGAAGACCGAGGTCGAGCCGTCCTTGTTGAAGAGCAGCACGTCGTAGCTCTGGCTCGGGGTACCCTCCATGCCGGGCGATCCGATCGGCATCCCTGGGACCGCCACCCCGGTCACCTTGGGCCGCTCCTTGAGGACGCGCGCGACCAGATCGGCGGGGACGTGACCCTCCACGACATAGCCCTCGACTACACCGGTGTGGCAGGTCCGGAGACGCATCGGCACCCCACTCCCTTGCTTGATTTCGGTCAGATCGTCCATCTCGACGGTGCGGACCTCAAACCCGGCCTGTTTCACGTGCTCAATCCACTTCCCGCAACACCCGCACGTGGGTGTCTTGTACACCGTCATTGTCGCCTTGGGCGCCGCGTCGTCATTCCCCAGACGCACCGCCGCGACCGCGCCGCCCCCAGCCAAGACCAAGCCCACTGCAACCGCCAGCCCTCGCGCCATCATTCCGAAGCCTCCAAGTCCTTGTCCTGTTGGAATCCGACCCTCCCCCAACCCCTCATAAACAGGCCAGCCGCCGCGTCTGGGTCAACCCGCCCCGCTATTCTTGAAGCATTCTTCAAAGGCGGTCCGTGAGCACCAGTCTCTCGCATACCATCGAGGCAGTCGACGCCCAGACCATGGTCGGGTTCGCCCAGGCACTCACCCCCGGGGAGGCGGACCTGCTGGGGGTGCGGGTCGCCCGTTTTGGCTCCGCGGTAGCGTTGATGAGCCGGCGACTCGACGTGCTGGCACTCAACAGGGCGGTGGGCGTCGGGCTCGACGCCCCAGCCGATGAGGCCGGGCTTGACGCCCTGATCGCGTGGTACCGCTCGGCCGGAGCCTCGCGCTTTTTCATCCAGATTTGCCCCGAGGCGCGACCCGCCAGCCTGCGCCAGTGGCTCGCAGACCGGGGGCTGGCCCACTACAACAACTGGATGAAGCTGTGGCGGCGGACGGACAACATGCCGAAGGTGGTGAGCGACCTCCGGGTGGAGCGGATCGGGGCCGGGCACGCCCCCCAGCTCGCCACCATCGTCGCGCGAGGGTTCGCCATGCCCGACGCCGTGCGTCCCTGGCTCGTGGCAACCGTGGGCCGGCCCGGCTGGCGCCATTACCTGGCCTATGACGATCAGGTCCCGGTTGCCGCGGGATCGCTCTTTGTGATGGGGGATACCGGCTGGCTGGGGTTCGCCGCGACCGATCCGGGACATCGCGGCCGTGGGGCCCAAAGCGCATTGATTGCGCGCAGAATCGCCGATGCGAGAGCCCTGGGGTGCCAGCAACTCGTTGTGGAGACCGCCGAGGACACGCCGGAGAGGCGTGCGACCTCGTTTCACAACCTCCGACGGCTCGGCTTCGAGCTGGCGTACGTCAGACCCAACTACCTCTGGACCCTCCCACCCGGCTCGCGTCCCGCGGCGTGATCCGGGGCGGCCATGCCCGGCACGAGTCACGATGGAACGTGAAGCACCCCGGGATGGAGAGACTCGCCACTCCGGGGTGAACCACGAAAAGGGGATTCCGACCGGGCCCAGCGTCAGCCGTTGCCAGCTACCCTCCGATTCTGAACCCGTAGCCCACGGCGAGGGTGACCGCACGGTTCTTGACCACGGCCTGGCCATCCCCGTTGATGTTGCTCAGGCCCCGGTCAAGCCGGAGCGAGGCTCGCAGGCGACCGATCTCGACGCCTCCGCCCACTATGAACCCGAGCTCGGACCCGGACACCGCCGTCGTATTCTCGTTGCACTCGTAGTCGTCGCCGTCGACGGTCAGGGTGCAACCGGTCTTGAAGGCGAACGCGGGGCCCGCGGTGATGAACGGCACCACGATGCGGGTGCCGTTTCCGGGAAAGCGCCATTGCGCCAGCACCGGAACCCGAAGGTACCCGATGCTGATCGAGGCATCCTCGTCGGGCCAGTCGGTGCCGTTCCGGGCCAGGGTCAGCTCGGATTGCACCGCAAGCCGGCCGAAGGTCACCGAGGCAAACCCACCGACCACGGACGTCGTGATGCTCGTCGCGTCATCCTGATTGTCACCGGTGATCGTGGCAACGCGGCCGCCGAGCAGCGGGCCGGCGTGGATCACCCGCTGCTGCGCCGGGAGCGAGGCGGCCGGCGAGAGCAACAGGACCGCGAGGGCGAAAGGACTGATGGAGCGGGACATGACGGACCTCCTTGGGGAATCGGGGACTAGGGAATTGGAACCGGGGATGAGGCGGCTACTGCTCGAACGAACACGAACTCGGCGGGACGGGACCGGGCTTCACCCGACCCCCGCACCAGGGCGCGCGAGGTGAGGGTATCGCCCATGAGCTGCCAGTAGACCGTTCCGCCACGAGCCGGACTGAGTTCCAAGCGACCGCCCGGCAGCTCGCGGAAGGTCCCGCCAATGGTGCTCACGACGGGTTGTCCGTACACCCCGGGGCCGCTGGCCCGCAGGGTGAGGGAAAGGCGGTAGGACAGGTCGGCCCGCAACTCCGCGAGCCCGCCCACCCAGTAGGCGCGCAACCGCACCCCGTTGCCGAGATCACTCTCCTGCCACAGTGCGGGCAGGGCGTGGTCCCCGACCGCGACGAGGGCGTAGCGGCCGACCGCTGCCGGGGGGGTTGTGCCCATGCCCGGGCCAAAGACTCGGCCCAGCGCAAGGGCCGTGGCGAGAACAAAGGGCCACATGAGATCCCGGCCTCAGCTCGGTGACCAGACCAGCAAGGCGAGGGCGCGCCCGCCGGAGAGCTGGCGGTAGGTAGAGCGCTGGAGCAATCCGCGGTCACCACCCGCGGCAAGCCAGACACGTACGCGTCCGTCGTTGTGGGCGAGCGAGACCCGACGAGAGCCCAGGGCGCTCCACATCCCCTCGGCACCGATATTGACGGGTAGCACGCGTCCGTGAGCCGTCTCGATTCGGCCCTGCGCCTCGTAGCGAAACCGGCCGTCCCGGCGAAACTCCGCCGCGCCCGACAGAAACCACACCCGCGACCAGATGCCCTCGTCGCCGACCCCCTCATCCCAGAGCCGGGGAAGTGGTCCTCCGTCCAGGGCTTTCAGCCGGTAGCTGCCGATCGGGAATCCGTCTGTCCTCGGCGGCACCCTCGCACGTCCGGCGGTTGGAGAGAGGACCGCCAATCCGCGTCGGTGGCCAGACCTGATTCCAGAGCGTGAGGACGGCATTATCGGTCTCCGTGTAGCTGGTCATTGGGGCGCGACGATCACGCGACGAGAGCCAAGCTACGGAAGCCGGCCAACCCGGAATCACTCCCGGATCAATTCAGCTAACACGTTGTCGAGAAATGCGTTACATCTTGGTGAGGGCCTGCTGCAAACTGTGGGGCTGGCGCCTCTAGCCTCGGGGGCGGAGCAGGCTCTGGAGCGGGGTGTAATCCCTGAGGGAATCGAAATCCGGATCGGAGTGGATCATGTAATGCCGGGCGTAGCCTTCCTCAAGGGCGCGCGCCAGGAGACGTACCGCCAACTCCCGCTGACCGAGCGCGGCCGCGATGTGGGCGGCCCAACGCTTCGAGGCACCGAACCGAAACGGCTGGTCGGAATCGCGCAAAGCGGCGAGTGTCGCGAGCGCAGTGGCGGTATCTCCCAGGCGGGCGGCCGTCAGGCCGACCCCGGCGACAAACTCGGGAGACTCCGGGTTGATTTCGGCCAGCCGCCGATAGAGCTCCGCGGCTTCGGTCCAGCGGCCGGCGGTATAGAGGGCCCTCGCGTGGCCCAGCAGGTGAATGCTGTCGGCGGCGCCGGCCTCGGTGACGGCGGCATACCAGTCGATCGCCGCCTGGAGATACCGCGCGGCGCTGTCAGGCGCGTCGTGCACCCGAAGCTCACGCCCGACCTGGAGCAGCAGGTCCCCTGGGCTGAACGGCTCCCACGACCTGGGTGTTTCCGGAAGGGCGGCGGCCTCTTCCGCTTGTTGCGCCAGCTCTTCGTGGCGCCGCATCGCGGCCAGGGCACGGGCTTCCACCAGGCGGGCCCATCCGGCCTCCGGTTCCCGCTTCACCATGCTTTGCGCCGCCGCAAGCTCACGGCCGTGGTCTCCCAGCAGGTGATGGACCCGCGCCGTCTCGGCCAGGATCCGCATCGCCCACTGCCGGGCCCAGCCACTTTCCAGGTCGATGCCGCCGAAGGCCGTCAGGGCTTCCCGGGGCCGGTGGGTAATGCGGGCGCTGAGCCCCCAGGCCCACCGGGCGTGACCCGCCGAGGGGGCCAGCTCGACCATGCGGCGCCCCCCGCGATAGGAGGTCTCCCAGTCGCCCTGCACGAAGCCGCCGTAGAAGTAGTCGAGATTGGCCCGGTCATAGGGCCAGAGCAGGTCCCGCCTCCCGGCGACGCTGCGCAGGGCGGAATCCGCCTGGGGATAGCGCCGCAGATTGGCGAAGGTGATCCCGGCCCAGAGCCTGGCCTGCCAGTAGGCGGAGTCCAGCGAAACCGCACGCTGGAAGTGGGCGAGGTTCTCCTCGTAGTCGCGGCCGAAGTCGCGGGCGCCCAGCAGAAACTCCTGGTACGCCTCCCAGGTCGGGGGTTGGCTGGCCCTCGCGGCGAGGTTGCCCAGCCGGCGATCGACCTGATGGGCCAACCCGCCCATCACGTTCTGCCGCAGCGGCTCGAGCGCCGCCGACGGTCGCGCGACCGGTGCCATCACCGGGGCGATCTCCTGCGCCACCGCGCCGCCTCCCGGCGAGGTGAGCCGGGTCAGGAAGCGCAGGCTGTCGCCATCCCGGGACACGCTTCCGACCAGCACAAAGGTCGGCCTGGTCTCGGCGACGAGCGAGGCCAGGCTCGCACCCTCTTCCAGCACCGTTCGGGTATCGACGACTTGCACCAGTCCCGTCGCCGAGAGCCCCTGCGTCACCCAGTCGGTCACCATCGCACCGACCAGGTCGAACGCCCGATCGCCCGTCTGATTCTCCAGCGGCTGCACCAAGACGGTTGGCAGGCCGGCCGAGGCCGGCTCCCTGCCGCGCAACCGCCAGGGGCGTATGAGCAGAAGGGCGAGCACAAGCACCCCGACCCCTGCGAGCAGCAGCATGCGGGAGCCGAGCCGGGGGTGCCCCGAGGGTAGGCCGCTGGCCGTGACGACCGGCTGGGGCACAGGGGCGGGGGGCAGCGGCGGAGCAACTGGGCCACCCCGCACCGGTGGTGACGGAGCGGGCGAGACCGTCGCGGCGGGTTCGCGGCGGAGCCGCTCCACCAGCGCCAGGACCTCCGGATCGGGGGGCAGCTCCAGCTCCTGGCCAACGATGGTCTGGTAGATGACGGCCTGGCGAAGCGCTCCCGCCTGATCGCCCGAGGCGGCCAGGGCCCGCATCAGCCGGAGGGTAAGTCGGGCGCTGGCGGGGTCGGCCCCAGCCGCTTTGCGCCACCAGGCGACGGCGCCGGCGGGATCGCCCCGGCTCTCCGCCGCCACGGCAAGCGCTTCCAGCAGATCGGCGTGGCGCTGCGCGAGCGCGGATCGCTCGTCCTCGATCCAGCGGGCCAGCTCGGGGAGTCCGCTCAGGTGGAAGCCGTCGAGGAACGGGCCGGCATACAGGGCCGCGGCGTCCTCGGGCCGGCCACTCTCGATCGCCGATTCGAAATCGGCGACATCGGACCCGATCAGGTCGCCGTTCAGGCGCAGGTCGCGGGAACCGAGGATCGCCTCTTCGCCGCCCAGCTCGTTGCGCAGCATATACAGCGCCTGATTGAGCGAGCGGCGGCTGCGCTCCTCGTCGGCATCGGGCCAGAGCCAGGAAACGAGCTTCTCGCGGGTGACGGCGCGCCCGCCCGCCCGGGCAAGGATGGCAAGCAGGGCAAGCCGGCGCGGTTGCGCCGCCGCCGAGCTGAGCGGAACGCCGTCGCGATGAATCGCAAGCTGCCCCAGACAGGACAGGCGATTGATCACCCGGTCCCCGGATCCGTCCTAGCGTCCCCCCGTCCCCTCATCCCCTCGCCCTTTCTCAACCGGCCTGCCCTCCGCCAGCCAGACCGAATACCCACCGGTCAGGTTGGCCACGTCGCTCCAGCCGTTCGCGCGGAGCAGGCTGGCGGCGATCGCCGAGCGAGACCCGCCCTGGCAATGGAGCACGACCGGACGGTCGCGCGGTATCTGCGCGGCACGTTCCACCAGTTCCGGGAGAGGCAGCAGCCGTGCGCCGGGCAGATGCCCGCCCCGCCATTCCGACTCGCCCCGCACATCGATCAGGACCGCCCCGGCCTTCACCCGTTCGACGGCCGCCGCCGGGGTCAACTGCGGAATGGTCGCGAGCGAATGCTGTTGCTCCCAGCGGGCGATGGCGGAGCCGTCGAACCAGCCCGGCACCTGGTCCAGCCCGATCAGGACCAGGTTGCGGACCGCGCGCGCGATCGTGAGCGGGACGCCGTCGCTCAACAGATGGATCGGCCGATCGTACGGCAGGACCGAGCCCCCGTAGGTCGTGAACCCGGTGTTGAAGGGCACGTTGATGGTCCCCGGGACATGGCCCGCCGCGAACGCCGCCACGGGCCGGATGTCCACCACGGTGGCGCCGGCGGCCAGCAGCTGCGGGAGCTCGTCGGCGGCCAGCAGCGGAGGGGAGGGAAAGCCGCCCAGAATCCGGGGCCCGTCCCGGTTGATTCGTTTCATGACCCCGAAGTAGCGCGGGGGCTCCGGCTGGCCGAACAGTACCTGGCCGACGAAAGCGGCCTCGTCCCGGATGTCGAGCGCCCAGTTGGTCCGCTTCTCGTAGCCGACCGTGGACTGCGGGACCGCACCGATGCCCTTGCCGCAGGCCGACCCGGCGCCGTGCCCTGGCCAGACCTGGAGATGCTCAGGCAGGGTCAGGAACCAGCGCAGGCTCTGGAACAGGTCGCGCGCCGCCTGGTCGCTGACCCCTTCCATCTTCGCGGCCTTTTCCAGCAGATCGGGGCGTCCCACGTCGCCCACGAACACAAAATCGCCGGTGAGCACGCCCATGGGCTCGGTCGCGGCCGCGCCATCGGTGACCAGAAAGCAGAGGTGCTCGGGGGTATGGCCGGGGGTGTGCACCGCCTGCAGGATGACGCTGCCGAGCTCGATCCGGTCGCCGTGATCCAGCGGCGTCGCGCGGCCCTCGTCACTGAATCCGTATTTCCAGTCCACCGGCCCGGCGTTGGACAGAAACATCCGCGCGCCGGTGAGCGCGGACAGTTCACGCGCGCCGGACACGAAATCCGCGTGGATATGCGTTTCGGTGACGGCGGCGATTGTCACCCCCTCCGCCTCCGCCGCGGCCAGGTACATCCAGGCGTCGCGGTTGGGATCCACCACCACGGCCTCCCCACTCCGCTGGCAGCCGATGAGGTAGCTGGCCTGGGCCAGTTGATCGTCGTAGAAGCGTCGGAAGAGCATGTTGACACCCGATCCTGTACGGTCAGCCGATGACCGGCGCCCCCTGCTTCGACTCCGGGGGGGCGGCCGTCGACCGCTCCTCTGGCCGTCGTTCCCCCCGAATCAGCACATAGGTTCCCATCAACAGCAGTAGCACGGCAAAGCAGCGTCGCAGCGCGCGCTGGGGCACGAAGGGCACGAGGGACGTCCCAACCGTCACACCGACAAGCGCCAGCCCGGTGAAGCTAAGCAGAAGCGGCCAGTCAAGAGCGACCTTGCCGAGGTAGCCCACCAGTCCGGCCGCGCAGGTCAGGCTGATCAGCGCCAGGGAAGTCGCCACCGCGGCCTTCATGTCCAGACCGAGCAGGAGGACGAGCGCCGGAACGTAGAGAAAGCCCCCACCCACTCCGATGAATCCGGTGAGAAACCCGACCGCCGCCCCCAGAAGGGCCAACGCCGGAACCGGGGTGTGACGCCGCGGCGCCGCGGTCGTCGGTCCCGGCCGCAGCATCGGCAGCGCAGCCGCCAACAGCGTGACGGCGAACACCGTGAGCTGAAGCCGCCCGCTGACCCGCAACGCGACGAACGAGCCCAGATAGGCGCCGACGATCGCGAACGGCCCGAAGTTCAGCGCCGCGGCGGCGCGGAGTTGGCCCGCCCGCGCGTGCCGCAGCATGCCGACGACGCTCACCAGCCCGACGACCATCAGGCTCATCGGGACGGCTTGCCTGACCGGCACCTCGAACGCGTACACCAGGATCGGGACGGTAAGGATGGCTCCTCCCCCGCCCAGGCAGCCGAGCAGGATCCCCACCAGCACGGCCAGGCCATATCCCGCCAGCTCGGCCGCGCTCATTGCGGACGGGGCAACCGCTCGAGCGCGCCCGCAAGCACCTCCAGCTCGTAGGGCTTTTCGAGGACCGCGGCCCCGGTCCGCTGGAGAAAGCCGCGCACATCCTCGGAGGTGAGGTCCCCCGAGACCAGGACCAGCCGTTGACGCAGTTCGGGCGCCTCCGCAACGACCCGCTCGTAGAGCGCCATCCCCGACACCCCCGGCAGTCTGAGGTCGCACACGATCGCGTCGTAGATACAGGGGCCTCCCTCGGGCAGCATGCCCGCGAGGGCCGCGCGGCCGTCGCCGGCCTCGGTCACTTCCCACCCAAGCCGCTCGAGAAACCGGCGGACCGCCTGTCGCACGGTGACCTCATCCTCGACCAGGAGGAGCCGCCTGGCGGCGGAGACCTGTTGGCGGCGGGGGGGCAACTCGTCGGCCGCAACCTCGCGGTCGCGCCAGCGGCGGTCCTCGAACGGCATGACGACAACGAACCGAGCGCCTCCCCCATCCGACGATGGCATGTTCTCGGCGGTGAGGATCCCGCGGTGCCGGCGCACGATTTCCTGCACGATGGTCAGACCAAGCCCGGTGCCCTCTCCGGCGGGCTTCGTGGTATAGAACGGCTCGAAGATCCGGGGCAGGACGTCGGATGGGATCCCGGGACCGGTGTCCCGCACGACGAACTCGAGCAGTCGCCCGCGCGCCCTGGCGGCAAGCGAGACCAGGCCGCCACGTGGCGTGGCCTGGACCGCATTCTGGAGCAGGTTGGTGAGTACCTGCTCCAGCTCAGGCTCCTCACCCTGAACGACGGGCAGGTCCCCGGCCACCACCTGCTCGAACTTCACCCCGCGCACCCTCGCCTCCCGGTCCACCACGGCGCCGACGCGGACGATCAGGGCGGCCACGTCCACCGTGCGCTTGGCGGGCGCGGAGGGCACCCCGCGCACCGTGTCCAGAACACCGCTGAGAATCAGGCGGCTGCGTTTCGCCTGGTGGCGAATGACCAGGAGGGCTTCGCGTTGCTCCAGATTGGGTTCCGCGCGAAGCAGGTCCTCCGCGAAGGCCAGGATGGCGGTCAGCGGGTTGCGCAGTTCGTGGGCCACTTTGGCGAGGCGGCCACCGGCCTCCGCCAGGCGACGGGTCTGCTCATCCGCCGGATCCTGGCCGTCGGCCCGCCCCGACGCCGCGCGGCGGCGTGCGGCCCAGACGGCGCCCAGCAAGGCGCCAAGGAGAAGTCCCGCGATTCCGGCGAGCAGGGCGGCCATGATGACCCGCAGACTAGAAGGCCACCTCGCGCTCCGCCACGCCGCCCCGGGTGCTCAGCAGGCGCAGCGTCACTTTGCGACCGGGTCCGGCATCGCCCGCCTTCACGCGGAGGGTGACGCTGCGCGTCTCGTTCCCGCCGAGCCAGAATTCCTGGGTACGGCTTACCACCCGGGTTCCCGTCCCACCGGGCTGGGCCGTGAGCCGGTCTGGACGAACGATCTTGACGCGCTTGGCCTGCTCCAGGGCGGTCGGAAGGCGGCCCGTGTTGCGCACGGTGACACGGATCTCGTGGGTCGCGGAATCGGCGGAGGGGCGCACCGTGCGCACCTGGGCGTCCGCGATCTCCACCCTGGGCAGGGACTTCGCCATGTAGAGGTTGAACATCGCCTGGTTGCGCGCCCACTGCTCCAGCACCTCGGGCGGCCCGTTTTGGCTGTAGAACTTGGGATCGAATCCGCCGATCTCCACCTCGCCCAGGGTAGGGTGATGGAACGCGGTCCAGGGTTTGAAGCACTTGCCGGCGAAGTTCTCGTCGCAGTAGCGGAGCACCTCCCACTGCTCGATGGCGCCGTCCCCGTCGTAGTCGCGCTCGCGGCCCCCGTTCCATAGCTCGTCGCCGTACCAGACCGCGCCGAAGTAGAAGTAGCCGAAGTCGGGACCGTGTCCAAACAGCGGATTGGGCTGGGTGGAGTCGCCGGTGAACGGGTTGATCGGCGTGCGGGTGGCATAGGTGCGATAGACGTCGCCCGCCCAGGGATACTTGGTGTAGGAGAGCCCCACCGAATCCATGTGGCGGTAGATCCCGAGATCGGCGGGATACATGCACTCGGTCTCTTCGCAGGTGGACGGACCGCGCAGGTGCATCGGCACCGAGGTATCCATCGAGTTGGCCACGCCGACGTTGGGGTGGGTCAGCATCCAGAGCACCACGGCGCGGGTTTCGGGCTCCGAGAGCGGATGCTCGCCGGCGCCCAGCTGGGTAAAGCCGCGGCCGGTCGCGTCGCGGCCCGGTTCGGGGCGCCAGTTCGCGGGATAGTTCCGGTGCAGGTCCAGGCCGCCGATCCCATCCTCGTTGATGCGGCCATCCAGGTCATTGTCGATCCCCTCGCTCATTACGTTGTAGTCCCCGTCGCCGTCGCGGGCCCGGGTCAGCAGCCTGCCCGAGGGATCCCGTGGGTCGCGCTTGAACTGCCCCTTCCCCATCTCCACCTTCTGGCGCATCTGGCGGATGTGGCCGTCGCCGTCCAGATCCTCTCCGGGGTCCTCGTCGAGCAGGCCGTCGCGGTCGGCGTCGTGCGGCCGGACCGAGCTGCGGTTGGCCTGCGCGGTGTGGCGGTACATGTCGGAGCCGTCCGGGTTGTTGAGCGGCCGGACGTAGAGCGCTTTTTCATCGAGCAGTCTGGTGAGCTCGGCGTCCTTCCCGTACCGCTCGAGCACGTGCCACGCGAGGTAGAAGACCGACTCGGTGGAGGTGATTTCGCCCGAGTGGCGTCCGCCCTCGAAGAAGGCCGCGGGTTTGTCGCTGTCGCTCCCGGTCCGCTTGTTGGTAATGGTCATCTGCCAGATGGAGCGGCCCCCGAAGCTCTGCCCGACCTCATAGAGGTCGACCAGGTCGGGATATTGCTCGGCCCACCTCCGCATCCACATCTCGATCTCGGCGGACGTGTGATAGTGCTGGAAGTCCATCTGCCCGGGGACCTTGGGGCGGGTTTCCGCGTAGTCGACGCGGGGAAAGACGCTGGGCCCGTGTCGCTGGCCGGGGACGACAAAGACCTTGGTGCTGTCGGGCTGGCGGGACTGCGCCGCCAGGGAAAGCGGACCGAGGGCCAGGAGCGGGAGCAGGGTCGCGAGGCGGCGGACCCAGGCGAGGTCGAAACAAAGCATCATGGACGTCCGGAAGGGGGCCCCTCAACGTAGCGCGGCTGGGAGCGTCGGGACAGGCTGCCGGAGCGCCCTTGCCTGCCGCGGGCCCGGACATAGCGGCGGCCGGCGCGCAGGGCCGCGCCTATCTTCACTGGTAACGAAGCAGGGGACTGAGCGGATGAGACGAACGCGCTGCCTTGTTCGGACCGTTGCGGGACTTGCGATGGTCGCGCTCGGTCCCGTCGAGCCGGTCCGGGCCCAGGACAAGGTCCAGCTCGTGTCGGTTCCGGCCCGGCCCACCGAAGGGAGTTTCGTGCAACTCGGGCTCCGCCCGGGGGCGGACGTCATCGCCGCCGAAGGACTCCTCGCGGGAGAGCGGGTCGTCTTCGAGCGGGATTCGGCCGGGGTGTGGCACGCTCTGGCGGCCGTGCCGCTCGGCACCAGCGGCCAGGTCGCGCTGGCGCTCGAGCTGAGGACCCGCGATGGGTCGGTCCGAGCGGACCGGGTCCCCCTCACCGTGAACGAGGGAACCTTCGAGACCGATCATCTGACCGTGGCCCCCCGCTTCACGGCCCCTCCGGATTCCGCCCTCGCGGCCCGGATCGCCGCCGAGCTGGAGCGCGCAATGGAGGTTTCGCGCCGGTCGCGGGAGACCCCGCGCTTGTGGAGCGGCCCCTTCGCCCGGCCCAGGCCGTCCCGCGTGACCAGCGCCTTCGGTCGAGGGCGGGAGTTCAACGGCCAGATTCAGAGCCGGCACCTGGGGGTGGACCTGGCCGGAGCCGCCGGGGCGGTCGTCAGGGCCGCGAATCGCGGCATGGTGGCCCTGGTCGCCGACACATACTACGGCGGCAATGTCGTGTACCTCGATCACGGCCGCGGGCTGGTGACCGCCTATCTCCACCTGAGCGCCACCTTGGTGGCCCAGGGCGATACGGTCGCAAAGGGGATGCCGATCGGCCGGGTGGGGGCGACTGGACGGGTGACCGGCCCGCACCTCCACTGGATCGCGCGCTACGGCATCCTCACCGTCGACCCGCTCAGCCTGGAGAGGCTGGAGCTCGCCGCGTTCGGCCCTCCGGAGTACTGAGCGCGGGCCGCGGCACCGGTAGCGCGACGTCCCGGGCAGCGGGGCGCTCAGTCGGCCGGTAGATAGATCCGGCCCCCCAACTCACGAAACTCCTCCGCCTTCTGCTGCAGGCCCCGCTGCCGGTCGGCTTCGGCCGCCGCCGCGCCCCTGATTTCCTGGCTGATCTGCATCGAGCAGAACTTGGGACCGCACATCGAGCAGAAATGCGCCAGCTTGGCCCCCTCGGCGGGAAGGGTCTCGTCGTGGAAGGCGCGCGCGGTCACCGGGTCGAGCGAAAGGTTGAACTGGTCCTCCCAACGGAATTCGAAGCGCGCCTTGCTGAGCGCGTCGTCCCAGGCGCGGGCGCGGGGGTGCCCCTTGGCCAGGTCCGCCGCGTGGGCCGCGATCTTGTAGGCGATCACGCCCGCCTTCACATCGTCGCGGTCGGGCAGGCCCAAGTGCTCCTTGGGCGTGACGTAACAGAGCAGTGCCGTGCCGTACCAGCCGATCATCGCCGCGCCGATGGCGCTGGTGATGTGGTCGTAGCCCGGGGCGATGTCCGTCGTGAGCGGCCCCAGAGTGTAGAACGGCGCCTCGTCGCACCAGGCCAGTTGTTTCTCCATGTTTTCCCTGATCATGTGCATCGGGATGTGGCCCGGCCCTTCGTTCATCACCTGCACGTCGTACTCCCAGGCAATCCGGGTCAACTCGCCCTGGGTCTTGAGCTCGGCGAACTGCGCCTGGTCGTTGGCGTCGGCGATCGATCCCGGCCGGAGTCCGTCGCCCAGGGAGTAGCTCACATCGTACGCGGCCATGATCTCGCAGAGCTCGCGGAAGCGGGTGTACAGAAAGCTCTGCTTGTGGTGCGCCAGGCACCACTTGGCGATGATCGAGCCGCCGCGGCTCACGATGCCGGTCACCCGGTCGGCGGTGAGCGGGATGTATTCCAGCAGCACGCCGGCGTGCACGGTGAAGTAATCGACGCCCTGCTCCGCCTGCTCGATCACCGTGTCGCGGTAGACCTCCCAGGTCAGGTCCTCGGCCACGCCGCCCACCTTCTCCAGCGCCTGGTAGATCGGAACGGTGCCGATCGGGACCGGCGAGTTGCGGAGGATCCACTGGCGGGTCTCGTGAATCTGCCGTCCCGTGGAGAGATCCATGACCGTGTCGGCGCCCCAGAGCGTGGCCCAGCGCAGCTTTTCCACCTCGTCGTCGATGCTGGAGGAGACGATCGAGTTGCCGATGTTGGCGTTGATCTTCACGTGGAAGTTGCGCCCGATGATCATCGGCTCCAGTTCGGGGTGGTTGATGTTGGCCGGGATGATGGCGCGGCCCCGCGCCACCTCGCTCCGCACCAGCTCGGGCTCCAGCCCCTCGCGCAGCGCGACGAATTCCATCTCCGGCGTGACCACGCCGCGGCGGGCGTAGTGCAGCTGGGTGACCGCCCCGTTGCCCCGCAGCACGCGGCGGCGCAGGCCCTCGAGCATGGGGAAGCCCAGGGCCTGGTCGCGATCGGCCAGCTCGGACACGGCGCGTTCCAGAATCCAGGCCTGGCGGAGGGCCGGCAGCCCCAGGCGCGCGTCATGTCCAGGCGGTCCGCTGGTGTCGTAGACCCGGAGCGGCGGCTCGCCGCCGGAGAGCCCGATCTCGCGCACGGGAGCCCGGACGCCGTGGCGTCCCTGGAGGTAGACCTTGCGGCTGTTGGGAAACGCCTGGCCGTAGTCCGTGAGCGGTGCTGTGGCCGAGTGTGGGTGGCGTGTGGCGGTCATTGGACTGCTCCTCCGTGGGAGGAAGGCGAAGGAGCAGGTCTGCCGCGCTCCCTTCGCCGGTATGAGCCGGATCAGGTTCCAAGGGACTCTCTCAATCCCGGCACTCCGGGATACCCCTGGCGGTCAGGTCAAGGTTAATGCGGTGATATCGAGGTCGGCAAACCGGGACCTCAGAGGGGACCGCGAATTGGGGTCGGGCGTGAGGCGGAGATTACGAACTCGTGAGCTAAGCGCTTGAATCATTACGACTTGGAGAGACAAAACTGCGGTCCGATCACCGCAATCCCTGGCGTCGGACTCGGTGGATTCGATGCGAACGCGCCACAGAGTCAGCGGAGTTCTCCCGGCTCAGGTGGGCTGCGGGTGAGGGCCAGGTCCGTGAGCGGCTTGGACTTGACCCCCATCCTCGTGGCGGCCCCTCGCGGGCTTGTCCGACTCTTGCCGAAGGGAGGGGCACTTCCGAGAAATGGCACCCCGGTCGCGAGGCCGGTCCGCAAAGCCTGAAGCGTCCCCCGACGCCGTTCGGCTGCCGAGGAAAAGCCGGGTTCAGCGAACTGGTCGCCGCCGGCACAGAAGATCACACCACTCCTACGGAGGCCGACTTTGAAGACACGTGCGTTCTTTCCAGCATTCGCTCTTGGACTGTTGCTCGCGGGGTGCTCTGAGAACTCGGGGATCATTGCGCCCGATTCCCCAAACTTGGAGTTAGTCGACGTTGGGAAGCGTATCGCTCAGGACGACATCAACTCCTGGGTGTTCGGGAGCTTCGTCGTGACCCTCCAGGGTGGCGAGCCGACCCTGCGGATCCTCGGTGCGGATGGGCAGTCGGAGCCGGCAAATTTCCCTGGGATCGGCGTGTTCTACGGCGGCCACTGCATCTACGGCACCTGGTACAACCCGAAGGGCAAGAGGACGTCAGGCTCGATGGATCGCCCACACCCGCACTGCGTGGAGGTGTCCGCGGGTGGCGAGTCGGTTCGTGTCATCCTCGAGCCGATCTCGTCAAAGCACCAGACACCCGGGACGTCGGGCAACGAGCACCTCTTCCTAGGTGGGGACGAGAGTTGCACGACCGAAGACAATCTTAAGGTGCAGTTTGTCCGAGCGGGGCCGTCGGGCAGCGGCTACCCCAACAGCCAAACCTCCGGTTGCGGCGAGGTGGTCGCCTGGGCGATCGACGAGAGCACCATCTGGACCACGAGAGCCCGGATCGGGACCCTGGCGATCGATCTGACCCAGTTCGACACGGACAAGGGCATCGCGTCGTCGACGAATCTCTTCGACACCGACTGCGGCGGCGTGACGAGCCTCAACGGACTCACTGTCACCGGGTGTCTGAGCAAGCAGATCGACGCGACCTACACCCCTCCATCCGGACTTCCCCAGGTCGTGAGCGGGATCCTCTATTGGGAGATCTCGGCACGAGCGAACAAGACCTGGTATAACGAGAACTAGACGGACCGACGGCCAACGCGAGAGGGGTCGGGCGAGACCGAACCCCTCTTGCGCGTTGGGACGCGGGCTTGCGAAGCGCCCGGGAGGCCCCAGGTCTCCCGGGCGCTTCGCCGTTCCGATTGAAACCCGAAACGGTCCGGCTTGCGGGATCGTCGTTCGAGGGTTTGCATTGCGGAGCATTTCACGACGTCCGGGCCCCCGTCACGCCAAGGAGACCTTAATGTCCCGTGGGAGCCGGTTGTGCCGCCGCACGGTGTCCACCCTCCTGCTGACTCTCGCCGCGACACCCCTGGCGGCCCAGCAGGCCGTCGGCCAGGGCCTCATGGACAGGGTCGACGGCGCCGCCGGTTGGCTGGTCGCCAAGATCGGCGCGGTGTTCTTCTGGGACGTCATGTTCTGGGACCCCGACCACGCCCTGCCCCTGGTCGTCCTCTGGCTGGTCGCGGGCGCCGTTTTCTTCACCTTCCGGATGGCCTTCATCAACCTGCGCGGCTTTCGCCACGCGCTGGCCGTCACCCGCGGACGCTTCAGCAACCCCGCGGACGAAGGCGAAGTCAGCCATTTCCAGGCCCTGACCACCGCGCTCTCCGCCACGGTCGGGCTCGGCAATATCGCGGGTGTGGCAATCGCCATCTCGGTCGGGGGACCGGGCGCCACGTTCTGGATGATCGTCGCCGGCCTGCTGGGCATGACCTCCAAGTTCACCGAGGTCACGCTGGGGCAGCTGTACCGCGAAGTGCGGTCCGACGGGAAGCTGATGGGCGGCGGCATGCAGTACCTCTCCAAGGGCCTGGCCGAGATGGGCTGGGCGCGGCTGGGCAAGATCCTGGCCGTCACCTTTGCCATCCTGTGCGTCGGCGCGTCGTTTGGCGGCGGCAACGCGTTCCAGGTCAACCAGTCGCTCAACGCTGTTTCCGAAACCTTTCCCTTCCTGCGGGAGATGCCCTGGCTCTATGGGATCGGCATGGCCCTGCTGGTCGGAGTGGTCATCATCGGCGGTATTCGGCGCATCGCCGACGTGGCGGACAAGATCGTGCCCTTGATGGCGGTCATCTATGTCCTGGCCGCCCTCGCCGTGCTGGTCGTCAACGCCGGGCTCATTCCGTGGGCCTTCGGGGAGATCGTCCGGGGCGCGTTCACCCCCGAGGCGGGATACGGTGGCTTCATCGGGGTCCTGGTGACCGGGTTCCGGCGAGCCGCCTTCTCCAACGAGGCGGGGTCGGGCTCCGCCGCCATCGCGCACTCCGCGGCGCGGACGCCGTACGCCGTCCGCGAGGGAATCGTGGCGCTGCTGGAGCCGTTCATCGACACGGTCGTGATCTGCACGATGACCGCGCTGGTCATCGTGATCACGGGCGCCTACAACAACCCGGACTACGAGACGCTGCGCGCCGCGGCCAACGGGGCCGGCCTGACCTCCCGCGCCATGGGCGAGCACTTCGCGTTCTTTCCCTACGTGCTATCCGTGGCGGTGCTGCTATTCGCCTATTCCACCATGATCTCCTGGTCGTATTACGGCGAGCGTTGCTGGGCCTGGATGTTCGGCGACCGCAGCTCCAGGATCTTCCAGGTCCTCTTCATCGTCGTCGTCTTCCTCGGGTCCATCATCACGTCCCAGAACGTCCTCGACTTCGGCGACCTGATGATTCTCGGCATGGCGTTCCCCAATCTGCTCGGCGTGTTCCTGCTGAGCGGGAAGGTCAGGCGGACGCTGGATGACTACTGGGGGAAGTACCGGAAGGGGGAGTTCCCGACCTACAAGTAGGAGGCGCGGGATGTCGCGTGCGTTTGTCAACGAGGACGCCGGCGGCCCGGAGCCCCGCCGGCGTTACCCCCTGCCGCCTCGCGACGATCCCGGCTGGGCGGCCGCGGCCGCCCAGGCCCTGCTGCACGGTGCCAACCTGGGCGATTCGATGGGCGCCGAGGAAGCCACCGGAATCCGCTTCGGCGATCCCAGCCTGATCCCGCAGGTCCGCGACCTGCTGGACCAGGCCCGCCGCGCCGGGGACGATCGGATGGAGCAACTCTGCGAGCGCTACCTGCGCCGGGCCGGCGCCGATCCCGTGCAATCCGGGGACTAGAACGTGAAGTCGATCCCCGCCGTCCACATGACGTAGGGCTGCAGCCCGCCGCGCCGGACCGGCACCAGGGCGTTGACCAGCAGCGTCGGCCCGCCCGAGACCCGGAACTTGAAGCCGAGCGACGTCTGCACCCGATGGTCCCGCGTCTCCGGAATGTTGGTCGGTTCCACGGTGCGGGTGAACGGGAACTCGAAGTGTACGGTCCCCGGGAGGGGGTTCTCGTTCTCGCCGATCTGCCATTCGGAGATGACGTCTACCGCCAGGGTCGCCCAGTCGCTGAGCGGCTGGTCGAATCCGCCGGTTACCAGAAGCGCATCGTTGCGCGCCTCCCCCGCCCGAAGCAGGTAGCCTGCGTTGAGGTGGGGCGAGAAGGTCCCGAACTGGGCGGAGCCCAAGGCGTAGCCCCGCAGCGCAAGCGCGCCGGCGCCGGTGAAGTTCTCCTCGTTGCCGGTGGGAAGCCGCGCGTCACCCAACAGCGCGAAGGCATAGCGCTCGCCGGAGTGGAGGTTGGCCTTCACCCGAAGGGCGATGTCCCCGATACCGGTCGAGGACCCGAATGTCGCGGCGTTGGCGCGGAGCCCCGGCGTCTCGGAGGTTCCCGTAAAGAAATGCACCGCGGTCGACCCGAAGGGGAGGACCTCCGCCTGGCTCCGGCCCTGGAGGCTGGTGTGCACCAGCGGCACCGCCAGGCTCACATCGACCGCGTCGGTCAGGCCGTAGGTCACGAAGGCGCTCACCACCGTCAGATCGACAAACAACTCCAGGTTCATCCGGAGTACGTCGTTCTCCAGCAGAGGATCGCCCAGCCCCGGAGTCCCCACGTCCTGGTGGGTGAAGTTGAGCAGCAGCCCGTCCAGCGGCACGCCCCGCAGGGTCTTGAGCGGCGCCCGGGCGACGTGCGCGCCGACAAAGACCCGCCCCCTCCCCATGGTCTGCGCGCGCTCGGCGAAGATGGGCCCCAGGGATTCCGACGTCTTCACCGGCAGTCCCCCGACAAAGCGGTAGGTCTCGCCGCTGGCGCTCGCCGTGATCGGTACGCTCGCGACGTTGGCCGCGATGGCGTCGGTGAGGAATCCGATCACCGCCGCGTTGCCGGCGATCAGGTCCGGGATGAAATGGTCACCGTGGCCGTTGGCCACGCTGACCGATCCGTCCAGACAGAGCGGGCGGCCGCAGCTGCCGAAGGTGAAGAGATCCTGGAGCCGATCCCGCAGATGCTGCGCGGCGACCGGGCCGGGCCGCACCAGGGCAAGGAGGCAGAGCAACAGCAGCCGTCGAGCCATTTGGCTCCTCAAGAGGCGGGCGCGCGGCCGTTCCGGCTGCGCGCCCTCAGTTGACCAGTGCCGTAAATCGCCAGCCGTCGGATCCCCGCACCAGTCGGGCGCGGAGATTCACCCGTTGCTCCGAAGCGCCGCTGCGCGTGGTACGGACCAGAGTGGTCCCCTCCAGGCGCAGGGTCGCCGCTTCACCGCTGACCACCAGATCCCGGATGCTCCAGCGGGTGTCCATCGTCCCGCCTTCGCGGTAGAACGCCTCCAGCCCCTGCCGCTGGTCGGCGGGCATGGCGGGGAAGAGCCGGACGGCGTCGGCCAGCCGGCCCGTCTCCAGGGCCCGGGCGTAGGCCGCCACCGTCGCCTCGACGGCGGCACGCGCGTCCGCGGCCCGGGCGACCGACTCCGCCGCCGCGCTTACCGCAGGGGGTGGCGGCGGTGGCGGCGGAGGTGCCGGGGCGACCACCGGTGGGGGAGCCACCCGCGAAACCGTATCGACCGGCGCCGAGGGCGGAGCGGCGGGGGGGGGCGGCGGCGGCGCGGTTGCTGGGCGCGCCGCCTCTCCCGGAGTGGGCTGCCGCGGGGGATTGGGCGGGTTCGCTGGACGCGGTTCCACCGGACCGCGCGCGGCCGACCCCTGACCCGCGCCGGTCAGACCGCCCGCGGTCGCCGCACCGGAGCTTCCGACGGGCGCCGCACCCGATCCTCCCTCGGGAGGGGTCGCGGTCCCGGCCGAGTCCGCTCCAACCACGAGGACCTCCCCGGCGTCCTCGGGAGGCGTCTGGGTCCGGCCGCGCAAGGCGACCATGGCCGCCGTTGCCGTCACCGCCACCCCGGCGAGAACGCCCAGGGTCACGAGCCATCCTTCCCGCTTGCGGCGGGGCGCCTCGACGGCGGGGACCGGACGTTCCCTGCTGTGGGGGATGGGACTGCTGGGGGTCCGGACCTGCGCCAGCGGCCGCCTGACCAACCCCGTGCGAGCCAGCTCGATCATCCTGGTGCGGGTGGGGTCGTCGTGGGAGAGCGTGCTGGCGCCAATCGCCGCGACAGCTTCTTCCATGCTGGGCCAGCGGTCCGCCGGATTCTTGGCCAGCATGCGCTCGACCACCCCACGCACCTGCTCCGGACAGTCGGCCCGCGCCTCGGCGAGCGGCGGCGGCTCCCGGGTGGCGTGCGCGAACATCATCCCCATGACCGTTGGCTCGGTGAACGGCGGCCTGCCGACCAGCATCTCGTAGGCCACCACGCCAAGCGAGTACTGGTCGCTGGCCCCGGTAATATCGCCTCCGGCGCATTGCTCGGGGCTCATGTAGGTGGGGGTACCCACCGCCATCCCGGTCAAGGTCAACCCATCCGCCTCGGTCACTTTGGCAATGCCGAAGTCGGTGACCACCGCCCAGCCTTCGTCATCGATCATGATGTTGCCGGGCTTGATGTCGCGATGCACCACGCCCTGGCGGTGCGCGTAGCCGAAGGCGCTCCCGACCTGGGCCAGAATCGCCTCGATCATCGGGATGGGCAGCGATCCCGACTCCTTGAGAATCGTGTCCAGCGGAGTGCCCTGCACCAGTTTCATGACGAAGAACAGCAGTCCTTCGGCCTGGCGCACCGCGTAAACCGGGATGATGTTCGGGTGGCTCAGCGCCGCGGCGGTCCGGGCTTCGCGCTTGAAGCGCTCGACCATGCCGGGTCCGTGGACCAGGGCCGGGGACATCAACTTGATCGCGACCTTGCGGTCGAGGGCCAGGTCATGCGCGAGATAGACCGAGGCCATGCCCCCTTGCCCGATTTCCCCCGCCACGTCGTACTCCCCCACGGTCGCGTGGCGCAGGTGCTCGAGCAGCTCCTCCCCGGCGAGCAGCGTCACCCGGGAATGGCGGGGTACTCCGTGTCCTTCGGTGCTCTCCTGGGGCATCGCTTTCACGCGCCTGGGCGCGAACGGGGTCTGGACCTAAGTTGCTGCACGGGAAACACTAACGCCCCGGCTCCGTCACGCAATAGCGCGGGCGGCGGCCGGGTTCTCATCCCATGTTGCGCAGTCGCCAGCCGGGCCCTGACAAGGCCGGGAACCCGGCGGCCGCGCGCGGGGTTGTGAGGAAGCGATGAGCGAAAAGGCGACGTTGGCGGGCGGCTGCTTCTGGTGTCTGGAGACCGTGTTTGAGCGGCTCCGGGGAGTGGAAGCCGTCGCCTCAGGCTACACCGGCGGGAGTGTTCCCGACCCCTCCTATCGGGCGGTGTGCGGCGGCC
>Ga0299906_10001132_pt1 | contig 23086 bp, 21 predicted proteins | sample RVTome_14_FD_200259 | JGI IMG/M metagenome (GOLD analysis project Ga0299906, IMG submission 200259) | Soil microbial communities from uranium-contaminated site in the Upper Colorado River Basin, Wyoming, United States - RVT145D125 (version 2) ...
GCCCAGGATATCTCCGGCCCAAACCCCCTCGATGCGTCCTGAGAATCAGGAGATCGTACCGTAACAGTCCTTATGTCAACGAGTTACGTAGACCAAGGGCTTGCATTGAGAGCGTTTGCACCCATTTTAATCCCCGGCGGCGGTCGGCGCCAGGAGCCGGGGGTTGAAACCCCCGGCTACCGGCTGCCGCCCTGCGGGCTAGAGAACGTTGGCGAGCGAAGCTCGCTAAGTTCGAAGGGACGAAGAGGCGGCTGCTGTTACCTCAGGGGCCGCTGCTCAGGCGGCCAGAGCCCTGCAGAGGCTGGGCTACGAGTTCGACCGTCAGGAAGGGAGTCACATGATCCTGCGCCAAGTACATCCTCTTCACAGGCGTTTGGTGGTGCCCGATCACAAGGAGCTACCCAAGGGCACGCTGCGAGCGATCATCCGACAAGCTGGCCTGTCCGTCGACGACTTCGCCGCCTTGCTCTGACCTCCTCAAAGGTGGTCCACCGTTTTTCGCGAAGTTGGTGGCCGAGATCCTGCGCTATTGGCGCCCTGGACGCAGACCTTCTAACACCCGTCGCCGTCGCCGCCGTTGTAGGGGGCGCCGGATTCAGGCGTCCCGCGAGTCAGCGACGGCGCGCTCCATCTCCGCCAGGAAATGCTCGGCAGAGCACTTCCACGTCAACCGCGCCATGCGCTCGCGGCCCTCGTCGCCGATCCTCCGACGCGCGTCCGCGCCGTCGAGGGCGCCGAGGGTGACGTCGGCGACGGCGGCGAGCTCGAGTCGGGGAACGCGGTAGGGATAGTCCGGCCACAACTCGTCGAGCGCCAGCCCGGGACCCACCAGGGCGGGGGTGCCGGCGGCGAGGGATTCGAGCGGCGGCAGGCCGTAGCCCTCGTACTCCGAGAGATAGAACGTCAGCTCCGCGCCGCGGTAGAGCGCGCCGAGCGCCTCCTCGGCGACGTAGCCGACCCGCACGATGCGCTCGCCGCAGCCGGACTCGGCGATCCAGCGGTCGAGCTCCCGCCGGCGCCGCAGGCGGTTGCCGCCCGCCAGCACCAGCCGCAGCCCCGGCCGGCGCGCCGCGACCCGCGCGAAAGCGCCGATCACCAGGTCGACGCGGCGGCGCGGCAGGATCGAGCCGAGGTAGAGCAGGTATGGAGGCTCGACGCCCACCCGCGCAAGCTGCCGCGCGTCGTCGGCCGGCTCGCCGAGGACGCGCGGGTCGATGCCGAGGGGCACGACGCCGATCTTGTGCGCCGGGAGGCTGTAGGTCGCCGCGAGCTCGCGGGCGACGGCCCCGGTGTCCGCCAGCACCCGCGACGCCCGGTGCGCCGAGCGCCGCGCCAGCAGACGCCGGCGCCAGCGTTCCTTGAGGTCGAACTCCTCGGGGAGGCGCTCGAAGGACAGGTCGTGGACGACCAGCATCGACGGTCCGCGGAAGCCTCGAGGCAAGCTGTAGGCCGGGGAGAAGAGGAAGTCGAGACCGGCGCGGCGTATCAGACGCGGCAGGCGGGTCTGCTCCCAGAGGATCGGCCGCGCGCCGGGCCGGCCGTCGAAGACGGGCACGAAGCGGTCCCCGTCCCCGTCCCAGAGAGGATGGTCGAAGGGATCGCCCTTGAAAAAGAGGTGCCACCGGTGCGGGGCGTCGTGCTCGGCGAGGCCCGAGAGCAGGCCTTCGAGGTAACGCCCGACGCCGGTGCGCTCGCCCTCCATCTCGTAGGCGAGGACGCCGACCTTCACGCCACGACCTCCACGTGCCCGGCGTCGAGGAACCAGAGCTCGAACCGTGGACGCTCGGCCAGGCCCAGGGCCTCGCCCACGGCGCGCGCGTAAACGTCGCCCTGGGGGGCATAGCGCCGCGCGTGCTCGGCGATCGTCGCGGCCGTCGGCACCAGGTCGGTCTTGAAATCCGCCACCACCAGAGCTTCCGAGGCCGGGTCGCGATACACGAGGTCGACGATCCCCGTGAGATAGCCCACGGCCTGGTCGTCGCCGGGCGGCAGGAGGACGGGCAGCTCCCGCGCCACCGCGTGCCGGCTGATGGCGAGGAATCGCGCCAACAGCGGCCCCTCGGCGAAGCGGTCGAAGAGGCGCTGCGCCCGCGCCAGGGCGTCGCCGTCGCCGTCGAAGAGCTCCACCAGCTCCGGCAGGCGTCGCCGCTGGCGCGCCAGCTCGCCCTCGGGGTCGGCCGCGAGGTCGAAGGTCTCGAGCAGGCGGTGCAGGGCCGAGCCGGCGGCCAGGGCGGCGCTTCGCCGGACTGGCTCCACCCGTTCCTCGGGAGAGGGCGAGTCGGGCGCGAAGAGCTCGGCGGCGAGCTTGGAGGCGACCTGGCGGAACGGCCGCGCCATGCGCAGCGCCGCCCGAGCGCGCTCGCGGCGCAGGCGTTCGTCCACGGAGCGCACTGCTTCCAGGCTGGGTAGCTCGAGGCCAGAGTCGGACAGGTCTGACAGGTCCGACAGGTCCGACTCGTCCGACTGAGCCTTGCGCCCCGGCAGGCGCCACAGCACGTCGCCGTCGCGGCGACGGTCGCCGCCGCTTTGCCACAGGTCCACGAGCTCGGTGGGGGAGGGGGCCGCGCCCTGGCGGTAGAGCAGCAGGTCGAGGTGGGTTGACGCGCGAGCGAGCGGCGCTCGCTCGCCGTCGAGGGGACGGCGGCCGGCGATCACCAGCCGCTCGGACGCCCGCGTCATGGCGACGTAGAGGCTGCGCACGAGCTCGGCCCGCGCCACCTCCTCGCGGCGCGTCACGAGCTCGTCGAAGCCGGCGGTGGCGGCGCCGAAGAGGCGGTACTCGACACGGCCCCCTCGGGGGGGATCGGGGGGGAGAGCACGGCCGCCGAGCTCGCCGATCTCGACGGTCACGGCGCTGCGGGTGCCGGCTTCCTTGTGCGTCTGCAAGAGGTAGACGTGGCGGAACTCGAGGCCCTTGGCCTTGTGGATGGAGGTCACCAGCACGGCGTCCGCCGCCGCTTCGGCGGGATGCGCCTCCTCGGCCTCGAATTCCTCGGCGATGCGCCGGCGCAGGCGCCGCAGCACGCGGTGGCGGTCGCCGGCCTCCTCCTCGAGCGCCGTGGCCAGCTCGGCGAAGAAGCGCTCGAGGTTGGCGAGGCGGAAGCCGCCGAGGTAGCGCGCCGCCTCGGTGGCCTCGAAGAGCGTCAGGCGCCGCAGCGCGTCCACGAAGACGTCGGCGGGCTCGCTCGCGAACGCGCGCCGCAGCCGCGACAGGCAGGCGGCGGCGTAGGCCAGGTTGTTCTCCCAGCCGGCGACGCGGTCGATCCCCGGCACCTCCCGCGGCACCTCGAGGCCGGCGACGAGGGCGCGGATCTCGGCGAGACGCTCGTCGTCGCCCTCGCCGTCGAGGGCGGCGAGCCGGCCGGGCAACCCGGCCCGCCACAGCGGCGCCAGCGCGGCGTCGGGCACGCCGACGGCGGCCGAGCGCAGGAAGGTGAGCAGCGCCAGCAGATCGGCCGGCTCGAGCACGGCGCGCACCAGGGCGGCGGCGTCGAGGATCTCGCGTCGCCGGTAATACTGGCGGTCGCGGCTCACCACGAACGGCACCGCGGCCTCGCGCAGCGCCGCCAGGTAGACCTCGAGGTCGGTCAGGCTGCGCAGCAGGATCCCGACGTCGCTCCAGGCCACGCCGGCGCGCCGCAGCTCGCGCAGGTCGGCGGCGAGGGCGCCCGCTTCGAGCTCGCTCGTCTCCTGGGCCGATCCCGCCGCCGGCCGCCGCGGATCCTCGGGGTCCGGCCGCCAGGAGACCCAATGCTCCACGGCTGGGAGCGCGGGCGTCCCGCCGGCTTCCGGAAGCGGGCGGGACGCCCGCGCTCCCAGCGAGGTCGCTCGCAGGGGCCGGAACTGAGGCTGGAGGCCGCTCTCGCGCACCATCACCGGCCCGATCACCCGCTCGACCTCGGCGAGGACCGCCGGCGTCGAGCGGAAGTTCTCGTCGAGCGTCAGCACCTCGCCCCCGGCCGCCACGACCGCCGCCACGAAGTCCTCGTAGGCGGCCAGGTCGGCGTTGCGCCAGCCGTAGATCGACTGCTTGGGATCGCCGACCACGAAGAGCCCGGGCCGCTCGCCGGCGGGACCTTCGAGAGCCAGCCGGCGGATGAGGTCGCACTGCACGCGGTCGGTGTCCTGGAACTCGTCGACGAGCAACTGGTCGGTGCGCCGGCGCAGTTGGGCCACCAGCCCGGGATGGCCGGCGGCGAGCGTCCCGGCCTCGCGCAGGAGGTCGGCGAAGCCGAGGGCGCCGCGGGCGCGCATCGCGGCCCGCACGCGCTCGAGCAGCGGCGCCACCACGCGGCGCCCGTGGGTCAGGAGCTCGGGATCGAGGCGCCCGGCGTGGCGGCGCAGGCGGTAGAGGGCGTCGGCCAGCGGCATGAGCTGGTGGCGGATGCTCGAGAGCCGCTCGCGCTCGGCCTGGTTGGCGGTGTCGCCGCGCCCCCACAGGCGCAGGTGGTCGGTGAGGTGGGGGGGCAGCGTCTCGTCGAGCCAGGCCCGGAGGTCGGCGATCTCGCAGGGCGCGGCGCCCGGACGGCGGGCGCCGCGGAGCCGCCGGCGCAGGCCGCCGAGCCGGTCGAGCAGGGCGGCGGCGTTGCGGGCGCGCGAGCGGTCCATGCGGCGCACCTCGAGCAGCGTCAGCAGACGGTTGACGGCGTCCCACAGCCGCTCCACGAGCTCGCCGCGGCGCGCGGGCGAGAGCGGATCGCCGGCGAGCGCCGCGCCCGTCCAGCCGGCGGCGGCCAGCTCGCTCACGGCGGCGGCGATCTCCACCGGCCCCCGGCCGCGGGCCGACAGCGCCAGGAAGTCGGGATCGCCAGGGTCGCCGTAGGCGTCGGCCAGCGCGGCCTCCACCGTCTCCTCCACGACCTCGCGCAGCACGCCGCCATCGGCGTCGACGGTGAAGTGGGGGTGGACGCCGGCCTCGAAAGGGTGCTCGGCGAGGAGCTTGCGGCAGAAGGAGTGGATGGTGCGCACCTGGAGGTGGTCGGCGGCGCCGAGCAGGGCGGCGGCGCGGCGGCGGACCGTGTCGGAGCCGTAGGACGAGGACGGATGGTCGAGCACCGTGAGGCCCGCCGGACGGCTGGCGAGCTCGACCTGGGCGAGCCCCGCCACCACCCGCTCGGCCATCTCGGCCGCCGCGGCCTCGGTGAAGGTGATCGCCACCACGCCGCCGAGGGTGGCGGCGGCCACGCGGTCCTCCTCGCCGCGGCCGCCCTCCTCGACGCTCGCCGGACGCCCGCGCAGGCGTTCGGCGGCCCGCGTCCACCCCGGCCCCAGCGACCAGGCGAGCACGCGGGCGACCAGGGTGGCGGTCTTGCCGGTGCCGGCGCCGGCCTCGACCACCAACGGCCGCGAGAACTCGCGTTGCGCTTCGAGGCGGGCGTGGTGGTCGCTCACGGACCCTCACCAGGTGATCGAATAGGCGCAGGAATTCGCCCCCAGCTTCTTGCACGGCGCGTTGTCGTGATGGACCACGTCGAGGTAGGGGTTGGCCGGCTCGAAGCGCCGCGTCAGCGCGTCGAGCAGACCGCGGTCGAAGTCGCAGGGATAGGGGTTGAGCGTGTGCATCTGCCCGCTCCGGTTGCCCGTCTTCATGAAGGTGTAATGGCCCGCCTCGCCGCCGCGATGGGTGCCGCGGTAGGCCTCGTCGAGCGCGAAGAGCGCCTTTTCGAGGGTGTCGATCTGCGGCGAGATCGGCGCCGACAGCGGGATCTGCCGCGCCAGCAGGAAGAGCGTGTTGGGGCCGATCTGCTCGACGATGGTCTTGAACGAGTCGAGCCAGGCCTGCTGCGAGTACCACTGCCCGGAGCGCGGGCTGACGATGCCGTGGTCCTTGAGGATGCCCTCGGCGAGGCTCTTGAAAGCGCCCATGACCTCGACGAACGACAGCACGACGTCGCCCAGCACCTCGACGTCGGGCGCGAATGCCTTGTATTGTGCCATTCCCTGTCTCCCGTCCCGGCTGTGTTGTCTGGGGCGGGACTTTACCACGGCAAGGCCAGGCTGCATGTGTGAATCGGTCCTGACCGTTCCCTGGGTTCTCGGCTCGTGGCTGTGCTCCCTGGTCGTCTTCTGCGGTCTCGGTCTCCAGGTCCGCCGCGGCTTCGGCCTCGGCACGGTCACGGCGGCTGACGTCCTCGACGCCTTCTGGGTCGGCTGGGCCGCCGCGATCGCGATCCTCCAGGTCTGGCACCTGGCGCTGCCCGTCGACGCCAGGGCGCCGGCGGTGATCACGGCGCTGGGGCTCCTCGGGTGGGCGGGCGAGCGCGCCGCCCTGCGCCCGTTGCTGGCGCGGGCCTGGGAGCGCAAGGGTCCGGTGGCGGCGTGGCTCGCCCTGGGCGCGCTCCTGGCGGCCGCGGCCCTCGGCCCGATCCGGCACTACGACACCGGCCTCTACCTGCTTCCCACCCTGGGGTGGATCGAGGCGCACCCGATCGTGCCCGGGCTCGGCAACCTGCACGGCCGGCTCGCCTACAACAGCGCCTTCCTGCTCTACGCGGCCCTCTTCGACGCGGGTCCCTGGGCCGGGATCTCGCATCACCTCGCCAACGGACTGCTGATCTTCGCCCTCCTCGCGCAGGTCGTCGCCGGCGCCTGGCGTTGCCTGCGGCGGCGGCGCGCGGCGCGCACGCACGACTTCTTCGGCTTCCTGCTCGCCGGACCGGTCGTGGCCCTCGTTCTGGGCGGCACGCTGCCGAGTCTGTCGACCGACCTGCCGGCCGCGGCGCTCAGCTTCGTGATCGCGTGGCGTTTCCTCCGGCTCCTGACCAGCGAGGGCCGCGAGCGCCGCTTCGAGCTCTTCGCCCTCGCCCTGCTGGCGGCGGCCGGCATGGCGGTCAAGCTGAGCCTCGCCGTCTTCGCCGCCCTGGCGCCGGTGATCGCCGTGGCGGTGACCGCGGTGAAGGCGCGCCGGGAGCGGGACGGCCACTTCGGGCTGGCCGGGACCGTGCTGCCGATGGCGGCGGGCGCCGCCGCGATCCTCGGGCCGTGGGCGGTCCGCTGCGTCTTGCTGACGGGCTACGCCGTCTTTCCCGGCGGCCTGATCGCGTTTCCCGTGGCCTGGCGGATCCCGCGCGGCATGGTGCTCGACGAGAGCAACTGGATCTACAGCCGGGCGCGCAGCACCACCGCCCACTGGGGCGACACCCTGGGCTCCTGGGACTGGCTCGACGTCTGGCTGCGGGACCTGCCGCCGAGCGTCACCCAGCCGGTCCTGGTCCTGGCGCTGGCGCTCGGCGCCGGGATCGTCCGCCGGCTGCGCCGGGGAGCCCTGGCGGTGCCGCGGCGGGCCTGGCTCTTCCTCGTTCCCCCCATCCTGGCCCTCGGCGGGTGGTTCCTCACCGCGCCGGCGCCGCGGTTCGCGGCGCCGCTGGTCACCGTCCTCGCCGCCGGCGCCACCTGCCTGATCTTCCCGGCCGGCGCCCGCCACGCCGCGGCGATCGGCGGGATCTTCGCGCTCGTCATCGTGCTGCCGGCGATCCGGAGCCCGGGCGAGGAGGCCGACGACGGGCTTTATTGCGAGTTTCCGCGGATCGCCTACCGGACGCGGACCGCGGAAAGCGGTCTCGTGACCTACGCGCCGCCGGGCGAGGACATCCAATGCTGGGAGGCGCCGCGGCCCTGCAGCCCCTACTTCAAGCCGCAACTGCGGCTGCGCGCGAGCGCGGACCTCGGCCGCGGCTTCTATCTCACGCAGCGGCGCTTCCAGCTCGCGTACCATGAGGACACCCGTCTGCCTCCCGGCTTCCGGCTCTCGCCCGACCTCGGCGTCAACCTCGGCTCCGGCTGGCGCCCGCGCGGCAACGGCGCAGACCTCCCCACCGTGACCAACGTCGGCAAACTCTTCGTCTATGCCGAGCGGGCGACGACCGCGCGGCTGCGGGCCGAGGTGCGGCGGATCACGCGCAACCGCGACGCCGTGGCGAGCGGACGGCTGCGCGTCGTCCTCGCCGGCCAGCCGGTCCTCGCCAGGGAGATCCGCGGCGGCGACCTCGTCGAGCTCGAGCTCGCCCTGCGCCGCGGCTTCAACGCCGTCTTCCTCGAGGTCGCGGCCGAAGACCCGCAGATGCGGCCGCCGGACGACCTCGCCGGCCTTACCTGGGTCCGGGTCGTCTTCGCCGAGGTCGAGATCACCGGCGGCTAGCGGCGCAGGCCGAGCGAGAGGTAGACGAGCGGCCGCAGGATGCTCCACCAGCCGACGATGGGCTTCATCTTGGTGATGCCCAGCCGCCTCGGCGGATAGATCTTGTGGACCGGGACCTCGCGGCAGGCGTAGCCCAGGGTCAGGGCCTTGTAGAGCAGGTAGGGCTCGAGCTCGTAGCGGTCGAGCCAGCCCTGGTCGAGGTCGACGCGCGGATCGTCGAAGAAGCTCATGCGGATGGCGCGGAAGCCGTTCGTCGACTCGGTGATCCGGCGCCGCGTGAGCAGCGAGGTCAGGCGGGCGTGGAGGCGCGTGCTCCAGACCCGGTAGCCGGGCATGTCGCCGCCGTAGCCGCCGCCCGGCAGGAAGCGCGAGCCCTGCACGAAATCGCAGCCTTCCGCGGCGATGGGCTCGAGCAGGCGGGGGATCTCCGCGGGATCGTCCTTGTTGTTGCCGGCGACGATCACCAGCACGTCGTAGCCCTCCTGCTGGGCGACGCGGACGATCCTGCGGATGGCGTAGCCGACGCCGTGGTCGCGGCCCAAGGAGAGCACCCGGGCGCCCCCGGCCCGCGCCACCTCGGCGGTGCGGTCGGTGGAGCCGTCGTCGACGACCAGGAATTCGTCGACCACGTCCCAGGCCATGCGCTCGCAGACCGCGCCGATCTTGGCTTCCTCGTCGAGGCAGGAGGTGGCGCAGAGCACGCGCAGGCCCCGGTACATGGCGGTCCGGGATCCTATAACATCGCGCCGTGCCACGCCCTCAATCCGACCTGCCGCGACCCGTGCGTCTCGGCGTCCTCGGCGCCGGCCGCTGGGGACCGAACCTGGTGCGCACCTTCATGACCGAGCTGGGCAGCGAGGTGGTGACGGTCTGCGACCTCTCGCCGGAGCGCCGCGAGCTGATCGCCGGCCACTATCCGTCGATCGCGGTGGCGGCCGATCCCGAAGCGGTGCTCGCCGACCCGTCGCTCGACGCGGTGGTGGTCGCCACCCCGACGCAGTCCCACTACGAGCTGACCCGCCGCGCGCTGCTCGCCGGCAAGGACGTGCTGGTGGAGAAGCCGCTGTGCCGGACCGTGGCCGAGGCGGACGAGCTCCTCGACCTCGCCCGGCGCCGCGAGCGCGTGCTCTTCACCGGTCACGTCTTCCTCTACAACCAGGCCGTGGCCGAGCTCAAGCGGCGGATGCTCGACGCGGCGATGGGCGACGTCTACTACGTCCACGCCCGCCGCACCAACCTCGGCCCGATCCGCAGCGACGTCCACGCCGGCTGGGACCTCGCCGCGCACGACGTCTCCGTCTTCCTCTACCTCAAGGAGACGCTGCCGGCCGAGGTCTCGGCCGTCGGCCAGGATTACGTGCGCAGCGGCGTGCCCGACGTCGTCTTCGCCACCTTGTTCTTCGCCGACGGCACCCTCGCGCACCTCCACTGCAGTTGGCTCGATCCGCAGAAGATCCGCCTGCTGACGGTGGTCGGCCAGCACCAGATGCTCGTCTTCGACGACATGAACCTCGTCGAGCCGCTGCGGATCTACCACAAGGGCTTCGACCGCGTGCCGCCGCCCGGGGAGCTGATCGACAGCTTCGGCTCTTTCCGCGTCCAGCTCCGCGAGGGCGACGTGGTGATCCCGTCGATTTCCACCGGGGAGCCGCTGCGCCGCGAGTGCCGGGCTTTCCTGGCGGCGGTCCGCGAACGCTCCAAGCCGCTCGCCGACGGCGAGCTCGGCCGCGACGTGGTGCGCGTGCTCGCGGCACTCGACCGCTCGATGGCCGCCGGCTCCCGGCGCGTCACGGTCTGAGGCGTCAGGCGGCCGCTTCTACCGCGGCGCGCAGCGCGGCGACGACGCGCTCCTGCTGCTCGGCGGTGATCTCCGGGAACATCGGCAGCGACAGCGCCTCCCGCGACAGGCGCTCGGCGGCCGGAAAGCTGCCCGGCCCGCGGCCGAGCCGGCGGCACGCCTCCTGCAAGTGGACCGGCGTCGGATAGTGGACGCCGGTGGCGACGCCGCGCTCCGCGAGCTCGCGGCGCACCCGCTCGCGGGCGGCCACGCGGACGACGTAGAGGTGGTAGACGTGGGCCGTGCGCTCCGGCGCCGGCGGCGGCGCCTCGACGCCGGGCACCTCGGCGAGCAGCCGGTCATAGGTCTCGGCGGCCCGGCGCCGGGCCTCGTTCCAGGCGTCGAGCCGGCGCAGCTTGAGGCGCAGGATCGCGGCCTGCAGGGAGTCGAGCCGCGAGTTGACGCCGAGGGCGACGTGACGGTTCTTCTCCGCCTGCCCGTAGTTGCGCGACCGGCGCAGGCGCTCGGCGAGCTCCGCGTCGCCGGTGACCACGGCGCCGCCGTCGCCGCAGGCGCCGAGGTTCTTGGCCGGATAGAAGCTGAAGCAGCCGGCGCGCCCGAAGCTGCCGGCGCGGCGGCCCGCGCTGGCGGCGCCGTGCGCCTGGGCGGCGTCCTCCACCATCGCCAAGCCGTGGCGCCGGGCGAGCTCCGCGATCTCCGCGGGCGCCGCCAGGTGGCCGTAGAGGTGGACCGGCAGCAACACTCTGGTCCGCGCCGTGATCGCCGCCTCGGCGGCGCCGGCGTCGAGACAGCGGGTGTCGGGATCGCAGTCCACCAGCACCGGCGTCGCCCCGGTGCGCTCGACCGCGAACACGGTGGCGATGAAGGTGTTGGCGGCGGTGATCACCTCGTCTCCCGGTCCCACGCCGCAGGCCTCGAGGGAAAGGACGAGGGCGTCGAGGCCGGAGGCCACGCCCACGCAGCAGTCGACGCCGCAATAGCGGGCGAATTCCTCCTCGAAGCGCTCGAGCTCCGGTCCGAGGATGAAGGCGCCGCCGGCGAGGACCCGCCGCACGGTCTCGCCGAGCTCGGGCTCGAGCGCCGCGAGCTGGGCCCCGAGGTCGACGAACGGGACGTTCATTCGCCGGCCTCGGCGGCCTCGCCCTGGCGCAGCTCGTAGAGCCGGCCGCAGGGGCAGCGGCGGCCGGGCTCCATGGGCTCGGCGCAGGCGCACACCCAGCCGTGCTGCCGCGCCGGGTTGCCGTAGACGAGCGCGTGGTCGGGCACGTCGCGGGTCACCACCGCGCCGGCGCCGACCATCGCCCAGCGCCCCACCGTGACGCCGCAGACGATCGTCGCGTTGGCGCCCACCGAGGCGCCGGTCGCGAGCCGCGTCGGCCGCGGCTCCCGTTGGCGGCGGCTGCGCGGCAGGAAGTCGTTGGTCAGGACCGCGTCGGGACCCAGGAAGACGTGGTCCTCGAGCGTCACGCCGTTCCAGACCTTGACGCCGTTCTTGATCGTGCAGTGGTCGCCGATCACCGCGCCCGCCTCGATGAAGCAGCCCTCGCCCACGTTGCAGCCGCGGCCGACGCGGGCGTCCTCCATGACGTGGGCGAACGCCCACACGCGCGTCCCCGGGCCCACGGACCGGGACTCGCAGATCGCTTTCTCGTGGACGAAAACGTCGGTCAGCACGCCTCAGCCTCGGCGTCATTCTACCTTGAAAACTTCGGCTCCCAGCGAGTTGGGACGGACGAGACTGCGGTAGGATGTGCTCCGCGTGCAGGACGCCCCCCGTCCGCGGGAAGGACCGAGTCCACCTGAGCGAGAGCCCGACGCGCGGTTCACACGAACCTCCCGATCGCCCGAGCCAGCGGACCCCGGGCAGTGCTCCGAAGGAGGTCCGTCATGCCCGACCGTCACTTACCCGTCCGTCCCGACCTCAAGCAGCTCCGGCACCAGGCCAAGGACCTGCTGCGCGCGATCCGGCGGGGCGATCCCGCCGCGTCCGCGGAGCTGCGCCGGCACCACCCCGAAAGAGTGGATCCCGATGACGCCAAGCTCGCCGACGCGCAGCTCGCCCTCGCCCGCAGCTACGGCCTGGCGAGCTGGCCGCGGCTCGTGCTCGCCTGCCGGATGACCCGTGCGATCTGGCGCGACGACGCCGACGCCGTCCGCGAGCTGGTGCTCGGGAATCCACGGTTGCTCCACGAGGACGCGCGCGGCGTGGAGGGGAACTGGGGGCCGCCGATGTCCTATGCCGCCAACCTCGGGCGCGACCGCATCGTCGCCATGCTCCGCGGCCTCGGAGCGGAGGACCTGCAGCACGCCTTCGACCGCGCTTGTCTCCAGGGCCGACTGGACACCGCCCGTCAGCTCTACGCGATGGGCGCCCGTCCCGAGGTCGATTCGGTGATGGGACCGGCCGAAACGCAGTCCGGCGCGGGCATGGCGCTGCTGCTCGAGCTCGGCGCGGAGATCCGCGACGCGCACGGCGACCGGCTCGCGCCCGTCGCCATGGTCCTCGAGACCTACTGCCGCAATCCGCAGGGGAAGCACCAGTGCCTGGAGCTGTTCGCCGAGCACGGCGTCGACCTGCCGGACACGCCGCCGATGGCGGTCCACCGCGGACGCGTCGACCTGCTCGAAGCGCGCCTGCGCCGCGATCCCGACGTCCTCTTCCGCACCTTCTCCCACGAGGAGATCTATCCGCCTGCCTTGGGGTGCCACGACGACTGGTCCCTGGCCCTGCACGGAACCCCGCTGGCCGGCGGGACGCTGCTGCACCTGTGCGTCGACAACGACGAGATCGAGCTCGCGCGTCGGCTGCTCGAGCGCGGCGCCGACGTCAACCGGCGGGCCGCGGTGGACGCCGAGGGCTTCGGCGGCCACACGGCGCTTTTCGGATGCGTGGTGTCGCAGCCCTGGCGCGTGGGCGTGCGGCGCGACGACGCCTTCGCCCGTCTGCTCCTGGACCAGGGAGCCGATCCGAACGTCCGCGCGTCGCTGCGCAAGCGCCTGCGCTTCGTCGCCGACGAGTCGACGCACGAATACCGCGACGTGACGCCCCTGGAGTGGGGCGAGCAGTTCCATGATCAGAGCTGGGTGAGCCGGCCCGTGGTGCGGTTGATCGCGCAGCGCACCCAGGACACACAGGACCGCCCCCGCTCGACGAGCTGACGAAGGCCGTAGCGCGCCCCACCGGCTCGTCGTCCGCGGATTTGAAGCGGGCTCGAGGACCATCCCGCCAGGATCGGGTAGGTCTAATCGGTCGGAAAGGCGCGCGGCTCGAAGTCGTCGGGCACCTGCATCTCCAGGACCTCGCCGCTGATCAGCATCAAGTAGAGACCTTCCCGGATGACTTTCTTCCGGAGCTCGGGCGGTGCATCGATCGCGGCGAGGATGCCGTAGAGCCTCTTGCCGCGGTGCTCAGGAAAGTACTCGGGGAAGACCCGCAGGTGCTCGAGGATCTGCTCGATGCCATCCTGGCGCAGGTGCGTCTTGATCTCGGCGACGTAGACCTCGTTGATCTGGTTGTTGGCGTGGGCGAGAAGGTCGACCTCGATAGCATGGCCGTTGTGGTAGGCGCGGTACCGCGGCGCGATCGCGGTCATGTGGAAGCGCTCGCGCAGAGTCCGAATCAGCGACGGTTGGCACAGTGACTCGCTATAGTCGCCGAACTTGTTGGTGATGCGGCCGACCTCGCGGCGAAGCTCCTCGACTCCGCGGTCGATGCTCTGCATGAAGCGGTCGAGCTCCCGCCGCGAGCCGACGAGCTCTTCCTTGAGCTCCCGCCGCGAGGCGGCGATCTCCGCCTGGTACTCCTGTCGCGAGGCGGCGATCTCCGCCTGGTACTCCTGTCGCGAGGCGGCGATCTCCGCCTGGTACTCCTGTTGCGAGGCGGCGATCTCCGCCTGGTACTCCTGCCGCAAGGCGGTGGTCTTCTCGTCGTACTCCTGCCGCGAGGCGACGGCCTTCTCGTCGTACTCCTGCCGCGAGGCGGCGGCCTTCTCGTCGTGCTCCTGCCGCGAGGAGGCGGTCTCCGCCTGGTACTCCTGCCGCAAGGCGCGCATCTCCTCGCGGAACTCTCGCCAATTCCGGTCGCTCTCCGCCCGCATCTCGCGGATCGCCCGGCTGTTCTCCGCCACCAGCTCTTTCAGCTCTTCGTCGGTCATCTCGCCTCTCGGAGTTCGATCGTGGCGTCTGCTCGGCCATCTGCACCTCAGTATACCTCAGGTCGTCACGGGTCGCCTTCTCCCTACGTCCCACATCCGCGGTATGCTGGCGCCCGGCGTACAGGACGCCACCCGTCCGCGGGAAGGACCGAGTCCACCTGAGCGACGGCCTGACGCACGGTTCATACGAACCTCCTGACCGCCGGTGGACGCCGAGGGCTTCGGCGGCCACACGGCGCTTTTCGGATGCGTGGTGTCGCAGCCCTGGCGCGTGGGCCTGCGGCGCGACGACGCCGTCGCCCGCCTGCTCCTGGATCACGGAGCCGATCCGAACGTCCGCGCGTCGCTGCGCAAGCGTCTGCGCTTCGTCGCCGACGAGTCGACGCACGAATACCGCGACGTGACGCCCCTGGAGTGGGGCGAGGGGTTCCACGATCAAAGCTGGGTGAGCCGGCCCGTGATGCGGCTGATCGCGGAGCATCTCAGCCAGAACCGCCCACGCTCACCGAGCTGACGATGTGAGCGCTCATGGCTTCCGAGACGCCAAAACTTCACCGTCTTGATGGTGTTTGCAGGTGGTCATGGGCTCGATGATCACCGTCAAGCATTGTATTAACGGTGGTCTTGGATCGTAGGACCACCGTCAAGCATTTTTTGACGGTGATCCATGATTTCCTGACCACCGTCAAACAAAGAATGGCGGTGATAACAGGCCAAAATGATCACCGTCAAACAGACCTTTGCGATGGTCACGAGCAAGATGACCGTCGTCAAAAAACTTTTGACGGTGATCATGGACCACATCTTCATCGTCAAGAGTGTATTTGATGGTGATGACTTACCGGCGGGCGCGGCGTTCCTCGCGGACTTGGTCGCGGATGCGATGGCTGCGGCGCGAGTTGCGCCGGTTGCCGCAGCGCCGCATCGAGCACCACTTCCCGGTGCGGCTCTTCGAGGGGTCGTAGAAGGCGGCGCGGCACTCGGCGGCGGCGCAGGCCCTGAGCCGCGCCCAACTGCCGTCGACCTGCGCCAGCGCGACGATCGCGAAGATCCGTCCGAGGGCGCCGTCGACGTCGTCGGAGCCGGGCTCCAGGCGGCTCTTGCAGTCGGCGGAGAAGCGCACGACGACCGGGGAGCGCGCCGCGATGCGGTCGAGCCTCGCCGCCGCCTTCGCGGGGTCGCCGCCGTTGTTGGCGGCGAGCGCGTCGCGCAGGGCCTCGCGCGCGTCGCGCGCCCAGTCGAGGTCGGTCTGAGTGAGCTTCGTGCCCTTGGCCAGAAGCCCGTGACGGGTCAGCCACGTGGCGAGCGCTTCGGGCGTGGCGAGCTCGTCGGTCCCGTGCTCGTGGTCCGCGGTGTTGACGAGCCGCTGCACGATCCGCAGGTCGCCCGGCGCCGGATCGAGGTCCGACACCCGGGCGGGGTAGTCTCGCTTCCGTCTCATGCCGTGAGGATAGCAGCGCGCCCCCTGCTCGCGTGTAGGATGAAGCCGAAACGGACATCACGAACCGAGGATAGCGACGTACAATACGCACAGGAGGCAAGGATGGGACGCATGAGCTTCACACAAGTCCGTCAGGATCTTGCCGAGGCCCTCAACCCGGTGGCCTACTCTGGCGAGCGGGTGCTGATCCACCGCCGTGACCGGGACGTCGCCGCCCTGGTCTCGGTCGAGGACTTCGAGCTCCTGCAAGCGATCGAGGATCGCCTGGACGTCGAGGCGGCCGACCAGGCCGTCGCGGACCCGGACAACCAGGAGCGTACCGCCTGGAGCGACGTCAAGAAGGCCCTGGGGCTATCCTGAGCGTCCTTTACGATCGAGTTGCTCCCCAGCGCCCAGCGCGACTTGGCTCGTCTTGATCGGCGCGATCAGCAGCGAGTTGCCAAGGCCATCGACGCTTTGGGGCAGGATCCGCTGCCTCCAGGGGCCAAGACCTTGCAAGGCCAGAGCCTGAAGTACCGACGCATTCGGGTGGGGAGCTGCCGAGTCGTTTTCAATGACGAACTCGAGCACGCCTATGTATCGTCGGGGCCCGGCCGGGCATTCATGTCAGAGATGTCAGAGGCATCATCGGCCCACGAGAGGACCATGCTCTTGGGAATGGAGAAGCGGCGTCCCTCAAAGAATAGGATCTGATCCGTCCCCAGGCGCGAAAGGATGCGAACTCCCTCGATCCGGGCGCCGGGACTTCCCTCGATGTCTTCGACCGGGAACCCATGGCTCATGATGAGGTCGCGCCCCTTTTTGTCTAGGATGAGCGAGTACTGGGATTCGCTGTCGAACCCATAGAGCGCCATGAGTCTCGAGGAGAAGGCTGTGGCTGGCTTGCTTGCGAGGAGCTCGCCCGCGATCAGAAGGGTGAAAGCCGCCAGGAGGCTGATGCCGATGCCGGTCGTGCGATTCCTCCGGTACACGGCCGCCACGAAGAGATTGCTGGCGGCGACGACGATCGTGCAGATCAGGAGCATCCGTGAATTCGGTTCCGTTTCGCGCACTTTGGCGATCTCGTAGATGAAGAAGAGAGAAATCAGGCTGATGATGACGGAGCCCGTGAAATAGAGTACGGATTTCGTGAGGACTGATTTCTTTTCTTCAGGATTCATGTTTCCCTGTTGAAGCTTCTTGTCAAAGTTCCTCCAGACCAGAAACGCCGACGCAGGAACCAGCAAGAGAAAGGTCACGCCAAACGGCAACAGCTCGTGCACGCCGCCGAGGAAGACCGAAAAGTGGGCGAGGAGGACGACACCCAAGAAGGGCCACCCGATTCGATTCATTATGCTCCTGTAACAGGGATCGTAGCGGTCGTTGATGCGAATGCAGAGGGTGGTTCTCAGCTCCCGGTCGGAGACCATGAATTCCGACCAGATGAGCCCGGGAAAGAAAACGAGCAGGCTATAGGCCAACACGACGCCGCCACCGAGGATCGAGAGCACGCCGAGGTAGGTGAGGGCGTCGTCCCAGGTGACCTCCGGGAGGTAGCCGATCTTGGCGTAGTACATCGCCATGAGGCCACCGCCGAAGGCCAGTAGAATCAGCCACAGGAGGATGCTGAGGGTGGCGCTCTGGATGCAGGTTTCGGTCGTCGAGCTCCTTTTCATGGGGGTCTCCTTCCGCGGATAGCTCTCCCTCAAGTCTGGTAGAGTAGATCCCGGTACGGCGAGAATTGTTTAGCGCACGTGCCTGGGCCTCCGAGCCTGACGTCCTGCTCTTGGTGCGCCGTCGATCGGCGCGATCAGCGGTTGGAGGTACTCGGCGCTACTGACGGCGTTCCGCCGCGCTCGGCCACACCGCCGATGGCACCAGCACCCGTCCCTCGAAGAGCCGCCGCGACGTACGCAGCAGCGCGCTGCGACGCACCTCGACGATCCCGCCGTCCATGCCGACGTCGAGCTCGACCGAGAGCTCGCCGCTCGGGTGCTCCACGGAGACGAGCCTGGGATTGCCGTCCGGCGTCGCCGCCACCTCGGCGGCGGGAGAGCCCGCGAGCAGGCACGCGGTCGCCAGCGAAACGGCGCCGAGCACGCCGATCGCCGCGTGGCAGTCGTGCGGGATGAAGGTGCGCGAGCAGATCGAGCCGCCCGCGCGCGGCGGCGCCACCAGCGACATCTTGGGGATCACCTTGCGGGTCACGTCGCCGAGACCCATCAGCGGACCGGCACGCAAGCGGATGGCCTCGATCCGCGCCTTGAGAGACGCGTCCGCGTTGAGCTCGTCGCGGCTCTCGTAGCCCGTGCGGCCGAGAGCGTCGGCGCGCACCACCACCACCGGCATGCCGTTGTCGATGCAGGTGACGGCGACGCCCTCGATCTCGTCGCGCGCTCGGCCGGTCGGCAGCAGGGCGCCGCAGGTCCCGCCGGCGACGTCGAGGAAGTCGAGCATGACCGGCGCCGAGGTGCCGGGCACGCCGTCGATGCGCGCCGCGCCGTCGTAGGCCACCCGGCCCTCGGGCGTCCGCACCGTGGCGGCGACGAGACCGCCGGTGTTGACCATGTGAATGCGGACGACCGTCTCATCGCCGCTCGCCGGCACCAGGCCCTGCTCGATGGCGAAAGGGCCGACGCCGGCCAGGACGTTGCCGCAGGTGGGGGAGACGTCGACCACGGCTTCGGCGACGGCCACCTGCGCGAACAGGTAGTCGACGTCGGCGTCCGCGCGCGGCGACCGGGAGACCACCGCGACTTTGCTGGTCAACGGGTCGGCGCCGCCGATGCCGTCGATCTGCCGCGCGTCCGGCGAGCCCATCGCGGCGAGCAGCACGCGGTCGCGCAGCGCCGGATCCCGAGGCAGGTCGTCGGCCAGGAAGTAGGCGCCCTTGGACGTCCCGCCCCGCATCAGCACGCAGGGGATGGCCCGCTGCGCGCTCACGATCCGCTCTCGTCGTCGTCGGCCGGTCCGTCGACGTAGCGCAGCCCGAGGGCCGCCAGCTTCTCGCGCATGCCGTAGACGTCGAGCCCCAGCTCGCCGGCGGCGAGCCGCTCGCGGGTCGCCGCCTCCTTGGCCTCGCGCGCGGCACACGCCTGGACGACCTCCGCGGCCCGCTCCCGAGAGACGACGACGACCCCGTCGTCGTCGGCGACCACGGCGTCGCCCGGCCGGACGAGGGCTCCGGCGCACACCACCGGCACGTTGACGGATCCGAGCGACGCCTTCACCGTGCCCTGGGCCGAGACGGCGCGGGACCACACCGGAAAGCCCATCTCGCGCAACGCGGCGACGTCGCGGCAGCCGGCGTCGATGACCAGGCCGACGACGCCGCGGGCCTTGAGCGAGGTCGCCAGCAGCTCGCCGAACATGCCGTCGCTGTTCTCGGAGGTCGTGGCGACGACGAGCAAGTCGCCCGGCCGGCAGACCTCGACCGCGACGTGGATCATCCAGTTGTCGCCCGGCGGCGCCAGCGCGGTGACCGCCGTACCGCAGGCGCGGGCGCCGGCGTAGACGGGCCGCATGTAGGGCTTCAAGAGCCCGGTGCGTCCTTGGGCCTCGTGGACGGTCGCGACGCCGAAGCGGGTCAGCGCCTCGACCGCCTCGGGAACCGCGCGCCGGACGTTGCGGACCACGACGTTCTCGTCCGTCATGAGAGCTCGTCCGTCACCCAGGGAAAGACGCGCTGGTAGCCCTCGGCGTACTTGACGTCGCGTCCCGAGTTGCGTCTGGCCTGGACGCCGCGCTGGAGCGCGACCCGGGTGTAGTACTCCCACAGGTGCTCCTGCGCGGCCATGGTCTCGAAGGCCCTGCGCTTGACGTCCCAGACCTCGGTGACGTCGAGGAGGACCTCCGGCTTCCAGTTGCACTGCTCGGGCTGGTGCGGCTCGAAGAGGAAGACGGGCGGCGCGCCGAGGACGCCTTGCTCGGGACGGTGGCCGTGGGCCTGGGCGACGATCCGCGCCTCCTGGGCGAGACGGGTGGCGCGTGGGTGGTCGAAGTTGTAGGGGTCCTCGAGCGAGTGCGTGAGGACGATTTCGGGACGGTGCTCGCGGTAGACGTCGACCAGCCTGAAGAGCGCGTCGTCGTCGACGCGCAGGGGGTAGTCGCCCAGGTCGAAGAAGATCGGCTCGCCGCCCAGGACCTCGGCCGCCTTCTCGGCCTCCCGCCGGCGGGCCGCCTTGACCTCCGCGAGCGTCATTTCCTCCTGTTTCCACAGCTTCGCCGACTCCCCGCGCTCCCCGTAGGACAGGCAGACGATCACCACTTCGTAGCCCCGGCGCGCGTAGAGCGCGATGGCGCCGCCCGCGCGCCAGACGAAGTCCGCCGAGTGGGCGGAGATGACCAACAGCGTCTTCTTGGCCATGCCCACTCCCGCTCTCACCGGCGAAGCGTCGGGTCGTGGAGGGTGGCGTCCTGGCCGGGAGGAGCGTCGTCGATCGCCTCCTCGAGCGAGAAGGCCTCGCGCCATTCGTCGGGCGGCCGGACCTCGCCCCCGCTCCCGACCTGGTCGAGCCCCCAGTAGATTTCGAGCTGGTGGCCGTCGGGATCGCTGAACTCGACCGCCACCTGGCAGCCCGCGCGCCGCCGGCCTTCGAAATCGATCTTCACGCCGCGTGCCTTGAGGTGGTCGCGGGCGCGCAGGACCTCGTCGAGGGTCCCCACCTCGAAGGCCAGGTGATGGAGCTCGACCTTCTCGGAGTCCCCTTTCGCCGCGCCGACCAGCGCCACGCCGTGATGGTCGGGATTGCAGCGCATGAAGACCATGCCGCCCGGCATCATGGTCTCGGGGTAGACGTCCGAGATCCGGAAGCCGAGGACCTGGGTGTAGAAGGCGGCGGAGCGCTGAAGGTCTTTCACCTTCAGGACGACGTGGCCGAGCCTGGTGATGCGAAACGGCAGACCCGGCCGCGGCCGGGCGTCCTTGAACGCCTCTCTGGCCTTCCGCAGCCCTTCGGCATCGATCCTCATGGAGCTCTCCCTGGCGTCGGCGCCGTGTTCGGTGGCGGTTGCTGACCTCCGAGAGTATAGCCGCCGCGCCGACCAGGGTCCACCCGCTGATCGTGTAGTTGATCGTGTATACTGGCGCCAACTCAAAGGAGGTCGAGATGAACAGTCAACGCCGAATCCATGACGGCATCGTGGGGATCCTCGTGACCGCGGGAACGGCTCTGGCCTACTGGGTCAACCCGATGTGGTGGGCCCTTCCGGGCGTCGTCGGCCTGCTCCTGATCCAGAGCGCCTTCACCGGCTTCTGCCCCGTCTACTACACGCTCGAGATGCTGCGCATCGGCAAGCCGACGCCGCAGAGCGCTTGACGGCGCCCCGCGGTCGCGGATCGGCAGGCGGAGCCTGCCCTACGGGGCCGAGGCGGTCAGCCGGAGGCCTATCTGCTCGAGGAGCCGATCGAGATCCCGGCCCGACGCCGGGATCACGGCCGGGATGCGCGCGGCGCGGCGCGTCACCCAGTCGGACGCTTCCGCGGTGGCCTCCACGCGGCCGTCGAGAGCGAGGAGGCGGCGCCATTCGTCGTGGTACGCGCGGCCATAGGCTTCCAGGTCGCCGGCGCCGTTCTCGATCGCCGCGGCCAGCTTCACGGCCAGGTCGCGGCCTTCGCGCAGCCCCACGTTCATGCTTTGGACGCCGAGGGGCAGGGCGAGGTGGGCGGCGTCGCCGGCCAGCCACGCGCGGCCGCGCCCGAAGCTCGACGCCAGGCGGCGCTCGAAGCGCACGCCGAGCGACCAGCGGACGTCGCGCACCGCCGCCGTGAACCACGGCGCCCGCGCGGCGATGAGCTCGGCGAGCTTCGCCGCGTCGAGGTGGGGGAAGGCCTCGGCGCCCACCTGCACGGCCAGGCGTCCCTTGGCGCGCTCCGGCGTCTTCTCGGGGGGCTCGAGCTCGAAGCTCCAGCGGAAGCGTCCCTCGCCCAGCGGCCACAGGACGTTGGTGGTGGCGTCCTCGAGCACCACCCGCACCTCGTGCTCCGCCTCGGCGTCGGCCGCGAATTCGAAGACGCCGAAGTACTGGGCGCCGCCGAGGTCAGGGAAATCGATGCCGAGCTGGCGGCGCACCAGCGAGCGGTGGCCGTCCGCGCCCACCACGTAGGCGGCCTCGGTGGTGATCTCGCGGTCCACCACCCATCCGGTCTCGGCGAACGAATAGCCCGTGGACTCCTTGCCCAGCTTCTGCACGAGGGCCTGGCAGCCGGCCTCGCCGGCCTCGAGCCGGCCCAGCCGATGGTTCCATTTCACCTTGACCTTCCTGGCCGCGAGGCGCTCCTCGATGGCGTCCTCGATGGCCTGCTGCGGCACCACGAGCACGAAGGGGAAGACGGACTCGAGACGCGGCAGCTCGATCTCGGCGCGGCGCTCGCCGCCATCGTAGAAGGCCACCCTGTCGAGACGGTAGCCGCGGCGCACGAAGTCGCCGGCGAGGCCCTCCTCGTCGAGCACCGCGAGGGTGCCGGGATGGAGCGCCAGGGCGTAGCTGCGCGCCGCCGTGCGCCATTGCGCGTCGATGATCTCGACCTCGACGCCGCGCTCGACGAGCGACAGGGCGGTGAACAGGCCCACCGGGCCCGCGCCTACGATCAGGACGTCGGTCTTGCGTTTTCCAAACATCGTTCTTGGCTCCCCGGGTGGATCCGATCTGCACTTCAGCGTACGCCGGACGCCCCGAGATGTCTCCCTGCTTCGGGGTAGTGACGCCCCCGTCCGCCGAGGTGGCCGGCCTTTCAAGGGACGGCGATCGACCACCTCGACACGTTGCCCGATTCGAAGCCGTCGCGGAAGATCGCGAAGAAGACCGTGCCATCGATCGCCAGCAGGTTGCCCACGTCGTCGCCGGCCGGGCCGCTGCCCTCCATCTCGTTGACCAGCAGGTCCTCGAGGCCGTCGCCGTCGACGTCGCCGGCGGCGCCGCTGTAGCAGAGGATGTCGCCGTTGTCGGAGCCGGCCTTGCCGTTCGCGCCCCGGATCTCGGCGATCCGCACCGCGCTCTCCGGCGGCAGGGCGGCGGTGTCGATCACAAGCTCGCTCTCGAGGGGCCAGCCGCCCATCCGCCCCTGCAGCACGTGGACGACGCCGGCGTCGACGCGTCCCGCGGGCCCCGCCTTGGGCGAGCAGAAGGCGAGGTCGCCGAGGCCGTCGCCGTCGAAGTCGGCATGGGCCGCCGTGTCGGCGCCGATCGCGGTGTTGTTGGGGCCGACGATCGTCGAGAAGAGCACCTGGGGCGGCGGGGCGTCGAGGTTGAAGTCGAGGCCTCGCAGCAGCGGCGCGTCGTAGAAGACGTAACCGGCACCGGAGGTCGGGCGGTTGTGGGCCGGCGTGTCGTCGGCCACCAGGTCGCCCACGAAGAGATCGGGCTCGCCGTCGCCGTCGTAGTCGAGGCCGCCGAGGATTTCCTCGCCGAACTTGACGTTGCGGTTGCCGCCGCGGATCACGGTCCGCGATCCCGGCGGGTTGGAGAGGTTGATCTCGAGTACGTCAGGCCAGGGCGGGGTGAAGTTGTCGTCCCAGAGGACGTAGAGCGTTCCGTCCGTGCTGCCGCCCGAGGCGTGCCACGCCCTGGCGCTGGGA
>Ga0299906_10001133_pt1 | contig 23039 bp, 25 predicted proteins | sample RVTome_14_FD_200259 | JGI IMG/M metagenome (GOLD analysis project Ga0299906, IMG submission 200259) | Soil microbial communities from uranium-contaminated site in the Upper Colorado River Basin, Wyoming, United States - RVT145D125 (version 2) ...
AACCCACCGAACAGGGTCGCTGTGTCTTCCCACGCTCCAGACAGCAATGTAAAGGCGTAATCCATGGCACACACCCACCTAGACAGGTGTCGCCATGCCTCAATCGAATGAGCAGAACGGTGGGGCCGGCGACCGTCCAAAGCCTACCCCATGCTAAAGCGGACTGGCAAGGCGCGTGCCAGAACAGCCGATTCCGGGCCGATTCGGTCAGGTGGGCCATTTCAAACTGACCCACTACCTGAAGCCGATTGTGCTTGCTGTTCGCGAGCCGTGAGCGCATGCTGGTGGCAGTATGCTTTCCTGAGCCTTGCCTCGGGCCCCGCCCGGCCGAAGCCTCATCAAAGCCGCTCCGGAGGATGGACCGAACCGAGGCAATGGATTCCCTGGCCGACGCGCGTCCGCCGCCGAAGGTCGTGCTCCTGATCGTGGACGATCGCGATCGGCTCGCGTTGGTCGCCCTCGTGCTGGAGTTCGCCGGCTTCACCGTGCTGCCCGCGGCGACGGCAGCCGACGGCCGGGACCGGGCGCGGGGCGTGCGGCTCCACGCGATCGTGACCGACGTCGCGGAGCCTTCGCCGAACGACTGGGACGATCTTCGCGGGTGGCGGGCCGACCTGGCCACCCGGCAGGCTCTCCTGGTGCTGGTCGTGGATCGTGTCGACGTCGTGCCGCGACCCCTGTTCGGGCTGTGTGCCGCGGTCATGACGAGGCCGGTCGAGCCGGCGGCGCTCGTCCAGGTGCTTCGTGAGATTTCCCCGTGACACCGGGGACGGCGCGCCGTACGCGCACTCGTCGCAGACACCGTGTCAATAGAGGTTCATGGTGCCCACAACTCCGTCTCACTCGTCGACTCCGATGACCGTCTTCATCGTCAATCCCAGCCACGTGTCGTTCGGCATCGGCGTCATCACGCCGCGGTGGCTCTACGTCCTGGCCGCAGCAACGCCCGCCGACTATGGCGAGCCGCGCCTGGTGGACGAGACCCTGGAACCGTTCGACGTCGCGGCCATCAAGCCGGGTGACATCGTCGGCATCGGCATCCATACGGGCAACGCGTTGCGCGGCTACGCCATCGGCACGGCGGCCCGCGCGGCCGGTGCCTCCGTCGTGTTCGGCGGCATTCACGCCACGCTGTACCCGGACGAAGCCCGCGACCTCGGCGGGGCGCACGTGGTGGTCACCGGTGACGGCGAACAGGCCTGGCCCGCGGTCCTTCGCGACATCAGAGCGAACGAGGCACGTCCCCAGTACGACGGCGGCCGGATCGAGGGCGAGAGCTTCCTGCCGGGACGCTGGGATCTGCTGCCCGCAGCCCGCTACATGTGGGCATCGGTCCAGACGGTCCGCGGATGTCCGAAGCACTGCTCCTTCTGCTCGGTCTGGCGCACCGACGGACAGCGGCCGCGATCCCGCCACGTCGAGCGGGTGCTCGAGGAGATCGTCGACCTGCGCCGGCGCGGCTTCCGGTTCATCGCCCTGGCCGACGACAACTTCTATCCCGTGACGCTGGAGGATCTGCGGATGGCGGCTCGCCGTCAGGATCCGAGCCAGCTCGAACGGCTGCAGGCCCAACGCGCCGATCGGTTCGCGCTGATGGAGGAGCTCGCCAGGCTTCCGGGCGACACGGTCTTCTTCACGCAGATCACCATGGAGGCCGCCGAGGATCCCGAGTTCCTCGAGGCGATGCGCCGCGCGCACATCAAGGGCGCGCTCGTGGGGGTCGAGGCGGTCACGCCGGAAGGGCTGAAGGACGTCTACAAGAGCTTCAACGAGAGCGGCGACGCGCTGGTGGAGCAGCTACGGGGCTTCCGCCGGCACGGGATCCACGTGCTCGGCTCGTTCATCTTCGGACTGCCGAGCGATCGCGCCGCCACGTTCGACGCGACGCTCTCGGTCGCCGAGCGTGCCGACGTGACCTTCGCGCAGTTCGTCATGCTCACCCCGTTTCCGGGCACGCTCGACTTCGCGGCATGGGAGAAGTCGCTCGGCGCCGACCCGCCGAGCGTGGACGGCGTGCCGGTCTCGCGTCACTGGCTGATTCCGCAGGCGCGCCGGCCGAAGGTCTACATGGAGCATCCGGTGATGACACCGGACGAGATCCGCCACCGCACGCAGGCCGTGTGGGACCGGTTCTATTCGCTGGGAAGCATCTGGAGGCGATCGCGCGGTGCGGTCACGTCGATCCGGGGGCGCCTCGCGTTCCTGCTGATCTCGAAGATCTACCGGCAGATGTACGCCAACACGGGCATCGCCACCGACAGCGCGCGGGTGAATCGTTCGGCGCAGTGGGCCCGCCTGATGGCGATCCCGTGCCGGCGTCTGTTCGCCGGCCGCCCCATGCCGGACCTCCAGCTCCCGCCCCGCCTGACCGAGCCGTCCGGCCGGATGCTGACGATGATCGGCGGCGATTCCCGATAGCGCTTCGCGAGGCTGCCGCACGCGGCAGGCCACGCCTCGCGCGCCACCCCCGCCGCCCGTCGCGAATCTGACTCCGCCGGGAAAAGAGTGAGACAATGTCTCCCGCGCGGTCGGGCCGTTCGGGGACGCCGAGGGGGACAATGATGACAAGAGCGACACGCGCGGCGCTCGCCGCCACCCTGCTCACGGTACCGGTGCTCGTCGAACGCGCCGACGCGCACCACGGCATCGGCCGCTACGACCCGCGGGGACACGTGGAGCTCGAGGGCACGCTGACGAAGCTCGACTTCGTCAACCCGCACTCGTACGTCTATTTCGACGTCGTCGGTGACGACGGGAAGGTCATCTCGATGAAATGCGAGATGCGGTCAGCCACGGTGCTCCGACGCTCGGGCTGGTCGCCGGACATGTTCGTGCCTGGCGTGTCCGTCAAGATCTCGGGGAACCCGCATCGCGACGATCCGACTGCGTGCCATGTCCAGACGCTGACGCTTGGCGATGCGCCCACGCTCGAGCGTTACCAGCAGCTGAGCAAGGCCGAATCCGTCGATCGCACGCGACGACCGCTCCGGCGTCCCTCGGGCGAGCCGAACCTCGCCGGCGACTGGGCGCAGGAGCAGCACATCCTGGCCACGCCGCCCGGCGGGCGCGGCGGGCTCGTGCCGATCAGCCAGGTCGCCGCGATCGAGGCCGGCGAACTGCCGATGCCGGACGGGCCCGCCGGCTGGTTTCCGCCGCCCGTGACGCTGACCGCGGCGGGACAGGCGGCGGCAGAGGCACTGCGCGGCCGGCCGACGTCGGAGAACCCGCGGCTTTCCTGCCAGATCACGAGCATCCTGTTCGACTGGGTGTTCGACGGCATCATCAATCGGATCACGCAGGGCGCGAGTGTCATCAGGATGCAGTATGGCGCCGGCCTGACCCGGACCGTGCACATGAACATGGACGCGCACCCGGCTGACATCGCGCCGAGCCGCGCCGGTCATTCGATCGGCCGCTGGGACGGCGATACGCTCGTCGTCGACACCGTTGGATTCGAGCCCGGCAGCCTGGCAGGCTCGCTCCCCCACAGCAGCGCGTTGCACGTCGTCGAGCGCTTCACGCTGAATCCCGTGACGCTCGAGCTCGCCCGCGACATCGTCGCCGAAGATCCCGTGTACTTCGCCGACAGGTACGTGGATTCCGATACCGTCCTGCCGGCGGATGCGCCGTTCGCGGTCGAGGCTTGCGAGGAGCTTGCGCCGGAGTATCAGCAGATCGGGCGGAACTGAGACGGGCTGTCGCTGTCGAGCGTAGGGCAGGGACGACTTCTTTCGTATCATGGGCGGAGCCATGAGCCCACAGATCCCCATCGATCGCGACGCCGTCTCGGCCTTCTGCCGACGGCATCACATCACGCGGTTGTCGCTGTTCGGTTCCGTCCTTCGCGACGACTTTGGTCCCGAGAGCGACATCGACGTGCTGGTGGAGTTTCAGGCCGGCCACGTGCCGGGCTTGAAGTTCGTGAGCATGGAGCGCGAGTTGTCTGCTCTCCTGCACGGCCGGCGCGTCGACATGGTGACCTCGAAGTTTCTCAACTCTCGGATTCGCGCCGAGGTTCTCGACCGCGCCGAACCGCTATATGTCGCGGCGTGACCTCGTGTACGTCGGGCACATGCTCGACATGGCGAAGAAGGCTGTCAGCAAGACGCAGGGTCTTCCACGTGAGGCCTATGACGGGGACGAGAATCTTCGCCTTGCACTGATTCATCTCATCCAGGTCATCGGCGAAGCCGCGCGGCAAGTGTCACGGGAGTTCTCCGACGCGCATCCCGAGATTCCGTGGGCGGAGATCATCGGCATGCGCCACAAGGTCGTCCACGACTATCTCGGCGTCGACGAAGACATCGTCTGGGAGGTCGTTACCGAGGACTTGACCAGGCTTGTGACGGCACTGGAACCACTGGTCCCACCGGAGAGCCCCGGTCAATAACGTCACCGGCACAGAGACGACTGACTCTTCGATGCCAGGAAGGCAACCGACACCCGAACGCCTGGCCCTCGATGTGGTGCGGAAGAAAGGACTCGAACCTTCACGGTGTTGCCACCGCCAGCCCCTCAAGCTGGTGCGTCTGCCAATTCCGCCACTTCCGCAATGAGGGCCGCGGCCTCGCGGCCGCGTGACGAACGATCCCGACGACGAACGAGGTGACCGCTACGGTTCCGGTGTCTCCGGCGCTGGCACCGGTGCCGGCACGGTCGGCACCGTCGTCGTGGGTGCCGACGGCGAGTCCCCGAGCACGGACCCGGTGTTGCGCTGCCCCAGAATCGTCAGCGCGATGGCCCCGACGACGAACAGCACGGCACACACGGTGGTCGCGCGCGAGAGCACCGTGGCGCCGCTGCGGGCGCCGAAGGCGGTCTGGCTCGCGCCGCCGCCGAAAGCGGCCGCGATGTCGCCGCCCTTGCCCTGCTGGAGCAGGATGACGAACATCAGCACGAAGCAGACGAGGATGTACAGCGTCAGAACCAGGTAATACAGCATGTGTCGGCGCCGCCCCTTGGCGGCAAACCGTGATTATACAGCCAGACCCGAAGGGGCCCCAAGGGCGGGCTGGCCGGGGCACACCCCGGGTCGGCGGCCCGGTCCGTGGCCCCGGCCGGCCCGGTGGGGAGCGGCGCGGGGCCTGGGGCCTTACTTCCGGACGACGTACCAGTTGTTCTGGATGTCGTGCGCGAGCTTGTGGACCTCGATCGAGGGGAACCCGGCCTGTCGCAGGTAGTCGAGCGTCGTCTTCTCGCCCCACATGGCGCCGAGCCCTTCGCCGCCCTGGGCGAGCGACACGGTCATGCAGTGCATGCACGAGGCCGTGTAGAGGAGCGTCCCGATGGGGTGCTCGACGTCCCGTTCCAGCTCGCTCGTGCCGCTGATGTCCTGCATCAGGTACGCCCCGCCCTGCGCCAGCGTGCGATGGATGCCCCTGAGCACGTTGAGCGGGCGGGCCTGGTCGTGGATGGCGTCGAACGTGGTGACCAGGTCGTAGGCCTCGGGCTCGGCGGTCCGGTCGAAGTCGCTCAGGTCCCGGGCGACGTACTCGAGGTTGCCAAGGCTCCCGGCTTCCACTCGCGCGTGGGCGAGCGCCGCCTCGGACAGGTCCATCCCCGTGAACCGGCTTCGCGGGTACAGGGTCGCCAGACGGTGCAGGATCCGGCCTCGGCCGCACCCGAGATCGGCCACGCGGATGCCTTCCTCGAGCCGGGCCGTGAGCCCGGGGACGAGCGGGAGGATGTCGGACTCGAGCGACGACAGCACGGACATCCCGCTGTCTTCGGCCATCACCTCGTGGAAGCGGCCGAACCGCTCGTAGGGCACACCGCCACCCTGCCTGAAGCAGGCGATCACGTCGTCCTCGACCCCGCCGAGCAGCCCGACGTACTGCGCGATCACGGCAATGTTGCCGGCGCCTGCCGCGCGCGTCAGCGAGGCGGCATGTTCGGGTGGCAGCGAGTAGCGGCGGCCGTCCGGGTCGTACTCCACGATCCGGCCGGTGACCATCGCCCCGAGCCACTCGCGCACGTAGCGTTCGTTGAGCCCGGCGTCGGCCGCGAGCTGCTCGCTCGTGACGGCCGCACGCTCGCTCAGCACGTCGAACAGACCCGTGCGGTGTCCGATCGACACCATCAGACACAGGGCTCCCTCGTTGAGCGCGCCCACGAGACGTTCGGTGAACGCGTCCGCGCGCTGCGCGTCGAGGGTCGATCTCATGCTCGGCTGCTGGTGACGATCTGGACGAATCCCTCCAGATCGAGGCTCGCGCCGCCCACCAGGGCGCCGTCGACGTCCTCCTGCCCGAGGAGCTCGGCGGCGTTGGCCGGCTTCACGCTTCCTCCGTAGATGACGCGGCACAGCGCGGCCGCGTCTGGTCCGAACCTCGTGCGCAGGTGCCGCCGGATGTGGGCGTGCGCCTCGGCCGCCTGGGCGGGGGTGGCGTTGCGGCCCGTGCCGATGGCCCAGACCGGCTCGTACGCCACCACGAGCTGCTGGACCTGCGCGTCGGTCAGCCCGTCCAGGCCGCGCACGAGCTGCCGGTCCAGCACGGCGAAGGTCTCGCCGCGCTCGCGCTCCTCGAGCGTCTCGCCGATGCAGACGATCGGCGTGAGGTCTGCGGCGAAAGCGGCCATCGCCTTCCGGTTCACGGTGGCGTCGGTCTCGCCGAACAGCGTGCGCCGCTCGGAGTGGCCGACGATGGCGTACTCCGCGCCGGCCTCGCGCAGCATCGGGGCGCTGACCTCGCCGGTGAACGCCCCCTGCGCTTCCCAGTAGACGTCCTGCCCCGCGATGGCCACGTTGCTGTTGCGGGCGGCCTCGGCCGCGGCGTGGATGGCGGTGAAGGGCGGCGCCAGCACCAGCTCCACGTCCTCGATGTCCTTCACCCGGCCGCGGAACTCCTTGACGAACTTCACGGCCTCGTCCACGGACTTGAACATCTTCCAGTTGCCGGCGATGAGGGGTATGCGCATGCGCGTCTCCCTACACCTCGGGCAGGACGGCGACGCCGGGCAGCGTGCGCCCGCCGAGGAACTCGAGCGAGGCGCCGCCGCCGGTGGAGATGTGGGTCACGCGGTCGGCCATGCCGGACTTCCTGAGCGCGGCAATCGAGTCGCCGCCGCCGACGATCGTGGTGCCCTGCACGGCGGCCACGGCGCGAGCCACACCCATCGTGCCGGCGGCGAAGGCGTCGATCTCGAACACGCCCATCGGCCCGTTCCACACGACCGTATGCGCGGCGGCAAGGGACGCCGCGTAGGCGGCCACCGTGTCGGGACCGATGTCCAGACCCATGCGGTCGTCGATGGCCGGGTCGTCCACGCGCAGCGTTTCGGTGAGCGCGTCCTGATCGGCGCGCGGTGCCACCACGTGATCCACCGGCAGCAGCAGCGCCAGGTCCCGCGCGCGGGCGCGGGCCACCACGTCGCGCGCCAGATCCAGCTTGTCGTCCTCCACGAGCGAGCCGCCCACGGGCATTCCGGCGGCCTTGAAGAACGTGTATGTCATGGCCCCGCCGATGATCAGCCCGTCGAGGCGCGGGAGGAGATTCTCGATCACCTCGATCTTGTCCGAGACCTTGGCGCCGCCCAGCACGGCGACGAACGGACGCTCCGGGCTCGCCAGCGCCGACCCGAGATACGTCAGCTCCCGCTCCATCAGCAGGCCGGCGCCGGCCTCCGGCAGCAGGCGGACCAGGGCGTCCACCGAGGCGTGCGCCCGGTGCGCGGCGCCGAACGCGTCGTTCACGTACACGTCGGCCAGCGTCGCCAGCGCCTGCGCGAAGTCCGCGTCGTCGCGCTCTTCCCCGGCGTGGAAGCGCAGGTTCTCGAGCAGCACGACGCCCCCGGCGGGCGCCTCCCGGACGGCCCGCTGGGCCGGCTCGCCCACGCAGTCCTCGGCGAAGGCCACGGGCCGACCGAGCAGCTCGCCGACCCGCGCGGCGACCGGACGCAGGCTCATCGCCGGGTTCGGCGTGCCCCTGGGCCGCCCGAGGTGCGAGGCGAGGACGACGCAGGCCGCGCCGGCGTCGAGGGCGTGGCGGATCGTCGGCAGTGACGCCCGGATCCGCGTGTCGTCGCCGACCACGCCGTCTCTGACCGGCACGTTGAAGTCCACGCGCACGAAGACGCGCCGCCCCTTCAGGTCGAGATCGCGGATCGTGCGGGTCGCCACCGTCTCTACAGCCCGCGCGCGGCGAGCATGCGCACCAGATCCACGCAGCGGTTGGAGTAGCCCCACTCGTTGTCGTACCACGAGACGAGCTTCAGGAAGTCGCCGTCCATCACCTTGGTGTACGCGGCGTCGACGATCGAGGAATGCGCGTTCCCCCGGAAGTCGATCGAGACGAGCGGCGCCTCCGACACGTCGAGGATGCCCGCGAGCGGGCCCCGGGCGGCGGCGCGGAGCGCGTCGTTCACCTCGTCGGCCGTGGCGGGCTTCTCGAGCACGGCGTTCAGGTCCACGACCGAGACGTTCGGCGTCGGCACGCGCATCGCGAAGCCGTCGAGGCGTCCCTTCAGGTCCGGCAGCACCTCGCCCACGGCCGAGGCGGCACCGGTCGTCGTGGGGATGATCGACAGCGCCGCGGCGCGGGCCCGCCGCAGGTCCTTGTGCGGCAGGTCGAGGAGCTGCTGGTCGTTGGTGTAGGAGTGCACCGTGGTCATCCACCCCTTCCGGATGCCGAAGCGCTCGTGCACCACCTTGGCGGCCGGTGCGAGGCAGTTGGTCGTGCAGGAGGCGTTCGAGATGACGTGGTGCGTCGCCGGGTCGTAGGCCGCGTCGTTGACGCCGAGCACGACGGTGATGTCGGGACCCTTGGCCGGGGCGGTGATGATCACTTTCTTCGCCCCGGCGGTCAGGTGCTTGGCCGCGCCGTCCCGGCTCGTGAAGATGCCGGTGGACTCGAGCACGACGTCCACCCCGAGCGCCGTCCAGGGAAGCCTGGCCGGATCCTTCTCCGACAGGACCCTGAAGGCCTTGCCGTCCACGCTGATCGCGTCGCCGTCGGCCCGGACGTCGGCGTGCAGGTTGCCGAGGACCGAGTCGTATTTCAGGAGGTGGGCCAGCGTCGACGCGTTCGTGAGGTCGTTGACGGCCACGAACTCGATGTCGGCGGATCCCATCGCCGCGCGCAGGATGTTGCGCCCGATACGTCCGAACCCGTTGATCCCCGCCTTCACCGCCATCGCCGCCTCCCTGGCCCGCGCCTCGCGCGGGCAAGCCAACGCGCTCGTGCCACCGAGCGCCAAGGATCGATTCTAACCCCAGGGCTGACGCGCCTTGAACCGGGTCAATCGGGCCGGCTATACTGCGACGGTCGTGTAGGGTTCACGATTTCGGCGACAACGCCGTGTACCTCCTCTACAGCTTCGTCACGCTGATCGCGCTGATCGCCCTGTCGCCGTACTTCCTCTATCAGGCCGTTCGCCACAACAAGTACGTTGGCAGCGTCCGGCAGCGGTTCGGCTACCTGCCCGTGTCGTTCAACCTGGACGCCGACGACTCGATCTGGGTGCACGCCGTCTCGGTGGGCGAGGTGCTGGCCGCGCGCCCGGTGATTGCCGGCCTGCGGGAGCGCTACCCGCACCTGCGCGTCTTCCTGTCGACGACCACACGTTCGGGGCAGATGCTGGCCCGGCGCCGGTCCGACGCCGACGCCGTCTTCTACCTGCCGCTCGACTGGGTGTTCGCGATCCGCCGGACGATGGACGTGGTCCGGCCCAGGCTGTTCGTGATGGTCGAGACCGAGATCTGGCCGAACCTGCTCCGCGAGTGCCGCCGGCGCGGCGTGCGCACGGCGCTCGTCAACGGCCGGCTGTCGTACCGGTCGTTTCCGCGCTATCGCGTCGTGCGCCCCTTCATGCGCCGGGTGCTCGGCGACATCGACCGGTTCTGCGTCCAGGGAGAGGAGACGGCGCGGCGGCTGGCGCGCCTCGGCGCCGACCCGTCGCGAATCACGGTGACCGGCAGCCTCAAGTTCGACTCCCTGGATCCGTCGATCGCGCCGGGGCGCGGCCCCGAGCGGGTGCTGCGCTTCTTCCGCGTCTCGCCGCACCGGCTCGTGCTCGTGGCCGGCAGCACGTCGCGGGGAGAAGAGGAGGCGGTCATCCGCGCCTTCAACCGCGTGCGGACCACCTCGATCGGCGAGGGGGCGCTGCTGATCCTCGCGGCGCGACATCCCGAGCGGTTCGACGAGGTCGAACGGCTGTGTCAGCGCGAGGGGCTCGCCACGGTCCGCCGGAGCGAGCTGCCCATCGACGCCGAGCCGCGAGCCGATGCCGTCATCCTGGACACGATCGGCGAGCTCGCGCAGCTCTACCAGATTGCGACCGTCGTGTTCGTGGGTGGGAGCCTGGTGCCGTCGGGCGGGCACAACATCCTCGAGCCGGCCGTGCACGGCAAGCCCGTCGTGTTCGGGCCGCACATGGAGAACTTCGCCGAGATCGCCGAGGCGTTCCTCGCAAAGCGGGCGGCCGTGCAGGTACGGTCGAGCCGCGAGCTCGAGGACGTGGTGGTGGCGCTGATGGGCGATCCGGTGCGTCGTGCCGGTCTCGGCGCGGCCGCCCGCGCGCTCATCGACGCCAACCGCGGCGCCAAGCACGAGACCCTGCAGGTCCTGATGGGTCTGTTCCCTCCCCGCGAGCGGTCGTCGCCCGTCGTTCGCCCCTTCCGCGTGGTCCATTGAGCGTGCTGGGCGCCGCCTACGCGCGCGCGGCACGCGTCAGACGGGCGTGGTACGAGGCGCATCCGCAGGCCGTGCGAAGCCTGTCGCACGCCGTGGTCAGCGTGGGCAATCTGTCGGTGGGCGGCAGCGGCAAGACGCCGGTCGTGGCGGCCCTCGCGCGTCTGCTCCGCGCGAGGGGCGAGCGCCCCGCGGTGCTCAGCCGGGGCTACGCGCGGCGCCGCACGGTCGCGGGCGTGGTCGTGGCGAGCGACGGCACGGGCCCGCTCGCTCCGGTCGAAGACACGGGCGACGAGCCGCAGATGCTGGCGCGCGCGCTCCCCGGCGTGCCGGTGCTCGTGTCTCCCGATCGCTACCTGGCCGGCCGGCTCGCCGAACGCCGCTTCGGGTGCACGGTCCTGATCCTCGACGACGGATTCCAGCACCTGACCCTCGGCCGCGAGACCGACATGGTGATCGTGACCGGATCGGACCTGGACGATCGCGTGCTGCCGGACGGCCGGCTGCGCGAGGGTCTCGACGCGCTGGCCTCGGCCGACTGCGTGCTGGTGCCGGGTGAGCGCCGCGACCTGGACCGCGTGCGCGCGCTGGTCGATCCAGTGCCCGCCTTCGGCCTGACCAGCCGCTACGGCCCGCTGCGCGCCATCGATGGCGGCGCCGCGACGACCGGGCCGGGTGCGGCGCGCGTAGTGGCCGTGGCCGGCATCGCGCGGCCGGAGCGCTTCTTCGCCGCGCTCGGCCAGCAGGGCTGTACCGTGGTGGAGCGGATCGCGTTTCCGGACCATCACTGGTTCCGGCGGCGCGATCTCGCGCGGGTGGCTCGCGCGGCTCGCGAGCACGACGCCGGTCTCGTGGTGACGACCGAGAAGGACGCCGCTCGACTGCCGTCAGGGACGGGATGGGCCGTGCTGCCCATGGAGGCGGCGATCGAACCGGAGGACGCGTTCGCGGCATGGCTGGCCGATCGCATCTGAGGAATCGCCTGGAGCACGGCGCCGCGCGCGCGGTTCGGGCGGGTCTCCGTCCCCTGCCCATGTCGGCCGCACGCGCCGGCGGCCGGGCCCTGGGGCGGGTGGCCTGGTTCGCGGACCGTCAGCACCGGGCGATCGCGCTCGACAACCTGTCCCACGCCTTCCCGTCCCGATCCGACCGGGAGCGGCGGGCGATGGCTCGCGAGATGTTCCGGCACTTCGGGGCGTTTGCCGTGGAGCTGCTCAAGTTCTCGACGCTCTCGGACGACCAGGCGCTGAGACTTGCCGACATCGAGGGGGAGCAGTTCCTCCACCAGGCCTACGCGCAGGGCCGCGGGGTGCTGCTCGTGACGGGACACTTCGGCTACTGGGAGATGCAGTCGGTCGTGCTCGGGCTGCGCACGCCGCGTCCCATGTCGGTGCTGGCGCGTCCGCTCGACAATCCCTACCTCCATGCCATGCTGGAGCGCATCCGCACGCGCTCAGGCACGAGCGTCATCTACCGGCAGGGGGCCGTACGGAAGATCCTGCGCGAGCTCGGGGCCAACCGGGGAGTCGCGATCCTGATCGACCAGCATCTGCACAGCGACGCCGTGATGGTGGACTTCTTCGGACGTCCCGCGGCGACGACCACGGCGGTGGCGGCGCTGGCCCTGCGCACCAGGGCGGCCGTGATTCCCGCCTTCTCGCTGCCGCTTCCCGGGGGGCGCTATCGGTTCGTGTACGAACGTCCCGTGCCGCCGCCCGAGGGAGACACGCCGGATGCCGTCCGGCTCTTCACCCAGCGCTGCACGGACGTCCTCGAGATGTGGGTGCGGCGCTATCCGCACCTCTGGCTGTGGATGCACCGGCGATGGCGGATGCCGTCGGGGACCGGCGAGGCGGTCGTGGCCGCGCGCGCGGCCGGAGAGCCCGCCGAGTGACGACGATGGCCGGCACGCTCGATCGCCTGCTCGTGGTGGCGCCCAACTGGCTCGGTGACGCGGTGATGTCGCTTCCGGCGCTGGGGGACCTGCGGCGGTCGCTCGCCGGCGCGAGGCTCATCGTGGCGGCGCGTCCGGCGGTGGCGAGCCTCTTTGCCCTCGCGCCCGCAGTGGACGAGGTCGTGACGCTCGAGTGGCACGGGCGCGCGATGGGCGTCGGCTCCCGGCGGCGGGACGTCGCGCGCCTGCGGGCGCTCGCCGCCGATGCGGCCCTGCTGCTCCCCAACTCGTTCGCCTCGGCATGGCTCGTCCGGCGCGCCGGCGTGGCGCAGCGCTGGGGCTACCGGACCGAGTGGCGCGGGGGCCTGCTCTCGCGCGCGATCGCCCGTCCGGGCCGGTCCGTGCATCAGGCGGACTACTACCGCCACCTGGCACGGGCGGTCGGCACACCGGAGGCTGGCGCGCGCGAGGCGGTGCCGCTGCTGCGCGTACCGGACGCTGCCGTGGACGAGGCCCGCGCCCGGCTGCGCGCGCTCGGCTGGGACGGCACGCGTCGGCTGCTCGTCGCCGCGCCCGGAGCCGCCTACGGTGCCGCCAAGCGGTGGCCCCCTGCGCACTTCGCGCGGCTCCTCACGCGGCTCATCCTCGAGCGGGACGCGAGCTGCGTGCTCGTCGGCGCGCGCGACGACGCACCGACCACGGCCTGGGTGCGCGCGCTCGTGCCGGCCGGGGCGCGGCCGCACGTGCTGGATCTGGCCGGCGCCACTACGCTCGTCGAGCTGGCGGCCGTCCTGCGGGCCGCGCACGCGTGCGTCTCGAACGACTCGGGGGCGATGCACGTGGCCGGCGCGCTCGGCGTCCCGCTGGCGGCGATCTTCGGACCGACGCGCGAGCGCGAGACCGCGCCGCTCGGCCCCGAGGGCAGGCGCATCGAGGTGCTCGTGCACCACGTGTGGTGCCGGCCGTGCATGCTGCGCGAGTGTCCGCTCGACCACCGCTGCCTGGAGGCGCTCGAGCCGGACCGCGTGTTCGCGCGCGTGACCGCACTGCTCGAGGCGGGAGCCTGATGGGCCGTCCGGCCGTCTTCCTCGACCGCGACGGCACGCTGACCGAGGAGCGTGGCTACATCGATCGGCTCGAGCTGCTGTCGCTCTACCCGTGGACCGGCGACGCGTTGCGGCTGCTGAAGCGGGGGGGCTTCGCGGTGGTCGTGGTGACCAATCAGGCCGGCGTGGCTCGAGGACTCTTCGACGAGGCGCTGCTCGGAACGCTGCACCGGGAGATCGACGCGCGCCTGCCGCCCGGTGCGGCGCCCGATGCCTACTACTACTGTCCCCACGCGCCGGACGCCGCGATCGAGCGGTACCGACGGCCCTGCCGCTGCCGGAAGCCGGCGCCGGGGATGATCGAGCAGGCGTGCCGGGATCTGGATCTCGATCCGGCCCGGTCGATCACGATCGGAGACCGCTGGCGGGATGTCGAGAGCGGGCAGGCTGCCGGCACCGGCGCGGTGCTCGTCCGCACCGGACACGGCGCGCGCGAGGCCGCCTCGCCGCCCGCCGGCGCGCGGGCCGATGCTATCCTCGGCAACCTGATGGAGGCGGTCGGGTGGATCCTGCGAAGCTCCTCGCGCTCGTAGACGCGGTGGGGAGCCGGACGGTGGCGGTCGTCGGCGACGTGGTGGCCGACGAGTTCGTCTACGGACGCGTGGCCAGGGTGTCGCGCGAGGCACCCGTGCTGATCCTCGAGTACGACTCGACCGACGTCGTGGCCGGCGCCGGGGGCAACGCCGCCAACAACGTGGCGGCGCTCGGCGGACGCGCGCGGCTGGTCGGCCTCGTCGGGCGTGACGAGCCGGGCCGCCGCCTGCTCGGGGCCCTGCACCGGCGTGTGGAGCCGCGCGCCCTGATCCGCGCGGCGGGTCGGCCCACGCCGGTCAAGACGCGTATTCTGGCGGGCGGCATCCACTCGGCCAAACAGCAGGTCGTGCGTGTGGATCGCGCGGTCCGCGCCCGTATCGACCGCAAGACCCGGGCGCTCTTCGAGCGCCGCGCCCTGGAGGCGGTGGTCCGGGCCGATGCCGTGCTGCTGTCCGACTACGGATCCGGCCTCGTGACGCCGGCGCTCGCCTCTCGCCTGCGCGCCGCGCTGCGGCGCGCCGGCCGCGACGTGCCGATCCTGGTGGATTCCCGGTACCGGCTGCTCGACTACCGCGGGCTCACGGCCTGCACGCCGAACGAGTCGGAGGTCGAACGGGCGCTTGGTGTCACCATCGACGACAGTCGGGCCGTGCTCGAGCGCGCCGGGCGCGACATCCTCGAGCGCACCGGCATGCAGGCCGTGCTCATCACGCGCGGCAGCCGGGGGATGGCGCTGTTCCAGCCGGCGGCGCCCACGGTGCACGTGCCGATCTTCGGCAGCGACGAGATCGCCGACGTCACCGGCGCGGGCGACACGGTGGTGGCGGCGATGACGCTGGCGCTCTCGGCCGGGGCGTCCTTCGAGGGAGCGGCGCGGCTCGCCAACTGCGCCGGCGGTCTGGTCGTCATGAAGCGCGGGACGGCGACCGTGTCGGCCGACGAGCTGCGGCGGGCCATCCGGACCGAAGCGGCCAGGACGCGGGCCGCCGGGCGTGGGCGCGGCCGTGGGTGAGGTGCTGACGCGGGAGGCGGTCGCCGCCACCGTGGCGCGGGCGCGGGCGGAGGGGCGCACGATCGCGTTCGCCAACGGCTGCTTCGACGTGCTCCACGTGGGGCACGTGCGCTATCTCGAGGCGGCGGCGCGCGAAGCGGACGTCCTGGTGGTGGCCGTCAACGACGACGCCTCCGTGCGCCAGCTCAAGGGCGAGGGCCGCCCGATCCTGGCCGCCGAGCACCGGGCCGAGCTGGTGGCGGCGCTGCGCCCGGTGGATCACGTGGTCATCTTCGGCGAGCCAACGGTGGGACCGCTCCTCGAGGCGCTGCGCCCGGACGTGCACTGCAAGGGCACCGACTACACCGTGGACTCGGTGCCCGAGCGGGACGTCGTGCTGGGCTACGGCGGGCGCATCGCGATCGTCGGCGATCCGAAGGATCATTCCACGCGCGAGCTGCTCGCGCGGGTGGCCGCGCGCGAGTCGTGACCGCCCGCTCGCCGCGGTTCCTGATCGTCCGCCTCGGGTCGCTGGGCGACGTCATCCACGCGATTCCCGCCGTGGCCGCCCTGCGCGTGCGACACCCCGACGCGGGCATCGACTGGGCCGTCGATCCCCGATACGTGGAGGTCCTGCGTCTGGTGAGCGCGGTCGATCGCGCCGTGCCGGTCGATACCCGTGGCGGATTCGGCGCGCTCGCGCGCACGGTGGGCGAGCTGCGGCGCGCGCGGTACGACGCCGTCGTGGATCTGCAGGGGCTGCTCAAGTCGGGCGTGCTGGCGCGACTCGCCGGTGGGCGCCGGACGATCGGCCTGCCACGCGCGCACCTGCGCGAGCCGCTCGCCGGGCTCTTCTACGGCCAGACCCTGGACCCGGGCCCCGATCCCCACGTGATCCGCAAGAGCCTCTCGCTGATGCGCGCGCTCGACGTCACCGACGCCTCGATCGCGTTTCCCCTGTCGGTGCCGGCGACCCCCACCGGCGAGGCGGCGGTGAAGGCGATCGGCAGCGACGCGTTCGTGGCGCTCAATCCCGGAGCGGCATGGCCCAACAAGCGGTGGCCGCCCGAGCGCTTCGGCGCGCTGGCCGCCGGGCTACGCGACCGGGTCGGCCTCAGGTCGCTCGTGCTCTGGGGACCGGGCGAAGAGGAGCTGGCGCGACGCGTCGTGGCCGCCTCGGGCGGCGCCGCCACGCCGTCGCCGCCCACCGGTCTCGTGGACCTGTTCGACATCACGCGGCGGGCCAGGCTCGTCGTGTCGGGCGACACGGGGCCGCTGCACATCGCGGCGGCCGTGGGGACGCCGGTCGTCGCGCTGTTCGGCCCGACCTTCGCCGAGCGCAACGGCCCCTGGGCGGCCGACGACGTCACGCTGTCGCGCGCCGACACGTGCGCCTGCCACTACGAGCGGCGCTGCCGGCGGACGTCGCCCTGCATCGACGACATCACGCTCGACGAGGTGCTGTCGGCCGCCGAAGCCAGGATCGGTCGTGGCCTTGTCTGAAGCGGGACCGCTCACGCGGTTCCTCGCCCGACGGCGCGTGGCGATCGGCATGCTCGTCGCGCTGGCCGCGGCCGTGCTGGCCGATCCCACCTGGGGAAGCTGGGGCGCCGGCCTGGCCGTCGCGGTGTGTGGGGAGGCATTGCGCGTCTGGGCGGCGGGACACCTGGAGAAGGGCAGGGAAGTCACGCAGTCGGGCCCGTATCGGCTGACCGCGCACCCGTTGTACGTGGGCACCGTCGTGATGGCGTCCGGGATCGTCATCGCGTCGCGCAGCGTGCCGCTGGGCGTGCTGGCCGCGGCGTACCTCGGCAGCACGATCTTCGCCGCCGTGCGTACCGAGGAAGCGTTCCTGCGGCAGTCCTTCGGGCCGGCCTACGACGCGTACCGGCAGGCGCCCGCGCCTGGCGCCAGGCGGTTCTCCCTCGCGCGGGCGCGCCGGAATCGCGAGCACCGGGCCGTGGCCGGGCTGCTGGCCGGCTTCGCGTTTCTTGCCCTGAAGATCGGGCTGGAAATATGAAATATAATGTCGTGTTTGCGCGCCTTCGCGCCGGCCTTGTCGGGCGACAGGGCCGACAGTCGGCCGGGCTTGCGCGCCGAAGCGCCAGGGCGCGGATGGGCCCTGCCCCGCCGAAGCGCCGTCGGCGCGAAGGCGGGCGGTTAGCTCAGTGGTAGAGCACCGGCTTTACACGCCGGCTGTCGCAGGTTCGAGTCCTGCACCGCCCACCAGCCTTCGCCCTCCGGAGCCTGCGGCGGAGGAGGGCTGACGGCTGGCAGGCCACGCCCGCCGGAGCCTGCGGCGGCGGGCAGGCGCGCGACGCTCGATTTCGGGGTGGTAGTTCAGTTGGTTAGAACGCCGGCCTGTCACGCCGGAGGCCGCGGGTTCGAGTCCCGTCCACCCCGCCAACCTTCGCCAAAGCGCTCGCTTCGCTCGCTGGCTACGGCTGGCGGGCCAGCGTCGCCAAAGCCCTCGCTTCAATCGCTGGCTACGGCTGGCGGGCCGGCGACGCCCGACCGCCCGCTGGGTACGGCTGGCGGGCCGGCGATCGGGGCGAGCGTCGTGCGAAGGCTGTCCACCGAAGCCGCGAGCGACGCGAGCGCCTGGCGAAGGTGGACAACTCTGCAACCGGATCGCAACCGTCCCCGATCGGCAATTGCGTAGCCCGAGGACGTCGCCACGGTCTTCCGGCCAGTACCTTCGGTCGCCGCTGGCCCGGGGCTTGCTCGGCCTCTGACGTGGTCTACCCGGCGAAGCGATTCGTCTACATCATTCGGAGCGTGAAACATCCGCACAAGCGCTACATCGGCCTGACGTCCGATCTCGAGGCGCGGCTGAGCGCACACAATGCCGGGCTGAACCGGTCGACGGCTTTGTGGAAGCCGTGTGGCATCGACGTGGCCATCGAGTTCCGCACCGAGCGGATGGCCGTGCGCTTCGAGAAGTATCTGAAGTCAGGAGCCGGCCACGCGTTTGCGGCCAGTCACTTCGTGGACCGGCAATGATCCGCCGCTCGTACTCCTCGAAGTCGTAGAAGCCCATCGACGGCTTCGGCGCCCGCACCAGCCGGATCGTGCAGGGCACGCGGTCGATCACGTCCCACTCCACCGCCTTCTTCAGCAGCACGCTCAGGACCGTGAGCACGTTGTTCACGGTCTTCGGCGCCCGATTCCGGAGCCGGTGCTTCAGCTTCTGGACGTCGTCCGTCGTGATGGCGTCCAGCCGCTTCGCGCCGAGTGCGGCCTGCAGATGCCCCTTCACGATCGTACGCTTGGCCGCGATCTCGCTGGGCTTCTGGCGGTTCGCGACCGCGTAGTCGTTGTGAACCGCGGCCCGAAGGTTTCGAGTGTCGGCACCTCCTTTCGAGTCTTGTTGAGGCCGTGCCGCAGCAGATGCCGCTCGCGGTCCTGACCCCATCGCAGCGCCCCGGTCCGAGACTGGGCCGGGGCCCTGCTGCGTTCACGATGCTTGCGTCCGTCCGGGAGGCGGAAGGTGATGTCCACCTCCCATCCGCCCCGCCGGTACGGCCTGACTGTCACGCTCATCGCCGTGCCTCCTGTGGCGACGGCGTGGAGTTGTGGTCGAGGAAGTGTAGCAGGGCCGCGCGGCGCAGCAGGACGCGCCGGCCGATGCGGACGACGCCCGGCAACGGAAGCATAACCTCGATGGATGACGCCTTCGCGGTGAGCCGGATGCGGGAAATCCGCCTGTCCGGTTCGATGTGGCGGGGGTCGGAGACGGCGTGATGGAGAGGCGAGTGAGGCACCGTCAACCGAAAGGGACGGTAACAGATGGGCCCTCCTGTACACCACCGCGCCGACCCTCGACCCGACCGCCGCGCACCAGCGCGCGACGTGGCAAGCTTCACCGCTGTCTGGCTGGTCAAACCGCTCGCGAGGTACTGGCGGGCGATCGCGGCACGCGAATCAGGCCTCGGCGCTACGACTCGTGTCGGCTTCCGAGTGGCGCGTGAGGCCAGGTAAACCGTCATGATCGAACGGGACGAGACGACAGGCAAGATTGGACGATAGGCACGATTGAGGCACGATTAGCAGGGTCTGTTGACGGAAGAGGGCCTATGCGACCTCGCCGCCGGACCGCCAGCCCAGCTGTGCGCCCTACCGGCAGCGCGGATCAGCCGTGTCAGCCCCCGAGACGGCGTCGATTCGGCCCAGCGGAAGGATCGGCCGACGTCGTGGCCGCCGGCTTGAATCGCTACGCGGAGGGCTACACGATGCGTCCGTTCGCGAAGTCCGTGACGATGGTCGGATCGTCCGCGGCGTGCTTGAAGAAGTTCTGCGGCTTTCGAACCGCCTTCTCGAACTCCCAAATCTTCTCGGGTCTGATGTATCGGTGGAGCAAGGTCTTCGTGTTGCGAGCGGTGTGTAGGTCCGTCAGCAGGACGTGTGCGGCGCCAGCCAAGGTATGCACGGAGACTTCATCGGATTCCTCGAAGTACAGGCGTATCGCCGTATCGAGTTGTCGACGCGCCGCGTCCAGTTTCGAGATCTGCATCGAGTTCAGTCCGTTCGACCGGTCCGTCAGTGGGTCAGAACGTAGTGGCCGATGCTCACCACCCATGGCCCGAAGATGGTGAGGAAGGTGGTAAAGTTGCGACGTTTCTTGAGCGCTTCTGGTGTCAGCGTCTTGGTATCACCATCAACGACACCTACGACTTCACCATTGGTCGTGCGCTCCGCAATCTGCCCGCCTTGCGGGAGGTCGGCTTTGCCGCCAACCGACGCGTGTTACACGTCGAATCTCTGAGCCACGACTGCCTGATTGGGTGAAGACCGCTTGCGCTCCGTCACCGCTCCCGTGTCCGTGCAGGATCAACGGGCCGCCGGCCTTCGGTTTGGCGACCCGCGCGTGCATGCGCGCATGCACGCGCTCTGTCTCCTTGCCCTCGCCCCGACCGGCTTTCGCCATCGGGAGCTGCGCGATTACGTCGCCCAGCTCCAGAGTCAAGACCCGATACCTACTCGGCGGGCGCGATGACCTACGACCTCCGCCGCCTGCGACTGCATGGCCTCATCGAACGGGTGCCGCACAGCCATCGATATCGCATCACCTCGACTGGCGCACAGGTCGCCATGTTCTACGCACGGCTCTACACGCGAGCCCTCCGACCCGCCCGCTCGCTGAAGCCCGAAGGTTCTCCCAGGGCTCAACGCGCCTTCGATCGTCTCGACGCCGCGATCGCCCAATTCCTGGAGGAGGTGAAAATTGCGGCCTGAAAAACTTGACTCAAACGCTCATACTCCTAGGAGTCAAGACTCCTAGGCTGTGCGTGATCGGGAGGGCACAATGCGAACTCCGGCAATGGTCCTGGGTGGCGCTGTCACTCGGTGGCTGCCATGCAGGTCCCGCAGTCCGTCGTGGCGGGGCAGCAGGCGGGCCGCATGGGCAGATCGTCGTGCGGCTGCTATCATCCAGCCCTTGGGGGCCAGCTAGACCATGGACAGGCGTAGGTTCCTGACCGGAGCGGCGGCAGGTGCCGCCGGAGGGGCCGCTCTGACCGCCGGAGGGTTCGTCGCATTCCGGCCCGGTCGCGACGGCCCATCGTCCCCCGCGGAAGGGCGAGTCTCGTTCTCCGCGATGGGCGAGGACCTGATCCTCGACGCCCTCCTGCGGGATACGCTGCAGATCACAGCGCCGACCTACCTCGACATCGGCGCGGCGGATCCAGTGGCGGTCAACAACACCTATCTGCTCTACACGCAGGGTAGCCATGGCGTGCTGGTTGAGCCGAACCCCACCTACGTCGAGCGCCTGCGCACCGCCCGCCCGCGTGATGCCGTGGTCGGCGCCGGCGTTGGCACGGGCGAGGCCACCGAGGCCGACTACTACGTCATCGAAGACCAGCCCATGCTGAACACGTTCTCGCCGGGGATGGCCGAGTTTCGTGTCGAGCGTGGCGCGTCGGTCGAGCGCGTGGTCAAGATGCCCCTCGTGTCCATCATGGACGTGATCGACGAGCACCTGGGCGAGACACCGGACCTGGTCTCAATCGATGCTGAGGGGCTGGACCTGGCCATCGTGCAGACACTGGACCTCACGAAATACCGGCCTCCCGTCATCTGCGCGGAGACCAAGGGACCGGCCTACACGCACGAGTCGACGCCGCTTGCCACGTATCTTGCGGCCCAGGGCTACCTGGTGACCGCGGGGACGCTCTACAACACCATCCTAGTTGACCGCGCTCGGGTATCCTGATCGCCGTCAGGCGGCGATCCGGACGATGCCCCGAACGGTTACCGCAAGCCCGAAATCCCGGTGAGGATTCGAACCCGAGTGTCGCGGTCATGCTGCCAGCTAAGCCAGTCGCGAAACGCGCTCAGACTGACGCGCTCAGTCTCCTCCGCGACCCAGCTCGATGGGCGGGTGTCGCTAGTCTCCGCGGGTGGAGTAGATGGCCCGGTCGACCTGCTCCAGGGCTTCGCCAAGACGGGTCAAACGGCGGGCGAGATGCGCGGCTCCTGCTAGGGCCCCGCACGCCTGGATGAATGCGCCCAGGAGCTCGGGGTGCTCCCGGGCGTAGCCCTCGCCGAACAGGGCGTCAATCTCATGAGCGCCGACGCGGAGGCTGGTCGCGATCGCCGCAGCGGTGTCCCCGAGCGGGTCCGTGGAAGTCGTGGACGGAGAGGTCGTAGAGGTCAACATGGCGCGAGGGTTCCTTTCGGTAGAGCTAGCTCGGCCGTAGTAGCCGCCTCGCCGTCGAAACAAGCCTCACCTGGGTGCCAAGCAGTGGCCGTATGGTGGCGGTTCCAGAGTTGCAGGCTCCGGTCATTGACCGAACGGATCTGACCGGTTTGTTCGATTTCGAGCTCGTGTTCGATCCGGGGCCCCGCGGCGGATCCACGCTTGGGGATGACGATGCCCTGACGGCAGCACCGGCCCCGCCGCTCAGAGTGGCAATCGAGGAGCAGCTCGGACTGAGGCTCAGGCGAGAATCAGGGCCCGTGCGGGTGCTCGTTGTGGAGCACGTCGAGCCACCGACACCGAATTGACAGCGGCGAGGGGAACGTGAAGGCCACTATGTCTGCGCTCGTTCTACTCGCCACCGTGGTAGTGCTCCGGGCTCAGGAACCAGCGGCACTGCCGGCCGTCGAGGTGGCGTCTGTGCGCCTGGTGCCAAGTGCGAACGGACTGCCTGAGGGCTTTGCGATGAATCCCCGCCGTCAGGGTGGCCGATGGACGTGGACAGCGAACCCGTACCGGCTCGTCAGTTACGCCTTTCACGTGCCCACGTGGCGGGTGGAAGGGCTTTCGTTCGCGCCGCCGTTCTACCGGATCGAGGCCTCGATGGACGCTGCCGCCACCGAGGATGAGGTCCGCTTGATGCTGCGACGGGTGCTCCTCGAGAGGTTCAAGCTGGTCACGCACACGCGGGTGGAACGGCGCTCCGGATACGCCCTGGTTGTCGTGGACGCCAAGAAGCTGGAGCTGCCTGCCGCAAAATGGCGCGGTTCCGCCGATGCCGGCCTACATGCCTGGACAACCTCCCGCAGCCTTCGAGGGCGCAGTGTTTACGTCGGCCGAGGGCACAGGTGTCGCGGCCCTCACGGGTCGTGGCGTCCCGCTCACCAGGATGGCAGAGACGCTCTCGGAGGAGTTCGAGGCGTTCGTGACCGACGAGACCGAGAAGGCCGGGAACTTCTACTTCGGCTTCACGTTTCGTCGTCTCGACTATCCGAACACCGACGCGACGGATGCGCCGTCGCTGTTCGACGCCCTGGAGGATGAGCTTGGGCTGCAGCTCCAGTCGGGCGCCGGTGAAGACATTCGGACTCTTCGTATTCAAGGCATGAATCGACGAAGCTTCCTGGAACAGGCCCTGATGTTGGGTACTGGTGCGGCGCTGGGACAGGCCGACAGGCTGGCCGTT
>Ga0299906_10001134_pt1 | contig 23023 bp, 21 predicted proteins | sample RVTome_14_FD_200259 | JGI IMG/M metagenome (GOLD analysis project Ga0299906, IMG submission 200259) | Soil microbial communities from uranium-contaminated site in the Upper Colorado River Basin, Wyoming, United States - RVT145D125 (version 2) ...
ATACCATTTGAGCGCGCCGGTCTGCGGATCGAGCGCGACCGTGGAGTTCGAGTACAGGTCCGAAGGGGATGTCAGCGACGTGTTCCGGTAGTCGCCGCCGTGGCGGTCCTGCCGGTTGTAGGGAGACGGGTTGGCGATGCCCCAGAAGACCGTGTTGCGCTCCGGATCGTAGGAGCCGGGCAGGCCCCAGGCCGCCGCTCTCATATCGTCGTGGACCGGCGAGACCCCCCAGCTTTCGCTGCCTGCCTCGCCCATGGCCGGAATCGTGTGGAAACGCCACAGCTCTCGACCGGTGAGGGCGTCGTGGCCGGCGATGAAACAGCTCTCGCGGCCCTGCCCGCAACCCCGCGAAGAGATCACCACGCCGTCGGCCACGATGAGGCCGGAGATGTGCGCGCCTCCGCCTGTGACCTCGGTCTCCCAGCGCAGCTCTCCGGTCCGGGCGTCGAGGGCGATGACGTAGCCGTCGGGGGCGGTGTGATAGATCATGTCCTGGTAGATCGCGAGATTCTTGCTCCGCGAGCCGCCTCTCCCGGGCCGCTCGTAGGCCCAGATCTCGTCGCCTCTGGCGGCGTCGAGAGCCAGGATCGACCGTCCGGGGGCCAGCACGTACATGACCCCGTCGTAGACCACCGGGATGCTCTCGACCATGCCGGGGCCCATGGCCCGGGTCCAGGCGAGCGCCAGGCGATCGACGTTCTCCGTGTCGATCTCATCGAGCGGGCTGTGGCGCTGGGCGTCGTAGGTGCGGCTGAACATCAGCCAGTCGGCCGGATCCGGAGACTCCAGCATCTCCCGTGTCACAGGACGGAAATCCCCACCCGGATCCTGGCCGGGCGCGGCCGCGAGGACGGACGCGAGAACAACAAGGGCGGCCGCGAGAACGAAATACTGGCGCATGTCGGTTTCCTCCCGGGAAGCCGTCTGATTCTATCCCTGTGGGGGCCCGGCGACAACCTTGTCAGCGGAAAGCGGACCAATGTTGTAAACTACCCCTCTTCATTCAGTCCTGAAGACATTCGGAACGATCATCCATGACACGACCGAGCCGGGAACGAGAAGCTGCCATGCCCACGTCGATCGACACGCTCCAGGAAAAAGCCCGCCGACTCCGCATCCTCTCGCTCCGGGCGACGACGGAAGCCGGCTCCGGACACCCGTCGACGTGCCTGTCGGCGGCGGATCTCATGTCGGTCGTCTTCTTCAGGGAGATGCGGTTCGACCCCGGAAACCCGGACAACCGCGCCAACGACCGCTTCGTCCTCTCGAAGGGCCACGCGGCACCGTTGCTGTGGGCGGCCTATACCGAAGCCGGGATTCTCTCCGAGGCCGACACGCTGACCCTCCGGCGCTTCGACAGCGGCCTCGAAGGCCACCCCACTCCCAGGATGCCCTGGGTCGACGTGGCCACCGGATCGCTCGGCCAGGGGCTCTCGGCCGGCCTCGGCATGGCGCTCGCCTCGAAGATGGACCAGGCCGGGTACGACACCTACGTCCTGCTCGGAGACGGCGAGTGCGCCGAGGGCTCGGTCTGGGAAGCGGCCGGGCTGGCCAGCCACTACAAAGCCGACAACCTGTACGCCATCGTCGACGTCAACGGCCTGGGGCAGAGCCAGGCGACGATGTACGGCTTCGACACGGAACGTTACGCGGCCATGTTCAGAGCCTTCGGATGGTACGCGGTCACCGTCGATGGCCATGACTGCGGCGCCATTGTCCGGGCGTTCGGGCGTTGCCGCGATGAGGCGGGCGAAAAGCCCCGGGTCCTCATCGCGCACACCTATAAGGGACGGGGCGTCTCGTTCCTCGAGGACCGGTCGCTGCTCAGAGACGTGCCCAACTGGCACGGAAAGCCTGTGCCGCCGGATCGGCTCGAGGAAGCGCTCGGGGAGCTCCGGACGGGCGACGCGGCGAACGGCTTCGCCCCGTCGCCGCGGCCCGATCTGCCGGAGGTTCCCCGTATCGGCAGGCACCGGGTCGACGTCGGGCGCCGGAAATCGGAATCCGTCGCGACGCGCGAAGCCTACGGCGACGCGCTGGTCAAGCTGGTCGACCAGGACCCGCGCGTCGTGGCGCTGGACGGGGACACGAAGAACTCGACCTATGCCGAGACGCTCGCCGCCGCACACCCTTCACACTTCTTCGAGATGTTTATCGCCGAGCAGAACATGGTCGGCGTGGCTGCCGGCCTGTCCGCATGCGGCAAGATCCCGTTCGTCTCCACGTTCGCCGCGTTCCTGACCCGCGCCTTCGACCAGATCCGGATGGCCCGGATCTCGGAGGCCGGCATCCGGTTCGTCGGCTCTCACTGCGGAGTTTCCATCGGGCCCGACGGGCCGTCCCAGATGGGTCTGGAGGACATCGCGATGTTCCGCGCGATCCCGGGCTCGGTCATCGTGTATCCATCCGACGCCGTGTCGACCGAACACCTGGTGGCCTGTCTCGCCGACCAGCCGGGCATCTCCTACCTCCGGACATCGCGGCCCAGGACGCCGGTTCTTTACGAAAACGACGACACGTTCGCAATCGGCGGATCGAAGGTGCTCAAGCGCTCCGACACCGACCGCCTCACCGTCGTCTGCGCGGGCATCACCGTGCACGAAGCGCTCCGGGCCTGGGCGGCGCTTGAGGCAGACGGCATCCTGGTGCGCGTGATCGACGCCTACTCGGTCAAGCCGCTCGACACCGACGCGATCCTCGATGCGGTCCGGGAAACGGGCACGCTCGTGGTCGTCGAGGACCACTACTACGACGGTGGCCTCGGCGACGCGGTCCTGAACGCGGTCGGAAACAGGGCGCCGGTCCACAAGCTCGCGGTCCGAGGTGTCCCGCGATCCGGAACTCCCGAAGAGCTGATCGACGCGTTCGGTATCGGCGCCCGGACGATCGGAGAGAAGGTGCGGGAACTGGTCGGATAGCGCCGCCGGCAGTCGCCGGAACGGATCCGTCAGTCCCCCGCGTGGCCGCGCGCCGCTTTCATCGGAATCGTCCGGATCGACAGAGCCGCGAGGCCCGCGATCAGGCTCTCTCTTGCGGACTCCAGCATGTCCGGGTCTTTCGAGTCGAGCGAGAGCTTGAGCGAGTACTCCGGATGCGTGAAGGCGGGATAGGACCCGAGCCGCACGGCCGGGTATATCCGGACGATCTCCGCGAGCAGCGGCGCGACGCGGCCCTCGTCGGCCCGGACGAACACCTCGGCCGAGAAGAACGGGCTCTCCCGGAACCTCTCCCTGATCCTTTCGAACTTGGCCCTCAGGATCGCCGGCACTCCCGGAAAGATGTAGACGTTTCGGACCGCGATCACGGGAAACCAGCCGCCTCCTTCCCCGATTAGCAGGGCTCCGTCGGGAATATCCGCCATGCGGAGCGTGGCTTCTGTCATGGCCTCTTGATAGTATCGCTCGAGGATCGCCTCGAGTTGTGAGTCCCGGTGGGTGGCCAGACCGAAGGCGGAGGCGACCGCCGGCATCGTGACGTCGTCGTGTGTGGGGCCGACGCCGCCGGAAGTGAAGACATAGTCGAAGTCTTCCGACGACTTCCGGACTTCGTCCCGGATCGGCCCGATCCTGTCGGAGATGACGGCTATCCTCTGAACATCGACGCCCAGCTCCCGGAGCTGGGCTATCAGGTAGACCGCGTTCTCGTCACGTGTCTGACCGGAGAGGATTTCGTTGCCGATGACGACGATTCCCGCGGTTCTGGACATGACAGGGGTGAATATACCATGCGTTCCCGAAGGCCCGACGCGCGGCTGATCGTGGCCGCCAGCGACACGGACGCCAACATGCTGTGGGCGACCCGGCTGTTCGCGCCGGACCCGTTCGTCTTCATTCAGAAAGGGAGCCGCCGCTACGTCGTGATGAGCGATCTCGAAGTCGACCGGGCCCGAAAACAGGCGTCCGTGGACCAGGTGCTCCACCAGAGCGAATACGTCCGCCGGCTGCAGTCGCGGGGCGTTCAGTTCCCGACCACGGCTCAGGTGATCCGCGCCGTGTTCCGCGATCTCCGGGTTCGGAACGCCGCGGTGCCGGCCAGCTTCCCGCTGGGGATCGCCGACGGGTTGCGGGAATCGGGGATTCGGATCGAGGTCCGGCCCGACCCGTTCTGGCCGGAGCGCGAGATCAAGCGGGACGACGAAGTACGGTCCATCCGGGATTCTCTGAGAGCCGCCGAGGCCGGCATGGAAGCGGGGATCGCGGCCCTCGGGCGATCGAAGATCGGGCAGCGCGGATATCTCACGCTCGACGGCGCGCGCCTGACCTCGGAGATCCTGAAGTCGATCATCAATTCGACGATCATGGAGCGCGGTTATGTGCCCAGTCACACGATCGTCGCGTCGGGAGCCGAGGGTGTGGATCCGCACAACGAAGGCTCCGGGCCCATACGCGCGCACGTGCCGGTGATCATGGACATCTTCCCGCGATCCCAGAAGACGGGTTACTTCGGAGACATGACCCGGACCGTGGTTCGGGGACGCGCCTCCGACAGGGTGAAGCGCGCCTACGCGGCGGTGCTCGAAGCGCAACGAATCGCTTTCCGGCGCGTGCGTCCGCGCGCCAGCGCCTACGACATACACAACGACATTCTGGATTACTTTCGCGGACAGGGATTCGAAACGGGCTCCCGAGACGGGCGGATGCAGGGCTTCTTTCACGGGACCGGGCACGGGCTCGGCCTCGATATCCACGAGGCGCCGTCGTTCGGGCTCAGGGCACGGAACAGATTTCGCAAGAACCACGTCGTGACGGTCGAGCCGGGCCTCTACTACGCCGGCATGGGCGGAATCCGGCTGGAAGACGTCGTCGTGGTGACCGACACGGGATGCCGGAACCTGGTGCGTTTCCCGAAGTTTCTTGAAGTGTGAGCGAGCGCCGCCGGATCAGGCGGACGGAGGACAGCAGGGATGCGACTGCGTTTCTGGGGAGTGCGCGGCTCCACGCCGACGCCCCACAAGGATCACGTGGGTTACGGAGGGAACACCTCGTGCGTCGAGATCCGTCCGGAGCGCGATGAGATCCTGATTTTCGACGCCGGTACGGGAATCCGCCTCCTCGGCAAAGCGCTCGAGGACGAGTTCAACGGATCGCCCGTGCGGGCGCACCTGTTCTTCAGTCACTTTCACATCGATCACGTTCAGGGCCTGCCCTTCTTCACGCCCCTGTATTCCGCGGACAACCACTTCACGTTCTACTTCGCGGGCCGGCGGGAAGCCAGGCTCGTAATGGACGCCCTGTCCGGGCTCATGTCGAGCCCCTACTTCCCCGTCGATGTGTCCAACCTGCCGTGCGGGCGCGACTACATCGATCTGGTCGAGGGCACATTCAGGGTCGGGAGCGCCCGGATCCAGGTCCGGAAGCTCAACCACCCACAGGGCTGCGTGGGATACCGGATCATGCACCGGGACCGCGCGGTCGCCTACTGCACCGACGTCGAGCACGGGCCCGAGTGGAGCGACAACAATTTTCACGAGCTGGCCAGGGACGCCGACTGCCTGATCGTCGACGCGCAGTACACGCCGGAAGAGTACACGAGCCACAGGGGCTGGGGACACAGCACGTGGAAGGACTCGGTGGAACGCGCCCTCCGCGCGGATGTGCGCCAGGTCGTGCTCTTCCATCACGATCCCTACCACGACGATGCCACGATCGACGACATCCTGGCCCGGGCCCGGAAGATCCACCCGAACGTCGTCGCCGCCCGCGAAGGCCTCGAGATTACTGTATAAAAGAAGGGACACGAACGAGATCCCGCTGGAAAATTGGGTGCCAGTCCCCATACCTTTACCTTATGGCTGTCAAGTTCAAGGATTACTACGAGACCCTCGGGGTCGAGCGCTCGGCCGACGCGGACACGATCAAGAAGACCTACCGCAAGCTCGCCCGCAAGTACCACCCTGACGTCAATCCCGGCGACGCGTCGGCCGAAGAGAAGTTCAAGGAGGTTCAGGAAGCCTACGAGGTCCTCGGAGACGCGGAGAAGCGCAAGAAGTACGACACGCTGGGCGCGAGCTGGAAGGACGGGGCGGAGTTCAGGCCTCCGCCGGGATGGCAGGGCGGATTCGAGACCCGCGTCAACTTCGAGGATCTCTTCGGCAGCGCCGGCCGCGGAAACGGTCAGCGACGGAGCGGCTTCAGCGATTTCTTCGAAGCGATATTCGGCGGGATGGCGGGCGAGACGGGGAGCCGGACAGGGGGCCAGTCGGGAAGCGAAGAGTCCCGCAGGGCTCACCGGCGCCCGCGCTCATCCCGGCCGCGAACCGCGGAAGCGGATCTCGATCTGCCTCTCGAGCGGATGCACCGCGGAACGACCGAACGCCTGACGGTCAGCGTCGGCGGAGCGCAGAAGACCGTCGACGTCCGCATTCCTCCCGGCGCCCGGGACGGCAGCCATATTCGCGTCCCCCGGGCCGGACCGGGCGGCGGAGATCTCGTCATCCGGCTCCGGATGCAACCGCATCCGCGGTTCGCGGTCCACGGAGACGATACCGAGGTCGAGGTGCCCGTCTCGCCATGGGAAGCGGCGCTGGGAGCGACGATCCAGGTGCCGACGCTCGACGGGCGTTCCGACATCCGGGTTCCCGCCGGAGTGGCTTCGGGACAGCGCATCCGGCTCCGCGAGCAGGGCCCGAACATCCGGACGGGCGGCCGGGGGGACCATTACGTTCGGCTGAAGATCGTGGTTCCGAAGGACCTCACGCCCGGCGAGCGGAAGCATTTCGAGGATCTCGCGAAGACCTCTAAGTTCAGGCCGAGGGACTGACGAGGAACGGCAGCTCCACGACGACCCCCGCCCGCCGGTTCCCGCCGCGGACGATCTCCACTTCAGTTCCGGGAGCGTCGGACCCGCGCCGCAGATAGCCGAGCCCGATCACCCCGCCCGCCCGGGGCGATCTCGCGGCGCTGGTCAGGCGCCCCGCCTCGCGGTCGCCGCGATGGATGGGGCCGGGCTCGGGGACGAGATCTCCGTCGATCCGTAGACCCCGGAGCGCGCGGTTGACGTGCCCGAGATACCGGATCTTCGCGACGGCCTCCTGCCCGACGTAGCAGCCCTTCTCATAGTCGATCGCGTCCTCCCCCAGCTCGGGCAGCGTCACGGTCGGATCCACATCCACGCCCCATCGCGGAATTCCCCGCTCGATCCAGACGATCTCGCGCAGGCTCTCCTCACCCGGAACGGCGCCGGCGGCTTCCATCCGGGACCGGAGTCCGTCCGCGCCGCCTCGCGACACGACCAGGTCGTAGCCGATCGGGGTCCGGAGGACGCGCGCGTCTCCGGAAGCCCGGTGATCGTAGAGAGCATCGAGACGAACCGCCAGCACCGAATCGAGAATCGGGGCCGCGCCGCCGCCGATGAGGGAGAAAACGCGCACGTCCGGCGAGCGATCTTCGAGGGCGGCGTCTTCCATGATCAGAAGACGGTCGAGCTGATGGAGGAGCTCCGGGTCGGGCTGGTGCTCGGCCAGAATCCACACGTGCTCCCGGTCGGCCAGCACCGCCATCAGGGCCATAACCTTGCCCTGCGGCGACAGGTGCGCCGCCGGACAGCCCTGCCCCGGCCGGAGGCGGGCGACGTCGTTTGAAACCATGCCCTGAAGCCAGGACACCCGGTCGGGGCCCGAGAGGACGAGCCAGTCCATCTGCCGTTCGAACAGGACCGCCGAGGTTTCCAGTTTGTCGTAGTGTTCCGGGATCTCGTCTTCTCCTTTGGCCGACCTGGAAGCCAACTTTCCCACGACTCAAACGATAGCATCGAAGGCGGCGGCGTCTTCCATGTATAATTACTTTATCTATGAAGAATACGTATAGCGTTGCGAAGGCTCAGGCCAATTTCACGCGCATTCTCAAAGAGGCGGAGGATCATCTCATCGGGATCACCAGGCATGACGAGACGGTCGCGTTTATTCTTTCCCGCGAGCGCATGGATGCGATCGCAGAAACGCTGGAGATCATGGCCAATCCCGACGCGATGAACGCGATACGCGAGCATCAGGCCGGCAAGACACGATTCGTTCCTCTCTCCGTATTGGATGAAGGATGATATCGTCATCGATAGAGATAGTCGTACGCATACATATTGATTGGACGAGTCAGTCCTCTCCGGAATGCTCGCGGAACTCACGCACCATCGTCTCCAGCCCGTTCGTTCGGATCTCGTAAGCGGCTTCGAGCATCCGGCCGAGCCGTCCCTCGGGAAAGCCGCGTTGCCGGAACCAGACCAGGTACGCGTCGGGCAGGTCGATCAGATACCTGTCCTTGAATCTTCCGAAAGGCATTCGCGCGTTGGCGAGTTCTTCAAGCGAGTGCATGACGGCTCCGCCGGTACTGCCGGTACTGCCGGTACTGCCGGTACTGTCGTAGAGCTTGACAGCGTGGCCGCAGGGTAACAGACTTCGGTTGAATGCGTCACATAATGACGACGGCATGCCTCTTCTGGCTCGCGCCGGGCGTCGGCATCGCCTCACAACTTCCCGACCCGCTCGACGACCGTGAGTTCTGGCGGCTCGTCACGGAGCTTTCCGAGCCGGACGGGTTCTTCGAGGACGAGAACTACCTCTCCAACGAGCGAGGATACCAGCGCGTGATTCCCCGGCTTCTCGATGAACCGGGAGAGGGCGGCGTCTACCTCGGGGTCGGCCCCGAGCAGAACTTCACCTACATCGCCGCGCTCCGGCCGAAGATCGCCTTCGTCATCGATATCCGGCATCAGAACACGATCGGGCACCTGATGTACAAGGCGCTGTTCGAGATGTCGGCCGACCGCGCCGACTTCGTGTCCCGCCTGTTCTCACGCCCTCGCCCGCCGGGCCTCGGCACGGAATCGACCGCGGACGAATTGTTCGGGGCGTACCGGAGCGCGCCGGCCGACCCTCAGCTCTTCGAGGACAACCTGGCCGCGATTCTCGAAGTCCTCACCTTTCGGCACGGATTCTCGCTGACGGCCGGCGAGGAGGCTTCGCTCGTCAAGGTGTTGAGCGCCTTCTACGAGAGCGGGCCCGACATCATGTACGTCTTCCAGGGCACGTCGGAGATTCATGCCACCTACGCGCAGATGATGACCACCACGGACGCGGAGGGGACGAACCGGAGCTATCTGGCGACCGAAGAGAACTTCGACCGCGTGCGCGGGATGCAGCTCCGGAATCTGATCGTGCCGGTGACCGGGGACTTCGCCGGCCCGAAAGCCCTGAGAGCCGTCGGCGAGTACGTGCGCGACAACGGCGGAACGATCGGCGTCTTCTACGTTTCGAACGTCGAGCCGTATCTCTTCACGGACGGCACGTGGAGGGCGTTCTACGAGAACGTCGGCACGTTGCCCGTGGACGCATCGAGCCTGTTCGTCCGGACGTTCTTCGGCGGTACGGCGCGGGAGTGCCGCGCCGAGCGGCCCGTGATCATGACGCCGGTTCTCGGATCGATCGTGGATTTCCTCGAAGCCTACGGCGACGGGGAGATCGAGTCTCAGTGCGATCTCGTGACCAGAAGCCGGTAGGACCGGCGAGTCAGCGCAGTATCGGCACGACGCGCTCCTGAATCGGCGTCCCCGTCACCACCGGCCCGTTTTCTCCAAGATACACGTCCACCTCGCTGCGGACGCCGAAGTCGCCCGCAAGATAGACACCCGGCTCGATCGAGAAGCACGTGCCTTCGAGCAGCGTCCTGTCGTCCCGGGTTTCGAGGTTGTCGATGTTGGCCCCGTTGCCATGATCTTCTTCGTGGATCGAGTGGCCGGTTCGGTGGATGAACTGCTTCCCGTAGCCGGCGGCGGTGATCGACTGCCGGGCCGCGTCGTCGACTTCCCAGCCGTGGAGGGTCCGGCCCTCGCTGTGGGCGTTGCGGACCAGCGCGATCGCCGCATCGCGCCCCGCGCGGACGATCTGGAAGATCTTCTCGTGGCGCTCGGGCACTGCCTCGCCGAGAAAGCCGGTCCAGGTGATGTCCCCGTAGACGGCTCCCGCGTCGGGCTTCCTGGCCCAGATATCGATCAGGAGAAAGTCGCCCTCGCCTATAGGAGCTGTGTGCTCCCGGTCGGGCATGTAATGGGGGTCGGCGCTGTGCGCGTTCACCGCCACGATCGGCCGGTCCGAGGAGATCAGACCGCGCCGGCCGTACTGGTCCCAGATGAATTCCTGAATTCCGAACTCGTCGGCCGCGATGCCTTTGCGGACGCGGCGGCCGACCTCCCGGAAGGCCTCGTCGACGATCTCGCGCAGGTTCCGGGCGGCATAGAGGTGCGTATCGAGCTGGTCCCGGCTCCAGACCGCTTCGAAGCGCTGGACCAGATCGGCCGACGACACGACGTCGATGCCGAAGCTTCGGACCAGCTCGACGGTCCCCGCGTCCACGCGCGAGATATACGGAATCGCGTTCAGCGGCGAGTACTGCATGGCGACGCGCGAGGCGCCCGACATGGCGTCCTGCATTTCCCGGTGCAGCTCCTGCCAGGGCAAGTACACGCGCTTTCGTCCGGGAAGCGCGTCGAGGACCCGGGTCTCGATCGCGTGGACGATCTTCTGCGGCTCCCCGTCGGCCGGCACGTAATAGGACCACCGGCGGGTCGCGATCTGGGATCGGTCCAGGCCGAGCACGTTGGCCGCAATCGGATCGCTCCCGCGAAAACTGCAGAAGAGCCACCCGTCCAGGCTCTCTCCGCGGAGGGCGTCCTGGATGCGCGCGATCAGGTCGAGTTTCGTTCGGTCGGACATCGGGTCGGCCTCGTCTGTTGAAAAGCTCTCCAAAGTCCGTCAGAATACCGCCTTTGTCCGCCTCGTGTCGTCCCCTTCTTGCAGGGAAGCGTCCAGGGAGATTTCAATGGATCGCGAAGGAATCGGCCAGGGTCTCGCGATGATTCCGAGCGGCGTGTTCGTTCTCGCCTCCGGCGACGGCCGGCGGACTTCGGCGATCCTCGCGTCCTTCGTTCAGCAGGCGGGATTCGAGCCGCCCTCCCTCGTCGTGGCGGTCGGACGCGACCGGCCCATCCGCAAGCTGATCGAGGACTCCGGACAGTTCGTGCTGAACGTCATGGGCAATGACAGCAGGGCGTCTCTGAAGAGATTCTGGAAAGGCGTCCCGGAAGGCAGCGACCCTTTCGAGGGTCTCCCGACGCGCACAGGGGCGGCGGGAATCCCCATCGTCGAGGACGCTGTGGGGTATCTGGAGTGCGTCCTCCGGCAGACGATCGACCTTGGCGATCACTGCCTGTACGTGGGCGAGGTCACCGGCGGCGGGCGCCTCGCGCCCGGATTCGAACCCATGGTCCGGATCCGGAAAAACGGGTTCGATTACTGATGGCGGGCCGAAAACACTTCCTGGGCGGCAAGAACATCGACCCGCCTCCTATCGGCCCCGGCATGACTCTGGTGGATCTGGTCGACCAGACGTTCAACGCGTATAACGCCGCCCGCTTCCGCGAAGCCTGCCATCTCTTCACCGACCGGATGCTCGCCGACGACGTCGTCGTGGGCGTCAGCCTCTCCGGCGCGATGACGCCCGCGGGTCTCGGCATGGCGGCTATCGTTCCCATGATCCAGGCCGGTTTCATCGACTGGATCGTGTCGACAGGCGCCAATCTCTATCACGACATGCATTTCGGCATCGGGCTCCAGATGCGGCGCGGATCCCCGCATCTGGACGACCGCGAACTGCGCCGCGAAGGCGTGGTCCGGATCTACGACATCCTGTTCGACTACAACGTTCTGGTCGAAACGGACAATTTCGTCAAGCAGGTCGTGTCCGATCCCGAGTTCGACCGGACGATGAGCTCGGCCGAATTCCACTACAGGCTTGGACGTTATGTCCTCGAGCGTGAGCGGGTCCTGGGGATCCGGAACAAGTCTCTGATGGCGGCCGCTCACGAGCACGCCGTTCCCGTCTACACGTCCTCGCCCGGCGACAGCTCGATCGGCATGAACGTCGCGGCCAACGCCCTGATCGGCGGCAAGCTGTTGATCGACGTGAACCGCGACGTCAACGAGACCGCCGCGATCGTATACGACGCCAAGCAGGACGGACTGAAGAGCGCGACCCTCCTGATCGGGGGCGGATCGCCCAAGAACTTCGTCCTGCAGACCGAGCCCCAGATCCAGGAAGTGCTGGGCCTCGAGGAGAGAGGGCACGATTATTATCTCCAGTTCACCGACGCCCGCCCCGACACGGGCGGCCTCTCCGGCGCGACGCCGGCCGAGGCGGTGAGCTGGGGTAAGGTGGATCCGGACAGACTGCCGGACGCCGTCGTCTGCTATCTCGATTCGACGATCGCCGTGCCTATGCTCGCGGCATATGCGATGACCCGGCGACCGCCCAGGGCGCACCGGCGCCTCTACGAGCGCCGCGAGCCCATGCTCGAACGCCTCCGGAGCATGTTCAAGAAGCGGTGGAACGACGCGTCGGACCCCCGCGAGATCGAGACACCCTGACCCGGCCCCGCCGGTCGCGTTCACACGGTCGTCGCGTCGGACTCGGACAGCTCCCCGATCCATTCGGCGGGAATGTCCCCGCGCTTCCGCCCGATGATCGCCATGTAGTACAGGGGCTCTCCCCCAACCGAGAGCCGGTGCCGGTATCTCCGGCTCGAAACCAGATCGAGCAGCGCCTCGTCGACCATACCGCTGAGGAGCCGGCTGAAACCGCTGGAGTCGTCGTTTCCAAGGAAAGTTTCCTTGATATTGAACGCGAGCCAGCCGGGAGACTGAATCAGGTTGAAGGCCTCCCGAAAGGCGCGCGGCGGGATGTCCCCGAAGCCGAGCGCCGCGACAGTGGTCAGGCAGTTGAAGTCCCGATCCTCCAGCTCCGAGCGCACCTGGTCGCCGGGGTCGGCCAGGTCGACGACATAGTAGTCCTCGTAGACGTCCGGACGGTCCCGTTCGGCGGCCAGCCGGGCCTCGGGGATGATGTCGACGCCCACAACGCTGTCGACGCCCAGTCTCTGCAGCTCCTGGCCCATCATGCCATTCCCTGCTCCGAGATCGAGGACCGTGAGATCGGAGGAATCCTGATCCGAGCCCTGGATCGCCTCGTCGAGGAGCGAGCAGACGACCGAGGGAGAATTGCACTCGAGCTTCCTGTAGAAGAGATACTCGTAGAGGCCGGGCGTCGAATACACCTCGTCGTAACTGTGAAACCGGACGCGCCGCTCCGCATCGCCTTCCCTGACGATGCACCACTCCTGATCCTGATTCAGCCCGCCGGTCGCCGGAGGAGGAAACTCGACCTCGAATCCGTTCTCGCTCGCGTACTTCCCGCTTCCGTTGTTCTCATTCGGATCCCTCACCATTAATAAACTCCCTTCTCATAAGTGGATGGCATGACTTCGACGGTTTCCTGCGCCGGCTCCCGCAGAGGCTCCCCGACCAGAAGGCCCTCGACCTCGAGGTCTCCGGCGCCCATCATCGCTGCGACGCGCTCGAGCGAGGAGAGGATCAGCGTCTGCTCCCAGTCCGCCAGCCTCTCGAAACCCGCAACGAACTGGTCCTGTAGCAGGGAGGGGGCTTCCGCCAGCACGCTGACTCCGGCCTCGGTCAAACGGACGATGACGCGCCGCCGGTCCTCCTCGCTCCGCGCCCGCACGATGAGCCCCCGCCTCTCCAGCCTGTCCAGCACGCCGGTGACGGTCCCCTGGCTCAGGCTGACCCGGCGCGCCAGCTCGCCCGAGGAGAGCTCGTCGTGACCGAGCGCCTTTAGCAGGACCAGTTGCGGCCCGGTCAGCCCGTGATCCTGGACCAGTCGTCTGGAGTGCAGGTCGATGGCCCGGATGATCTGGCGCAGGGTGACCAGAACGTCCTCACAGACCCGGTGCGGCCGACTAATGCTTTGCATAGAATAGATTTAACTCCCACAGAGCCCCACGCGCTCCCCAAGCCGTCGACCATTGTAACCTATTTTTCAATAAGTTATCGACATAGGCGCCATACATACGCCGTTCGTATCCAGTCTTATTATTTTGTACCAAATATAAATCGGCGCGGTTACGCCTCAGTCTTCCGCATACATGACAAGGCCCGAGAGGAGCTTCGGAAAAAAGTCGGTTGATTTCTGAGGCAGAACCCCTCCGCCGAAAGCGATGTCCCGGACATCGGCCAGCGGCGTCCCCCTGAGCAGGAAGCACGCCTGAGCGCGCCCCTCCTCCACATCCGCCGCCGCTGCCGCGGCGTCACGCAGGTAGCGGATATGGCGTTCCTGGCGGACCGCCTCCTCGGAAAGTCCGAGGCAGCGCCCGAGGATCAGGCGGTGCAGCAACACGACGTCGAGGGCCGCATATCGGGGGGAGACGCCGGGCACGAGCGCCGCCGGATCGAGGCCCTCGCCGAGGACCAGCAGCTTGCCGGCCCCCGGCACGACCAGGCCCAGAGCCGGACGTGACGCCGGCTGTTCACTCAACACACGAACCAGTGTCCCGGCGTCGGGCACGTCCCGAACCTCGTAGAATTCGGCCGCCTGTGCGAGCAGGCGCGCGGCGTCGAACGACGGGAGATCGCCGAGGACCCGATGGGTCGGCAGCACGAGGAGGCCGGGACTCTCCATGTTGACCAGCGTCGTCATGAGCCACTCGAACGGGCCCGCGTCCCCGGAACGCCGCCGCTCTTCGTCCCGGAACGCGAGCGCGGTCTCGTAGCGATGGTGCCCGTCGGCGATCAGGAGCTTCCCCTCCGACATCAGCCGGCACACCCCGGCGATGGCCTGCGGCCGGCTCACCTTCCACAACATATGCTCGACGTCGTCTTCGTCGCGGAGGGAAAGCGGCGCCTCGCCTGCGATCTCCGCCTCGATCGCGCGTTCGGCCCGCCGCTCCGGATCCGAGTACAGCAGGAACACCTGGCCGAAATGAGTTCGCGTATGGCGCAGCAGCTCGAGGCGATCTTCGCGGGGGCCCGCGAGCGTCCGTTCATGCGGAAAGATCACGCCGTTCGCGTAGTCTTCGAGGCGCGTGAGCCCGACGAACGCCTTTCGCGTCAGGACCTGGCCGGCGCCAGGCACGCTGAAGCGCTGGTAATAAGCGAACAGGGCCGGCTCGTCGGCGCGCCGGACAATGCCTTCCCGCCGCCAGTCGCACCAGACACGGGCCGCGTTCTGGTAAGGAGACACGCCTTCGGGAATCCCGGTGTCGTCCAGCGGACGGAGAACGCGCACCAGGTTGTTGGGATGCGCCGCCAGGTAGCGTTCGCGCATCGACGGCGTGATCTTGTCGTAGGGCTGCGTGACGACTTCCTGGATCGGGATGCGCCGGGTATCGTACTGGAGTGCCCGGAACGGTCGGATCTCGGCCATAGGCCGGGAGTGTACCATTGCACCGGAAGACACGAGACCATGGCACCCCAGGATCGGTCCCTGAAGGCGGAGCGCGGGAGTCGGGCGCGGTTTCCCGACGGCATCCTCGAGGATCGTGACGGGGACGGCGTACCGGATTATCTGAACGCGAAGATCTACGTGGCCGACGACGTCAGCGTTTCCGAGCTGGCCGCGGCCGCGAACATCGCGGCGCGTCTCGCGTTCGAGGCGATCTCGGTCGACATGCCGATCGGATGTCGGATCGGGGAGTTCCTCGACACGGACCCGACCGTGGCCATCGTCGTCGGCGAAGCGGCCGGGCGGTGGACGGGGGGAGCCCCGGGCGTCGTCGTGGCCACGGAGGGCTCCCGCCCGGTCGTGGCCATACGCTCCGCCGAAGACGCGAACCGGTGGGCGGCATCGATCTGCGGCGGCGGCTACCTGGACCGGGACGCTCAGGATGCGATCGATCCGCAGAGTCCGCCCGGCCCTCACTCGCTCTCGAACCTCTATACCGATGGCCTGCTCTCCCGCGCGGCGCTGTCGGTCGGCCCGGATACGCGCAGCCCGGCCGTCATCGATCTGGCCGCCCGGATCGCGCTGGAAACGACGGGCCTCGCGCTGCCGCTGGTCGTCGCGTCCGACTCCGACGATCGGTTGGCGGGCCCGCTCCAGGTCTGCGTGGGCCGCACACACCCGCGCGTTATCGAGATGACACGCTCCGGCGAGCTCCGCCTCGATCTGGGTTCCGGAGACGGCCGCGTCGAAATCGTCCCGGACCCTGACGGAGGGGGCTCGAGGCTCGTGATCGCGGGAGGGGGCGAGGCGGGTGAGACTTCGGCCCTCGCCTGGGCGGCCCATCGACTGCCGTTTGCGTCCGAATACGGCAAGGGAAACCTTGAGCTGAAAGATATCGAAGCGGACCTCGCGCGCTTCGTGTCCCTCGGCTCCCCGGAAGGACGGCTCGCGGCCGGTATCGTCCGGGCGCGCGCCAGGCTCGCTACGCTCGCCGGGGGGGCTCCCGGAAGCGCCGGAGTGCGGATCGACGCGGACGGCGTCCCGGCGAGCCTCCTTGCGAGGGCACGAGACCTCATCCCCACGGAGTTCGTGACGGTCCGGAACGCCGCGTTCCATGAGTGCGAGACCATCTTCGAAGACGCGTTCACGATCACGTGGGAAGTCGAGACGGCGCGGGCCCGATTCGGGGAGCGCGTCTTGCCCCTCGTCGGCAAAGGCTCCGAAGTCGATCTGGAAATACGCCTGAGCGAGCCCCCGGACATTCGGGCGAAACTGGCTGAGGATCTCGCGCTCGCTCTCGTTCAGAGCGGCGCCGATCCCGACCGGACGCGCGTTACGGTGCTCTCGGCCCACAAGCAGGGTTACTGCTGGATCGACGAGATTCTCAAGAGCAGATTGTCGGGCGCGACCTCGATCACGATCTACGTCAGGGAGGCTGTCTCCGATTCACCCGTAAGTATCGATCCGGCGAGACGCTGGCTCCAGGAACTGTACCCGATCGACGAGATTCTGGCGCGCGATCTGGGGATCCGTCCCGACGCCACCAGTTTCGGGATGACCTCGGCCGGGCCGACCTATCGGGTGGTCGCCCGCGATGCGTCCGGCTCGGTCCTCCTCGAGGAGGCCTTCGAACCCGCTTTCGAGGAGCGGCCTCTCTTCGCGCGGTTTCCCGACTACGCGACCTCGCGCGTCGCGACGGGATGGATTCGCGCGAAGATCGACGGCCGTGTCCGGCTCGACGAACGCGTCATGACGGATCCGGAGTCCTTTTGGGAGGAGTTCGGAAGCCGCGGCCTCGGACAGCTTCACGACTACCTCCTCGATCTGTATGCCGGCGCACCCGACCCCACACTCGCGCCTCACTTCGGAACCTTCGGGATCGAGGTCGGGATGAGCGAGCCCGACTCGAGGATCGGAATCGACGAGGAGCGCATCTCAACGCTTGAAGCGTTACATGAAGATATCTACTTTCAGACGTTACTGTTTATTGATTTAGTCGGCGAGAGATATGCCTCCTCGGCACTGCCCCATCCGGGCCGGATCATTCCATGGGTACGTTCCGAACCCGGCGCGGCCCCTTCGGTACGTATCCGGCTGACCGGCAAGCGGTCTCCCGGACCTTCGGTCCGGATCGACGGCTGGAGGGAAGAGCTTCGGCCCCTGCCCCCGGCCCGGTCGCGAGTCCGGAACGCGACCCTCCGGGCGGGATCTTCCGGAGCGGAGCTGGGCGTCGGCCTCGACGGCGTGTCGTCGGAGGCCGCGTCGATGCTCACCGTTCTCGCGGAGTTCCGGCACTTCGACTATCCGGGCATCGCGCACATCGAAGCTCGCCTTCCCGACACGCGCGTGAGGCTCCCGACCGACGGCTCCGTCGAGGAACGGCCGCGGCTCGCCGCGATCCGCCCTCTCCGGCATCCCATAATCGCGCCCGGCGCACCGCTCAATTCGACCGAAGCCGGCGAACGCATGGCCGAGCTGGCCTGGTATCCACAGGTGCGCCCCTTCTTCGCGGGCCGGTCTTTTCTGGGCAAGCCCATCTGGGCTCTGGACGTGACTTCCCCGATCGCCGGCCGGTACGTCTCCCAGGCCAGGCTGTCAGTCACGAAACCGGTTCTCTTCATCACCGGCCGGCAGCACGGAAACGAGATCTCCGGCACGACGCACATCCTGCGGCTCGTGGAGTCGCTGGTTTCCGGGGATGAGGCGACGCGCCGCCTTCTGGACCGCGTGAGCCTGGTCGTTCAGCCCGTCACGAATCCCGATGGCGCCGACCTCGCCGACGAGCTGTCCCGGACGACGCCGGAATTCATGCTGCACGCCGGCTACTACGGCTGCCTCGGCGTCGACGTCGCCTGCGACCCGTGGAACCCGGATGCCCTGTACCCGGAAAGCCGCGTGCGGCGGGATCTCTGGAAGATGTGGCAACCCGACGTCGTGCTCGATGCCCACGGTTACCCGTCGCACGAATGGGTTCAGTTGTTCGGCGGCTATAGCGCGTGGTTTCGCTCGCGGGAATCGATCCGCCGCGACTGGTGGATCCCCCGGGGGGCCTTCGTGCCTCTCTTCGGCGCGATCGACGACCCTCGTTACCCGGACCACCCGGCCGCGGCATCGACCATCCGCGAGGAGATCGCGCGGGCCCTCGACCGCACGATGGGAGAGCCGAATCGACGCATGCTGCGGCGATACGCGAAATACGTCCCCCCGCAAGAAGACGCGCCGCCGCCCGCACTTCGGACCTTCGCCCGGCGGCGTCCCGATGTCACGGTCTTCGAAGGCATCATCGAGCTGCCCGACGAGACCGCGCGGGGGCCGTGGCTGGAAACGCTGACCGGGGCCGGCCTCGAAGCGAGCCTGGCCGTACTCCGGTTTCTCGCGCGATCCCGGCACCGGGTCCGGAGAACCCGTCGCGTCGAAAACGATCGGATCCACCTCCGAATCAGCCGGGCGCGCCCCGTGCTCCCGGCCCGGATCCGCGCTGTCCTTTTCGACGCCGTCGGAACGCTGTTCAGGTCCCGGGGCACGATCGGGGAGATCTACAGCGAGAGGGCCTCGCGCCACGGGGTCCCGGCGTCACCGGAACGATTGGAACGGCGGTTCCAGGAACTCACCCGTTCGGCCGGCGCCCCCCTCGATAAGGCCGGCTGGCGCTCCCTCGTCGCGAATGTCTTCGAAGATGTATCCGCGTTCGACGACTTCGACGCCTTCTTCGAGGAAGTCTACGGCGTCTTCCGCTCCGCGAGCGGATGGCGGCTGTTCGCCGAAACCGAATCGGTGCTTGACCGGCTCAGGAAGAGCGGCCTGAGGCTCGGCGTCGTGACGAATTTCGACAACCGCGTCGTTCGCGTTCTTGAGGACCTGGGCATCGCCCGTTTCTTCGACGCCATCCAGACCCCGGAATACACGGGATTCCACAAACCCGACCCCAGGATCTTCGAGCTCGCCGCGGCCTCGCTGGGCTCGACCCCCGCCCAGACCGTGGTCGTCGGAGACGATCCGGTTCAGGACCTGGACGGCGCGCGCCGGGCCGGCATGCATGGGCTCCTCCTGGACCGCCGCCCGGGCCCGGACGCGGCCGCGTTCCTCATCCGGGATCTGGAAGGGGTACTCGTGTACCTCCGGTCATTCGACACGGAATGACCAAGCGGATTCAATCAGTTACTATTCCGTCGAATCGGGGCGCGCCCCTTGACGAACACGGCGCCAGAGGCTATTCTTCAGAATACCGACCAAATTGGTCGGGGATCGATTCGGTCGGGTATAAACCGCGATGTTCAGACTATCCAAGAGAGCGGACTATGGGCTGATCGCGCTGAAACACATGGCGATTCACGGCGACCATGCCTGCAGCGCTCCCGAAATCGCACGCACCTACAATATCCCGTCCGAGCTGATGGCGAAGGTGCTGCAGAAACTCGTTCGCAAAGGATTACTGGAATCGCACGCCGGGCCCAACGGGGGCTACGCGCTGGCCCGCGATCCGGAAAAGATCACGCTCATCGAAGTGCTCGAAGCCCTCGAGGGACCGCTCCGGCTCACGCCCTGCGAGGCGGACGATTGCGACCAGCTCGAGTGGTGCTCTATTCGTGACCCGCTCCGCGGCGTGAAGCAGCGGATGGTCAGCGTCCTCGTCGATACGACGATTCATCAATTGGCGCATTAGGCGGCGTCAATAGTCCAGGCAGGAGTCGAAATGGCGGTACGGAATCCCATCTACATGGACAATCAGGCGACGACGCCCGTCGATCCGCGCGTTCTCGAAGCGATGCTGCCGTATTTCAAAGAACGCTTCGGCAACGCGGCCAGCCGAAACCACGAGTTCGGGTGGAAGGCTGAAGAGGCCGTGGAGCGGGCGCGAAAGCAGGTGGCGGACCTCATCAACGCAAGCCCCAGAGAGATCGTCTTTACCAGCGGCGCCACCGAGTCCGACAACCTGGCGCTCAAGGGCGTCGCTGAGATGTACCAGGAAAAGGGAAACCACGTCATTACGTGCGTCACCGAGCACAAGGCCATCATCGACAGCGCCCGGCACCTCGAAAAGCAGGGAGTCCGCGTGACGTTCCTGCCGGTGGGAAAGAACGGCATGGTCGATCTCGGCGAGCTCGAAGCGGCCATCACCGACAAGACGATCCTGATCTCGATTATGACCGTCAACAACGAGGTCGGCGTCGTTCAGGATATCCGCGAAATCGGGCGCGTCGCGCGCGCGCGCGGTGTCCTCTTCCATACGGACGCCGTGCAGGCGGTGGGAAAGATCCCGTTCGACGTGGACGCCATGAATGTCGATATCGCGTCGCTCAGCGCTCACAAGATGTACGGACCCAAGGGTGTGGGCGCCATTTACGTCCGGAGGCGCAATCCGCGCGTCCTGCTGAGCCCGATCCTCGACGGCGGAGGCCACGAGCGTGGCATGCGTTCGGGAACGCTGAACGTTCCAGGGATCGTCGGTTTCGGCGAAGCAGCGCGGATCGCCGGCGAGGAACTCCCTGTCGAGTCGGCCCGCCTGCTCGCGCTTCGCGAAAGGCTGCGCACGAAGCTCGAGGAGAATCTCGACGAAGTCTTCGTCAATGGGGATCTCGAGAGGCGCGTTCCGGGCAACCTCAACATGAGTTTCGCCTACGTCGAAGGCGAGTCGCTGCTTATGGGCATCGACGACATCGCCGTGTCTTCCGGCTCGGCATGCACCTCCGCAAGCCTCGAGCCCTCCTACGTCCTCAAGGCGCTGGGCGTGGGCGAGGACCTGGCGCACACCTCGATCCGATTCGGCCTGGGGCGGTTCAACACAGAGGAAGAAGTCGACTACGTCACCGACAAGGTGACCGCGACCGTCCGGCGGCTCCGGGAACTGTCCCCGCTCTACGAAATGGTCAGGGAAGGAATCGACCTGAAGACCGTGAAGTGGGCTGCAGAATAGAAAGACAAAAGAGCACGAAAGAACGAGAAAGAGAGAAGGAGAAGACATGGCTTATTCAGACAAGGTCGTCGACCACTACAGCAATCCGCGAAACGTGGGCTCGCTGGACAAGAGCGACGAGAGCGTCGGCACGGGCCTGGTCGGCGCCCCGGAATGCGGTGACGTGATGAAGCTGCAGATCAGGGTCGATGAGGCCAGCGGAATGATCGAGGACGCGAAATTCAAGACGTTCGGATGCGGCAGTGCCATCGCCAGCTCCAGCCTGGCCACCGAGTGGGTCAAGGGGAAGACGCTCGAGGAGGCGCTCGCGATCAGGAACACGGATATCGTGAAGGAGCTCAGCCTGCCTCCGGTCAAGATTCACTGTTCGGTGCTGGCCGAGGATGCCATCAAGGCAGCCATCTCGGACTGGAAAAAGAAGCACGGCACAAACGGCGGCTGATTGGGAAAGCTTGATGGCCATCGAGATCACAGACCGGGCGGTCGATGAAATCAGGCGCTTGCTGGAACAGGAAGGCATCAGTGTCGGCGGGCTGCGCGTCGGCGTCAAGGGCGGCGGCTGCTCCGGCCTCTCCTATAACCTGGGTTTCGATACCGAAGCGCGGAAGGGCGACAAGATCTTCGAGCGCGACGACATCAAGCTGTTCTGCGACCTGAAGAGTTATATCTACCTGAACAACACGGTTCTCGACTTCGACGACGGGCTCATGGGTAAAGGCTTCGTGTTCATGAATCCCAACGCGAAGAACTCCTGTGGCTGCGGTGAATCCTTCTCCGTCTGAGGCCGCGCCTCATCCACGGCCCTCGTCCCTTCTCATATGGAATACTTCGAGATCTTCGATATCGAGCCCAGGCTCGATCTGGACCTGGCCGACCTCCAGCGGCGGTTTCACGACCTGAGCCGGCGGCATCACCCCGACTATCATACGACGCGTTCCGGCGAAGAACAGGAGCGATCGCTGAGGACGACGGCCCTTCTCAACGACGCATACCGGACGCTCCGTGACCCGACCCGCCGCGTGGAGTACCTGATCCGGTCTCAGGGCCTGACCATCGACGGCAGCCAGGTGCCGGCGGAGCTGCTGGCGGAAGTCTTCGAGATCAACGAGGAGCTCGAAGACTTCCGCGCGGCGCGCCGCGAAGGCGCCACGGACGAATCGGTTCTCGGGAAGCTCGGGAAGTTTCAGGAGATGATCGCCGCGAAGCGCCGGGACTACAAGACCGAGCTGGACACTGCGGCCCGGCGGTGGGATCGACTGCTTGATCGGAATGCCGGGGAAGCCGAGCGCCGCGAGTATCTCCGGAAGCTGGCCGATATCGTGGCCCGTTCCGCGTACCTTCGAAATCTCGAGCGCGAGATAGAAAACGAGGTGTCGGGATAATGCCGAAGATCGTCGGAATCGATCTCGGAACGACGAACAGTCTCATCGCCATCGTCAGGGACGGCGTGCCGCAGATCGTCATGGGCCCGGACGGACGCGCGATGGTGCCGTCGGTTCTGCGTTTTGCCGAAGACGGGTCCGTATTCGTCGGTCAGGAGGCGGTCGATCATACGATCGACAGCGTGGGCCAGACCGTCTTTTCGATCAAACGCTTCATGGGCAAGGCCCTGCGCGACGTCCGGGAGGATCTCGACCTTCTGCCGTTCACGGCATCCGGCGCGAGCGAAAACATCGTGCGTATCCAGGTCATGGGACGGGAATACACGCCGCCCGAGCTTTCGGCCATGATCCTCCGCCAACTGAAGAAGAACGCGGAAGCCGCCCTCGGCGAAGAGGTCGGGAACGCCGTCATTACGGTTCCTGCCTACTTCAACGACGCCCAGCGCCAG
>Ga0299906_10001135_pt1 | contig 23021 bp, 20 predicted proteins | sample RVTome_14_FD_200259 | JGI IMG/M metagenome (GOLD analysis project Ga0299906, IMG submission 200259) | Soil microbial communities from uranium-contaminated site in the Upper Colorado River Basin, Wyoming, United States - RVT145D125 (version 2) ...
GAGTCCTTCGAGGTGCTGGAGCCGGTCGCGGACGGATTCCGCAACTATCAGAAGACGCGCTTCACTGTTTCAGCGGAAGAGTTGCTGCTAGATCGGGCCAATCTGATGAACCTGACCGCGCCCGAGATGACCGTGCTCGTCGGTGGCATGCGCGTGCTGAACACCAACGTGAACGGTGACCGACACGGCGTTTTCACCGACCGGCCCGAGACCCTCACCAACGACTTTTTCGTCAACCTGCTCGACATGGGTTTGGAGTGGGCGCCGACCTCGGATGAGGGAGAGGAGTTCGAGCTCCGCGACCGCAAGACCGGCGAGGCGAAGTTCACTGGCACGCGCGTCGATCTGGTCTTTGGCTCGAACTCCCAGTTGCGCGCCATCTCGGAGGTCTACGGCCAGGACGACGCGCAGGAAAAATTCGTGCGTGACTTTGCGGCCGCGTGGAACAAGGTGATGAACGCCGACCGCTTTGATCTCATGTGATGCCGAGCGGCGGGCCTCGGAGCGTCTGGGTGAGTTGATCCAGCCCCTGTTCTTGGACAACTACGGAAGCCAGGGTCAAGATTTCGGTTAATTGGTTGCGGCCACAAGGCCGCTCCTACAGTTCAATGCAGCGTTGCCAAGAGCGTGTAGGAGCGGCCCCGTGGCCGCGACCGTCGGGGTTAAAGCCGCTCCGACTTGCTGCTGGGGCCCCCGCGAATTAAATCAGGCCGGTGATCAAACCCAGCGCTATGAAGAAAAGCAGCACCCCCACCAGCATCTGAACGCCGCGCATCGTGACCTTGTGCAGAAACCGCCTGGCCGTGAGCAGGCCGGCAAACGCCGCGAGCGAACCCGCGATCACCATCGGCCAGGCGTCGAACTCGGTAAAGCGGTTGCCGGCCATGTACAACAGCAGACCGTAAACCGCGATGCGCGTGAGGTCGACGGCAAAGCCGATCACCGCGTTGCTGCCGACGAATTGCTCCGTGCTCAGGCCCGCCTTGGCGAGGAACGCCGAGCGCAACGCGCCCTGGTGCCCCGAAATCCCGCCGAAGAAGCCTGACAGCGCGCCGCCCAAAGGTAAATAACGGCGCTCGAACTCCACCTCACGGAAGCGCGGCAAAAGCTCGAACAGGGCGAAGGCCAGCATCAAAAAACCGATCACCCCCTTGACCGGCGAGATTTCCGCGCCAATTCCTGCGATCTCGTACTCCAGGCCCGTATCGAAGCGGGAAATCCATCCCAGCGCGGCGGCCCCGATCATCGCGGCGACGATCGCCGGGGCTCCGAACTTCAGCACCACGCCCCATTCAGCCAGGCGGCCCAGCAGGCTGACCTTGAAGACGTTGTTGGCGCCGTGCACCAGCGCAGTCGCCACCACGGCGATCTCGACCGGAAAGAACAGGGAAAACACCGGCAGCATCAGGGTGCCCAGGCCGAAGCCCGAGTACATGGTGAGACCGGCGGACATGAACGCCGCCAGCGCAACGATGAGCAGCGGCAGGTCGAACATGACGGGCGGCGATCAGCCCTTCTGAGAGGCGGCGTAGCGCTCGACGGTCCGCCAGACCCGCATCAGGTTGCCGCCCAGGATGGCCTCGATGTCGTCCTCGCCGTAGCCGCGGCGGAGCAATTCCTCGACCAGATTGGGGTAGTCCGCCACGCTCTTCATGCCCACCGGCAGACTGTCGCCGACCCCGTCGAAGTCGGAGCCGACGCCAACGTGTTGCACGCCAACCAGCTCGATGACGTGATCGAAATGATCGGCAAGGTCCGACAGCGAGGCGAAGGGGAAGGGGTTCGCCTGGCGATAGGCATCCTGCCAGGCCTCGGCTTCGGGCCCGTCCGGCGCGTGGCCGCTCTCGGCCGACCAGGCATCGCGCGCGTCGCCCATGGCCTCGTACCACAAGCGCGCCTCGTTGGTCAGGAAAGACGAACCGAAATTGATCATGATCACCCCGCCATTCCCGGCCAGAGCCTTGATCATGTCGTCGCTCATGTTGCGCTCCCAGCCGGGCGTGAAGTGCCGCGCCGAGGAATGGCTGGCGATCACCGGCGCGCCCGACAGCTCGAGCACCTGGTAGAACGCGTCATCGGAAAGGTGTGAAACGTCCACCATGATGCCCAGGCGGTTCATCTCGGCAACGACCTCGCGGCCGAAGGGGCTGAGACCGTTCCATTGCCGGTTTTCATCGTAGGACGAATCGGAGATGTGATTGGAGAGCGAATGGGCCAGCGTAATGTAGCGAATGCCCCGCTGATGGAAATGCCGGAGCTTCTCCATGTCGCCCTCGATCGGCGAGCCGTTCTCCATCCCCAGGGCGAGCGCCATCCGCCCTTCGGAGCGGGCCTTTTCGACCTCGCCCGTCGAGTGAACTACGGCGAGCCCATCGGGCCGCCGTCCGGCCAGTGCCTCGACGCTGTCGATGAGCAGATTGGCAAGCGCGTAAGCGCCGCCTTCCTCTTCCTTCTCCGCCGGGGTGTAAATCGACATGAAGGGGACGTCGAGCCCGCCCTGGCGAGCCCGCGGGTAGTCGAAATCGCGATCGGGGACGGATTCCGTGACGTCCGCCCAACCCGCCTGCAGTCGATACGGCATGTCGACGTGGGTGTCGACCAGCACGGCGCGTTGGGCGATGGCGCGCGCGGTGGCTGCGAGATCGGCCTCGCCGGCGGGTTCGTCCTGGGCTTGGAGTGCCGCCGCGGCCATCAACCCCAGCGCCAGGGTCATCGCCATTCGCGTACCTGCTTGGTAGCCCGTGCTGCTCCCACAGGTCTCGATGAGGGTCCGTAGTGTCTTGTAGGAGCGGCGCCTCGCCGCGACCAATCTCGTTATCGGCATCATAATGCTCCGGCGCTCAGTTGCTTCGCTTCCCAGGATTCATTGTGGCCATCGGGCTCGATCGCGTAATCGAGCATGCGGTCACCCTCGAAGATCCAGCGGCTCAGGAAGCGCTCACCGCGGATCACCATCGGCAGCCAGTGGCGGTCGTCCTCCCACATCCCGTCGAAGGGGATCTCGTCCTGCCGCACCCACATCGGCTCGGCCTCACGGCTTGCCCGGGGCGTGCCCTCGAAGACCCGCGTGCGGTACACCCAGACCTGGATCGAGTAGCCATCGACGAACTGAAAGCGGTGCTGGCCGCAGTACTCCAGTTCGGAGACCGTGATACCGACTTCTTCATGGCATTCCCGGATGGCGCAATCCTCCGGGCGCTCCCCCGGGTCGACCTTGCCGCCCGGCGCGTTGACCTTGCCCTTGCCGAGCCCGGTCTTCTTGTTGATCAGCAGCAGTTCGTCGCCGCGAAACACGAACACCAGCGTGGCCGGGTCGCAGGCCTGCCAGCAATCCCAATCGATGTCCGGCAGTTTGCGCTTGTCCGCCCAGGCCTGGCTCATGCCACCTCGGCCTTGCAGAACTTGAGCTTGCCTACCTGCAAAACACCGTTGAAGCCGGCCTCGAGGACGAGCCCGCGGTCAGCGATTTTCTCCCCGTCGATCCGTACCCCGCCCTGCTTGATCAGGCGAAAGGCCTCCGAATTGCTGGCGGTGAGGCCGCACTGGGTGAGCGCTGCCGCGATGCCGATGCCCTCCCCGCCTGTTTCAAGCCGGTGCTCGGGAATCTCTTGAGGGATGACGCCCTGGCGGAAACGCTCGATGAACGTCTCCCTGGCCGAATCCGCCGCCGCCCGGTCATGGAAGCGTTCGACGATCTCCTCGCACAGCAGGAACTTGACGTCGCGCGGATTGCGCCCGCCCTCGACCTCCGTGCGCAGGCGGGCGATCTCCTCGTTGCTGCGGAAGCTGAGCAGCTCGAAATAACGCCACATGAGGTCGTCGGAAATCGACATCAGCTTGCCGAAGACCTGATCGGGAGACTCGGTGATGCCGACGTAGTTGTTCAGCGACTTGGACATCTTCTGCACGCCGTCAAGGCCCTCGAGCAGCGGCAGCGTGATGATCACCTGCGGGGCCTGGCCGTAATGCTGCTGCAAGTGGCGCCCCACATGCAGGTTGAACTTCTGGTCCGTGCCGCCCATCTCGACGTCGGCTTCCAGCACCACCGAGTCGTAGCCTTGCGAAAGCGGGTAGAGGAGTTCGTGAACGGCGATGGGTTGCTCACTGCGAAAGCGTTTTTCGAAATCGTCGCGTTCGAGCAGGCGCGCAACTGTGTATTTCGCCGCCAGCTGGATCATGCCGACAGAGCCAAGCTCCATCAGCCACTCGGAGTTGAAGCGGATTTCCGTCTTGTCCCGGTCGAGGATCTTGAACACCTGCTCGGCGTAGGTATCGGCATTCACCTTCACTTGCTCGGGGGTGAGCGGTTTGCGGGTCTCGCTCTTGCCGGTCGGATCGCCGATCAGGCCGGTGAAGTCGCCGATCAGGAAGATCACCGTGTGGCCGAGATCCTGAAACTGCCGCATTTTGTTGATCACCACGGTGTGACCGATATGCAGGTCAGGCGCGGTCGGGTCGAAGCCGACCTTGACGCGCAGCGGGCGGTCGAACGCGAGCCGTTCCCTGAGCTCTTCCGGCTTGGTCAGCTCGTCGGTGCCGCGCGCGATCAGCGCCATCGCTTTGTCGAGGTCGGTCATGTCCTTTTTCGTAACGAAGGCCGCTGGCAACGCAGCATTGTATTGCTTTGGCCGGCCACGCTCCACCCCGTTGTGGATTGACCGAGCCGCTTTGCGCAAGTATTGTTAGCCTCCCGTGCGGTAATCCGACACGACTCGAGACTGAGCAGCAAAGTCTATGGGATGGAAAAGATCGGCCCACCGCCTCGCCATGCTCGCGTCGCGGAAGATGCCCTGGCTCACGCGTCAGCGCCTCGCAGTATTCGCCGCCACGTTGGTCGCCGTCGGTGTAGCCCTCGAAGGCCTGCATACCGCCACGATTCCCCTCGATGATCCGCAGGCGCAACCCGCCGGCGACATCGTGCCGCTGGTGCTTCCCGAACGCTTTGCCCTCGATAGCGGATCCCCCTTCGGGCCGGAAGATGCCAGCCACCCGGCCCGGAACGACGCCGGGGCCTGGGTGGAAGTCCGCGTACGCAGCGGCCAGACACTCGACGCCATCTTTCGCGAGCAGGGCTTCAGCGCATCCATGCTTCACGAAGTCGTGCGGCTCGACGACAACACGCGCAAGCTCAAGAAGATCCGCCCCGGCGACCTGTTCGAGTTCCGCAAGACCGCTTCCGGCGAACTTCTGCAGATGCGCTACGCCATGAACGAAGCGCAGCACCTGCTCGTCAGCAACGACGGCTCAGGCCTCCGCGCCGAGATGCTGGAGCGCGAAATCGTTACCGAAGTCGAGGAGGCGGAGGGCGTGATCGCCAGCTCGCTGTTCGTGGCAGCCAAGGCGGCCGGCGTCAGCGACGCCAAGACCATGGAGCTCGCCAACATCTTCGGCTGGGACGTGGATTTCGTGCTCGACATCCGCGAAGGCGACCGCTTCTTCCTGGTCTACGAGAAACTCTACCGCGAGGGAGAATTCCTGCGCGACGGCCGCATCCTCGCGGCCACCTTCATCAACCAGGGCGAGCGATTTCAAGCGTTGCAATTCGAATCGGAGAAGGGTTCGGACTATTACGCTCCGGACGGCCGCAACATGCGCAAAGAGTTCCTGCGCGCACCGCTTAACTTCTCGTACATCTCCTCCGCGTTCAACCCGCGACGCATGCACCCCATCCTTAAACGGGTGCGGCCGCACAACGGCATTGACTACTACGCGCCACGTGGCACCCCCGTGTACGCAGCCGGAGCCGGTACCGTCAAACGCTCCGGATACTCCAACGCCAACGGCCACCACGTGTTCATCAAGCACGCCGACGGCATTGAAACGCGCTACCTGCACTTCACCAACCGCGCGGTCAAACAGGGCCAGAGCGTCAAACAGGGCCAGACCATCGGCTACGTCGGCTCCACCGGCCTGGCGTCCGGCCCGCACCTGCACTACGAGTTCGTCGTCAATGGCGTGCACCGCAACCCGCGCACCGTCCCGCTGCCCAAAGTCGTACCGCTCGAGGGAGATGCCCTGGCTGAATTCCGGGCTTACGCCTCACCGATGCTGAACCGGCTGAGCCGGCTGGAGTCGGCATCGCTCTATGCCAGCGCCAAGTAAGGCTCAGGCGAGCGAATTTTTCATCGGGATGTTGTCGGGCACCAGCCGCGATGGTGCCGACCTGGCGCTGGTGACCTTCGAAGACGACCGGCCCCGTCTCAGCCACGCGCTTTGCCTGCCCTACCCCGATGCGATCGCAGACGCCCTGCGGGCCATGATCGACAGCGGCCGGCGGCCGGCGGCCGCGCAGGCGCTCAGCCTGCACCGCGACCTCGGGCACTTCTTCGCGTCCGGCGTGAGGCGCCTTTTGCAGCAGGCGTCTTTGGACGCGGCGGAGATTTCGGCGATCGGCTCGCATGGGCAGACCGCCTGGCACGAGCCTCCCGAATCGATCCAGCTTGGTGACCCGGCGCTCATCGCCGCGGAGACCGGCATCGTCACTGTCGGACAATTCCGCCAGGCCGATCTCGAGATCGGCGGTCAGGGCGCGCCGCTGGCACCACTGCTTCACCGCGCACTGTTCGCACCCGAGGCCGGTCAGCGGGGGGTATTGAACCTGGGCGGCATCGCCAACCTTTCCCTGCTGGCAGCGGACGGCACGGTTCGCGGCTTCGATACCGGCCCCGGAAACTGCCTGCTGGACGCCTGGATTCGGCGCCAACAAGGTAAAGCTTTCGACGCTGGCGGTGCGTGGGCATCCCGGGGAACCGTGATCCAGCCGGTGCTGATGACGCTGCTGGAAGACCCCTGGTTCAGCCGCCCGCCGCCCAAGAGCACCGGAGTCGAGTATTTCAACCTGCGCTGGCTGGAAGCGGTCGCCGAGCTGGCCGCCTTCGACGCCGCGGATATCCAGGCGACGCTGTCCGAGCTCAGCGCTCAGTCGATTGCCAATGCTCTCCCACCTGACCTCACGGAAGTTCTGGTCTGCGGCGGCGGCGTGCACAATGCCGATTTGCTTCAGCGCCTGCGCGCGCGGCGGCCAGACAGCACCATCGAATCGACCGAGACGCACGGCGTCGACCCGGACGCGGTGGAGGCCATGCTTTTTGCTTGGCTCGCCCGTGAGCGACTGGCGGAGCGCGAGCAAGACACGACTTCCATTACGGGCGCGAGCCGGCCGGTGCTGCTGGGTTCCATCTATCGTCCCGAAGAAAGCGCTGAAACATGACCGTATTGCTCAACCTGATCTGGATCATCGTGCCCGGGCTCGAGCTGGCGCTGTTCCACCTCGCCATGACGGTGCTGCTCGGCATCACCATCATCGGCCTGCCGCTGGCAGCCCAGCACCTCAAGATGGGGCGCCTGGCGATCCTGCCGTTCGGCGCCGAAGTCAGGGATATTTTGTAAAGGGTCAACCTGTAGGAGCGGCGCCTCGCCGCGACCGCTCGCCAGCATTCCAGGGCGCGACTTTCAGAAGAAGCAACAAGCCCGGAATGGCCAGCGCCGTGCACAGCACGTAGAACTGGGTATAGCCAATCGACTCGATGATGAAACCGGTGCTGGCGTTGGCGACCACGCGCGGGATGGCGAACAGGCTGGAAAACAGCGCGAATTGCGTGGCGGTGAAGCCCCTGGCCGTCTCGCGGGCGATGAAGGCCGTCAGCGCGATGGCGCCGAGCCCGACGCCGACGTACTCGGCGCTGACCATGGCGAATAGCCCGGTCAGCGAATGTCCCACCACGCTCAGCCAGGCATAGCCCAGGATGGTCGCCATCTGCACGAAACCGAACACCCAAAGCGCCCGGTTGATTGAGACCTTGAGCATGATGATCCCGCCCAGCGCGCCGCCCGCGATCGCCGACCACAGCTTGGCGATCTTGGCCACCGATCCGATCTCGGTCAGGGAGTACCCCATGTCGAGAAAAAACGGCGTCTCCAACGCGACCGCCATGTTGTCCCCCAACTTGTAGAGCACCACGAACGCCAGGATGGCGAGCGCAGAGCCGACGCTGCCACGCGAAAAGAACTCACGGAACGGCTCGACGACGGCTTCCCTGAGGGTGTGCGGGGCCAATGCGTCGTCGCTGACCTCGTGGATCACCAGCGTGGTGATGAGGCCGACGGCCATAAATGCCGCCGTCACCCAGAACGCCAGCGACCACGCCAGATAATCCGCAAGGATCAGCGCCAAGGCGCCGGGCACCAGCGAGGACAGGCGATAGGCATTGATGAAGAAGGAATTGCCTGTGCCGAGTTCATCGTCCTCGAGCAGCTCGCGCCGGTAGGCGTCCAACACGATGTCCTGGCTGGCCGAAAAAAGAGAAACCAGGAATACCAGCACGACGATGGCCTGCAGGGACTGTGCGGGATCGAATTGGCCCATGGCGCCGATCGTCACCAGCAGGGCGGCCTGGGTGATCAGCGCCCAGCCACGTCGGCGCCCCAAAAACGGCGGCCGGAAGCGATCCATGACGGGCGACCAGATGAACTTCCACGTGTAGGGCAGGGAGACCAGCGAAAAAAGCCCAATGGTGGCGAGGTCGACGTCGTGGCTGCGCAACCAGGCCGGCACCAGCTGGATCAGCACGTAAAGGGGCATGCCCGAGGCAAAACCGAGGAAGATACAGATCAGCATCCTGCGGTTGAAGAGGATCTCCTTCCAGTTCCGCTGCACCGCCTGCTCGCCCGTCTTGCTCAAGGAAAAGTGCGCTCCGGCATCTCGTATTCGTAGTCCATGATCAGGGGTGCGTGGTCCGAAAAGCGGTCGTCCTTGAAGATCTTCACCTCGCGGGCCTTCTCTGCGATGCCGGGGGTGCACACATGGTAATCGATGCGCCACCCGGTGTTGTTGTCCCACGAGCGGGCGCGATTCGACCACCAGGTGTACTGCTCCTCGCGCGGATCGACCGCCCGGAAAGCATCGACCCAACCCGCCTCCTCGAACAACTCGGTCATCCAGGCCCGTTCTTCGGGCAGGAACCCGGAGTTCTTGAGGTTGCCGCGCCAGTTCTTGATGTCGATCTTTTTGTGGGCGATGTTCCAGTCGCCGCAGATGATGTATTCCCGGCCGTCCCTCGCCAATTCTTTCAGGCGCGGCATGAGATGGTCCATCACCTGGAACTTGATTTCCTGTCGCTCGTCGCTGGTCGATCCTGACGGCATGTAAAGTGACACGATCGAAAGATTGCCGAAGTCCGCCTGCAGCCAACGCCCTTCGCAGTCCATCTGCGCCCAGCCCAGACCATAATGGACCCGATCGGGCTGATGGCGGCTGTAAATGGCGACGCCGCTGTATCCCTTCTTGAGCGCATCATGGTAGAAGGCGTGGTAGCCCAGGGGGTGATAATCGCGCTCGCGCAGGTCGGAGTGCTGGGCCTTGGTTTCCTGGATGCACACCACATCGGCGCGCTGCAGGGCCATCCACCCGAAGAAGCCCTTGCGGTGCGCTGCGCGGATTCCATTGGCGTTGAGGGTGATGATTCGCATCGGCCGCAGCGTCGGTGACTCAAAGGGCGCCAGCATAACCGCTGCCTCAACGCCTGTCATGCGGCAGCAAGAATGGAGTCAGTAAGCATGGGGTCGGAGTAGAATCGCTTACTCTGGCACTTTACTCTGACCCCTTAGCTGACCCCAATTTTATCGTGAACGACTACAAGCAACGGTTTTTCGAACTGGCCTTGAGCAGGGGCAATCTGCGGTTCGGCGAGTTCACCCTGAAATCGGGCCGGGTCAGCCCCTACTTCTTCAACGCCGGCGGATTCGACGACGGTGAATCGCTTGGGGCCCTGGCCGAATGCTACGCCGACGCCATTGCCGATTCCGGGGTCGGTTTCGACATATTGTTCGGACCCGCCTACAAGGGCATCCCGCTGGCCGCCGTCACCGCGGTGGCGCTGGCGCAGCGGCATGGCCGCAACGTGGGCTACGCCTACAACCGCAAGGAGGCGAAGGACCACGGCGAGGGCGGGGTGGTGGTCGGCGCCTCCCTGGCCGGGCGGGTTCTGATCATCGACGACGTCATCTCGGCGGGGACGTCTGCACGCGAATCGATCGAACTGATCCGGAAAGCCGGCGCCGAGGTGGCCGGAATTGCGATCGCCCTGGACCGCCAGGAGCGCGGCGAGGGGGAAGGGTCGGCGGAATTGTCCGCGGAATTATCGGCGGATATGTCGGCCATGGAGGAACTCAGCGGCCGTCATGGATTTCCCTGCATCGCAATCGCAAGGCTGGACGACCTCATTCGGTTCCTCGGCAACAGTGATAAAATCGCAGGTGATTCTAACGAAGCGAGCCCGGACGCGGACTTCGACCTCGAGGCGATCCGCCGATACCGGGAACGCTATGGAGCATGACATGAAACGGAATGGATTCTCGGCATCGTCAATCATCGCTGTAGCGGCGGCCCTCATCATCGGTCTTGGTTCCGCCCAGGCCGCCTTCGCTCAGGAGAAAAAGCGCGTCTACCGCTGGGTCGATGAGGAGGGCAACGTTCATTACAGCGAGACGCTGCCGCCAAACTGGCAGGGCGAGAGCCACGATGAACTGGGTCACGACGGCATCGTCAGGGACGAAGACGTCAGCCACACCCCGCCCCCGCCCAAGGAAGAGGAGGACGACCCCAACGACGGCAAGTCCCAACTCCCGCGCGACCAGTCCGGGCTCCCCCGTCCCGAACCTCGTTACACCGACGCCGAGAAACAACAGCACATGGATCGGCTGCTGATGCTGCGCTACCACTCGGAAGCTGAGTTGGTGGACGCGATGGATCTCGAGATCAACCAGTTGCAATACGACGAGCGGCTGCTCACTGCTGCCCGAGCCAGCCTGGAAGCCAGCCTCAAGTCCAGTGTCGACCTGGCCGGCCACCGCCAGCGCGCCGGCCTGGAAGTGAAGGACGATACGCTCCGGACAATCGCCGGCATCCGGGCACAGCTGAGCGAAAACCAGCGCTCCCTGCAGGGGCTACAAAAGCGCGAGGAAAAGATCCGCGCGGACTTCACGCGCGACATCGAGCGATACCGGGAGTTAACGGACAGGTACTCGCAGGAGGAACAGACCGGCTGAGGTCGCTCAACGGTGTTTACCCGCTGTCCCGGCTGCCACACGGTCCACCCGCTGAATGCCGCTCTGCTCGCGCAGGGCAACGGCCTCTACCGTTGCGGGCAGTGCAACAAGGTCAGCAACGCCCTCCAGAATCTGTTCGATAGCTGGCCGGAAGCGGGCGAAACCCCCCGCACCGGGCAGGCCGGCACGCGGCAGCCGCCCGTGCTGGGCGCGCCTCTGGAGCCGGGCGACGCTGGCGATTCAGAGCTCTCCGAGGAAGAAGTCGCGCTGTTGCGGGCGGGCGGTTTTGGCGATGATGCCATGGCCGGCGCCCGCGGACGCAGAGCCTGGGGGGTAGCCGCAACCGTGCTCGTCGCCGTTACCCTGTTCAATCTCTTTTTCGTCAGTGGCGAGGCGCTGTTGGCGCAACCGGCCGTTCGCTCTGCCTTGCAAAGCGTCGGCGCCATCGAGGCGGCGCCGGTTCCCGTGTATCGCCAACTCGACTTGCTGCACCTCGCCAGCCACGAAATGCAGAGTCACCCGACACTGGACGAAACGCTGGTGCTCAACGCCACCATCGTCAATCGCGCCGACCGCAGCCAACCCTTCCCGGCTTTGCAAGTCACGCTGTTCGACGCCCACAACCAGGCGCTGGCCTCGCGTATTTTCGCGCCCGATGAATACCTTCCGCCTGGCTCGAATGCCGAATCCGGCATGCCTCCGGGCGCTTACCTGCCGGTCATCATGGAGTTACTTGACCCCGGCGAGCACGCCGTCGGCTTCGTAATGAAGTTTCATTAGGCCTTGCTCAAACCGGCCAAGCCGCCGGGATAAATCTGTGGTAGGGTTAGAGGTTCTGGCTCAGGGTGCTATTTTCAGTCTCTGCGTCGGGGGGGAAGGGACACCCGTTTTTTTAAGACCATTACCAAGAAAGAGACCGGGCAGCCGGGTCTCGGCCGAAGTCATTCATTAAAGCAAATGATTCGCAATGCGAATCTCGAAGAAACAACTACAATGCCAGCTCAAGCCGCAAGCCACGAAGTACCCGGATCGCAACAGAATTCAAGCAATGTAAGGCCATACACCGCACGTCAAACTGCGCCTCCGACACTGAGGGAAACGGTCCAGATCTCGATCAGGAATTACCTGAAAGACATGGGCAACTCGCAGGCCGAGGACCTCTTTCAGATCCTCCTTTCGGAGGTCGAGCCGCCGTTGCTCGAGGAAGTGCTCCGGTTCACCAAGTACAACCAGTCACGTGCCGCACGAATCCTCGGGATCACGCGCAACACACTGCGCGCCAAGTTGCTTCGCTACGACATCCCATTGACCAATGGCAAGCTCCGGAGGCTCTGAAGAAGCCGAACGGCAGCCCGAGTTCCGAGATCGCCTGGCGCTGATCAGCGTCTCCGACAAAACCGGCATCGTCGAATTTGCGCACGCTCTCAGCGAGCATGGATACGAGATTTTAAGCACCGGGGGCACGGCCGCGGCCCTCCGCAAAGCCGCTGTGCCGGTCACCGAGGTTGCCGACTACACGGGCTCGCCCGAAATCATGGACGGGCGGGTGAAAACGCTCCATCCCAGGATCCACGCGGGGCTGCTCGGCCGCGAAAGTCGGGACGAGGCGGCGATGGCCGCACACGGCATCCGGCGGATCGGAATGCTGGTGATCAACCTCTACCCCTTCGAGCAGGTCACGGCCGATCCGACCTGCTCCTTCGAGGATGCGATCGAGAACATCGACATCGGCGGGCCGGCGATGCTGCGCGCAGGCGCCAAGAACTTCCGATCCGTGGCGGTGGTGACCACCCCGCAGCAATACGCAGAGCTGCTTGACGAGCTCGCCGACTCGGGCGGAACGCTCGGCGCCGCGACCCGATACCGGCTTGCCGTGAGCGCCTTCAACCGGGTCGCGAGTTACGACGATGCCATCAGCAACTGGCTCTCAGCGCGCGATCCCGACGGTGGGTCGCGGCGCTTCCCGGACCGGTTCAACGCGGCTTTCATCAAGCTGCAGGACCTGCGCTACGGCGAGAACCCCCACCAGGCTGCCGCCTGGTATCGCGAGGTCAAGCCCGCCGCCGGCACGCTCTCGGCGATGCACCAGCTTCAGGGCAAGCCTCTTTCGTTCAACAACATCAATGACGCCGACGCTGCCTGGCGGTGCGTCCGCCAGTTCGACGACGACAGCTGCGTCATCGTCAAGCACGCCAATCCATGCGGCGTCGCCAGCGCCGGTGCGCCCGCCGCCGCCTACGACCGCGCGCATGCCACCGACCCGGTGTCGGCCTTCGGTGGGGTGATCGCATTCAACCGCGAGGTCGACGAGGCCACCGCCCGGGAGGTGCTCGATCGCCAGTTCGTCGAACTGATCATCGCGCCCACGTTTTCCGAGGGCGCGCTGGCGAGGCTTGCGGATAAACCCCGGGTGCGTTGCCTCACGGTGCCCCGAGAGCAAGCAACGCCGGGCCTTGAGGCGCGGAGCGTCGACGGCGGGCTGCTGATCCAGACCGGCGACAATGCCATGGTTGGCCAGGCGGACTGCCGGGTGGTCAGCCGCAGCGCGCCGAGCGAGCAGGAGTGGGCCGACCTGGTGTTCGCCTGGAAGGTCGCGAAAATGGTCAAGTCCAACGCCATCGTTTACGCCGCCGGCGGCCGAACGCTCGGCATCGGCGCCGGCCAGATGAGCCGCGTCGACTCCGCGCGCATCGCCAGCTGGAAGGCCGGCGAAGCGGGCCTGTCGCTGGAAGGCGCTGCGATGGCCTCGGATGCCTTCTTTCCGTTCCGTGACGGCCTCGATACTGCATTCGAGGCGGGCATCCGCTCGGTGATCCAGCCGGGCGGCTCGAAACGCGACGACGAGGTGATCGCCGCCGCGGACGAGCACGGGATGGCCATGGTCTTCACTGGAATCCGGCATTTCCGGCACTAGATTGATGAGCATGAAGGTATTGATCGTCGGCAGCGGAGGGCGCGAACACGCGCTGGCCTGGAAGGCGGCCCAGTCGCCGCAGGTCGATCACGTCTTGGTTGCCCCCGGTAACGCGGGAACCGCCAGCGGGTCGGGGCTCGAGAACGTCGCGGTCGCCGCGAACGATACCGATGGCCTGATCAAGCTTGCCAGGGAACGGGACGTCGGGCTGACGATCGTCGGGCCCGAGGCTCCCTTGGCCGCTGGTATTGTCGATCGCTTCACAGCGGCCGGCCTGCCGTGCTTCGGCCCCGCCTCGGCGGCGGCCCGGCTGGAGGGCTCGAAGGCCTTCGCCAAGGCGTTCATGGCGCGCCACGGCATCCCGACAGCAGCCTACGGCACGTTTTCCGAAGTCGAACCGGCCATGGAATTCATCCGCGAGCACGGCGCGCCCATCGTGGTCAAGGCTGACGGCCTCGCGTCCGGCAAGGGCGTGGTCGTCGCGGCGAGCGAGGCCGAGGCGGAAAAGGCCGTGCGCGGCATGCTCGCCGAAGGCGCCTTCGGCGCGGCCGGGCGGACCATCGTGATCGAGGAGTTTCTCGAAGGCGAGGAAGCCAGCTTCATCGTCATGGCCGACGGGGACCACGCCCTGCCGCTCGCCACCTCGCAGGACCACAAGGCCGCCGGCGACGGCGACAGCGGCCCCAATACGGGCGGCATGGGCGCATATTCCCCGGCGCCTGTGGTCGACCGGCACCTTCACGGGCGAATCATGAGCGAGGTGATTCAACCGGTCATCGACGGCATGGCCGAAGAAGGCCACCCTTACAGCGGCTTTCTTTATGCCGGGCTGATGATCTCGGCGGACGGCGAGCCGCGGGTGCTGGAGTTCAACGTCCGCCTCGGCGACCCCGAGACCCAGCCGGTGCTGATGCGACTGAAATCGGACCTGGTCGCCTTGTGCCTGGCTGCCCTCGAAGGCCGCCTGGACCGCGAGGACATTCAGTGGGATCCGCGCCCCTGCCTCGGTGTCGTGATGGCCGCACAGGGCTACCCCGGCGCCTACCAAAAGGGCCACCCCATTTCCGGCCTCGACCACGATTTCGGGCCGGACTGCAAAGTCTTCCACGCCGGCACCGCACTCGTTGAAGGCGCGATCGTCACGTCAGGGGGGCGTGTGCTGTGCGTCTGCGCCCTCGGCGACTCGGTGCGCGATGCCCAGCGCGCCGCCTACGAGGCTTGCGGACACATCAGCTGGCGCGGCGCTTTCCATCGTGGGGACATCGGCCATCGCGCTGTCCAGCGCGAGGTCGGCGAAGGAGCGGGTCCCGGTTCGTAATGGACGTCTCCAACCTCCTCCTGGATTTCAACGACGCCCAGCGTGAGGCCGTCACCGCGCCGCCCGGCCACGTGCTGGTGCTGGCGGGCGCCGGCAGCGGCAAGACGCGGGTGCTGGTTCACCGAATTGCCTGGCTGATCCAGGCCGAGCACGTCTCGCCGCTCGGCATCCTTGCCGTGACCTTTACCAACAAGGCCGCCGGTGAGATGCGCGCGCGCACCGGCGACCTGCTGCAGATCTCCACCCGCCCTTTGTGGATCGGCACCTTCCACGGCATCGCGCACCGCCTGCTGCGCATGCACTGGCGCGAGGCCGGTCTGCCGGAAACCTTCCAGATCCTCGATTCCGAGGACCAGGAGCGGCTGATCCGCCGCATCATTCGCGACGAGGGCCTGGATGATTCCCACTGGCCGGCGCGGCAGGCCCAGTGGTTCATCAACGCCCGCAAAGACGAGGGCCAGCGCCCCTCGCACATCGAGCACAACGACCATCCCGTCACTGCCACCTGGGTGCACGTGTACCAGCGCTACCAGGAATACTGCCACCGCGGCGGGCTGGTCGATTTCGCCGAGTTGCTGCTGAGAGCCCACGAGCTGTGGCTGGAGCAAGCGGATCTGCTGGCCCACTACCGGGGCCGGCTGCGGCATTTGCTGATTGACGAGTTCCAGGACACCAACACCATCCAGTACGCCTGGCTGCGCCTGCTGGCCGGCGATAGCGGTAACGTCTTCGTGGTCGGCGACGACGACCAGTCGATCTACGGCTGGCGCGGCGCCCGCGTCGAAAATGTGCAGTACTTCGTGCGTGACTTCCCCGACGTCACCACCATCCGGCTGGAGCAGAATTACCGCTCGACCGGGACCATCCTGAACGCCGCCAACGCTTTGATCGCCCACAACCGGGGACGCATGGGCAAGAAGCTGTGGACCGCCGGCCAGACCGGCAAGCCCCTCCGGCTCTATGCTGCCTTCAACGAGCAGGAGGAGGCGCGTTACGTGATCGAGTGCATCCGGCGCTGGATCGATTCCGGGCGCAGCCCCTCGGATGCCGCCATCCTGTATCGCACCACGGCGCAATCCCGGCTGTTCGAGGAATACCTGCTGCGCGAGTCCATCCCCTACCGCGTCTATGGCGGCCAGCGCTTCTTCGAGCGCATGGAGGTCAAGGACGCGCTGGCCTACCTGCGCCTTGTGAACAACCCCAACGACGATGCCGCCATGGAGCGGGTGATCAACAAGCCGGCCCGCGGGATCGGCGAGAAGACCATCGCCGAGCTGCGCGTGCAGGCCCGCGAGAGCGGACTGTCGATGTGGCAGGCCGCCAATGAAAGCCTCAAACAAGGCGTATTGGCGAGCCGCGCGGCCGGCGCCGTCGGCGCCTTCATGAAGCTCGTTACCGACATGCGCGAGCGGCTGGAAAATTTCACCCTGGGCAACCAGGTCCAGGGCGTGATCGACGACAGCGAGCTCACGAAAGCGTACGAGAAAGAGCCCAGCGAACGCATGGAGACCCGCCTTGAAAACCTGCGCGAACTGGTCAACGCCGCCGACCGCTTTTCGCTGCCGTCGGAAGACGCCGACGCCGGGTTCACCGAGCTGCAGTCCTTCCTCAGCCACGCCGCCCTCGAGGCCGGCGAAACCCAGGGCGAAGCCTGGGACGACTGCGTGCAACTCATGACGTTGCACTCCGCCAAGGGCCTCGAGTTCCCGCTGGTCTTCCTGGTCGGCATGGAAGACGGCCTGTTTCCCCACCAGCGCTCGGTGGAGGATTCGGGCGGGCGCCTGGAAGAAGAACGCCGCCTGTGCTACGTGGGGATGACCCGGGCGCGCGAGGAGCTGTGCCTCAGCTACGCCGAGGTGCGGCGGATGCACGGCTCGGAGTCCTTCAGCCGCCCATCGCGCTTCATCGAGGAGATGCCCGAAGAGTTGATCGAGGAGGTGCGCCCGCGGTTGGCGGTGCAGCGACCGTACGTGTCGGCCACCCGCGGTTCCCGGCTCGGGGCCGGCGACAGGCCGCGTAGCAGCGTGGGCCGCACTCAGGTGCCCAATCAGGAATGGCCGTTTCAGCTCGGCCAGCCGGTGATGCACAAGAAGTTCGGCGAAGGCACCGTGGTGGCTTTCGAGGGCCAGGGCGACCACACGCGGGTCCAGGTCAATTTCCACCAGCAAGGCGCCAAGTGGCTGGTGCTGGCGTACGCCAACCTGCAGCGCTGTTAAAGGCAGCGCAGCACCCATGAGAGCGTCCGAGGAGATCAGGCTCGACACCCGCGCCGGCAGAGTCGCCCTCCTGCACTGGCCGGCCCAACACGACGGAGCCGCGACTGTGTTAAGCCTGCACGGCTGGCTGGACAACGCCGCCTCCTTCCTCCCCCTCGCTCAACACTTGGGAGGTTTCGACCTGTACGCGCTCGACTTCCCCGGCCACGGCCACTCGGATCACCGCCCCGCAGGCGCCCGCTACGCTTTCACCGAATACCTCTTCGATGTCGATGCCGTGCTGGACGCGCTCGGCTGGGAGCGCGCCAACCTGCTGGGCCATTCCATGGGCGGGGGCGTCGCCTGCATTTACGCTGCCGCTGCGCCCGAGCGAGTGGAGAGGATCGTCGTCGTCGACGGTCTCGGGCCGGTCAGCAACGACGAGGCCAACACCGCCCGCCAGCTCCGCAAGAGCCTCGACTGGCTGCGCCGCCCTCGCCGCCCCCTGCGGCGCTTCGATTCGGTCGAGGACATGGCGAAGGCACGGACCGATGAGGGTTTCCTGGTCATCTCCCGCGACGCGGCGCAACTGATCTGCGAGCGGGCGGCCCGCAGGGTCGATGACGGGGACGGCGGTCATTTCGTATGGCGCACCGACCCCGCGCTGCGGTGGAACTCGCCGATGATGCTGAGCGAAGCGCAGATCCTCAATTGCCTGGCCCGCATCGAGGCACCCGTGCTGTCCTTCCATGCCCAGCCGTGGACGGCGACCCACGTGCGCGAACGGATCGCAAAACGCCAGGCGGCGCTCCACCATGGCCACTTCCGGGACGTCGAGGGCAACCACCATTTCCACATGGACGAGGCGGCGCGCATCGCCCCTGAGATCCAGGCGTTCTTCCAGGGACAAGCAAACGATGACTGATCGTCACCACATCCCCGCCCGCGAGCGACTGATCTTCGCACTCGACGTCGCCGACCTCGATCGGGCCCGCGAATTGGTCCGTGCCCTGGGTGAATCCGTGACGTTCTACAAACTCGGGCTCGAGTTTTTCCTTTCAGGCCACTACTTCGAACTTGCAGAAGAGCTTCGCCAGGCGGGCAAGAAGATTTTCGCCGACCTGAAGCTGTTCGACATCCCCGCCACGGTGGCGTCCGCGGTGCGGCAACTCGCGCGCCGGGACGTGCAGTTTTGCACCGTCCACGGCAACGACAGCATGCTGCGGGCCGCCGCCGAATCCAAGGGTGACATGAAGATCCTGGCCGTCACGGCCCTCACCAGCCTCGATCAAGGCGACCTCGACGACCTCGGCTTTCAATGCGACCTGGGCGCGCTGGTGCTCTCCCGCGCCCGCCGGGCGCTGAAATGCGGCTGCGACGGCGTGGTCTCCTCGGGCCTTGAGGTGGCGGCCCTGCGCGAGTCCGTCGACCACGCCCTGATCACCGTTTGCCCCGGCATCCGGCCGCTCAGCAACGACGAGGAGGACGACCAGCAACGTGTCGTCACGCCCGCGCGGGCCATCTCCAACGGCGCCGACTACCTCGTCGTCGGACGCCCCATCCGCGACGCCGCCGACCCGCACGCCGCTGCCGAAACCATACAGGCCGAGATCGCAAATGCACTGGCCCTGCACGGTTGATAAGGATGAGCAAGATGGGCCATCCTGACCCACTTGCATCTCGCCCTCAAAAAGCGTGGTTTTTGAGGGCTCGCGGGCTTCGCCCGTTGGCACATCCCTGTGCCAAGGTTATTTCGCGGCGCTGTAGGAGCGGCCCAGTAGCCGCGACGGGCGCTTCAATCGCCGCGAGGCGCGGCTCCTACAAACATGGCGTAGCGCCGCAAAGACCTTGTAGGAGCAGCGCAGGCGGGAGCCGCCGTGATGCAAGACCCGAAGGGTCGTAATTAGGCGGCGAAGCCGTCGCGCGTGCCCTCGCCGCGACCGTCGTAGCCGATGCCCTCCCACAATGGGATGCCTGCGCCGGCCTCCATCACACCGGGCCGTAACTTCTTCCAAGCGCATGAAGCCGAACGCCGAGCGACGAACGAATGACTGCACAGCTGGCCAGGGATGGCCAGCTAGGCCTGAAGGGACAGGATGGCCCTCCAGGCCGCGTGCACCAAGTGAGGAGAAGCGAGGGCAGCCCCGCTTTTTGGTTTTGGGGGCCGTTCGAGCAGCGCTTGGAAGAAGTTACGGCCCGGTGTTGAATGCTTCGGCCGCCCAGAGTCGCGGCTAAACCGCTCCGACAGAGCGGCCGGCGTCAGTCATGTCGCTCACGGCAGGCCTTTTCCAGTATCCTTGACGCCCTGATGAGTGCCGACACCCCCGGGCCACGCTTTGCGGCCAAGCTGAAGCTGCGTTGGCTGATGATGTGGCGCGCCGTGCTCCATTGGTGGGTGCGCTCCAAGATCCTGCCGGACCCCTTCGAGGACATCGGCATCGACCCGGCCAGGCCCGTCTGTTACGTCCTCGACAGCTACGCCTTGTCCTCCCTGCTGATCCTCGACCAATGCTGCGAAAAACTTGGCTTGCCGCGCCCCGTCATGCCGCTGAGCCTGGACGGCCGCACCGAATCGCGTAGCTATGCAGCCCTCAAGCGCAAGCAAGGGCTGCTGATCATGCGCACCCGCGCACGCTCGCACTCGGAAATGCTGGAGAAGCTCATCGAGTACGTGGCCGCGGCAGACACGGAGCACGATCGCGACGTCCTGCTCATCCCGGTCTCTGTGCTGGTGGGCCGCGCGCCGGACAAGGAAACCGGCCTTGCCAAGATCCTCTTCTCCGAATCGTGGGAAGTCGGCGGGCGCCTGAGGAGGCTTTTGAGCACCCTCATCAACGGGCGCAACACATTCGTGCGCTTCAGCCCGCCCGTATCGCTGAAAGCGGCCATGCAGGAGGGCCTGGGTGTCTCACGGACGCTGCGCAAGGTGTCGCGTATCCTGCGGGTGCATTTTCGCCGCGTGCGCAGCGCCGCCATCGGCCCCGACCTGTCCCACCGCCGCACTGTCGTGGACAAGATCCTCAACAGCCCGTCGGTGCGCAAGGCCATCACTGACAAGGCGCGCTCAGACAACATCGCCAAGCGCAAGGCGCGCAAGATCGCGCGCGGCTATGCCTACGAGATCGCCGCCGATTATTCCTACGCCTTCGTGCGGATTGCCTCGCTGGCGCTGTCGTGGTTCTGGAACCGGATCTACGACGGCGTGGTGCTTCATCACTTCAGCGGATTCCAGAAAGTCGCCGCCGACTACGAGGTGATCTACGTGCCCTGCCACCGCAGCCACATCGATTACCTGCTGGTGTCCTATCTCGTCTATCACCACGGCTTCGTACCGCCGCACGTCGCCGCCGGCGTCAACCTCAACCTTCCGGTGCTCGGGCGCATCCTGCGCAAGGGCGGCGCCTTCTACCTGCGCCGCTCCTTCCGCACGCAGACATTCTATTCGGCGGTGTTTCACGAATACCTCAGCACCATACTGGCGCAAGGCACCTCCATCGAGTATTTCATCGAGGGCACCCGCAGCCGGACAGGCCGCCTGCTGCCACCCAAGTCGGGCATGCTGGCCATGACGGTGCAAAGCTTCCTGCGCGCGCCGATGCGGCCGGTAATGTTCCAGCCGATTTACATCGGCTACGAGCGCCTGGTGGAAGGCAACAGCTACATCGCCGAGCTGTCAGGGAACAAGAAAAAGACCGAGTCGCTCGGCGACCTCATCAATGTGTTCAAGATCCTGCGGCAGCGCTACGGCAGGGTGCACGTCAGTTTTGCCGAGCCGATTTTCCTGAACGATCTGCTCGACCGACATGAGCCCGCCTGGCGCCAATTCGACGCCGCAAACGAGCGCAGGCCGCCCTGGCTTTCCCCCGTGATCGACGACCTGGGCAACCGCATCATTACGGGCATCAACCAAACCGCCCACGTCAGCCCCATCAACGTGCTGGCGGCCATCCTTCTGGCCACGCCGAAGCATGCCATCGACCGCGACGACCTGATTGAATCGTTGAAGCTCTATCTGGACCTGCTGCAGCACTGCGCCTATTCGGACCGGATCACCTTCACCGCGCGCTCGCCGGAAGAGATCATCGAGTATGGCATCGAGATCGGCGTGCTGAAAACCGAGACGCATCCCCTCGGGGATTTCATCGAGATCAAACCCGAACACGCAATGCGCCTGACGTACTTCCGCAATAACGTCTCGCACCTGCTGGCCCTGCCATCACTGGCGGCGGCCTGTTTCCTGAACTCGCGCCAAGTCGAATCCAGTGCCGTGCGTCGCATCGCGGTGGCGGTCTACCCCTTCCTCAAGGCGGAACTGTTCCTGCCCTGGGATCTGGAAGGCTTCGTGTCGGCCTGTTTCCGCTTCGTCCAGTGGCTGAGGACGCGCGGCCTGCTGCTCGCGGACAAGGGCGATGGCATCATCGAGCGCCCCGAGGGCAGCAGCAACCAAGCGTTCCACCTGCGGTTTCTGGGGCGTGCCCTGCTGCAGACCTACGAGCGCTATTACATCACGCTGGCCGTGCTGGCCAAGAACGGCTCGGGTACGCTTGCGCGCGGCGAGCTCGAGCGCATGTGCACCCTCACCGCGCAGCGCATCTCGCAGCTCTACGAATCCGCCGCGCCCGATTTTTACGATAAGACCCTGTTTCGCCAATTCATCGAGCTGCTCCGCAGCAGCGGCATTATTACCGTCAACGAAGCGAACAAATATGAATTCACGGATCTGATCGGCCAGATCGCCGACGATGCCAAGCTGATTCTGAGCAAAGACATCCGCCACGGCATTATCCAGATCGCGCCGAACCTGCTCGAAATGGCGAACGGGGACGGCGAGCAGGACGAGCCGGAAACCGAGCAGGAGTCGGCCGGGGAATTCGAGGCCGAAGAGGAAATCAGGCGTCGAGGTCAGGGATGAGCTTGGATTCGAGGTAGGCGATCCAGTCCTTGACCTTCAGCTTGCGTTTTTTCATCCGGCTGAGCTGGAGCTGATCCATCGCGGGATCGGCGGCCAGCCGCGAGATGGCCTCGTCGAGGTCGCGGTGTTCCTGGCGCAATTCAAAGAGCAGATTTGCGATCTCTCCAGGGTCATTGGTATTCAGGCTCACAAAACAAGGATAGTACGTTCAGCGGGCCGAAGGAATGCAACGGTTGCGGCGGTAGACCGTACAATGATCGGAAATCCCCGGAGAAACCAGGATGAAAAAACGTGATTTCCTGACGAATGCATGCTGGGCGGGAACGGCGGGCCTGCTGGCCGCCTGCGGCAAGCAGACGTCCGATGCGTCCGGCGAGCCGGCCTGCGAGGCCGCCGATCCCATCGAGTGGAAGATGGTCACCACCTGGCCGCGCGACTTCCCCGGTCTCGGCACAGGCGCCGCCCGGCTGGCCGAGTACATCGGGCGTATGAGCAACGGGCGGCTCACAGTCAAGGTGTACGCCGGGGGCGAACTGGTGCCGGCCTTCGAGGTTTTCGACGCCGTGTCGCGCGGAACGGCGGAAATGGGGCACGGGGCATCGTATTACTGGAAGGGAAAGATTCCCGCGTCGCAGT
>Ga0299906_10001136_pt1 | contig 23005 bp, 28 predicted proteins | sample RVTome_14_FD_200259 | JGI IMG/M metagenome (GOLD analysis project Ga0299906, IMG submission 200259) | Soil microbial communities from uranium-contaminated site in the Upper Colorado River Basin, Wyoming, United States - RVT145D125 (version 2) ...
GCATCGAGGGTGCGCACCAGCAACACCGGCAGGAGGAACTGCAGGGTGAAGTCGAATGCGTTTGCCGCGCCCAAGGTCAGGGCACGCTGCCCGAGCCGTTGCGCGCCCGCCGGCGGGAGGCGGCCCGACTCGATCGGCACCTCGGCAGCGCTCACCTTGCCCGCCGCCTATGCAACACGCCGTACATCATGCCGATCGCGAGCCAGAGCAGCGCCTGCTCGGGACGCGGCGTGAGGCTGCCGTCCGTGGCGCTGGAAACGAGGATGCTCAGCAATGCGGCCGCCGCCCCCTGGAAGTAGCCGCGCAGGGCGGGAGGCAGTTCCGCATCACGGCTCAAAGTCCTGAACCTGCGCCAGACGTGTACGAAATAGGCGCACAGCAGGGCGAGGCCCGCCACCCCCATGTCGAGCAGTGCCTGCAGGTACGCGCTGTGCGGGTGCGTGGCCAGCAGGACGCTTGCCCCGCCGCCGGTGCGCATGGGCGCCGACCACATGATCGAGCCGAGGCCGCTGCCGTAGACCGGGCTGCGCGCGACCTCGGGAACGAGCGGCAGCCACAAGCCGTTGACGCGACCGGCGCTGATCGCGTTCAATCCCTCTCCCGTGCCGACGGCCGCCCGCTCGAAGACCGCGGCGGGCAGCGCGAACAGCGCCACGGCAGCCACCAGGGCGAACGCGAGCAGCGTCTTTGCGCTTCGTCGCCAGAGAACGAACAGCGCGTTGACCACGAGGAAACCGGCGAAGGCGCCGCGCGAGAACGTGAGCACCAGCGCCGCGACGACCAGGCCCATGGTGGCGACCAGCAGGAGCCTCGCGCCGGCGCGCTGCGATCCGGCCCAGGTGAACAGCAGCAGGGCGTAGGCGATCACGTACATCCGCCCCAAGTCGTTGGCGTGCATGCCCAGCACCGACAGGAATTCGCGCGCTTCGCTGCCCGCGAGCTGCGCGAGCGCGATACCGGACCGGGCGACGAATACGACGACGATCAGGCCGACCGTCCAGATCGAGATCAACGCCGGGATGAGGAACTTCTCCGTCGCCGCGGATCTCGACACGGCGGCGGCGACCAGCGCCGCGAACAGCACCATGCCCAGGGGCTTCACCAGCATGTCGCGGAGGTAGCCGCCCGTGCTGTCGAAATCGATCAACCCGTAAACGAGAAATGCCGGCGCGATCTCGCCGACACGCTGCGCGCCGATCACGCCGGCGGCCACGATGGGCACGAGGTAGAGCCACAACAGCGGGTGCGGCAGAAAATCACGCAGGCTGCCGTCGGACAGCCCGTGCAGCAGGCAGGAGCCGAGGGTGCCGATGAGCAGCAGGTTCAGGGGATTGAGGCCCGTGATGCCGAGCATGGCATGCGGAAACACGGTGCTGGTCGAAACCGGCATCAGCAGGATCAGCAGCACCACGCCGATGCGGAAATCGAGCAGGACGAAGGCGCAGGCGATCAGCGACACGCACAGGTACAGGGCGTTCACGCCGGCGACCGCCACCACGAGACCCGACAGCAGGCCGAGCAGCGCCATGCCCGCCAGCACAGGCGTCCTGCAGGCCGTCAGCCCTGGCAGGAGCGATCGTTCCAGGGCCGCGAACATTCTGCTCAGCCCGGCTTATTCAGAATGCATTGAACACGGTGCCGACGACGTGGGTGCCCGTGTCGGTCAGCGAGCGGATCGTGTTCGCGGCGGCGGCGGTCCCGGTGTGGTCCTTGCGTGCCAGCACGATGGCGCTGCCGGCGCGGAACGCGAGGCTCAGCGCGTCGGCGCTCAGCGTGGCGGGCGGCGTATCGAACAGGATGACGTCGAATGCCTGGCGCGATTCCTCCAGCAGCGCGGTCAGCGCCGGCCGCAGCAGCAGCTCCTGCGGATTGGGCGGGCACGCACCGGCCGGCAGCAGCGACAGGGAGCCGAACTGCGGCAGCGGCACCACCGCGCCGCGATCGGCGCGGCCCGACAGGACCGCGGACAGGCCGATCCTGTCGGGCACGTTGAAGATGCGGTGCTGGCGCGGCTTGCGCAGGTCGGCGTCGATCAGGAGCGTGCGCTGGCCCAGCTGCGAGAACACCACGGCGAGGTTGGCCGCCAGGTAACTGCGGCCTTCGCCGGCTCCCGGGCTGACGATGGCCAGCATCCTGTGGCTGACTCCCGCGTTCGCCCAGCGGATCAGCAGCTGCGTGCGCAATGCCCGCAGTTCCTCGGCGCGCGGGTGAAACGGATTGTAGGCGCCGACCAGTTCGCTGCTGATGCCGGGGCTGCCGGGCGGCAGGTAGTGCTGCCCGTACTGCTTGGCGATCGCGCCGCGCAGGTCTTCGGCCGTGATCAGGCGCAGGCGCACGGCGGCCTCGCCGAACCGGATGCCGCGCACGCGCTGCAGCGCGAGCACCAGATCGACGTCGCCGTCGCCGAGCTTGCCGTCCGCCATCAGAATGCCGCCCAGCCGGCCATCCTCGCGCCGCGCCATGCGACCGCCGGCGTCCATCGAAACGATATTCTCGCTGGGGGTCATCGGCGATCCTCAGCCGGGGCTCGGCAACGCGCGATGACCCGCGCCTAAATCGCCGGGCGGTGGACTCAGGGCCTTCCACGGCCTGAGCTCGCCGAGCACCGGCACCTTCCATGCGTCCTCCAGGTCGACGAGCGAGCGCACCCGGCCGTCCAGCCTTTCGAGCACCAGCACCATGCCCAGGCCGAGCATCACGCCCACCACCACCGACAAGGCGATGTTCAAGCCGGTCTTCGGGCTCGCCGGCCGGCCCGGAGCGATCGCCGGGTTGAGCACGCTGACCGTGGTGTGGTTGGCCTGGCTGTCCACCTGGCTCGTCACGGCGCGCTGCATCGCGGTGTCGTAGGCCCGTTCCGCGGACTGCACGTCGCGCCGGATGACGTTGAATTCGTTGCGGTTGCCCTTGAGGCCCAGCATGCGCGTGCGCTGCGCCGCCATCGCCTGCGCCAGCGCCGCCTCGCGCTGCTCGCTCTGGCGCAGAGAGCTTTCGATTCCCGAGACCACCTTGCGCATCTCGGCGTCGAGCTTGCGGCGCAGGCCGTCGTTCTCGGAAGACTGTCGCTGGAACTGGGGATGGTTGCTCCCGTACTGCGTCGCCAGCTCCTGCAGGCGGCTCTCGCCGCGCAGCAGGTCGCCCTTCAGCCTCTGGATGAACCCGTTTTCCAGCACGTCCGGCAGCCCGTCCGGGGAGCCGCCGCGCGCCATGAAGCTGCGCGCCTGCTGCGCGCGGCTGCGCCACTGGAACGTCTGGCTCTGCGCCCGCACCACTTCCTCCGACAGGGCCGCGAGGCGCGCATTCTCGACATCGACATGCTCGTCCATCGACACGACCTGCTCCTGCTGGTGCAGGGTGGTGAGCCTGGCCTGCGCGGTTTCCAGATTGGTGCGCAATCCCTTCAATTGCTGGTCGAACCACGCCGCCGCCTCGCGCGCCGGCACCACGCGCAGCTCGAGCATGGTGTCGATGTAGGCCTTGGCGAACGCATTGGCGACCCGCGCCGAGAACGCCGGATCCGCGGAGGAGTAGGTCGCCTGGATGACGTTGCTCTGCGAAGTCTCCACCTTGAGGCGCTTGAGCAGGGCCTCGGACAGCCGGTCCTCGATCGCCGCGGCGCTGTCGCCCGCCCGCTCCGGCGTCAGGTACGGCGAAGGCTGCCGCGCAAGCTGCAGATCGTGCACCACCTTGCGCGCCACCTTCCTGCTGCCGAGGATGTCCCTCTGCGTCTGCAGGTAGCTGAGCCGCTCCTGCGGCATGAGGATCGGCCGCTGGGAATTGCTGAGGGACTGCTCGTCCCGGGCGTCCACCAGGAGCGAGGCGGTCGCGTCGTACGATTTCGGCAACAGCAGGCTGCCCGCCGTCGCGGCCAGCACCGTGGCTGCCACGATCATGACGAGGACGCCCAGGCGCGCGCGCAGCGCGAGCAGGAACTGGGTCGGCGTCATGGCTAGAACAGGCTTTCGCGCACGTAGACGATGTCGTCGGCCTGCACCGGATCGGTCAGCCGGGCCTCGAGCTTGGTGAACTGGCCGCCGGGCAGGCGCCGATGGATGCCGATGCCGCGCTCGGTGCCGCGCACCGTCAGCCCGCCGCCGAGCGACAGCGCCTGCATCACGATCATGTTCGGTTCCAGCCGGTAGGCCCCGGCGCGCTGCACCTCGCCGTAGATATAGAACACCGGCGCGCGGTGCACGAAGATGGTGTCGCCGCTGCCGATCTGGATATTGGTCGCGGCGTCGCCGCCGCGGAATATCGCCGGCACGTCGATTTCCTGCTTCACGGGCTTGCCGCCGCGATTGGACAGCACCGTCACCATGTCGGCGCCGGTCGGGCTGATCCCGCCCGCCTGCGTCAGTATGTCGGTGAGGCGCGAGCCGCTGTCCTCGAGCGCGTAGTTGCCCGGTCGCGACATTTGCCCGAGCACGTGCACCACCCGGCTGCGCGCCTCCAGCATCGCCACCGAAACCTGCGGCCTGATGAGGAAATTGCCGCTCTTGAGCAGTTGCGCGACCCGCGCCCCGGCCTCGGCCTGCGTCAAGCCGCCCAAGGTCACCTCGCCGATCATCGGAAACACGATCGCGCCCAGCGGCGAGATGCGCGTTTCGGTGGTCAGGTCCGGGTTCTGGAACACCGTGATGCGTATGCTGTCGCCGGCGCCGAGCGTCGCGTTCGCGCGCGGCCTGTCGTTGCCTTGTGCCGGCGCAGCGAGCGGCATCGCGGTCAATATCAGGGCGGCGAGCAGGATCCACGCCCAGGTGCGTGATGTGGGGGTCGGGATGAAACGGCGGCGCAGGGCAGTCGGCATGATGGACCTCATGCCGCAGACTAGCTCCGGCATGTTGAGGGCAAGCTTGCCGACTTGAGCCGATCGGACCATTCCCCGGCGCGCGGGGACCGGGCGCCGGCTAGAACGCGAGCCGGGCGCTCAGGCTTACGATCCCGGCCTTGTAGTCGCCGAGCGCAGCCGTGGACGAGCGGGTTTCGCGCCGCAGCCCCAGCCCGAACCTGAGGGCTCGCAAGGGCTGATAGCTGATCGCCAGCGCGGTGGCGCGCACCCGGTCGCTGCGCGGCGGCACGATCCCCAGCGCCATCCCCGCGCTGCCCAGATACTCCCAATCGGCAACTTCGAGGCTGCCCGACAGCTCGAGCTTGTCGCTCATCCGGTAGGCCGGGCGCAGCGCGACGCCCTTGACGAGCACGAAGCCGATGTTCACGCCCGCGTTCACCTCGTCGGGCGCGGCGATGTCCCGCTGCGCTGTGGCGGCGAGCGTGAATCTGGCGCCGGGGTTCCAATCGTAGGCGGCGCGGAAGAACCCGGTCGAGTGGTCGCGCGCCGGCAGCTGCACGAAGCTGCGCTTGACCCGACCGGCGCTGGCGCGCAGTTGCGAGCGGCCGGAAATGCGCCACTCGGCGGCCACGCTCGCCCGGCGCTGCCGGTAGGAATTGTCGACCAGGCTGGCGTTCACCAGTTCCGCGTTCGGCAGCTCGCCGTCCTGCGTCTGCACGCCGAAGCCGATCTGATTGCCGGCCGGCGTGACGTAGCTCAGCGCAACACCGGCGCCATCGTTGGTGATGTCGTTCAACTGCTGCGCCGGCACCTCGTTGTCCTGCTCGAGCCGGCTCGCTTCGCCGCGCAGGCGCCAGCGCGCGCCCAGCCGGACCGTGGCATCGAGGAACGCCTTGCGCGTCTCCAGCGGATTGGGCGTCGCGCTTTGCACGCCGCCCTGCACGTTGGCGAGCGAGGCCAGGGCGCGGTCGCTGCTGTAGCCGAGCCGGCCGCTGAAGCGCTCGCCCGCCTCCCACTGCCAGATCGCGCGGGCGTGGCGCTCGGTGTAATCGAGCACGGTGAACCGATCGTAGCGGTTGCGCGCGACCGAGAAGCCGCCCGTGAAGCGCTGCCGGCTCGCCGGCAGGTCGAAGTTCAGCCCGGCCGAGGTGGTGTTGTAGGTGTCAGCTCTCGACGGCGTGCCCAGGACGCTCGCCGGATCGCTCTGCGCGGAGATGCGGAACACGTTGTCGTCGCGCGTAACCGTATGCGCGACGAACGGCTCGATGCGGTCTCCCCACAATGCGTGCGCGCTCTCGACCCTCGCCATGGCGACGGCCGCCAGAATTGCCATGCCCATGCGGCGCCAGGCCGCCCGGCCGCTGCGTTCCTCGCCAACGCTTGCCTGCGCGATCATTTTCCGGCCCCCTCGTTCTCCCCCGGCGGGAAGATGGATTGTCAGGATGCGAAGATACGCGGCCTCGCCAAGGCGCAGATGCCGAGGAACCCCGCCGCCAGCAGCGCCCAGATGCCCGGCTGCGCTGGCGCGTCATCGGCGCTGCGCATCCACTGCTCCGCGCCGCGCCCGCTGCCGCTCCGGTCTGCCGCCGGCAGCACCTTGGCGGCAACGTCCTTGCCCTCGCCGGCGGCAACCATCGGCACACCCTCGCTCTTGCCGGCGACCGCCAGCACCCGCCCGGAAGATACCCAAGGCCTGCCGCCATCCACGGCGAACAGCATGCGGTAATCGAGGGTGCTGGCGCCATCGCATGCGCCGGCGGCGGCGAGATCGACGCGCGTCAGCGCGAGGACCGAACCCGGCCACAGCGCCGCGGCCGCCGTCAGGCAGAGGAGCAAGGCGCCGGTTCTGTGCAGGCAGGCGGGCATCTGATCGCCGTCAGGATCTCAGGATGCGCAGCTCGAGGGCCTTGCCCACGGCTTGCGCGCGGTTGACGACGTCCAGCTTGCGCAGAATCTTCTGTACGTGATTCTTCACGGTCAGCGGACTGATATCGAGGATGGTGCCGATCTCGTAGTTGCTCTTGCCAAGCGATACCCAGCGCAGGATTTCCTGCTCCCGGAGGGTGACCTTGGGCGTCTCGCCGGGTCCCGGTCCGTCGCTGCAATGCACGCGCCCGTTGACTTCGGCGCGCACCCACGCGTCGTGCAGGAACGGCGTCACCAGCCGCGCCAGGTAGGCGTGGCGCGGCCCGAGAGTCCCCGCCGCGCACAGGAATGCGTAGAACCCGCGGGCCAGCCCGTCGGCGTCGTGGGTGCCGTGCGCCAGGAACTGCGTCGCGCCCACGCGCTCGAGCTCCTGCGCGAACTGGCCGCGGGCGAACGCGCCGCGCGCCGCGTCGCGGATCAGCGGCCGGAAGCCGCCGTCCTGCCAGACCTTCACCAGGCCCAGCGCGCCGGAAGTATCCTGCAGGAACGCCTCGCCGAAAATCTCCTGTTGCGGCGCGACCATGGAAAAACTGTCGGCGCGCATCGCAGACGCATCGCCGCTGCGCAACGCGCAGATCAGCACTTCATGCGGGATCAGGCCCTGCAGCAGACCCTGCGTCCAGCTGAAGAAGTGCGCGCGCTGATACACCCTGAGGGAGGCATCGAGATTGAGCATCAGGGTTTCGATCTCGCGCTCGTCCAGGGCATGACCGTTCGCGTGCGCGCACGCCGCATCTTCCAGGGGAAACTGCGGCGGCGGCGCGCGTTCGCTGCGAAATCGCTGGCTGCTGGTGTGGAGTTGCACGACTGATCCTGGACTGCACTGGAATATGGAGTGCGTAGGCTAGCGCGCGGCCCGCGGCACGTATGTACGCTATCGCACAGTTATCCGGTGTCCGCGGAACGCGGCGCCACGGCGCATCGCGGTAGTCCGATGGGGCCATCGAAGCGCCATCGGGTCCACGCCAGCAGCGCCCCTTGCGCGAGCTAAGGTATGTCACTTATCCGACCATCGCCGATTCCCCGACGTGCTCCAGTTCCACAACAGCCATCCCCGCCTGCTGCCGAGCCAGCCGCGCCCCTCGGCGCTGCTGCGCGCCGCGGTCGATCCGGCGGTGGCCATCGGCACGCTCGTGCTGTCGGCGCTGTGGTTCGAGGGGCATTTCGACGGCGCCTACCTCATATTGTCTCTGCTCGTCTTCTCGATGACCTTTCCGGGAAGCTCCGCGCGCGACAGCGCGAGCGCGGGCGATCTGGTCTGGAGCATCGTCACCGGCTGGGGCGCGCTGGTCGCGCTGCTGCTGCTGCTCGGCTGGGCTGCCGGCGCCCTCGGCAATTTCGACTCGCGCGCCATTCTCGCCTGGATCGTGGCCACGCCGCCGTGCCTCTTCGCCGCGCACCGGCTGGTACCGCTCGTCCTGCCGCACCTGCTGGCCGCGGAGGGCCTGCAGCGCACGGCCGTCATCGCCGGCGCCAGCAGCCTGGGCCGCGATCTCGGCGCGCACCTGCGCTCGCACCCGCTGCTCGGCATCCGCTGCGCGGGCTACTTCGACGACCGCGAGACGTCGCGCGACCACGCGCTCGGGGCGGAGAAGAATCTCGGCGACCTCAACCAGCTGGCGGAGTACGTCAGGCAGCAGCACATCGACATGATCTTCATCACGCTGCCCATGACCTCGCAGCCGCGCATCCTCAAGCTGCTGGAGGAGCTGCGCGACACGACGGTGTCGGTGTACTTCGCGCCCGACATCTTCCTGTACGAACTGATCCAGGCGCGCATGGAAACCATCGGCGGCATACCTCTGCTCGCCGTGTGCGAGTCGCCGTTCTACGGCGCCGACGGCCTGATCAAGCGCGTGAGCGACCTCGTGCTCGCCGCGGCGATCCTGGCGCTGATCGCACCGCTCATGCTGGCGATCGGGGCGGCAGTGAAGCTCAGCTCGCGCGGCACGGTGCTGTTCAGGCAGCGCCGCTACGGGCTCGACGGCAGGGAAATCGTGGTCTACAAGTTCCGCACGATGCGCGTGCTCGAAGACGGGGCGGTGGTCACGCAGGCGACGCGCGGCGACCCGCGCGTCACGCCGCTGGGGGCGTTCCTGCGCCGCACCTCGCTCGACGAATTGCCGCAGTTCATCAACGTGCTGCAGGGGCGCATGAGCGTCGTCGGACCACGGCCGCATGCCGTCGCGCACAACGAGATGTACCGCAAGCTCATTCCCAGCTACATGCTCCGGCACAAGGTGCGCCCCGGCATCACGGGCCTGGCGCAGGTCAACGGCCTGCGCGGCGAAACCGATACGCTGGAGAAGATGCGCGCGCGCATCGAGTACGACCTCGCCTACCTGCGCAACTGGTCGCTGCTGCTCGACCTGAAGATCGTGCTGATGACCATCGTCGTGGTGCTGAAGAAGCAGGACGCCTACTGAGCGCCGTCGCCACGCCTTGCGCTTGGCGTCAGTCCGGCCCGGCGCGAAAGCGATAGCCGACGCCGCGCACCGTCTCGATCGGCGTGTCCTGGCCGGCGGGCGCCAGTCCCTGGCGCAGCCTGCGGATGTGCACGTCCACGGTGCGCTCCTCGACGTAGGCATCGTGGCCCCAGATCTCGTCGAGCAGCCGGGCGCGGCTGAAGATGCGCCCCGGGTGCGTCATGAAGAAATGCAGCAGCCGGAACTCGGTGGTCCACAGCTCGACCTCGTGCTCGCCGACGCTCACGCGGTGCGCCGCCGGGTCGAGCTGCAGGCCCGCGAACTCGATGATGTCGTCGGCGAGTTGCGGGGTGCGCCGCCGCATCACCGCCTTGATGCGCGCCAGGAGCTCCCGGCCCGAATACGGCTTGGTGACATAGTCGTCGGCGCCGCCTTCGAGCGCGGCGACCTTGTCCTGCTCCGCCGCGCGCTCGCTGATCAGCACGATCGAGATGTCACGGGTGCGCCGGTCGCTGCGCAGCCGGCGCGCGAACGGCAGCCCGGGAATGCCGGGCAGAATCCAGTTGAGCACCACCAGGTCGGGCCGGGTGCGGCGCATCAGCGCCTCGGCCTGCGGCAGGTCTTTCGCGCAAAGCACCTTGTAGCCGGCGCTCTGCAGATTGACGGCGAGCAAATCGCGCACCGGTACTTCGTTGTCCACCACCAGCACTGAGCCTTCCATGTGCGCATGGTCGCGCGTTCGCGCCCATCTGCTCTGTTCGCTGTCGCACAAACCGGCGCCCGCGCCGCCTAGGCGCGCGGCGCCGGCAACGGCACGCGCAGGCTCACCGTGGTGCCCCGGCCGGGGACGCCGCGGATGCTGAGCGCGCCGCCGAACTGCTGCGCCCGCTCCTGCATGCCCAGCAGCCCGAGCGACTCGTGCGCGTGCACCGCGTTCTCGGCGATGCCGATGCCGTCGTCGGTCACGGTGAGCGTGAGCCGCTGCGGCGAGATTTCCAGCTGCACGCTGACGCTGGCCGCCCTGGCGTGGCGGGCAATGTTCGTCAGGACCTCCTGGAAGATGCGAAACACCGCGGTCGACAGCGCGCTTCCCGGGTCGGCATGCGCGGCCGGCAATTCGAGCCGGCAGCGTATTCCCATGCGCTTCTGGAATTCCTTCGCCTGCCAGGCGATCGCCGCCACCAGCCCCATGTCGTCGAGGATCTCCGGCCGCATGCCGGTCGCGATCCTGCGCACCACCTGCACCGTGGAGTCGATGAGCTGGCGCATGGTCTCGGTCTTTTCCTGCAGCGCCTTGTGCTCCTTGCCCAGGTGCTTGCGCAGCCACATCACGTCCATCTTCAGGCCGGTCAGGACCTGCCCCAGCTCGTCGTGCACTTCGCGCGCGATGCGCGCGCGCTCGTCCTCGCGGATGGAGATCAGTCGCGCCGCCAGCGCGCGCAGCTGCGCCTGCGACTGGCGCAAGCGCTCTTCCGCCGCCTTGCGCTCGGCGATCTCGGCCGCGAGCACTGCCTTCTGGCGCTGCAGCTCGACGAACACGGCGACCTTGGAGCGCAGCACCGGCGCCTGGGCCGGCTTCATCAGGTAGTCCACGGCCCCGAGTTCGTACCCGCGGAACGCCGCGTCCATCCGGTCCGACACCCCGGAAAGGAAGATGATCGGAATGTGACTCGAGCGCTCGCGCGCCCTGATCCTGCGCGCGGTCTCGAACCCGTCCATCACCGCCATGCGCACATCGAGAACGATGACCGCGGGATCATGATCGCGCACCACGCGCAACGCCTCCTCGCCGGAGCGCGCGCTGAGCAGGTTCTGTCCCATTGGCTCGAGCAGCGCGCGCAGCGCCAGCAGGCTCTTGGGCTCGTCGTCCACCAGCAGGACGTCCGCCTTCCAGTCGTTCATGCGTCGCATACTAGCGAATGCGCGGCCAAAAAAAAGGACCCGGGGGTCCGGGTCCTTCTTGACTTGCCGCGGGGAGAATCCCGCTTGTGCTGCTTGGGTACCGAGCGTCTTACGGCCGCGTAATCGAGTTGGAAATGAGAGTGACAGCGGTCGTCGCGTACAGTCTGCCTTTCACCGTAGCGCCATTCGCCATGGTGACCGACGAACCGGACAGCACGATTCCCTCCATGTGCGCGGTCGTGTCAAGGGCCGCAACGCCGGATGTGCGCCAGAAGACGTTCTGCGGCAGCGCGCCGCCCGCCAGTGTCACGGTCGAGCCCGGATTCATCGTGATATCTCCCGCGATCTGGAAGACCCACACATCCGTTGCGCTGCCCGTGAGCGTCACGGCGCCTGCGGAATCCACCGAAACTCCGGTGGTCCAGTTGTAGACGCCCGGGGCGAGGTCCAACCCGGTGAGATTCCCGGCACCCGCATTGGACGTGGTCGATATCCGCGCGTCGGCGTCGGCGAACGCAGCTCCCGTATCGGCGATGGCCGCCGTCAGGTCGGCAGGCGTAGGCGCCGCGTAATCGGCTGCGTACATCTTTCCAGTCACCACTGCGGCTGTCGCAAACGTACCGGAGGCGTCCAATGTTTGCGAGAACCCCGTGATGCCGGTGGCGGCGGCGTTCAAGCCGACGTTGCCGGTCACTGCGGAGATCGGTGCGGAGGTCGGATCGTTGGTGACTCCCGACTGGGCCAGGATCACATAAGTGCCCGCCGTTCCGAGGGCCACGCAGTCCGCGCCCGCGCAGACAGCGCCTGCCGCGTCTACGACCACCGGGTCCGGGGTAGGCGCCGGCGCCGCAGCATCGCCGCCTCCGCCGCCGCATCCCGCCACCACAAAAGCCGCGACGGCAAATGCCGCGGGCCACTTTGCTTTCCTGCAATAACGCTCGATTCGGTTCATCTGTATTCCTTTCGCTCCGGAGGAGTCGGTTCGTTCCCTACGCCGACAGTTTTCCGCAGCAGCCGGATTTCATCTGTTCGCTAGCGCACCTTTCGTGCCGCACTCGGTGCGCCACCGGACTTATTGATGTGCGCTGCGCTGCGCGCAAAGAAAGAGCCCGGCAAAGGCGAAGACGCCGTTGCCGGGCCCAACACTTCAGGTGCCCGTCAGGGGGAAGGGGGAAAGGGCACCCGAGCGCAGTGTGTCCTGGCGTTTGCGTTCCGTTCTGTTCGCCAGCGCACGTAAAGCGGCGGCGGGCCTATTTCAGCAGTCTCTGCCAGTCGGCCAGCTGCTTCTCGGCGTCGTCCTTCGATACGCCGTAGGTTTCCTGGATCTTGCCGGCCAGGCTGTCGCGCTTGCCCGCGATCACGTCGAGCTGATCGTCGGTGATCTTGCCCCACTGCTGCTTGACGTTGCCCTTGAACTGCTTCCAGTTGCCTTCAATGCGATCCCAGTTCATTTCGATCTCCAGATGGTGGATTGGCGAGCGGCACCGACCGCAACATCTGCGGCGCGGCGTGCGGCGACTATGCGCGAATCGCGGGATCCGCTCCGTGCGCTGGCGCGCACGCCGGCACGCTTGGCGGCGCTACCTGCCGATCAATTCGCCCACCGGCTTGAGCGACTCGACGCGGTCGCAGATCACCTTGGCGATCGCGACCAGGGGCGCGCAGAGCAGCAGCCCGGCAAGCCCCCACAGCCACGCAAAGAACAGCAGCGCGATGAACAGCACCGATGCATTCACACGCGCGAAACGGCTTTGCAGCGAGGTCATGAAAACCAGCCCGATCGCGCTCGCGATCAGCAACGCCGCGCCCGCCACCGCCAGCGCGTGCAGCAGCGTGCCGAACTGCAGGAAGCCCGCCGTGCCGGCGGCAATCGCCACCAGCACCGAGCCGAGATAGGGCACGAAATGCAGCACTCCGGCGACGATGCCCCAGATGCCGGCCTGCTCCACGCCCATCGCCTTGAACGCGAGCCAGGTGCCGAGGGCGATGAGCGTGTTCGCCGCCAGCGTCACGCAAAGCTGGCGCTGCACCTGCATGTCGATCTCGCCGAGGATGCGCAAGGTTTCCTTCCTGCGCGACAGCGACGGGCCGATGAGCTGCAGGAGCTTGCGCCGGAAGTGATCGCCCGACGCCAGCAGGAAGTACGCGAGCAGGAGCACGATCGGGGTTTGCGCCGCGACCGACGCGAGCAGCGCCGACTGCGCGCCGGCGTAGTCGCTCAGCCACGAAGGCGGTTGCGGGGCCGGCGCCGCAGGGGCGCGCGCGCCCGGCTTGCGGGCCGCGTCGGCGGCAACGGCCTGCAGCTCGTTGGCCGCTTCCTGCACGTTTTGCAGCGCTGTGGGCGTGCTGCCGGTCCGGGCGCTCAGGCTCTGGCGCAGCTTGCGCGCGGCATCGGGAAGCTTTTCGATCATTGCCGTGGCTTCGTTGCGCAGCGAATATGCGATCCACGAACCGGCGCCGACCAGCAGCGCCAGGACCAGCGCCGCGGCGACGACCCGGGGCACGCGCCAGGCCTGCAGCCGGTCGACGACCGGGCGCAGGGCGTAGCTGGCGAGGATGCCGATCAGCAGCGGCACGAAGAACGCACGCGCAAGATAGAGCGCCGCGACGAGGGCGATGACGGCCAGTATCGCCAGCGCCAGCGCCGTGCGCGCTGCCGCGGCCGCCTGCCGCGGTTGCGCGTCGCCGCCCGGCGTGGGCACCGCGACCTGCGCTGCCGCGGCGATCTTCATCCGCCGGGCGGGCGCTCGCCGGCGATGAAGACGACAGGCTGGCCGCGGCGCCAACCCGTCGGCGCCGCCTCGGTGTGCACGTGGGTCGAGCCGTCGCGCAGGCGCACGGTGATCTTGTAGGTCGCGGGCGAGTCGCCCCGGGCCGCGACCCGCCGCACCGACTGCACGAAGCCGCAGGTCCCGCATTTCGCTTTCACGCGGACACCCGCCGTGGGCGCTGCGCCAGGCGGGGGCGACGCCTCGGATGCCGCCGGTCGGGTCGACCCGCTCACCGCGCTCATGCCCACCAGCACCGAGGCGCCGAGGAGCAGGGCAGCAAGCGTGGCGATCAGGAGCGGCACGTGCGGGGCATTTGGGCGTCCGAGCCGGGAAGTGTGTCCGCCGGCCGCGTCGCCGTCCGTGCGCTTGAACCCATAGGGCGCGGGCGCCGCGCGCGGCCATGCCGACCCGCTTACTTGCGCGCGCCGCTGGCCGATTCGCCGCCATTGTGCGAGGCGTGCTTGGCGGCGCGCATTCCGTCTTCGACGCTCGGTGCTTCCGCGAGCCGCATTTCGGCAAGCAGCTCGCCCCTGAGCGCCCGCATTTGCCGCGCCACTCCGTCGAGGTCCAGCCCGGCGCTCTTCGCCTGCGGAAACATCTCGTCGCGTTCAATGCCGAAGTGCCGCAGGGCGAGCTCGCCCAGCAATTTGACCTGCGCGTCGTAGCGCCGGTCATCGGGCTCCATGCACTCGAGCTGGCGCATCAGGTCACCGGCGCCCTGGTGCGCGTCCGCGGCCTCGTCGAACAGGTCGTGGTCGCCGAGCGCGGCGCGCGCGGCGGGATAGAACCCCTGATCCTCGATCTGCAGGCACAGCGCGAGCTCGGCGCAGGCCTGCGCGCTCAACCGGCCCTTGTCGTCCTCGACGCCTTCCTGCGACGCCAGGCGGTCGTAGTCCTCGAACATCGTCTGCAGCTTCCTGTGCTCCTCCAGCAGGAGCTCGATCGCGTCCTGCGCCCCTTCGATCCGGCTACGTTGACCCATTTGCGCACCCCGCGAGTTGATGGACGCCAGCCTTGCATCGCGCGCGCGGCGCCGCTGTGCGCTGGCGCACAAAGCGCAGGCCCCGGTACGCTGGCGCACCGATTTGCGCGCGCCGCTGCGCTAGCCTGCAACGGCGTTCATCGCGATGAGGAGCAGCCCATGAAATGCCCGAACCCGGCGACACCGTTCGCGATCGTCGCCGCAGGCATAGTCCTTTCAGCAGTGTCGCCGGCAGCCGGCAGCGCCGCTTACGAGACCGCCGCTACCTCGGACACGGCTGCCTACAGGTACGCCGTCGTCGTCTGCAACCGGATGCACGCGGACGAGCAGCGCCGCTGCAAGCGGGATGCCGATGCTGCGCGCAATGCGGCCGAAGGCGCGACGGGCGAGGACCTCCATGAGCAGGATACGCCGGGCGGCGGACTGCCCACGCACCGGAAGCTGCCCGACGTCGAGCGCCTGCCGGACAACCTGGCGAGCAACGCCGTTCGGTGAGCGGGCCTCGCGCCAGCGGCGCGGCGCGAAGCCGCTACGCCGCGCGCAGCGTCGCCTCTGAATCCTCCGGGACCTGCGCAGCGGCGGCATCGGCAGCCGCGAACCGGCGTTCGGCTTCCCGCCAGTTCGCCACCTGCCACCAGCCTTCCAGGTAGGCGGGCCGGCGGTTCTGGTGCTTCAGGTAGTAGGCATGTTCCCAGAGGTCGTTGACCAGGATCGGGGACATGTCCTGCTGCAACGGATTGTCGTGGCCGGGCGTCGTCAGCACCACCAGCCTGGCGCCTGCGCGCCGCGTATGCGCGAGCCACACCCAGCCCGAGCCGAACAGGCCGGCGCCCGCGGCGTCGAACGCGGTCTTGAATTTTTCCACGCTGCCGAAATCGCGGCGCAGGGCCTCGGCCAGCGGCCCGCCGGGGGCGCCGCCGCCCGCGGGCGACATCGCCCGCCAGTACATGGCGTGGTTCACGTGCCCGCCCGCGTTGTTGCGCACGCTCGCGCGCGCCGCCTCCGGCACCTGCGCCAGGTTGCGCAACAGCCAGATTGCCGGCCGCTCGCGCAACTCGGGGAGCGATGCGAGCGCGGCGTTCAGATTGGCCACGTATCCCGCGTGGTGCTTGCCATGATGCAGTTCCATGGTGCGCGCGTCGATATGCGGCTCGAGTGCCGCGTAGTCATAGGGCAATGCAGGCAGCAGGTGTTCCATGATGGCGCTCCGTTCCGGATCGACTCGGTCCGCGGCCGATTGTTTCGCGAACGGCCGCGTTCCGTCCGTGCGTTCACGTACACGGACCGCGGCACGGACGTCGCGCGCATTCTCGCTTGCGCAGAGCCAGTACGTTGACGCACAGACCGCGCGAGGCGACCCGACTAGTCTCGCGCCGCGTCATCGGGGCTGCCTGGTGGCGCGGCACTTTCCTTCCCTTTCTCGACTCTTCATATGGAGCTGTAAATGAAAACAATGAAATTGTCAGCGCTGTTCGCGGCATCCGTCACGGGCCTGGTAATGTCGTCTGCGTTGTTCGCGGCTGACAGCACCGCCTACAAGGAAGCCGTGAGCGCAGCCAAGTCCGAGTTCAAGTCCGCCGTTGCCACTTGCAAGGACGGCGCTGCCGGCGCCCGCGCCGAATGCATGAAGGACGCAGAATCCGGGCAGAAACTCGCCATGGACAAGGCGCGGGAGATGCGCGGCGACGCGCAAGCGACACGCAAGATTCCCCAGCGCACGCCGGACATGATGAACAAGGAATCCGGCGACAAGATGATGCAGGACGCCGGCAAGCCGATCGACAAGACCGCGCCGGCCAAGTAAGCGGTGCTCGTTGGGCGCGCAGCGCAGTCGCAGCTGCGCAAGCGCTGACCCGGCCGGTTGTTCCGGCCGGGTTCTTCTTGCGCTCAGCGCGGCCGCGCCGCCATGTAGAGCGGCATCACCGTCGGCAGCAGCGACTGGATCGTCTGCACGCGGCTGGCGTCCGTCGGATGGCTGCTCAGGAACTCGGGCGGCTGCGAGCCGCTCTTCGCCTTGATCATCTTCTGCCACAGGCTCACCCCGGCGTGCGGGTCGTAGCCGGCGCGCGCCATGAGCTCCAGGCCCATGCGGTCGGCTTCGTTCTCGTCGGTGCGGCTGAAGCGCGTGGCGACGAGCGCCTGGTAGCCCACGGCGGCGACGTCGGCCGAGCCCTGCCCGAGGCCGAGCAGCGCCGCGCCGATTCCGATCGTCGCCTGCGCAGCGATGGCCTGCGACACCTGTTCGCGCGAATGCTCGCGCAGCGCATGCGACATCTCGTGCCCGAGGACCACCGCCAGCTCGGCATCGCTCAGCGCGAGCTGCTTGGCGAGCCCCGTGTACACCATGATCCTGCCGCCGGGCATGCAGAACGCGTTGATCTGGTCGCTGCTGACGACGTTCACTTCCCATTTCCAGCCCGGCGCGTCGGGACGGAAGATCTTCGTCTGCGGCGTGAGGCGGCTGGTGATCGCCTTCACCCGCTGCAGCAGGGCCTTGTCCTGGTTGAGCGCGCCCTTCGCGGCGGCATCCGCCTTCAGCTTGGCGTAGCTCTGCGCCGCCATCTGGTCGAGCTCCTGCGACGACACGAGCAGGAGCTGCTTGCGCTCGCCGCCGACCGCGCCGCCCGCGGTCGTGGTCTCGCAGCCGCCGAGCATTGCCGAAGCGGCAATGCCCAGCGCCATGGCGGCGATCGCGCGGCGCAAGAGCATGTCGTGCCCGCGCTATTTCTTGTCTTTGCCGACCTGGTTGCCGATGACGCCGCCGACCACCGCGCCGCCGACCGTTCCGGCCGTGCTGCCGCCCGTGAGCACCGCGCCGCCGATCGCGCCGGCGCCGGCACCAACCGCGGTGCTCTTGTCCCGCGACGACATGCCGCTGCAGGCGCCCTGGCCGAGCAGCAGCGCCGCGGCGAGCGAACTGATTGCAAGTCTTTGCATCGTTTTCATGGGAGCGTCCCTCTACTTGAGCCGCAGGTCGTTCTTGACGGAGGTGACGCCGCCGACGCCCTTGGCGACCGTGGCGGCCTGGGCGATGTTGGCGTTCGTATCCACGAAGCCGCTCAATTGCACGCGGCCCTTGAAGGTCTCCACGCTGATGTCGTTGGTCTTGAGCGACGCGTCATTGAAGATCGCGGTCTTCACCTTGGTGGTGATGACCGTATCGTCGAAGTATTGCCCCGTGCTCTCGCTCGTGGCGGTCGAGGCGCAACCCATCGCCAGCGTCATTGCGGCGGCGGCAAGGAGTGCGCTCGTGCGGCTGAGTGCTTTCATGTCTGTGTTCTCCGGTTGAATGGGTATGGCGGCTCAGCGCGAGCCGAGGATGATCTTGGTGCCGGTCATTTCGACGTCGACGCGCCGATCGGGTTGCAGGCAGGCGATGGTTTCCTTGGAGCCCTGCGTGTCGCGGCAATCGCCCTGCAGGATGGTCGGCTCCGAATTGCCCTTGCCTTGCGCCTCGATACGGTCGGCGGCGATGTCTTTGCCGACCAGGTAGTCCTTCACCGTGGCCGCACGGCGTTCAGAGAGCTGCTGGTTGTATCGGCTGCCGCCGATGCGATCGGAATGGCCGGTGACGGCGATCCGGTTGAAGGCGACGCCTTGCAGCTGGCTCACCATGTCGTCCAGCATCGTCTTGCCTTCGGGCGTCAGCTCGGACTTGTCGAATCCGAACAGCGCATCGCCGCTGAAGCTGATCGCTTGCGGCGGCGGCGCGACCACCGCCACGGGCTCGACCGGCACGGGTGCGGCGACGACGATTTCCGGCGCAGGCGCGGCTTCGATTACGGGCGCCACGACGGCGGCGACCGGTTTGGCGCTCGGGTCGCAGGACTCGATGGCCATCGCCGGCGTCCAGCTGCCGGTATGCCAGCATTCGCCGCTGCCGCTCAGAACCACTCTGCCGCTGCCGTCGACCAGATAGCCCGGGTGCGCGGCTTCCTGCGCGCCCGCCGTGACTGCCGCGCTCGCTGCAAATGCAGCGATGACGAGTTTCGAAATGAGTTTCATGGTGCCTGTTCCTTCATTGGTTGTGAACTCGGCCAGCTTAGGCATGGGCGCACGCTCGGTCTGTACGTTGGCGCGCCATGACCGCGTTATGTACGTCCGTGCACAGACCCGCGCGCCGTGTGGCGGACAATCGACGTCGCAATCACACAATGGAGAGCGCGGCACATGGAAACCACGAAAAACACGATGAATGCAAGCGGCAGGAATCCGCACGGCGGCACGCAAAAGCTCGGCCGGGAAATCGGCGGCATCGTCAACGACGCGACCGACCTGATGAAGGACTACGGCGCGCAGCAGCTCGACAGCGCCAGGGCGACGCTCGCGCAAGCGCAGGCCGCTGTCAGCGACAGCGCGAAGCGCTATGCCCGCATCACCGACGGCTATGTGCACGAAAATCCCTGGATGGCGCTCGGCGTCGCCGCGGCGGCGGGCCTGCTGATCGGCGCACTGCTGGCGCGGCGCTGAGCGGCGCCGCATGAGCATCGCCGCGGGCACGCAGAGCCGCTCGCCAGGGGCGCTCGCGTCCCTGAAAGCCCTGGGCCGGACTGCGCTCGACGTCCTGCATACGCGCCTGGCGCTTCTGGTCACGGAGATCGCCGAAGAGCAGGGTCGTCTCGCGCAGCTGCTCGTGTATGCGGCACTGACGCTGCTGTGCCTGGCCTTCGCCGTCGTCATGCTGGCGATGCTGCTGCTGGTCTCGCTCTGGGACACGCCGTACCGCCTGCTCGCGGCCGGCGCCGTGGCCGCGGTGTTCGCCGCGGCCGGCGTCGCGAGCGCTATCGCTCTCGTGCGCAAGAGCAGGGCGAAGCCGCGGCTGTTCAGCGCCAGCCTCGAAGAGCTGGGCACCGACCTGGAACGACTGCAATGATCGCGGCGCCGGAACTGCTCCGGCGCCGCAGGCGCCTGCTGGCGGCGAAGATCGCCGTGCAGCGCCTGCAGCTCGAACGCGAATTGGGCGCGGTGCGCGGTCCGCTGCAGGTTTTCGCGGTCGCGCGCGGGCTCGGCGAGGTGCTGATGCGCCATGCCGGGCTGGCGGGCATCCTGGCCGCTGGCGCGGGATTCCTGCTGCTGCGGGGCGGTCTATTCGCCTGGGCGCGGCGCGCGCTGCAGCTCGCCGGCAGGGCCGCACGCTGGTGGATGCTCGCGCGACCGGGATCGCGGCGCCTGGGCCGTTCTGCCTAGGACCCGAACGCGGGGTTGTCCGAGCTGATCTCGAATCTGCCCGCGCCGCGCTCGACGGCGATGAGGCGCAGCAGCGGCGCGAGCTGCTCCTGCTGCGCCGCCGGCACGTGCGCCGTGGCGGCGAATTTCGGCCGCGCGCCGTGCGACCAGGTGCCCTTGCCGTCCAGTTGCAGCGGCCCCACCAGCGTGCGCAGCGCGGCGTGCACGGCGGGGCCGGCGGCGCTGAAGCGCACCTCGTAGTCGCCAAGCGGCGACACCGGCGTCAGCGCCGAGCCGGCGGCGCGCCATTGCAGCGTCGCGGCGCCTTGCACGCGGCCGGGCTCGAGCGAGAGCTGCGAGATGTCGACCAGCACGTCGCCGGTGAGGCGCAGCGCCGCGAGCCTGGGCATGCCCAGGCTCAGCGCAGCAGCCGGAAGGCGCACCTGGACGGCGCCGATTTCCAGGCGCGAGAGCGAGATCGTGACCGGGAATCTCTGGGCGGCCCGCTCGAGCTCCACGTCGGCCACCAAGCGGCCGCGCAGCAGCGAGACGGGCTGCACGCGCCAGGAAAGGCGCCTGGCGATGCCCGCCCTGCCATGCGCATCGCGCACCTCGATCCAGCCGGCACCCGACCAAAGGCTGCCGCGCGCTTCCGCGAGGCGCAGCGTGCCCTCGCCCATGCGTTGCAGGCGGGCATCGATCAGCGTCGCCGGGGCGAACGCGACCAGCGCCGCGACATAGGCGGCCAGGGCAAACGCGGCCTGGATCCAGCGCTTCACTGCGGCGCGGCGCGAGCGAGCGTCGCGCTCACGCTGACCAGGCCCGGCGCGGCCAGGGCCTCGATGCGGGCGGCTTCGACGCGCACCTGCTGCGTCTGCAAGGCCGCGATCCAGTCCAGCCAGTCGCCGAAGGCCATGGCGCCGAACGCGATGCGCACGTGTGCGGCATCCGGCGCCTCGAGCAGCGTGAGCGCACCCGACAGTCGGGCGGCGTCGACCCGCTCCCGCACGAGCGTGCGCAGATCGGTCGGCGATACCGTCGGCGCAGGCGTGGCGCGCAGGCGCTGGTGCTCGGCGGCCCGCTGTTCGAGGAGCGCCGCCTGCGTGCGCAGCGCCGCGACGCTCAGCCCCAACTGGGCGCGCGCCCGGTCCGCCGAGTACAGCAGCCCCAGGTAGGATGCGGCGCCCAGAATCGCGGCCAGCAGCGTGATCACCAGGCGCTCGCGCGGCGCGCGCGACGCCCAGGCTGCGCGCAGCGCGGATTTCATGAAACGCGCACCGTGATCAGCCTTGCCCCGGTGACCTCGGCGATCAGACCCGCCTGGATGAGGCGCGCGGCGACGCGCCGCAGCGCAGCCGGCTCGGCCATGGCGAGCTCGAGGGTCATGCGCCCGCCTTCGTAGGACACCGTGCGCAGGCTGCCCGCGGGCAGTCCCTCCAGCCCCGCGACGACCTGTTCGATCATCAGCGCGAAATCGCCCTCGTCGGGCAACCCTGCCCGGTGGCGCGCCGTCGCGAGCTGGCGCCGCATCTGCAGCGCCGGATCCGCGATGGCGGCGGCATCGGGAAAGACGCTGCGAAAGCGCGCCTCCATCTGGGCGCGCACGGCCCGCTGCTCGCTGCCGAGCCGCGCCCAGTCGACGACCAGCGCGGCACCGTGCAGGGCCAGTGCCGCGCCGGCGATCAGGGCGGCGGGCCGCAGGCTCGCTAGCGCGCCGGGGGCGAGGCGCCAGCGGCGGCGTTCCTGCGCCAGGCTGATGCCCGCGTCTTCCGGCGCCGTGCGCCAGTCCCAGGCGCCCTGGACGCGCACGGGAACGCCCAGCGCCCGCTCCCAGGACGCCACGTCGGGCTCGGCCCCCGGCGCCAGGACATAGACCGCGATCGCGTCGGGCCGCGACCCGCGCACCTGCGCCTCCTCGAGCATCATGCGCAGCGCCAATGGCGGTGACGTGTGATCGCCGCGATCGGTGGCCGCGCCCTCGAACTCGCCGGCGCGCACGAACCCCTCGGCACCGTCCCACGCCAGGCTCCATTCGCGGCCCTCGCGCGGCAGCAGCAGGATCTCCGAGTGCACCTCGTAGGCGCGCAGGCCCGCGGCCTCGAGCGCGTCGCGCCAGCGCTCGAGCCCCCGCTTGTCGATCACCGCGAGCGCATCGGCGTCGCCCGCGGCGCCGACCCAGCTCACCTGGTTGGCCTCGGGGTCGGCGGCGCTCGCCTCCTCGACCGCGAACGCGAGCACCGGTCCGGCGCGCCGTCGCGCGCCCTGCGGCAGGCGCGTGCGCGCGATCAGCACCTGCGCCGCGGGGATGACCAGCTGCACGCGCTGCGCGGCGCGCGGCAGTTCGGCCAGTGTGCCCTCGCCGCGGGCCGCTTGCCGGGCGTCGACGAGCGCCCATGCGCAGCGCGACGGCGTTTCGCCGAGCGGGGCGTAGATGCGCAGCAGGCTCACGGGTACTTTCTCCACACCACGGCGGGCCAGCCCGCCGTCGCGCGCATGAGCAGCGCGCTGCCCCGCGCCTCGGCGCTGCCGATGGTCACGCGCACGCTCGCCATGAAGAACTGCGTGGCAGTGGCGATGTCGTTGCCTCCCGCCTCGGTACCCGGGGGCAATTGCGCGCGGAACTCGGCGGGGTTGCGGAAATAGGCGCGCTCGCGCCGCGCCACGAGCGCGCGCGCCGCGTCGAGGTCCAGCCCCTGGACCACGGCGACGAGAACCTCGGGCGCGGCGGTATTGACGTTGACCGCGGTGAAGCCCGGCAGCGCGGAAACGAACGGCCGCAGGCGCGCGCGCACGGCGTCGTCGTAGCCGCGCACCAGCGCCAGCTCGGCGACATCGGTGAGCGCCCGGTTGGCGGCGAGGATGGGCGGTTGGCGCGACTGGTAGTAGTTGTCCTCGGCGCCGCCCTGCGGCAGCGGCTCGCTGTCGGCGTCGATCCAGTCGGCGAGGCTGGCGGCGAGGGCTGCGGGCAGATCGAGGACCTGCAACAGGCGCTGGAACTGCGCGACATGCGCAGGGCTCGCCACGCCTTTCACCGCCAGGTTGT
>Ga0299906_10001137_pt1 | contig 22998 bp, 23 predicted proteins | sample RVTome_14_FD_200259 | JGI IMG/M metagenome (GOLD analysis project Ga0299906, IMG submission 200259) | Soil microbial communities from uranium-contaminated site in the Upper Colorado River Basin, Wyoming, United States - RVT145D125 (version 2) ...
TTAGGCAACAATGACGATACAACAACGACTCAGCCAATACCTGGGCTTAGGCGCTGCCGCCTGGAGCGTGCTAATGAGTCTCTATCTCGCCGTGATCCCAACCGGGCAGGGCGTGACCACGACGATTCTAGCCGACGGCACCCAAATTCAACGAGAATTTACCACCTACTTACTCGAACGCAATCCGGTCAGCGGCTCGATCGCCTTAAGCATGGCGGCTCTGGTGGGCCTCAGCGGAGGGTGGGCCGCCTGGACAGGCCGCGGAAAACTACTCTGGAGCGCAGCCTGTCTCTTCTTACTGGGCGCCATTGTCGCCGGTTTATCGATTGGACCAGTGTATTTGCCGGCAGCCGGGGCGCTAATCCTGGCAGCGGTGTTATCGAGTTTGATTCGATGAAGCAGGTTTAGGATGAGATGATTTATTTATCAAAAGAGTGGTAAGAAAACCGACCCACTCTGCGTCCATGCAAGTACAAGACAGAAAATGGGAATTTTGGAATTTGCGACCGGCCCCAAACTTCCTATAATCATTGTCGAATCAATGTCTAACTAAAGTTATAGCTAAACCTGGCCGATTTAGTTTATCAAACACCTAGAGAAAAAGGAGTAAATGATCTCATGGCTGCACCCATTCATGTTACCGATAATGAATTCGAAGAGAAAGTACTGCAATCACCAACCCCGGTGGTGGTTGATTTTTGGGCACCCTGGTGTGGTCCTTGCCGCATGGTCGCCCCCATTTTGGACGAGTTAGCGACTGAGTATGACGGCAAGATCGTCATCGCCAAGGTCAACACGGACGAGAACCCGCAGTGGGCTATGAAATTCGGCGTGCAGGGTATCCCCACCATGCTCTTCGTCAAGGACGGGGAATTGGTCAACCGCATGGTCGGCGCTGCGCCCAAGCCCTCCATCCAGCAAAAAGTTGACTCCATGCTCTAATGGCCGGGCGAGGCTGGCTTTGTTGCCCTGCCTGTGAGATCCGATCCTGTACTTTAAGAATAAACTAAACGCCGCTCTGGTAATATTTAGAGCGGCGTTTTGTTTAATGATCCTATAAAGAACCGCCGGTAAAAACTCTCTTTGTTTCTACTCTCATTTATGGTATACTAGTTGCTCGTTCTCTCAAAAAGGACCATCTCTGGATGATGGGAGTAACGACCATGATGTACGATTTGATCATCCGCAATTGCCATGCCCTGATCACGTCTGCCGGACAGCGGCTCGAAATTCAACGCAATCGTGATATTGTCATCGATGCTGGCAAAATCGTCGATATCGAGCCGACTGGCGGCGCCGACACAGGCCGGGCACATGAAATCATCGAGGCCAACGAAATGCTGGCCATGCCGGGCCTGATCAACACCCACGCCCACGTGCCCATGGTGATTTTCCGGGGGTTGGCCGAAGACGTGTCCATAGAGCGCTGGTTCAATGAATATATGTGGCCCCTGGAGAGCAACCTGGTCGAAGAAGACGTTTACTGGGGCATGCTCCTGGGTCTGGTCGAGATGATCGAGGGCGGCGTCACCACCGTTTCTGACCATTACTTTTTCATGGATCAAGCCGCTCGGGCCGTCGAAGAAGCCGGCACTCGCGCGGCCCTGGGCTGGGCTGTTTTTGGGGATCGAGGCTACGAGGCCTTGACCGAAACGGCCGCCTTCGTGGAACGCTGGCAAAATCAGGCCGGCGGCCGGATCACCACCTGGATGGCTCCTCACGCCCCCTATACCTGCGATGACGAATTTCTGAAAGCTACGGTCGCTCACGCCAAACGACTCGACGCCGGGATTCACATCCACGCCGCCGAAGAGATCGGCCAGACCAGGGCCAGTCTGGATAAGCGCGGGCTGACGCCCATCCAGGTCCTGGAAACCACCGGCATCTTGGAGGCGCCAACCATCATTGCCCATGGCTGTGGCATCTTGCCGGACGATATCGAACTGCTGAAAAACTACAGCGATCACGTTGGCGTGGCTCACGCGCCCAAAACCTATCTCAAACTGGGCATGGGGCTGACCCCCATTCCGGCGCTCCGAGAGGCCGGGATCGCCGTTGGCCTGGCCACCGATGGGGCTGTGAGCAACAATACCCTCGATATTTTCGAGAGTCTACGCCTGATGGCCATGCTGCAAAAGCACGAAGCCCGCGACCCCGAAGTCATGACCATCCCTGAAGCTCTCGACATTGCCTTTTCAGACAGCGCCAGGGTCCTGGGCATGGCCGATCAAATCGGCCGGCTTGCACCCGGTTATCTGGCCGATATCATTCTGGTCGATCTGCAGGGAGCCCACCATCAACCTCTGCATAGCCTGAGCGCCAGCCTGGTCTACAACGTCCGTGCCAGCGAAGTCCAGACCGTCATCGTCGACGGTCAGGTCGTGATGCGCGACCGCCGCATCCTGACCCTCGACAAAGCCCAAATCATCAAAGAAGTAACCCAAAGCATGGAACGTCTGGCCCGCCGCGTCCCGAACAAACGCATCCAGGTTTACAACCCCTGACAACGTTGTTAATTGTAAATGGTGAACGGTGAATAGTGAATTATGAATGCATCGTTCACCCGCAGCCGGATTGTTCTCATCATAAATTGACATCTGCTGAATCCACATGAAATTTTCCCACATTCCAATGGTCCGTCCTATCTCTAATTTACCATTCGCCAACCAACTGGCTTCCTCCCTGTCCCATTCAATCTCCAATCTCACACTCCCAAATTCTCAATTCCCAACTCGCAACCCCAAATCCCAAATCTCCAATCCCAGATCCCAAATCTCCACCCCCGGTCCCATCATCGCCATCGGCGACCTGGTGGCCGATCTCATCGTCTCTATCCCCAGCCTGCCGGTCGAGGCCGGACAGCACCAACTGGCCGACGCCATCCGGCTCGAGCCGGGCGGCGGGGCCAATTTTTTGATTGCCGGGGCTCGCCTGGGTTACCCCATGGCCGCTATCGGGGCGCTGGGCGCAGATACCTGGGGGCAGCAGGTGGCCGATCTTATTCAGGTAGAGGGTGTAGACCTGTCCGGAGTAACATTTGAGGGCGCCACCACTCAGGTCGTTGTGCTGGTCGATCAGCGAGGTGAGCATGTATTTTTGGGAAAATACGGCCAGGGAGGTAAAATGTCTCTTGGCTTAGCGGAAGTTGGGTTGATAAAAAAAGGGACAGCCATTTACTGCGCCGGTTATAGTTTGAATGAGACGCGACTGGTTGAGTTGACGCTGGAAGCAATGCGTCTGGCTCGACGGTCAGGCGTACCGGTTTTTTTTGATCCCGGTCCTCAAATAGCCGGGGCGCCCGCAGGGTTACGCCAGCAGGTATTACCATTGATTGATACCCTCTTGCTCACCGAGGAAGAAATCCCCCTGCTCACATCTGGCCCGGTAACCGATCTTATCAAGACAGGACCGCAGACGATTGTGGTCAAGCGCGGCCCCAAGGGATGCAACATTTATACGCAGGCTGACCAGGCTCCTCTGGAAGCCCCGGCCTATCCGGTGACCGTGGTCGATACCGCGGCTGCCGGCGACAGCTTCAACGCCGCCTTTATCGTGGGCGCCCTGTGGGGCTGGTCACTACCAGACTGCGCCCGCCTGGCCAACGCCGTTGGAGCCGCCAAGGTCAAAAAGCTGGGCGGCGGCCGCAATGTCCCAACGCTGGCCGATGTTCGAGACATCATTGCCGAGTTCCAAATCGGGTTGGTTATTTAACGCACTATACTGCATCATTTCGAAGGTGGTCGACCGGGTAAGCACCATCCTGCTTGCTACCTCCTGCTTTGTGTGATGCCGAAATTGGGGAATATTAAAGTCAAGGAGTTTTAAAACGTAGCATATGCCGTTAAAACTTAACATTCATCCCGAGGTTCAAGCGGCGCTGGATCGAGCCGGGGCCGTGGTCGCCCTGGAGTCGACGCTGATTACCCACGGTTTTCCGGCTCCGGAAAACATTCAGATTGCCCGTGATATCGAAATGACCATCCGGGAGGCCGGAGCCGTCCCTGCCACCATCGCCATTTTGGCCGGTGAGATTATGGTCGGCCTGACGCCGGAGCAGCTTGAGCACCTGGCTCTGGCCGGCAATGTCCGCAAATGCTCGCGACGCGATTTGCCCCTGGCGGTCGCTCGCCGCGAGCATGGCGCCACCACCGTCGCCGGCACGATGATCATCGCCCATTGGGCCGGCATCCGTGTCTTTGGCACCGGCGGGATCGGTGGGGTTCATCGCGGCCACCCCTTTGATGAGTCGGCCGATTTAGTTGAATTGGCCCGTACCCCGGTCACGGTTGTCTGCGCCGGGGCCAAGGCCATCCTGGATCTGCCCCTGACGCTGGAGTCGCTCGAGACGAAAGGCGTGCCCATCATTGGTTATCAGACCGATGAGTTACCCGCCTTTTACTCACGGCAAAGCGGCTTGCCGGTCGATGTGCGAGTCGATGCCCCCCAGGAAGTCGTCGCTATTATCCGGGCCCGTGAGGAGATGGGCCTTGGGGGCGGGATGCTGGTGACGGTGCCCGTCCCGGCAGAAGCGGAATGGCCCGCCGCCGAAGCCCAGGCTATCATCAACCAGGCTCTGGCCGATGCCGATCAAGAGGGTATCAGGGGCAAAGCTCTCACACCCTACCTGCTGCAGCGTGTCAGCGATCTTTCAGGCGAACGCAGTAAAAAAGCCAATATCGCTCTCCTGCTCAATAACGCCCGCGTGGCGGCTCACATTGCCCGAGCCCTGGTTGATAATCGTTAAAGAGGTCGAAGGAACTAGATCGAACCATGCCCAAGAAAATTATCATTGATACTGACCCCGGCGTTGATGATGCGATGGCTATCCTCTTCGCTTTGAAATCGCCGGAGCTGGAGGTGGTTGGACTGACCACGATCTTCGGCAATGTCCACACCAAACTGGCCACCCAAAACGCTTTGCGCCTGGTTGAGTTCGCCGGGCGGCCGGATATTCCCGTGGCCCACGGCGCGGAACTGCCGCTGGTTGTACCGCTGAGTTATGTGGCCGATTTTGTACACGGTGCAGACGGTTTGGGTAACACCAATCCCTCGCCCCCACAAGGCCGGCCCGCGGATATGCCCGCGGCCCAATTTATCGTCGAAACGGTGATGGCCAATCCCGGCGACATCACCCTGGTGCCGGTTGGGCCGCTGACCAATATCGCCCTGGCTGTGGCCCTGGAGCCGCGCCTGGTGGAGAACGTGGCCGGGGTAGTGCTGATGGGCGGGGCGGCCACGGTTAACGGTAACGTCAATCCGGCAGCCGAGGCCAACATCATCCATGACCCCCACGCGGCCGATGTCGTTTTGACCGCCGGTTGGCCGGTGACGATGGTCGGTCTCGACGTCACCATGCAAACCGTCATGACCGATAATTACCTGGCCTCACTCGCCGACTCCGGGACGGCGACGACGGCGTTTATTGCCAAAATAAGCCCGTTTTACGTCGATTTTCACCGCGAGGCTTACGGCCTGGCCGGGATGCACACCCACGATCCATCAGCCATCGCCTACCTCGTCGACTCTACCTTGTTTACAACCGAGGCTGGTCCGGTGCGAGTCATCACCGAGGGCCTGGGCTTGGGCCAGACTCTCATGGACCGGCGGCAGCGCTGGCGTGAACCCAACGCCTGGTCAGAGCAGCCGGCGGTGAACGTCTGCCTGGGAGTCGACTCAGACCGGCTGCTGGCTCTGTATCGAGAACGCATCGCCGGACGGTATCTCGGCCCTAAAAGAAACAAAACGGTTGAATGATGCGATGTGGACTGCGGCCTTGAACTCGAAAATACTGTGCCTGGATTTAAGGAATTGATCTCTTCGACCTACCCAACCCCGGTTAGCCGCGCGTGCCACGCTTCCAAATCGGATAGATGTTCCTCGTAATGCTGCCAGGTTTCCTCAGCAATGCTGTCCTGGACGAAGGTGTCTTTGAGCCGCTCGGGCGGCAAAGCCCGAACGGCTTCGAGCAGGTCTTTATGACTGGTCCGAAATTCGGTTTCGACTTCTTCCCAACTCCAGCCGCGCCGTTCTTTGTAAAACTCATCATTGAGCGCCTCGACATCCGGGCTGGCTTTGAGCGGCGCGTTCGAATCACGCCCCTCGGATAGCAGGGCCGCGCAGCGCGTATCCCAGGCGGCGAAGTGAGCCAGGGTGTCTTTGACCGACCAGCCGTTGGATAAGGTCGGGGCCAGCAAGTCTTCGATGGTGACATCCTGATATAAATGTACAATTTCGCTGTAGGTGGTTTGGATTCGGTCGATAATCGTCTCGACAGAGGTCTCCATAATTTTCACTCCCTTTTCATCTCCATTGATGATGCCGAGTCGCTATGGAGTAAATGAGGCAGGTTACATTAATCTTCACACCTGATATTGTTACTAAAAACATGAGAAAAATCAAAAAGGGAGTAGGAAGTAGCAGACTTCCACCTTAGTTGGAGTACCATCCTCGACCAGGGACCGGAGATTGGTTAAACTCAAATTGCCGGTCCCCGGCCAGAAACATCCATGGTAGGGGCAGGTGAGTAGTTGACCAACTCAGGATAAACAATTCGGCCATGGCTAGTACATCGCGGCGTAAATAAGCCCTCGAGGGATACCCCCCTCCAACCTCCCCCCGCCAGCAGGGGGAGGCTTTAAAAGTCCCCCCGCGAGCGGGGGGATCAAGGGGGGTGTAACCGACGGCCTATTTACGCGTCCGGGTACTAGGATGATGTCGTCCCGTTATCTTAATTGAGGACTCGTAAATTGGGACCTGTCTGCGAAGGGGTTGAAGCCCGGGCTTCAACTCGCTCACAGGCTTCGACCACTTTGCGCGCGGTGGCCCGGATGGCCTGGGCGGCGGGCGACTCGGGTTGGGCAATGACGATGGGCTGGCCGCTGTCACCGCCGATACGAACCTGGGGTTCGAGCGGGACCTCGCCCAGAAAATCGACGCTGACTTTTTTGGCCATCTCCGCGCCGCCGCCGTGCCCGAAGATATCGTAGCGTGTCCCGGTATCCGGGGCGACAAAATAGCTCATGTTTTCGATGACGCCAAAAATCGGCACGTTCAACTGCTGGAACATGGTGACGCCGCGAACGACGTCACTTAAGGCGACCTGTTGGGGCGTGGTGACGATGACGGATCCGGTCAGCGGCAAACTTTGGGTCAGGCTGAGGCTGGCATCGCCGGTGCCGGGGGGCAGATCGACGATCAGGTAGTCCAGTTCACCCCAATCGACATCTTGAATGAATTGGCGCAGGGCGTTGTGGACCATCGGCCCGCGCCAGATGACGGCCTGGTCGGGATCGACCAGAAAGCCCATGCTCATGAGTTTGACCCCGTGAATTTCGGGGGGGATGATCTTGTCGCCCTGGCCTTTGGGGCGCTGGTTGACGCCCATCATCATCGGTATGTTCGGGCCAAAAATGTCGGCGTCCATCAAGCCGACCCTGGCCCCGTCGAGAGCGAGGCTTAAGGCCAGGTTGGTGGCGATGGTGCTTTTGCCGACACCGCCTTTGCCGGAGGCGACGGCCACGGCAAAGCGAATAGTGTTCGATTTTATGTCGCCCATACTTGGCATTGGTTTATCTCCTGATTCGTGGTTACAAATGAAAGCCATAGGGGGTTTGAATAAATGGAAAAAAATGGCGGAATCGAGGTGATACGCCCCTAGGACGGTGTTGGTTCTGGCCGTGTCTGATTTTAATGGAAAGGGCGGATCAAATCAACTTTGCGGACCCGATTTTTCTAACCTGGAAAATCAGGTAACCTTTGCTTTAGGTCGAACTTCGTAGCAGCAGGCTCCGTCGCCGTGGGTCAGGTGGCTGGTGCGCACGAGTTTGGCATCGAGCAGACTTTCAAGCAGCAGGACATCGTGGTTGCAGGCCGAGTCGCAGTTTTCGGCCACGTGGAAGATGGGGCAGTTGGCTTCCCGGAGAATGAAGGTGTTGTCTTCGCCCGGTTCCCAACTGGACATATAACCATCGGCCTCGCGCAGATGAGTCAACTGCTCCAGGCGAGCGGCCAGGGTTTTGCCGTTGATTTTACGGCGGTATTTTTCGATGAGGTGGTCCGAACGAACCCCAAAGACGGCGTCAATCGCCTCGGCCCCGAATAATTCACGGATGGTTTCCAGGACCGTGGTGGCCAGTTCCTCGTAACGGCGGGGAAAGAAATCATCGGCGGCTTCGCCCAGCCGGTAGACGAAGCTGGGCCGGCCCATGCCGCGCTGCACCTCTTCATAGACCACGAGTTCGGCCCCTTCGAGTTTGGTCAGGTGACGGCGCACGGCCACGGCGCTGATGCTCAACCGGGCAGCCAGTTCGTCGGCCGTTAGCTCACCGTGCTCTTTGAGGAGCGTCATAATCCGGCGACGCGTGGTCGGCATTTGTTTGTTTATTAATGTTTCGGTCCCACTCATTCCAACAGCCATTGTTCGATATTCCCTAACTCAATGCGCTTCAGAACAACAATTGGTTATTACCAGTTACTAAACATAAGACGGAAAGTTAATTTTGATCGGTTATTATGTTTGATGGATGGCAAAAATCCACTTATCAGCCTTATGTACAGGATTATAACACACGATTCTAAACTTTGCAATATTTAATAACCAAATAGTTGACAAAGTCTGGGCGGCATGTTAGAATAGCCGCGTGGTTAAAACCCTGGCCGGCATAACTTGACCTTAATAAGTTACCAATCGAACCTGGAGAGTAAGGTGGCAAGGTAGCATGTAGTGGAGTGGAAATTTGCTACGTGTTATGCTGCTACTTTGCTACCCTGCTAAGAACAGCTTTAAATAAGGAGTTAAAGATTAAAGAATTATGACCTCATCTCTGTCAATCAAGAATTTACGCGTGAGTGTGGAGGACAAACTCATCCTCAAAGATCTGAGCCTGGAAGTAAAGGTGGGTGAAATTCATGCGATTATGGGGCCGAATGGCTCCGGTAAGAGCACCATGGCCTATGCCTTGGCCGGTCACCCCAAGTATGAAGTCGAAGGCGGCGAAGTCTGGATGGATGGCGTCAACCTGTTAGAATTGGCGCCGGATGAGCGAGCCAGAATGGGCCTGTTCCTGGCGTTTCAATATCCCAATGCCATTCCTGGGATTAGCATGGCCAACTTCCTGCGGACGGCGCTCAACAGCGTCAAGGGCGAAGCGAATGGTGATCGTAAGAAAGGTATTCCCATCGTCGAGTTTCGCAAGCTGCTGACCGCGAAGATGGATTTGTTGGGCATCGACAAGAGTTTTGCCCGGCGTTACTTAAACGAAGGGTTCTCCGGTGGTGAAAAGAAGCGGGCCGAGGTTTTACAGATGGCCCTGCTCGAACCCAAATTTGCCATTTTGGACGAGACCGACTCCGGTCTGGATATCGATGCGCTCAGGGTGGTTTCGGAAGGCGTCAATTCGCTGACCGGGCCGGAGCGCGGTTTTATCATCATCACCCACTATCAGCGTATATTGAATTACATCAAGCCCGATTTTGTTCACGTCATGTATGATGGGCAGATCATCGAATCCGGTGGTTTGGATTTGGCCGAACGGCTGGAGGAAAAAGGTTACGACTACTTAGCTAAAGAGAAGGAGACTGGTTAACATGGCCCAAACATTTGATGTCAATCTTGATGAATATAAGTATGGTTTTAATGTCCCGGAAAATTATGCCTTCAAGGCCCGCAAAGGGCTGGATGAGGATATCGTCAAAGAAATCTCCTGGATGAAAAAAGAGCCGGAATGGATGACCGAGTTTCGCTTGCGTGGTTATCGCCACTTCCTGGAGCGGCCGATGCCCCAGTGGGGTGGGCGCGGGCAGCTCAACACCATCAACTTCGACGAGATCTACTACTACATCAAGCCCACCGACAGCGACCGGGCCTTCACGTCCTGGGACGATGTGCCCGAAGACATCAAAAACACCTTTGATCGTCTGGGCATCCCCGAAGCCGAGCAGAAATTCCTGGCCGGGGTGGGGGCTCAATACGAGAGCGAGGTCATTTATCACAGCATCCTGGAAGACCTCGAAAATAAAGGCGTGTTGTTCCTCGATATGGATGCCGCTCTGCGCGAGCACCCGGACATCGTCAAGGAATATTTTAGCATGGTGGTGCCGCCGGAAGACAATAAATTTGCCGCGCTGAATACGGCGGTCTGGTCCGGTGGCAGTTTCATCTACGTGCCGCCGGGGGTTCATGTCGATTTGCCGCTGCAGGCGTACTTCCGCATCAACGCCCAGAATATGGGCCAGTTCGAGCGAACCCTGATCATCGTCGACGAGGGGGCCTACGTCCACTACGTCGAGGGCTGCACGGCGCCGACCTATTCGACCGACAGCCTGCACAGCGCCGTCGTCGAAATCATCGTCAAAGAAGGGGGCCGCTGCCGTTACTCGACCATTCAGAACTGGAGTCACAACGTCTACAACCTGGTCACCAAGCGGGCGCAGGCTTACAAGAACGCGACGATGGAGTGGGTCGATGGAAATCTCGGCTCCAAGCTGACGATGAAATACCCGTCGGTCTATCTGATGGAAGAAGGCGCTCACGGCGAAGTGCTGTCGATTGCTTTTGCCGGGAAAGGCCAGCAGCAGGATGCCGGCGGTAAAATCATTCACGTCGCGCCCAACACCAGTTCCATCATCACCAGCAAGTCGATCAGCAAGGGCGGCGGCCGGACCACCTATCGCGGTCTGATCAAGGTCGCGCCGGGCGCGGTCAACAGCAAGAGCAACGTCGTCTGCGACGCGCTGATTCTGGACGAGGACTCGGCGTCCGACACCTTCCCCTACATCGAGATCGAAGAGGACGAAGTGTCCATCGGTCACGAGGCCAGCGTCTCCAAGGTATCCGAGGAGCAGCTCTTCTACCTGATGAGCCGGGGTATCTCCGAGGATCAGGCCGCGAACATGATCGTCAGCGGCTTCATCGAGCCGATTGTCAAAGAACTGCCGATGGAATACGCGCTCGAAATGAACCGCCTGATCGAGATGGAGATGGAGGGGTCTGTAGGGTAAGATGGCTGAACTAACCATAAACACGAAACGCCCCGACAAGATTCTTGAAGCCGGTATCTTTTCCCTGGGCGAGGTCGAGGCGCTGTCGGCCCAACTGAATGAGCCGGCCTGGTTGAGGGACAAACGCAAAACCGCCTGGTCTGTTTTTGAAGAGACACCCATGCCTACCTCGGCCGACGAGGATTGGCGCCGGACCGATCTCAGAAAAGTCAAGTGGCAGAAATTTCAATTGGCCAGGCCGGCCTCGTTCGCGCCCGCCGCCGGCCAAGTCGCCAAACTGGCCGACCTGCCGGAGAGTATACGCGATGCCGTCGGGGAAAACTATGCGGCGGCCGGCCGGCTGGTTATCGCCAACGGGCGCGCCGTTTATAATGAGCTCGATCCGGCTCTGGCCGCCAAAGGCGTGATCTTTACCGACCTGTCAAGCGCGGTCGCCGAACATCCCGACCTGGTGCAGAAGTATCTGGGCGCCGAGGCTGTGCCACCTTCAAATAGTAAGTTTGCGGCGCTCAACAGCGCGCTGTGGCAGGGAGGTGTGTTTCTCTACCTGCCCAAAAATGTCGAGGTCGAAGCACCCTTCCAGGCGGCCTTCGTGGTCGAGGGTGAAGGCAGCACGATTTTCCCCCGTGTCTTGCTGGTCGGCGACACCTATTCCAACGCTACTTATATCGAGGAAAATATTTCGCTGGGCGAGCACGGCCAGGCCCTGAACACGGGCGTAACCGAGATCTATGCCGGCGACGGCGCGCAACTCCGCCACGTCGACGTGCAGCGCTGGGGCGAAGACGTATACAACTTCAACGTCAAACGCTCGGTCGGTCAGAACGACAGCATGGTCATCTGGGAAACGGGCCAGCTTGGCGGGCGCTTGACCAAATCTTACTATGACAGCCTGCTGCCGGGCAACGGCTCGATGATGGAGTTCAACGGTATCTACTTTATGCGGGGTAAGCAGCATCTTGATGTCGATACCCTCATGAACCACATCGGCTTTGCCACGAGTGGCGACCTGCTGCTGCACGGCGCGCTCAAAGACCACGGCCGCAGCGTGTTTACCGGCCTGATCAAGATCGAGCCGAGCGGCCAACAAACCAACTCGTATCTGAAAAATGAAAACCTGCTGCTGGACCGCACGGCCCGCTCCGACTCGATCCCCAGCCTGGAGATCGACGCCAACGACGTGCGCGCTTCGCACGGGGCAACCATCGGCAAAATCGATGAAGAGTACATCTTCTATTTGATGAGCCGGGGTATCGCGCGCAAGACCGCTGTGCGCATGGTCGTGGAAGGTTTCTTCTACAAGGTTTTCGACCGCATGCACAACGAGCGCGTGCGTGAGAAGCTGTTCAATGCGGTTTCGGCGAAGCTTGGCGATTAGATAGCCCTATTCCAGCAGAAATGCTGTCTGTGAGATTATTTTACAACGTTATCATGCCTGCAAACCCAGGTAGCATGTAGCAAGGGAGCAAGGTAGCACATAGCAACAAGCTAAAACTTGTTACCTGCTACTCTGTTACTCTGTTACCCTGAGAGAGGAGTGAAAAACCATGAGTGATTATGCCCATCCGGAAGCGTTGGTGAGCACAGACTGGGTGGCAGACCATTTGGGTGATCCCGGTGTTCGCCTGGTCGAGTCAAACGAAGATATTCTGTTGTACAATACCGGCCACATTCCCGGGGCCGTTAAAATCGATTGGGTTGGTGATCTCAACGATCCGCTCATCCGGGATTACCTGGACGCCGAACAGTTCGCCCAACTGTTGAGCAACAAAGGCATCGGCCCAGACACGACCGTCGTCTTTTACGGCGATAAGAACAACTGGTGGGCGACGTATGCCTTCTGGGTGTTCCAACTGTTCGGCCATACCAATGCCAGGATCATGAACGGCGGACGCAAGAAGTGGGAAGAAGACGGCCGGTCACTGACCAAAGATGTGCCGAGCTACCCGGCGGTGGATTATCCGGCGCCGCAGCGGGATGACAGCCAGATCAGGGCATTCCGTGAGCAGGTGCGGGAACACGTTAAGACGCAAGGAACGCTGGTCGATGTACGGTCACCCGGCGAGTACAAAGGGGAGCTACTACACATGCCGGACTACCCGCAAGAGGGTGCGATGCGCGGGGGGCACATTCCCGGCGCGCGGAACATCCCCTGGGCCAGGGCCGCAAACGACGATGGCACGTTCAAGTCGGCGGCCGAGTTGAAAGCCCTGTATGAAGGGGAAGGTGTGACTCCGGACAAGGAGGTCATCGCCTACTGCCGCATCGGTGAGCGTAGCAGCCATACCTGGTTTGTGTTGACTTACCTGTTAGGCTATCAGAATGTCCGAAACTATGACGGAAGTTGGACCGAGTGGGGCAACCTGGTCGGTGCGCCGATTGAACGGTGATGGGATGTGAGATGTGGGATATGTAGGATGATCCTGCTGCGTGACACACCTGACACTTAACACCCGACACCTGACACGTGATACATGCCGTTAGGGAGCGGATTCGGGGGAACCTCCCGGCGGGAGACCCTAAGGATTGTTGTAATCCTTAGGGTCTTTATTACCTGAAACGCAAGCATATGAATCGACAGTATTACACCGATATTTTCCTGGAACATTATGAAACGCCGCGAAATTATGGTGCGCTGCCGGAAGCCGATGTGGTAGAGGCGGGGACCAACCCCGGCTGTGGCGACGAGATTACGATTTATCTCAAAGTGGGACCAGGTGATATCGCCGAGAAAATTCAGTTCGAAGGCCAGGGTTGTACGATTAGCCAGGGAGCGGCCTCGATCCTGCTCGACATGGTGCAGGGAGAACCCCTTGCCGAGATATCGGCAATGGACTATAATGACCTGATCGACGCGCTGGGCAGGGATGTTGTCTTGACGCGGGTCGGCTGCGCCACGTTGAGCCTGATTACGCTCAAACAAGCCATTCGCCAATATCAGGCGCAGCAAAGACAGTCTGCGCCCAGCTTAGGGAGTTGATCCTATGTTCGACGCGAAGACGATTCGCCAGGATTTTCCAATCCTGAACCAAGCGGTTAATGGCAAGCCGTTGGTGTATCTGGACAGCGCGGCGAGTTCGCAAAAACCTGTTGCCGTACTCGAAGCGCTGGACACTTATTATCGCGAATATAATGCCAATGTCCATCGCGGCATTTACTATATCAGTGAGAAAGCATCCGAGGCGTATGAAACGGCCCGTAAAAAAGTCGGCCGGTTCATCAACGCCCGCAGTTGGCGCGAGATCATTTTTACTCGAAACGCGACGGAAAGTATCAATTTAGTTGCTTTCACCTGGGGCCAGGCAAATATCAAAGCCGGTGATGTCATTCTCACCAGCGAGATGGAGCATCACGCCAACCTGGTGCCGTGGCAGCAGTTGGCGGCCCGGACCGGAGCCACAGTCAAGTATATTCCGGTCGATGAGCATGGCTATGTTGATATGGCCGCCTACGCAAGCCTGCTGACGCCCGCCGTAAAATTGGTGGCGATCACCCAGATGAGCAACGTCATGGGCACGATCACGCCGATTGGGGACATCGTGCAGCAAGCGCACGCCGTGGGGGCGCTCGTTTTGGTCGATGGAGCGCAAGCCGTGCCCCATATGCCGACCGATGTGCAGGCGTTTGATTGCGATTTCCTGGCCTTTTCCGGTCACAAGATGCTGGGACCGACCGGCATCGGGGTCCTGTGGGGGCGAAAAGAACTCCTGCTGGAGATGCCGCCCTTCATGACCGGCGGCGATATGATCAAGAAGGTCACCTTGGACGGGTCCGATTGGAATGAACTGCCCTGGAAGTTTGAGGCGGGCACTCCGGCCATCGCCCAAGCCATTGGCCTGGGCTTCGCCGTCGATTATCTCAACAAGCTGGGCATGCCTAACATTCGCCGTCACGAGATCGAGTTGACCACGTACGCATTAGACAAACTCAGCCAGGTCGAGGGGATTCGGATCTACGGACCGCACGAACCGACCGCGCGGGGCGGAGCTATCGCGTTTTCGTTGGGTGATATCCATCCGCATGATGTCGCGGCGGTGCTGGACGGTGAAGGTATCGCCGTTCGAGCCGGTCATCATTGCGCGATGCCGTTGCATGACAAGCTGGGTCTGAGCGCGACCACCCGGGCCAGTTTCTACGTCTACAATACCCCGGCCGATGTCGATAGCCTGGCTGAAGGTTTGGACATCGCCAGAGAACTGTTGGCCCGTTAAGGCCAACCCAAGAGAATGATTATGGATGATTTCTATAAAGAGAATATACTCGATCATTATCGCAACCCACGCAACGCGGGTGCGTTAGAACAGCCGACCCATACCCACGAAGAAAACAACCCGCTGTGTGGTGATGTCATCCGCATCGACCTGCATGTCAATCAGGATAACATCATCGATCAGGTGGCATTTAAAGGCAAAGGTTGTGCGATCAGCCAGGCCAGCGCCAGCATGCTGACCGAAATGATCGAGGGCAAGACTTTAGAAGAAGCCAGGCAAATCAACAAGGATGACATCTTGGAAGCGTTGGGTATCGAAATTGGCCCGGTGCGGCTAAAGTGTGCTCTGCTCTCGCTCAAAGTTCTCAAAGCTGGCGCGTATGGCCTGCGCGAAGAGGATTGGAACACGGATGACGATGAATGGTAAAAAAGTCAGTTAATTAGGAGAGTACATCACGTAATGTCAGAATTCATCAAAGTCGCCCAGGTCGGAGATCTGACCCCCGGTGAGAAGATGCTGGTTGAGTATGACGATGAAGATGTGGGGCTTTTCAATATCGATGGTCAATTCTATGCCATTTCCGATGTTTGTACCCACGATGGCGGTCCGCTGGTTGAAGGCAATTTGGATGGCGACTGGATCACCTGCCCTCGTCACGGGGCGCGCTTCAACGTAAAATCCGGGCAGGAGACGATGCCGGCCTTTGCTCCGGTGCCCCTATACGAGGTAAAAATCGAGGGCGATGATATTCTCATCGCCCCAAAAGTGTAAAACGATAAGGACGTTATTGTCGAGGAGTAATCATGTCTGAAGAAACCAAAGACACCAATGATGAGATCACCGAAGAGTCCGTCCGCGAGGCGCTGCGCCAGGTCAATGACCCTGAACTGCATCTCGATGTGGTGACGCTGGGCTTGATCAAATCGGTTGATCTCGACCCCAGCCCGGTTGAGGTAAAAATGCTGTTGACCACGCCTTTCTGCCCTTATGGCCCGTGGCTGGTCCAGCAGGTGAAGGAAACCGCCGAGGTCGCCAGCAAGCGCGAGGTCAAAGTCGAAGTCGTGCCGGAGCAGTGGAACCCGGAAATGATGGAAGATCCGACTCTGCTGGGATTCTTCTAGTTAATTGATATAGAATCTTGACCGATTCTGGTAAAGCAAGTAAGATATGGCCGTGCGACCTCGTCGGGAGATGTGGTACAAACAATCATGAACTTATCCGTTAGACACGTTTTGAACATGGGTAAACAACTATCCTGCACATGTAACAGGCGGGCGCGGTAGTATCCTTCCCAACGGTTGAGAGGGGTGGCTACGGTAGCCCGCATCGCCGTGCTTTGACGACGATGAGCCTCTCGCGTGGTAACGGGGTTGCGTTCCCGGTCAACAAGAATACACCTATCTGAAAATCGAATAAACATATGCTCAACAGCTCATCGTCTGTGTCATTCACGGTGAGCCTTTTTGTTTCCTGAGAAGAGACCCTAACGGTTTTCAAAACCGTTAGGGTCTGGCAAGATTGTCCAACTTTTTGGGATGAACCTTCTGGATCAATTCTGACGTATTCAAAAAATATCAACTGTAAGGAGAGAACGACCAAAATGACACAGGTGCGAATTCCCAGCCCCCTTCGACGCTATACCGACGGTCAAAGCAAAGTCGAAACCAACGGGGCCACTATTCAAGAACTGATCGACAATTTGGAAGCCCAACACCCCGGCGTCAAGTCACGCTTGTGTGATGAAAACGGGCAAATCAAACGGTATGTCAATGTCTTTGTCAACGACGAGGAAATTCGGACGCTGCAAGGGGTTGAAACGCCGATTACGGAAAAGGATGAAGTCTCGATCATTCCCGCCATGGCGGGTGGTAAATAAGGGAGAATAATCATGAGTTTTATCACCGGCGACCAGCTCGTAGCCAAACTTAGAAAAGAAATCAAAGAGATCGACGTTCATCAATTGGCCGAGGAACTAAAACATAACAAGGATTTGGTCCTGATCGATGTGCGCGAGCACGACGAGTGGACGCAGGGGCGCATCGAAGGCTCGCTGCACCTGTCGCGTGGATTTTTGGAGCTTCAGGTCGAGAACTTCGTGGCCGACCGCGCCTGCCCTATCGCCGTGACCTGTGCCGGCGGGGTCCGGAGCCTGATGGCGGCCCGCAGCCTGGAGGAGATGGGCTATACCAACGTCGCCTCGGTCGCGGGCGGTTTTAATGGCTGGAAAAATGCTGGCTATGCTTTTTCGCGACCACGCACCTTGACCGACGACCAGCGCGAACGCTACAGCCGCCATACGATCATGCCCGAAGTCGGCGAGGAAGGGCAGTTGAAGCTGCTGGACGGTAAAGTGCTGTTGATCGGCGCTGGTGGGTTGGGTAGTCCCGCCGCCATTTACCTGGCGGCGGCCGGGGTCGGCACCATCGGCATCGTCGATTTCGACGTGGTCGATACCAGCAATTTGCAGCGGCAGATCATCCATCGCCTGGAAGATGTCGACCTGCCCAAGGTCGAATCCGCCAGCCGGGCGATTGCCCAACTCAACCCTGATGTCAAGGTCATCGGTCATCGCACCCAAATTACCAGCGAGAACGCGTTCGACATTATCAGCCAGTATGACATCGTCATCAACGGCTCCGACAACTTCCCGACCCGCTATCTGGTGAATGATGCCTGTGTCTTGTTGGGTAAGCCCCTGGTCGATGGCAGCATCTTCCGGTTCGAAGGCCAGGTGACGGTCTATGACACGGCCAACGGCAGCCCGTGCTATCGCTGCCTTTATCCCGATCCACCGCCTCCGGGTGAAGTGCCAAGCTGCGCCGAGGGCGGCGTGCTGGGGGTCTTACCCGGCATCATCGGCAGCCAGCAGGCACTGGAAGCGATCAAGCTGCTGTTGGGTGTCGGCGATTCGCTGGCCGGCCGGCTGTTACTGTTTGATGCGCTGGACGGCGAATTTCGGCAACTGAAAATCAAAAAGAATACGGAGTGCCCGGTCTGCGGTGAGCATCCCACGGTCACCGAACTGATCGATTACGAAATGTTCTGCGGCATTCCGCATGCAACGACAGTCGCCGCCAACGGGGCCGGTGAAGCGGTTTTGGCTCATTAAAGCAAGATACCTGCTCACCGGGTAGGAGTAACCTATGACCGGGGACAGGTGACCGGTGACCGGAGCGAAATCTCAACGGGCCGGTCCCCGGTCTCCGGTCAGGATAGCCCCGGTCGGTTATGGTAAGTAAATACGCATCCAGATCCATAAAGAGGAAGCTTGATATGGCGCTTATCGACATGCTAGAAAAACCTAAAGTGAACCCAACCTTTGTAACCACCCGCCCCGAACAGAACCAACCCATGGGCGATAGCTTGCTGTCACGGATTGGGAATACGCCGCTGCTGCCGCTGCACCGGATCGCGGTGGCGGAGGATATTAGTCCCAGCGTCGTTGTTTTTGCCAAGGCTGAGTGGTTCAATGCCGGCGGTTCGGTCAAAGCGCGGCCTGCCCTGGCCATGATCGAGGATGGCGAACGACGCGAACTGCTCACGCCGGACAAAACGATCATCGAAGCTACCTCCGGGAATACGGGTATTGCCCTGGCTATGCTCGGGGCGGCCAAAGGCTACAAAGTAAAGCTGGTGATGCCGGCCAATGTCAGCGATGAACGCAAACGTATTCTCATGGCGTATGGAGCCGAACTCGTCCTGACCGACCCCCTGGAAGGCATCGACCTGGCCATCCGCACGACGCAGCAGTTGGCCAAGGATGATCCCGACCGCTATTTCCGGCCGGACCAATACAACAATCCGGTCAATTGGCAAGCCCACTATCACACGACCGGGGTGGAAATCTGGGAGCAAACCGGCGGGGCGGTGACCCACTTTGTGGCCGGGCTTGGTACCAGTGGGACATTGATTGGTACGGGCCGGAGGTTGAAAGACTTCAACCCGGCTGTCGAAATCATTGCGCTGGAGCCCGCCGATGAGCTGTCCATCATCGAGGGCCTGAAGCATATGGAAACCAGCATTGTGCCCGGCATTTATGACCCGGAATTTGCCGACCGCACTATCGCGGGCCATCCCGACGATGCCCACGATATGGCCCGCCGTCTGGCCCTCGAAGAGGGGCTGTTTGTGGGTTATTCCGCCGGGGCTGCCGCCTGGGCCGCTATCGAAGTGGCCAAAACGCTCGATGAAGGCGTTGTTGTCACCGTGTTTCCCGACGGTGGCGAAAAGTATCTGAGTTTGACTCGTTAGCGCCTTTTCAACCAAGGACTTGCCCAAAACCTGTCAGGTTTGGTAACAACTTGAGCGCAATTCACAATTATCACTGGCTTGATCGACCGGAGAAAATCATATCCCAGAACGTTGACATATGTTTGTCAGCAGCCATCGGTGAAGGTACAATATTAAGATCCCAAAAGAGAGGTTGACCAATGAACGTTCGACGAATCTTAGCCACAAAGGGTGTGGACATTGTTACGGTTCGGCCCGATCAAACCATTCGTGAAGCCATTGCCTTGCTGGCGAAACACAATATTGGGGCGCTGGTAGCCGTTGACGAGGAGAATCGGCCGGTTGGCATCTTGTCGGAGCGTGATATCACCCGCCAACTGGCTAAGAATGAGGATCTCTTCGCCCTGCCGGTGAGTGATCTGATGACCAAAAACGTGATTACCGGTATGCCTCAGGACGATTTGAAATCGGTGGCTAACACGATGACCGACAAACGAATTCGTCATTTGCCCATTGTCGATCAAGGCAAATTGTGCGGCATCATGTCGATTGGCGATGTGGTGAAGGCCCAACGAGATCAATATATGGGCGAGGTCGATACGCTCCAGACCCAGATTTTGGCCGATTAGGCCTGACGCTCAGGTCTGAGCCAGGGTTATATGGCGGACGCCGCCACCGTTTTGGAAACTGGCCGATGCATCAAGCCTGCCCAAATGGAGATGAGGTGTGATGACCCAAATCGGCTTCCAGAAATGGGCTAAGTCTGACCTGGAGGAAACGGCTAAAAAAGTAAGCCGCCGCGACAATAATAGGAGGGCGTGCCGGTGTATGGGATAACTTATACCACGGTACGCCACTTTTTTTTGCCAGTTTTCGATTTTGAATTTCTCTTTCAAGCAGTCATCACGAACCGGTGATACACCATACCTGACACGTGACACATGACACGTGACACTTATCTTCATAGGAGTGTTTTATGTCTCAACCGGGTAGCGCGGCGAATCCGCTGCGCGTAGCTATTATTGGGGCCGGGCCCACCGGATTTTATACAGCCGAACATCTCTTTAAAAAGGACGTCGTGGTCGAAATCGATATGTTTGATCGTTTGCCAACACCTTTTGGCCTGGTGCGAGGGGGTGTTGCGCCTGATCATCAAAAGATAAAATCCGTGACTCTGGTCTTTGACAGAATTGCGAAACGACCCAACTTTCGTTTCTACGGCTATGTCGAACTGGGACGCGACCTGACCGTCGCCGATCTGCGGGCGCACTACCATCAGCTCATTTATACTACCGGGGCTCAAACGGATCGTCCCCTTGGCATACCCGGCCAGGACCTCACCGGCAGCCACACGGCGACCGAGTTTGTGGCCTGGTACAACGGCCATCCCGATTATCGTGAGTTTGAATTCGATCTGACTCAAGAGCGCGTTGCCGTGGTCGGGGTGGGGAACGTGGCCGTAGACGTTTGTCGCATTTTGTGCCGGACCGTGGATGAATTGGCCAAAACCGACATTGCCGATTACGCGCTGGAGGCCTTGAGCCAAAGCCGGGTCAAGGAAGTGGTGATGCTGGGCCGGCGGGGACCCGCCCAGGCCGCTTTTACCAATCCTGAAATCAAGGAACTGGGCGAAATGGAGGATGCCGATATCAAGGTGCTGCCGGAGGAAGCCGAACTGGACTCGCTCAGCCAGGACATGCTGGCGCGCGACCCGGACCGGACCACGCTGAAAAAGGTCGAGATTTTGCAGGAATACGCCAAACGCGAACCGACCAGAAAATCGCGGCTGCTAACCGTTCGCTTTCTCGTTTCGCCGGTTGAACTGATCGGCGATGAATCCGGTCAACTGGTCAACGCTCGGCTGGTCAAGAATGAACTGTATGCTACTGAAGCCGGTACGCTCCGGCCCAGGGCCACCGATCAATTTGAAGATTTACCCGTTGGCCTGCTCTTCCGCTCGGTTGGTTATCGCGGTGTTCCGTTGCCCGGTGTGCCTTTCCATGATAAATGGGGCGTCATCCTCAACCAAAAAGGCCGCGTCATCGATCCCGACTCGCAGCAGCCTGTGGTGGGTGAATATACCGCCGGCTGGATCAAACGGGGTCCCAGCGGTGTCATCGGTACCAACAAACCGGATGCCGCCGAGACCGTGGAATGCATGATCGAAGACCTGGCCGAGGCTCGTATGCTCAACCCCGCTCATCCTGAAATCGAAGCGATTGCTCGACTTGTTCAAGAACGGCAACCCAACTATTTCTCCTATGATGACTGGCTCCAACTCGACGCTATCGAAGTCGAGCGAGGCAAAGCGTTAGGCCGTCCCCGGCTTAAATTTACCCGCGTCGAAGATATGATCGCTGCCGTTCAAAAGGTAAAAGGGTAAGACGTCCGAAGACCCTAAAATGTCAACAGACCCTAAAGGTTTTTGAAACCTTTAGGGTCTTCAGCAGCTTCCCCACCATTGCATCCTCGACTGGTCAAATGTGACTTTCCTAACAAATCGTGCTATACTACGGCCCTGGTAAATTCAAGGCGTTAATTTTCAGGGTGCCGTACTATGAAAAAACAGACTCTAACGCCAGAAGAACTCAATCGCTTGCTGGCCCTTAAACCGACCAGCCCGGAGCCCGTTACCAACACCCTCGAATCACCCATTTTCAAGCTGCTGGCTTCAACTGGGCGAGAATCACTGGCGAAGCTGATGACCGAGCAGTATTATGCTGCCGGTGACGTGGTTTTCAGAGAAAACGAGACGGGCGATGCCATGTACATCATCCGCTCCGGACGAGTCTTGATCGTCAAGGGGAACCTTAGATCGCCGGCGGTCTTGAGTTGTCAGGGTGTTGGGGCAATCATCGGGGAAATGGCCTTGCTGGAAGATAGCCCCCGCTCCGCTTCAGTCATCGCGGCGGAGGATGTTTGCCTGCTGCGCATCAGCCGCGAAAATTTTCAGCAGATTCTCGACAGTAACTCATCCTTTGGCTTGAGCATGCTCAAGGTTCTCAGCACCCGCCTGCGTGCGGCAAATGAGGCCCAAAACAGTGGCCTGCTGACCAAAAAACGGCTAACCCGGCGGGTGTCCGAATTACAATCCGAGAAACAGCAGTTGTTGGATTTGCAGCAGCGTCATCAAGAGACGATTGATCTGATCATCCACGATCTGCGCAATCCTCTCACCCTCATCTTTAGTGCTATCAGTATGATGGAAATGACACTGCCGCCGGATGTACTCTATACCAATCAGGAACTCCTGGATTTGATCAACATCAACTGCGAGTATATGCAGCGCTTGATCGACTCGATGCTGGATATGGCCCAGATGGAGGCCAATGAAGCGGAACTGCTGCTGACCCCGACCGATTTGCCCTCGCTCATCCGCAGAACCTATAACCGGATGGCCTTTGCCACACAGCGGGATGATATTACCTTTCATGCCGCCATTCCAGCCCGGCTGCCGCTGGTGGCTATCGATGAAGAAAAGATTGATCGCGTGCTGGCCAATCTCATCGACAATGCCGTCAAATATACGCTCGAAGGTGGACAGGTCACGGTTGAGGTC
>Ga0299906_10001138_pt1 | contig 22983 bp, 18 predicted proteins | sample RVTome_14_FD_200259 | JGI IMG/M metagenome (GOLD analysis project Ga0299906, IMG submission 200259) | Soil microbial communities from uranium-contaminated site in the Upper Colorado River Basin, Wyoming, United States - RVT145D125 (version 2) ...
CGCGGCTCCCGCACAGCGTCCCGCGGCTCCCGCACAGCGTCCCGCGGCTCCCGCACAGCGTCCCGCGGCTCCCGCACAGCGCCCCGCGGCTCCCGCACAGCGCCCCGCGGTTCCCGCACAGCGCCCCGCGGTTCCTCCACAACGCCCCGCGGTTCCTCCACAACGCCCCGCGGTTCCTCCACAACGACCTTCGGTTCCTCCACAACGACCTTCGGTTCCTCCACAAGGACCTTCGGTTCCTCCACAAGGACCTGCGGCTCCCGCACAAGGGCACCCCGCACCGAGGCGGCGGCCAGCTGCGCCATCCCCGGTGCCTTCGCCAGGGGGACCGCCGCGGTCGGGGGCGACGGCCCAGCGCGGAACCGCCGACCCGGGCCTTCCCGTCCGGCGCGGCGGGGTGCCGAACCAGGCCAGCGCCCGCCCGGCGGCCGGAATCCGGGCCCGGGAGATACCCGCGACGCCGGCTCCAATGGCGCGTCCGCAGCCAAAGGTGCGCCGGGCCCCGCGCTTCCGCCTGCCTTCGCGGCCGCAGACCGCTCTCCAGGAGCTGGGCTGGGATTTCTGGGCGATGGCGCTCGTGATCGTCGGAGCGCTCGCATACGGCATCTTCGCGCTGACCCGGCCCGCGGATCCGAACAGGATCACGCCGATCCTCGGCTATCGCGAGGTCGCGCCCCCGGCGTCCTCGAGGGAGTGAGCGCGGCCCGGGTCCGGCGCCGCTGCGGTCAGGAGATCGCCTGGAGCTCCACGGTGAGGTCGATGCGATGCCCGTCTCTCCGCACGGTCACCGTGACCGACTGGCCGACGTCGTAGCCCTCGAGGATGGTCCGGATGTCCTCCCCCGACTCGACGGGCTCCCCCTCGACCCCGACCACGACGTCGCCCCAGGCGATGCCGCCGTTCGCGAGGCGACGTGTCGGCCGCAGTCCGGCCCGCTCGGCTGCCGAGCCCTCGGGAACGTGGAGGATCAGGACCCCCTTCACGCCGAGGCGGGCCGCCAGAGAGTCCTGAGCCGGTTCGATGCCCAGCCCCGGGCGCACGACGCGCCCGTGGGCGACGAGCTGCGGGACCACGCGATTGACGGCGTCCACCGGGACCGCGAAGCCAATGCCCGCGTAGGCCCCTCGCCCCGAGGGATCGAGTATCGCCGTGTTGACGCCCACCAGTCGGCCCGCGGAGTCGAGCAGGGGCCCACCGGAGTTGCCCGGGTTGATTGCTGCGTCGGTCTGGATCACGTCGCGGATCGGCCGATCGCTCCGAGAGCGGATCTGGCGTCCGAGCGCGCTGATCACCCCCGTCGTGAGGGTCTGGTCCAGGCCGAAGGGGTTGCCGATGGCGAAGACCTTCTGCCCGACCCTGAGATCGGCCGAGGTGCCCACCGGGATCGGGGCCAGCCTCCCGGCGGGAGCGTCGATGTCCAGGACGGCCAGGTCCTTGTCCGGGTCGGCTCCCACGAAGCGGCCCGGCCAGCTCGACTGATCCGCCAGCGTCACGTCGAAGCGGCTGCCTCCCTCCAGCACGTGGAGGTTCGTGACCACGGAACCGTCGGCGTCCCAGATGAAGCCGGACCCCGTCCCGCGGGGCGTCTCGAACACGTCGAAGCTGAAGATGCTGCGCTGCAGTGCGATGTTCGTGATGTAGACGACGGATGGCGAGATCGTCGCGAACAGCGCGATCGTCGCCCGCTCGTCGGCCGCCAGGTCCCCCCTGGGCGTGACGGCCCGCGGGACGGCAGGCTCGCGAAACAGGTCCCGGAGCAGGCCGCGGTTGAACGCGATGCCGAGGAGCAGCCCCGCCAGCAGGGACCACAGCAGCAGGCGACCTCGCCAGCCGATGGCCACTAGCGGTAGGTGGGGAACTGACCGGCCTGGAGCTTGCCCCAGTAGCTGTCCAGGGCCCGCTTGACCTTGGGGGCGAGCACGTACAGCCCGACGATGTTGGGGAACGCCATGGTCAGAATCATCGTGTCACCGAAGTTCATGACGTTCGTGGCGGAGACGATCGAGCCGAGGAAGACGAAGACGAGAAAGAGCAGCTTGTAGGCGAGGGACCAGCGCTGTCCGAACAGGAAGACCCAGCAGCGCTCCCCGTAGTACGACCACGAGATCATTGTGGAGTAGGCGAACAGCAGGACGGCCACGGAGAGTACGTGAGGGAACCAGGAGATGACGCTTCCGAAGGCCAGGGAGGTCAGGGCCGCCCCGTTGTTGGCCTGTCGCTGGATCTCGAACTCTCCAGGGAGGTGGTATGCCCCGGTCATCACGATCACGAGGGCGGTCATCGTGCACACGACCACCGTGTCGATGAAGGGCTCCAGCAGCGCCACGATCCCTTCCCGGACGGGCTCCTCGGTCCGGGCGGCGGAGTGAGCGATGGCGGCGGAGCCGACGCCCGCTTCGTTGGAGAACGCCGCGCGGCGAAAGCCCCAGGCCAGGACCCCGATGAAGCCCCCGTACTGGGCCTCGGGTGTGAAGGCCCCCCTCAGGATCGTCCCGAAGGCCGCCGGGATCTCGCTGAAGTGAGCCAGGATCACGACCAGCGACGTCGCCACGTAGACCACGCACATGAGGGGGACGATCTTCTCGGCGGTGCGGGCGATGCTCCGGATCCCGCCCACGATGACCACGCCCACCATCACCGCCAGGACGAGTCCGTAGAGCCAGTTGTGCTCCGACAGGAACGGGAGCGTCTGGGCGACGGCACCCATGGACTGACTCACCTGGAACATGTTCCCGCCGCCGAAGGATGCGCCCACGCACAGGAGCGCGAATGCGATGGCCAGCGCCCGGCCGACTCCCGGGAAGCCCTTCTCGGCCAGGCCTTCCCGCAGGTAGTGCATCGCCCCGCCCGAGACGCGTCCCTGGGCGTCCACCTTGCGGTACATCTGTCCCAGGGTGCACTCGGTGAACTTGCTCGTCATGCCGATCAGGCCCGCGAAGATCATCCAGACCGTGGCTCCCGGTCCTCCGAGGGTCACGGCGAGGGCTACTCCGCCGATGTTGCCGAGCCCCACCGTGGCCGACAGGGCGGTGGAAAGCGCCTGGAAGTGGCTCACCTCTCCCGCGTCGGCGGGGTTGTCGTAGCGCCCCCGGACCACGGCGAGGGCGTGGCCGAACCCCCGGAGGCTGATGAAACGCATCCACAGCGTGAAGACCGTTCCGCCGACGATGAGCCACAGGACGACGATGGGGAACCCGCCGATCCCGTCCCAGTAGACGACGGCGCTGAACAGGTCGTTCAGCCACCCGGCGCCCGAGTCGATCGCCGTCTCGACCTGGCGGAACAGGGAAGGGGAGTCGTTCTCGCTCATTCGGGTCTCCGAAGCTCCAATGAGGGGGCTGAAAGCCGGGGGGAGTGTCGCACACGGGCGGAGGGGCGTCCACCTACCGTTACCGGGTAGACTGGCGCGCCGTGGGCATCCATCCAACGGCCCTCGTCGACTCGAAGGCCTCGCTGGGCGCGGGGGTGAGCGTGGGGCCCTTCGCTGTGGTCGAGGCCGAAGCGGAGCTGGGGCCGGACTGCGAGATCCGGGCCCACGCAGTGGTCAAGCGCTACACCCGGATGGGGTCCGGGAACGTCGTGCACGAGGGCGCGGTCCTGGGCGGCGAGCCCCAGCATCTCGCCTTCGGGGGCGGCGCCACCCGGCTCGAGATCGGGGACCGCAACCGGATCCGCGAGGGCGTCACGATCCACCGCGCCGCCGGGGCGGAGGCTCCCACGCGCATCGGCTCGGACTGCTACCTCATGGCCTACGCCCACGTCGCCCACGACTGCACGCTGCAGGACGACGTGATCCTGGCGAACAACGTCGCCCTCGCCGGGCACGTGTCGGTGGGAGCCCGCGCCTTCCTCTCGGGCGGTGTGGTCGTCCACCAGTTCTGCCGCGTCGGCCGCCTGGCGATGATCGGCGGCAACGCCAAGATCACCAGGGACTGCCTGCCCTTCGTCACCACGGACGGTGTGCCGGCGCGCGCCGTGGGGCTCAATGTCGTGGGGCTGCGCCGCGCAGGCGTCCGCACAGAGGAGCTGAAGCCGCTGAAGGAGGCCTATCGGCTGCTGCTCCGCTCGGGGCTCCCACTGGAAGAGGCGCTGGGGCGCGTGGAGGCTCTCGGCGCCGAGCTCGCTGCGGAGCTGGCCGGCTTCGTGCGCGGCTCCCGGCGCAGCTTTCATCGGTCCCGGGCAGACGCGCCGCGTCCCGAGGTGTGACGGTGTCCACGTTCTGTCTGGCCATCCACGCGGACTACCGGTGCCGACACAGCGGGTCGTGCTGCTCCTCCGGCTGGCCGGTCGCGGTCGAGAGCCCCGCGCTGGAGGGAATCGAAGCCGCTCTGGCGGCGGGTCGCCTCCAGCTCGACGCTACCGCCGCCCCGGAGGCGAGTCGCGCTGCCCTCCTCGATCGCGCCGCCCCGCGCCCGCAGGGTGCGGGAGCGGTGCTGGGCCGCGACGATCGGGGCCGCTGCCGGTTTCTCGAGGTGCGGGCGGGGAACCTGTGCGCGGTGCATCGCCAGCTCGGCCAGGGTGGGCTCCCGAGCGCGTGTCGCCAGTTCCCACGGGTGTGCGTGCTGGAGCCCCGGGGCGTCCAAATCAGCCTTTCCCACTACTGCCCGACCGCTGCTCGCATGCTGTTCCGCGAGGATGCGGACCTGAGCCTGGTCCGGGACGCGCCATCGTTCCCTCCCGGCTGGGGTTACGACGGGCTGCTCGCCGCGGGAGCGCTGCCTCCGCCGCTCGCCCCGGGCGTGCTCCTGGATCCGGAGGGGCTCTCGACCTGGGAGGAGCACGGCCTGCGCACCCTCGCCCGGGAGGGGAGCTCCCCCGAGCGCTGCGTCGCCGTGCTGCAGGCGGCCGCCGCGGAGAGCCGTCGCTGGCGCCCGGGTGGGACGGCGCTCGGGGACGCGATCCGCGGAGCCTTCCGAGCGGCGGAGAGCCGCGAGGCGCCGCCCCGGACCTTCGAGGCCCGGTTGCGGGGGAGACGCGACGTCGCCGACTGCGCCCCGGCAGCGTGGCGCGACGAGTCGGCGTCACCCGGAGCCGAGGCGTTCAGGCGCCTCGTCGGGTCGGACTGGGCGGGGCACGGTCGCGCCGTGCGCCGCTACCTGGCCGCCCGCTTCTTCGCGAGCTGGACGCTCCAGCTCGGGGCCGGGCTGGCCACCCACGCGGCATCGGTCGGGGCGGCGCTCGACGTGCTCGCCGTGGAAGCGGCCCGGGCGTGCGGGTCGGCGGGGCGCGAGCTGGACCGGGCGTCGCTCTTCGAGGCCTTCCGGCAGAGCGATCACCTCCTCGTCCATCTCGCGAGCCCCGAGCGGCTGGCGGCCCGGCTCAGCCGCGCCGAGGGCTGAGAGCGGGCCGCTCTCAGGGGGCGCGCACGCCTTCGAACACGAGCAGCAGCCCCTCCGCGTCGGGCTCGACTCGGTAGGGGACGCGCCGATCGAGGTCGACGACGACGCGGACCACCGGGACGGGCTCGGCGGCGTGCTGCCCGATCCGCACCCGCCGGACCGGGGGCACACCGATCTCGAGACGGCTGAACACCGGCCGGCTCTCGGCCCCGGTGATGTCGAGCACGATCCGGTCCGGGGCGTCCTCGGCGTAGAAGGACTCGTAGCCCGGGACCCCGTTGGCGGCGATGCGCACGGCGAGCAGGCCGTCGACCGCGAGTCGACGGGCCTCGAAGACGCGCGACGCAGGGTCGGGGCCCCCGGTACGCGGTCCAGGTGCCGCCGGCTCCTGGCCCGGGGCGGTGCGCCCGACCTCGGGCTCCACATCCAGCTTCGACGGTACGGCGGGCTCCGTCCCCGGCTGAGACGGATCCGGGCCCGCGCCCGGTGACGCCTCGAAGAGTGGCGGGGGATTCAGCACGAGCCGCAGGTCGTGTCCGACGGGCTCGATGCGGTAGGGAGCGAACTCGCGGAGCTTCAGTGTCAGCAGGGTCGACGGAGCTCCGGGCCCCGTCGCGACGCTGACCGAGTCGACCTCCGGCGCCCAGGCCTCCTCAGGCGCGGAGACCTCGCTGGCGTCCACTCCGAGCAGCTCCAGCCTCAAGTCCAGCGGGTCGGAGCTCGCGTAGTTGAACTCGACGGGGCCGTTACACTCGACCACGAGGTGGGTCGACGCGCCGTGGAGCTCGCGGCGGAACCCGAGGATGGTGTTGAGCGGAGACGACTCTGGAGCGGGAGCCTGAGCGAGGAGTGGCGCCGAGAGGAGCACGCAGGTGAGTCTGAGAGGCCAGCGCTGCAAGCTCACCGTCGCGGGGTCGTCCTCCTCGGGCGCGGAGCCCCGCGCTCGCAATGCAGCGGGAACCCTGGGGAAGGGTGCCAGATGCCGGAGTCGTTGTCCATCCACACCCGCTGCGGAGAGGTATTCCGTAGAATCGGCTCCGAGCCGCGAGGAGGTCCACCGCTGACGAGCCCGCGCCAGGCGACGCCGCTCCCGTTCCCGGACAGCCTCTGCCACGAGTGCGCAGCGCCTCCGCGCCTCGTCACGAGCGACCGCGGGTCTGTCTTCATCTACTGTCCCATCCTGGAACGCTATCCAGGTCAGCCGGTGGTCTGCTGCGATGCGTTTCGACCGCTCGAGGGCGCCGGGAGGCGCAGCTCGTGATCGAGATGGACCGAGCGCTGGCGGCGGCGGTCGAGAGCGCCCGGGCCGCAGGCGCGATTCTCCTGGCGGACTTCTGCAGCGCCTCGGGACCCCGTGGCCAGGGAGAGAAGGCGGACGCCGACCTGGAGGCCGAGCGCGAGATCCGGAGGCGGCTGCGGCACGCGTACCCGGAGTGGAGCTACCGCGGGGAGGAGACCGGTGTCGAGCTGGAGCGGCCGCACGCTCCGGTATGGGTCGTCGATCCGAACGACGGGACACGGGACTACCTCCAGGGGCGGCGCGGCAGCGCGGTCTCCATTGGTCTGGTGGCGGAGGGCCGCCCGGTGCTGGGCGTGGTCTTTGCCTTCGGCTACCCGGACGGGACGGGGGACCTGTTCTCGTGGGCGGAGGGCTGCGGGCCACCGCGGCGCAACGGCCGACCCGTGGCGGCGACGTTGCCGGAGCGGCTGACCCCCGAGCACACGGTGCTGGTGTCGGCTGCGGCCGATCGCGACCCCGAGACGAATCTCAGGTGCGTCGCTCCGGCCAGGTTCCGGGCGATGCCCTCGGTCGCGCATCGCCTGGCCCTGGTGGCCGTCGGTGAGGGGGCTGCGGCCTCGTCGCTCTACGCCCCCTGCGCCTGGGACTACGCAGCCGGGCACGCTCTCCTGCGGGGATCCGGGGGCAAGCTCGTGGACGAGTCCGGCGCACCCGTCACCTACACGGAGTCGGCCGAGAGCCAGGTCCAGGCGGCGTTCGGTGGCGCGGCCCAGGTGGTGGCGGAGCTGTGCCGCAGGCCCTGGGGTCAGGTGATGACGGGGGCGCCGCGGGGGGAAGTGAGCCTGGAGCCGGGCCGCTGCGTAGCGGATGTCCCGCTGCTCTCCCGCGCACAGGGTTGTCTCCTTGGCCAGCTCGCCGGTGACGCCCTGGGCAGCCTGGTGGAGTTCCTTCCTGGTTCCGCGGTGGCCGAGGCCTACGCGGACGGCCCGCGCCTGCTGGTGGACGGGGGCACGTGGGAGACCCTCGCCGGTCAGCCCACCGACGACTCCGAGATGGCCCTCGCCCTGGCCCGCTCGATCCTGGCCCGGGGGCAGTACGAGTCTCCCGCGGCCTTCGAGGCGTACCGGGCGTGGCGCGACTCGGGCCCCTTCGACATCGGCCAGGCGACGACGGCCGGCCTGATGGGCCTGCCCCTGCCGGACAGCGAGGCCAACGGGTCCGTGATGCGGGTGAGCCCGCTCGCGGTCTTCGCTCACGCCCTCCCGCCGGGGAGGGTTGCGGAGCTGGCCCGGAGCGACAGCCGTCTCACCCACCCGCACGCGCACCCCACCGACGGCGCCGGGGTGCTCGCCGTCGCCATCGCCCATGCGGTGGGGCGCGGGGAGGGACCCCGGGCCGCCTACGAGGCCGCCCGGGCCTGGGCCGAGGGGGAGGCGGCGGAACCCGTACGGGACTGCCTGACGGCGGCAGCTTCGGCGCCCCCCCGGTGCGATGGCGCGGACTCGGGGCGCGTCACCGTCGCGCTCCAGAACGCGTTCTACGAGCTGCTCCACGCCGGCAGCGTCGAGGAAGGCGTCGTGGCCACGGTGCGGCGCGGCGGGGACACCGACACCAACGGAGCGGTGGCGGGCGCCCTGCTCGGCGCGTGCTACGGCCGCGGGGGTGTGCCCGACCAGTGGCGGCTCTCGATACTGAGCTGTCGCCCGCACCCCTTCCGCGGTCGCCGCCCGCGCCCCCGCATCTACTGGCCAGTGGACGCCCTCGAGATCGCCGAGCGCCTGCTCGTGGCCGGGGCGACTCAGCGATCGGGAGGCTGAGCGAAGCCGACGACCCCGCGCTCCCGCTCCGCGAGCCGGTCCCAGTCCGGCGGGAGCAGTCCCAGGGCCCGGAGTGCCGGGGCGTACTCGTAGCGGAGCGCGATCCGCTCCGCCGGCTCGGACTCCGGGTCGAAGCGGACCCTGACGGCCGGGTCGTCCAGGGGGCGTCCCCAGCCGGTGCCGGGATGGGCGCGCGACGCCCGGTCTTCGCTCCCGGCTCCCGCGGCCTCGCCGGGAGAGGGCTCGGCTGCCTCTCCCCGGGCGCGGGGCCCCGGAGCGTCGCCGAGGGCTCGCACCGCGGGACGGGCGGCCCGCTCCCGGTACGCCGCCACCTCGATCCAGCCCAGCTTCGGGTTCCACTTCGAGGACCGGGCGGCGTAGGACGACGCCTCGTCCACGAACTCGAAACGCCGCACCTCCTCGAGGGAGGTGCGCCAGCCCCGGATCGTGGTGTCGCTCCACGGGGGTAGCACGTAGAGTCGGCCTCGCTCGCCCTCTGGATCGCGCTCGCCGCTGATGGCGTTCAGGCCATCGACCCGGAGCTCGACACCGAGCCGGCGATCGGAGCGGTTGGCCAGGGTCACGGAGTACGCCCGCCCCCGCAGCGCCTCGAAGTAGAGGCGCCCGGTTCCGTCCTGGGCCGGGAGCAGGCGCGCCGGCCGCCCTTCCAGCTCGATGCGGACGCCCACGAGTTGCCCGGCCGAGCCGATCGGATGGGGCAGGGTGGGCCCCCCGGGCCCCGCGCAGAAGAGCACGCCAGCGGCAAGTGGCCAGACCACCACGCGACACCTCCGGGGATCGAGGCGCGCCGTTTCGCGCCGTCCTTCTCCGGGGCTACATCGGTACAGGGCGGTCTATTCCGCCGGGGCGGCGGGCGCGCGGCCCGCCGCCATCCCGCGGACCCGGACTGTTAGCGCGCGCCGCCGGCAGACTCGGCCGCCTGCTTCGTCGCCTGCAATGCGATGCGGATCTGGACCTCGTCGCCCAGCACGAAGCCACCCTCGTCCAGGGCCGTGTTCCACACGATGCCGTAGTCCTTGCGGTCGAGGGTGGTCTCGATCTCGAAGCCCGCCTTCTCGTTGCCGCGCTGGTCCTTGATCGAGCCCAGATACCTGACCGGGAGCGTGACCTCCTTGGAGACGCCGCGCATCGTCAGGGTGCCCGTGACGTGGTAGAGGCCGTCTCCCTTCGGCAACACGCTCGAGCTCTCGAAGGTGATCTCGGGGTGTGCCTCGGCGTTGAAGAAGTCCTCGCTGCGGAGGTGGCCGTCGCGGCGCTCGTTGGCCGTGTCGATGCTGGCCGTCTGGATAGTGAAGCTGACCGACGCCTTCTCGTGGGCAGCGGGCTCGACGTCGACGTTGCCCGCGAACTCCGTGAAGCGCCCGCTCACGCTGGAGACGAGGTGCCGAATCCGAAACGTCACCTCGGAATGGGCGTTGTCGACCGCGTACGAATCCGCCAGCGCGGGTGCCGCCGCCAGCGCAAGGATCGCAAGGGCCCGGCCCGACAGTCCAATCGCTCTCATCGCATCTCCTCCTCTATCGCGTCTCCGCCGAATCCGTCGTCATCGCCCCCGTGACTCGCTCGTTGCCGGGTCACCCCGGGTCCGGGCCCGCCTCCCGGCGGACGCCGTCCAGAAGCAGGATGAGCTGCTCCACCTCGTCGCGGCCCAGCTCGCCCAGGGACGTCGTGTCCGCCGCTGCCAGGGGACCCTCGAGCCCGGAGAGGAGAGCCAGCCCGCGGCGCGTCACCCGACACACGACCTGCCGCTGGTCGTGGCGAGACCGGCGCCGGCTGATCAGCTCCTTCCGCTCCAGCCTCGCCAGCAGCCTCGTGATCCCGGGCGCGCGCTCCAGCATCCTCCCCGCGATCTCCAGCGTCGGCAAGCCCTCGGGCCCCGCACCCCTCAGGATGCGGAGCACGTTGTACTGCTGAAGCGTGAGGCCCCCCGGCTCGATCACGCCCGAGAGCCGGCGCCGCACGACGTCGCAGGTCCGCAGCAGGCTGACCACGCATTCCTGATGCGGGCTCCGGAAGGGACGGCTCTGGGCGATCTCCCTCTGGATCCGGCTCGGTCGACGGCGCTCCACGATTCCCTGACCTGCCAGGGTAGACGAGAAGCTTGACCAGTCAAGTAAAAGGCTGTGACCGCAGGCCGTACAATCCCGCCGCGGAGGTAGGAGAGCCGATGCGGGAACGGGAAAGGCTGCCCGGCTGGTGCGCGGGGCTCGGGCTCGGAGCTGCTGCGGGATTCGTCGCGTCGGAGCTGGACCTGCCGGCGGCGGTCTCGTACTGGGGCGATCGCGCTCCGATCGTGATCGGCGCGGCGCTGGCCGGAGCGGCCGTCGGCCGCGGCCGGCTGGCCGACTGGCTCGCCGGGCTCACGATGACGCTGCTCGTGGCGTGGACGCTGGTGGTGTCCACGCCTCTCGTGGCGGTGCTGGCCGAGGGGCTCATCCGGCGCGATGCCCTCGCGCGTGGCGACGCGGTGTTCGTCCTGGCGACGCGGCTTCAGTCCGACGGCGAGCTCTCCACCGGCGCCATGAGCCGCCTGCTGCGCGGGCTGGAGCTGCTGGGGGGGGGGTGGGCGGAGACGCTGGTCGTCTCGGAGCTACCTGGGCACCCCTCGTACGCCGAGGCGGCCCGGGGCCTGGCTGCGCGTCTCGGCCTGCCGGGGGAGGTCGTCGCGGTGGGTCCGGTGCAGAATACCCGGGACGAGGCGGTGGCGGTGGCGCAGCTCTTCGCGGCGCGGGGCTGGCAGCGAGTGGTCCTCGTGACCTCCCCGACCCACTCCCGCCGCGCGGCCGCCACCTTCGAGGCCGTGGGGCTCGAGGTGATCTCCCGGCCCGCGACGGAGACCCGCTTCGACCTCGAGACGCTCGATCGCTGGGACGAGCGGAGCCAGGCCTTCGGCAGCGTGCTCCACGAGCGCCTGGGCATCGCGGTCTATCGCCTCCGGGGCTGGCTGCGCTGATAGACTCCCTGCGGGAGGTGGCACATGCTCCGAGCTCTCCTCGCGGCCGGCCTGACCCTCACCGCCGCGGTCGACCGACCGCAGGCTCCGGACCTGGAGTTCCGCAGCGACGTCCGGATGATCCGCCTCGACGTCTCGGTGGTGTCCGGCTCCGGGCTGCCCGTCGCGGGGCTTCTCCCGAAGGACTTCGCGGTAGAGGAGGACGGCGAGCCGGTGGAGATCGCGCTCTTCGAGGCCTTCGCTCCCGGCCACGCGCGAGAGGGCGAGAGCCCGATCCGGGTGGAAGCGGCGGGGCCGAGACGCCTGATCCTGGTACTGGACACCGGCGCCATGCACATCAGGGAGCTGATTCGCGCCCGGATCTCCGGCGAGCGATTCCTACGGCTCCACACCGACGCCGGCGACTGGGTTCGGGTCATCGACCGCTCCACGGGGCGTGCATGGAGCGGAGCGATACCGGAGGATCAGAACCGCCTCGTGGCGGCGATCCGCGGTATCGGCCGGCGGACCCAGGGCGCCTGGCTGACCGCGGGCGACTTCGACGACCCGATCGCCAGCGTCGACGAGGACGTCGGCGAGGGAGGGGCCAGCGCCTCGACCCGGAACGAGGTCTTCCTCTCGCAGTTCGCCCAGGCCACGGGGCTGCTGGGGCTGCTCGAGTCGCTTCTCGTACAGCTGAGCGGCGTCGACGGGCGCAAGGGCGTCGTCCTGATCTCCCCGGGCTTTCCCCACCTGCGCAACCTCGACCGCCGGCTCGAGCAGGTGTCGTCCCTCGCCCGTGACGCGGCGACGGCCATCTACTTCGTCGACTCCCGCGGTCTGGACGGCCTCACCCCCTCCCCGGGCCAGCGGCTGGTGCCCGCCTTCGAGTCGGCCTGGGCCCGCTCCGGCGGCGCGCAGGATCTGGCGGCGGCAACCGGAGGCTTCACGGCCCGCTTCTCGAACGCCCTGGATCCGGCCCTGAGCCGGGTCGCGGCGGAGATGCGTACCTACTACGTGCTGGGCTATCGGCCGCTGCGACCCTTCGACGGCGGTTTCCGCGAGGTGAAGGTCAAGGTGGCGGGCAAGGGCCTGAAGGCCCGGACCAAGAAGGGCTACCTCGCCGGCTACGGCCTCTGAGGCGCGTCAGAAGGCGAGCACGGAACGGGTCCCGCCGATCTCGATCTCGACCTCGAGCTCGCCGATCCGGATCACGCGCGCGTTTCCGAGAACGTCCCCCTCCCTGACCAGGCGACCGCTCAGGATCGCCACCGGCTGACCGTCCCGGCGGCTGATCGCCTCCAGCCGCAGGGCCGAACCGGGAGCTCCCGGGAGGCTGTCGGACGCGGGAGCGGGAGGCCCCGCAGCGGGCGTGGTCGGAGCGGGCTCGCGATCGGCGTCGGCGAACGGGGAAGAGCCGACGAGGGGCGCGGGAGCCGCGGCCGGGCTCCCGGCTCGCGGGGTGGAGGTCGGGACGGGGGAGACCGGTGCCGCCTCGGCCACCGTTCCGCGGGGAGGATCCGAGACCGTCGGAGCGCGCCGGGACGCGCCGCTTCGGAAGGAAACCACCGCGAGAGCGGCGAGCGCGGTCAGGCCCAGGGCGACCGCCCAGCCGCGGCTTCGGGCCCGGCCCGGCTCTGCGCCCAGCACCAGGTAGCCGCGGTCCGGCTGCGCCTTCTCACGCTCCAGCTTCTTCAGGGCCTCGAGGATCAGGCTCACGACGCGCCTCCGCCGAGGCGGGGCCGCGGATAGCCCGGGTCGAGGCTGTAGAGAGTCATCAGCGTGCGGCTCCCGACCAGGCCGTCGGCCTCGAGGTCCGAGAGCCTCTGGAACCGGGCGACCGCGTCCCGCAGCGAGGCCGAGGGCGCGGCGACTCCGGCGCGTTCCAGGCCCGCCCGGAGCCACAGCTCCTCCCGGGGCGCGTCGATCTCGGAGCCGATGCCCTCGAAGTCTCTCCAGAAGAACGTGGCGGAGCGGGTCCAGTGGGCGTCGAGCTCCTCGAGGCTTACGCGGATCGGCGCGCCTTCTCCGGCGCGGACCCAGGCGTCGTCCGCCCCGATTCCGAGCAGCGCGACGTAGCAGGGGTCCTGCCTCGCGACGTGGAACAGCTCCAGCACCGCGGGCAGGTCCAGCCGGCGGAGCTGTCGCATGTGGGAGCGCAGGGAGATCTCCTCGACGGGGCCCGGGTCCCAGGTGCCGCGCACCGCCTCCCGGGCAGCCTGCAACGACTCCGGTCCCGAGAGATCCAGGAGCCGCGGCTCGAGCGGATCGGGCTCGGGGGGCGGCGGCGGCGCGGGCACCCGCGCCTCGACGTCGGCCGGCTGGCCTCCGGGCTGGGGGATCAGCAGGGTCGCCGAGGCGATCAGGCCCACGGCCGCGAGGCCGGCTGCGAGAGGACGGAACCAGCGCCGGTGGGCCCCCGGCACCGACAGCTCCCTGGCGGCGCGCCGGGCGACGTCCACGTCGATGGTGCGGGTTCCCTGGACGTAGCCGGCCAGGAGCGCGCGGTCGCAGTGCTGGTTGATCAGGCGCGGGATGCCACCGGAGCGCCGGTGGACGACGGACAGCGCTCCGAGGGTGAACTGGACCTTCCCCGCTCCGTCGGCGACCGCGATGCGGTGGGCGACGTAGTCAGCGGTCTCGCGCTGGCTGAGCGGGGTCAGGTGGTAGCGGGCCGTCACACGCTGGGCGAGCTGGCGCAGGTCGTGGCGGGCGAGCACGTCGCGCAGCTCGGATTGCCCCATGAGGACGATCTGGATCAGCTTCTCGGTGTCCGTCTCGAGGTTGGAGATGAGCCGGACCTGCTCCAGGACCTCGGCGGCGAGGCTCTGGGCCTCGTCGATCAGCAGCACGACGTTCCGGCTCTGCTGGCGCGCCTCGAGCAGGTAGCGGTGGAGGCTGTCCACGAGGGATTTCGGCGAGTCTCCCCGCACGGGAGCCTGCAGGTCGTCGAGGATCGCTCGCAGCAGCTCCGCGGCGGAGAGGGCCGGGTAGAGCACGACGGCCGTCGAGGTCCGCTCGTCGAGCCGGGAGAGGAAGTAGCGGGCCAGCGTCGTCTTGCCGGTTCCGACCTCTCCCGTGATCACCACGAACCCGCCGCGCTCGCGATGCCCGAAGTCGAGATGGGCGAAGGCCTCGGTGTGGTGAGCGGACAGGTAGAGGTACTTCGGGTCCGGGGTCAGGTTGAAGGGCTTCTCGGAGAAGCCGTAGTGCGCCTCGTACATGGGTGCGCTCGCCGGCCTGGGATGCGCTGGAGTGTAACACCGGGCCCCCCGGGCCTCCGGATGTAGACTTCGTCCCGTGACGGAGGAGGAGATCCGGATCGCGGTGGACGACTTCGCGGTGACCGCGTCCGTTCACGGGACCGGGGCGACCGCGATCGTCCTGGGGCACGGGGCGGGCGGGAACCGACGCAACCCTCAGCAGCTGCGGATCGCCGAGGCGCTCGCCGCCTCGGGACGGCGCGTGGTGCTCTACAACTTCCGCTACTCCGAGCAGCGCCGCAACGCTCCCGACAAGCCCGAGATCCTGGAGCGCACCACCGCCGCCGTCGGCGAGCGTGCGGCCGGGCTGCCCGGCGTCGAGCGGGTCGTCCACGGGGGGCGGTCGATGGGTGGCCGGATCGCGAGCCAGGTGGTGTCGGCCGGGGCCCCCGCTGCGGGTCTGATGCTCTTCGCCTACCCGCTCCACCCCCCGGGGCGCCCGGAGCGACTGCGGGACGCCCACCTGCCCGCGATCCGCGTCCCGATGCTGTTCGTGCAGGGAACCCGGGACGCCTTCGCCCGCTGGGACCTGTTCGAGGCGGTGCTCGGGAGGCTGGGGAAGCGCGCCACCCTCGAGGCCGTCGTCGAGGGCGACCATTCCTTCAAGGTGCCCAAGCGGACGGGACTGACCCCGGTCCAGGTCGAAGCGCAGATCCGCGACGCTGCGCTGGGATGGCTCGACCGCTGCGGGCTTTAGGAGCGGCGGACGTCGCGGGCTGGTGCGGTGGGCCTGCTGCCAGGCGCTGGCTGTCGGCTGGCGAGCCGGTCGGTGCTCCGCGTGCGGTCCTCGCTCGGTACGGCAGGGCTGCGGTCCTCCGCGGAGTCCTCGCGCCCGGCCCGCCTCCGGCTGTCGGCTCCCGGCCACTTCGGCCCGGGTTCGGCCACCCCGGAGCGGGGGTTTCTCAGTTGGTTTGGGGCCCTGGCTCAGCCCTCGACTGACGCCTGGAGCTCCTCCCACTGCTGCAGGAGCGCTCCGACCTCCTCGGAGAGCGCCCGATGCTCCAGGGCCGCGGCTTCGGCGCGGGCCCGGTCGTCGTAGAAGCCCGGGGCGGCCATGCGGGCTTCCAGCTCCTTGACCGCGGTCTCCTTGGCGGAGATGCGCTGCTCGAGCTCTGCGATGCGTTGCCTGGCCCTGCGCGCCTCGCGCTCCTGGACCTGCCGATCCGGGCCGATCCCCTTGGGGCGCAGCCGGGGTGCGAGGGGGTCGGCAGGTGAGGCAAGGGTTGCCGGAGGAGCGCCGGCCCCCGAACCTTCGCCGGGGACCTCCGGGCGTGTCCTCTGCCTCTTCGGCTTCCGGGTTCCCGACGCGCCGCCGCGTTTCTCGGGATCGCTGGGCGGCGGTCCTTTCGAGTTCCGCTGGAGCGGGAGTGGAGCGTCGTCGCCGCTCGCCCGCCGCCTCTTCCAGTCGAGGAAGTCCTCGTAGCCGCCCGGATAGACGAAGGCGGCTCCGCTGGCGATCTCGACGACCTTCCCGGACAGCCTGTCGACGAAGTAGCGGTCGTGAGACACGAACACGATCGTGCCCTCGTAGTCCGCGAGGGCCTCGAGGAGCACCTCCTTGGACTCGATGTCCAGGTGGTTCGTGGGCTCGTCGAGGAGCAGCAGGTTGCTCGGCCGGAGCAGCATCTTGGCGAGGGCGAGCCGGTTGCGCTCTCCTCCCGAGAGCACCTGCACCGGTTTCATCACGTCGTCTCCCGAGAACAGGAAGCCGCCGAGGATGGAGCGGACTCTCGGGATCATCGCCAATGGGCTGTGGGACGTCATCTCGTCGTGGACGGTGTGGGATCCGGTCAGCTCCCCGGCCTGGTCCTGTGCGAAGTACTCCATGACCACCTGGTGGCCCAGGGTGCGGCTCCCGGCTTCCGGAGGCAGCTCCCCGGCCAGGAGGCGCATCAGCGTGGTCTTCCCGGCGCCGTTGGCGCCGACCAGGGCGATCCGGTCGCCCCGCTCGACGATCAGGTCGACGTCGCTGAGGACCGGCTGGCCACCGTAGCCCCGGGCGACGGCCTCCAGCTGCATGACGATCCGGCCGGGCCTGGGAGCTGCGGGGAACTTGAAGCGGATGCGCTTGCGCTGGGGGGGGACCTCGATGCGCTCGACCTTCTCGAGCTGCTTGATGCGGCTCTGCACCTGGCGCGCCTTGGTCGCCTTGTAGCGGAACTTGTTGATGAAGGCCTCGGCCTTGTCGACCTCCTCCTGCTGCCGGCGGGCGCTCTCGGTCAGCCGCTCCATGCGGGCCTCGTGCTCCACGAGGTACCGGGAGTAGTTGCCGTGGTAGTCGGTGAGCGTCTTGAGCCCGACCTGGGTGATGCGCTTGACCGTCGCGTCGAGGAAGTAGCGGTCGTGGGCCACGAGGACCACGGAGCCGGGGTACGCGGCGACGTACTCCTCGAGCCAGTTCCGGGCGGGGAGGTCCAGGTGGTTCGTGGGCTCGTCCATCAGGAGCAGGTTGGGCCGGGCCAGCAGCAGCTTGGCGAGGGCGATTCGCATCTGCCAGCCCCCCGAGAACTCCTCGGTCCGGCGCTCGACGTCCCCGGGCTGGAAGCCGAGCCCGCGGAGGACGTCTGCGATTCGGGCGTCGATCTCGTACCCGCCGAGCTGCTTGAAGCGCTCGGTGACGTCCGCGTAGCGCTCCAGGAGCTTCTCGTGCTCTCCCCCGTCCCCGTCCTGGGCGTGGGCGAGCTGGTCTTCGATGGAGTGCTGCTCGGCCTTCAGGGCGAGCAGGGGCTCGAAGGCCAGGGAGACCTCCTCGTGGACGGTGCGGCCCGCATGGACGATGCCGTCCTGGGGGAGGTAGCCGATGGTGGTCTCGGACGCCATCCGGATCGAGCCGGAGTCGGGCTCCTCCAACCCGGCGAGCATGCGCAGGATCGTGGTCTTCCCTGACCCGTTCGGGCCCGAGAGCCCGATCCGGTCCCGCTTCTTGACGTGCCAGTCGACGTCCTCGAGGAGGACGCGGTCTCCGTAGCGTTTGGTGAGCTTCTCGACGTGGATCACGGCCGTGCCAAAAACCCCGGAGTGTAGCATCCCGGAGGCGGCGTTTGCGCCCCTCGTGGGCGCCCCCCATAATGCCGAGCATGGAGATCGCCACCACCGACGTCAGCTTCACCTCTCTCCGGCTGAGCGCCCCCACCCTGGAGGCCCTCGAGGCCAAGGGATACGAGGCCCCGACCCCGGTCCAGGCCGAGACCATCCCCCGGGCTTTGGAGGGGAAGGACCTGGTGGTTCAGTCCCGGACGGGCACCGGCAAGACGGCCTGTTTCGGAATCCCGATCGTCGAGAGGATCGACCCGGAGCTGAAGGAGGTCCAGGCAGTGGTGCTCGCCCCCACCCGCGAGCTGGCGGTCCAGGTGGGCCAGGAGATCTCCGAGATCGGGGACCGCAAGGGCGTCCGGGTCGAGTGCATCTACGGCGGGGACTCCATGGATCGCCAGGTGGAGGGGATCCGATCGGGAGCCCAGGTCGTCGCGGGCACCCCCGGGCGCGTACTGGACCACCTGCGCCGCCGCACCCTCGATCTCCGCAACGTGATCACGCTGGTCCTCGACGAGGCCGACCGGATGCTGGACATGGGCTTCGCGGTGGAGATGGGCCAGATCATGGAGTACGTGCCCGAGGAGCGGCAGACCCTGCTCTTCTCCGCGACCATCCCCCTCGGGATCCGGGGCCTGATCTACCACTACCTGTCCGACCCGGAGTGGGTCCTCCTCTCCGAGGACCAGGTCTACGTCAAGGAGGTCGAGCACCTCTACTGCCTCACCCCGAAGCTCCACAAGGAGACCACCCTCTACAAGCTCCTCGAGCTCGAGAACCCGGCCTCCTCGATGATCTTCTGCAACACCCGGGAGGAGACGAGGCTCGTCTGTGCGTTCCTGATGGGGAAGGGGCTGCCCGTGGCGATGCTGTCCTCGGACCTCCCCCAGCGGAAGCGCGAGCGGGTGATGGAGCGGTTCCGGGGCGTCGAGATCCGCCATCTCGTGACCACCGACGTGGCCTCCCGGGGGATCGACATCGACGACCTCTCCCACGTCTTCATCTTCTCGACCCCGAGCTCCCCGGAGCAGTACATCCACAGGGCCGGCCGGACCGGCCGGGTCGGGCGCAGCGGCAAGGCCATCAGCCTGATCTCGGCGATGGACCTGATGGCCTTCAACCGCCTGGTGAAGCGCTACCACATCGAGGTCGGCGAGATCGGAGTGCCCTCCGACGAGGAGGTCGAGGAGCGCAAGCAGGAGCGCATCGTCACCCGACTCGCCGCCGACGGGCAGACGTTGCCCCTGGAGGACTTCTCGGAGTTCTCCAGGATCGCGCGGCGCATCTCCGAGCACGAGCATCGCGACCGGATCGTCGCCCTGCTGCTGCGCCACTTCTTCAAGCCGGTTCCGGAGCCCGAGGAGGAGCCGGAGCCCGTGCTCGAGCCGCGGGAGTCGGGGCCCCCGCCCGGACGCCGACGCCGACGCCGCAGCCGGGGGCGGCGCTAGCCGGTCAGCCCAGCTTGCCCTTCGCGATCGCGGCCTGGACGGTGTGGATGGTCTTGTCCATCAGCGACCGCAGCTCCTCCTCCAGCTCGAGCTTCGGCAGGGAGCGCTCCAGGGCGCTCGTGTAAGGCACCTGTTTGCGCCAGAGCACGGCCCCCCCGTCGTAGACCCTGACCTCGAAGCAGGCATGCTCGATGCCCAGGTCCTCGGCCTGGATGTGGTACTGCTTGCCGGCGTGCTCGAAGACCTTGTTGCTTCCCGGGATCACGCGTCCTCCCGATAGCTCGCGATGCGTCGCAGCCCGGCGAGAAGTTAAGCACAGAGACGAGGGAACCGGCAAGGCTGGCCGCCGGGAGCGGCTACGGAGCGGGCGCCTCGCTCGCGGGCCGCGACGCCTCCCGGCGCAGCCAGCGCTGGAAGAAGGAGTTGCCGATCTCGAAGCGGGCGCCGCGCTCGCAGAGGTAGCCCATCTGCATCAGGCTCTGGAGGTAGCTGCCCAGGGACTCCCCCGCGAGCCTGGTCGCCGACGCGAGCTCCGCCGCCGTCGCGCTGCCCTCCCGGGCGACCTCCTCCAGGATCGAGCGCTCGCCGTCCTCCAGGGTCTGGAAGTCGACCGAGAAGAAGTTCGCCACCATGTCGTCGGCCGCGACCTGCTCGAGGGTGGCGGCCGCGTCGCCGTTCTGGAACAGCCGGCTACCGATGAGCTGCACCAGGAAGGGATGGCAGGCGGTGCGCTCGACGATCAGGGACACGTCGTCCGCGGGGAAAGCCGCCCGCTCGAGGAGCTGTCGGGCCTCGGCCGGCCTGAAAGGGGTCAGGTACATCGGCGGGATGAAGCCGTGCAGGAAAGGCGAGGTGGCCACCTCGGCGACGGAGTCGAGCCGGGCCAGCCGCCGGGTCGAGGTGAGCACCACCCGGACGTCCGAGCCCCGCTGGAAGATCCGGCGCAGGCGGGCCAGTGCGGAGACGTCGGACCGCGCGACGGTGAGCAGCTCCTCGGCCTCGTCGATCAGGAGCAGCAGCCGCCACCCCGAGCGGACCGTCCGGCGCGTGAGGGACATCAGCATGTCGGAGGCGCCGAGTCCCTCCACGTCCTCGACGGCGATGCGGGTGGCCCTGCGGAAGGCCTCGCTGTCCTCCACGGATCCCAGCAGGCTCTCGGCCAGGCCACGCTCGTCGCCGCTCCCCTCGAGGTCCCAGTACAGGGGCGCCCAGGGTGTCTGGGCGCTGGAATGGACCGCGTACTCGAGCTGCTTGAGCAGGCTGGTCTTGCCGATGCGGCGGGCCCCGACGACCCAGAGCGCGTCCCGCTCGCCCTCGAGCGCCTCCTCGATCAGGTCCCCGCGGCCGAAGAAGTTCCCGCCCCGAACCCAGCTTCCGGCGATGAACGGGTTGCGCTTCACGCGGAGGCCCGCTCGCGGGGTGTCGCGTCGCGTCCCTCGAAGCGGACGGCGTCCTGCACGGCTTCGACGTCCTTCGCGGTGACGGTGGTCCGCCGCTCCTCGATGATGTGGTTCACGACGTGAATGCAGTACTTCTGGATCAGATAGGGCTTCATGTCGGTGTGGTCGAGGATGGCCTGGACCGCGCTGTGGTCGAAACGGAAGACCCCCTCCACCGGTGTCCGGATCAGGGCTTCGGCGGCCTCCCGGGAGAGCCCCCCGAGCTCGATCTCGTCGAAGAAGTTGTACCAGGGGCTGCCCTCGCTCTTCCAGGTCCGCTTGATCCCGACCCCGCTCATGACCGTGACCAGGTGCTCGGAGAAGGTCTTCATGAAGATGCTGCGGAGCCGTTGGTTGATCCGCTCCGAGTACTCGTTCAGGGCGTCCACCTCGTCGATGAGCAGGGCCAGCTTCACATGCCCGGAGGTGCGGGTCTTCAGCTCGTCGACGACGAGGCGGACGTCGTGGCTGAAGTCGCGGCCGTCGTAGTCCTCGCTCTTCGGGAGGAAGCGGAGCGTACCCAGGGCGGCCTCGGAGAGCTCCAGGTTGTCGACGATCTCCGACATCAGGGCGTGGAAGAACCCGGACTCGGGAACTCCCTGGAGGTCCACCATCACCGGGAAGAACCGGTACTCCGTGTCCTGGTCGGCCTCGAGGACCTTCTTGAGCTGGTAGAGGAAGGTCGTCTTCCCGATCCGGCGCTCGCCGGTGATCACGAGGCTGTTGTGGTGGAGCACGTTGAGGATCCGCGACATGAGCGCCTGCCGCCCGAAGACCATCTCCCCGTCGAGCACCGGCGCGCCGGCGATGTACGGGTTGAAACGGCTGCGGAACGCCCTCCGGCGGCGGGCGTGCTGCACGGCGAGGCCGAGAGCCAGGAATCCCACGGCCGCCCCGCCCATCGTCGGGAAGAAGGCCGCCGTCTCGTAGAAGCGGAGGTTCCGCGTGGCCTCGATCGAGTATGTCGTCGAAAGCCCCAGGTCGTCGACCACGGTGATCGAAAGCTGATTCAGCCCGGGCTCGAGCGGAAACCCGTACTTGAAGCGGTAGATGCGCGACGACTCCAGAGCGGCGGGGTCGCTGGGTTGCTGCTCCTCGACGAGGCGGTCGCCGATCCGGAACTCGACGCGGCTCACTCCGGACTCGTCGGTGGCGGCGCCGACCACCTGCAGCGTGTCCCCTTCGAGCTCCAGGACCGCTCTCGCCTGGGTCACCCCCTGCGTCGTGGGGAACTCCGGCACGAGGAATGCCGCCTTTGGATCGTAGTTGGGAATGAGCTGCTTGACGATGTCCGCGCCGAGCCGCGCCTCCACCCGCTTGAACTGCTCGGCTGCCCGCACGTGGCCGGGGTCGAGCTCGAGGAGGCTCTGCAGCTCGACGTAGGCCTTCTGGAACTCGCCCGCGTCGAGGCGCTCGGCCACGAGCCGCTCCAGCTCCGCGATGGAGCGCTGCACGCGGCGCTGCTCCCGGACCCCCTCCAGGAGACGCCGCGTGCGGTCACGAAGGTCGGCCGCCTGGGGCAGATCCACGGCGGCCTCGGTCAACAGAGGGAGCGCCTCCTCGTAGCGACCGGCCTCGTAGTGCGTCCGGCCCTGCTCGAACTTGCGTTGGAAGTCGGCCGCCCTGTTGATGGCCACGATCCGCCGTTCCGCCTCGAGCTTCCCCCGACGCGCCTCGGCGTTTCGGGGATCCAGGCCGAGCACCTCGTCGAAGTGCTGGAGTGCCTGACCGGGATCCGAGGCCAGGCGCGAACGAGCCCTCTCCAGGCCAACCCGGATCTGCTCGGTTCGCTCCGTCGCCCTTCGTTTCTGGTCGAGGTCGGCGCGAATCGCCGCCTTGAGTCGGATGACCCGCTGCTGAGTCTCCGGATCCAGCTTCGAGGAGATGACCTCGGCGGGAACGAGGCGATCCAGAGCGTCGGCGTTCCGCCCGGCTTCGAAGAGGGTCTGGGCCTCGCGGATCCCCTCCTCCAGCTCGTCCTTCAGGAGCCGGAAGTTCCGCTGCTGCTGGGCGTCCTGGGCCTCCTCCCTGAGGGCGACGAGCTCCGCGTGCAGCTCGTCACGGCGGATCGCGCCCTTGTCCTCCTCCAGGTCGAAGGCGTCGACGGCCTGGCTGTAGCGCTCCGTCCTGAGGTAGCAGACACCGAGGTGGTAGTAAGGGAGGTAGTCGACGAAGTGGACGCCGTAGGTCCGCTCTCTCAGGGCCGAGGCCGGTCGTAGCTTGATCGCCTCGTTGAGCTGTCGTTCCGCTTCCTCGAACTGCCCCTTCTCGATCAGGCCGAGGGCGTCCTGGTAGTGGTCGTACCAGTCCTTGACGGCCGATGCGGGGGAGGCCGCGAAGCAGACCACCGCGCCGGCGAGGACGGCCCTGCGAAGCATGGCCGTGAGTCTAGCAGCCTGGAACGACTGCCGACCCCGCAGACCAGCGCCCCCCGGGGCGGGAAGACCGCCC